>Ga0182738_1000245_pt1 | contig 82522 bp, 80 predicted proteins | sample eDN5th30CBELigMG_FD_128876 | JGI IMG/M metagenome (GOLD analysis project Ga0182738, IMG submission 128876) | Enriched Miracle-Growth compost microbial communities from Emeryville, California, USA - eDNA 5th pass 30_C BE-Lig MG (version 2)... ... | reverse complement strand
TGGCGGACAGAGGGGGATTCGAACCCCCGATACGCTATTCACGTATACACGCTTTCCAGGCGTGCGCCTTCAACCACTCGGCCACCTGTCCTATTTATTCAGCTTTTTCAACACCAAAGCGAAGTCCGCCATTCTATCAGAAATTGTCTTTTCCGGCCTTCCGTGATCAATCGGCGCGGGAGCCAAGAGCCGCTTGCGCGGCTCTTATTTATAAATCGGCCTCGCCACGAGGCCAAGAGGCGTGTCCGACGTCCGTCAGGCCGCTCATCGTGCCGCTTGGTTTCCGCCCAGAGCGGCGAAGCCGCGCCGAGCGCGCAGTCAGTTCTCTTTAACGGTACGCAAACTGACCATGCGCTCGACATAACGGGCGATCATGTCGATTTCCAGGTTGACCAGGGCGCCCGCGCTGAGGTTCTTCAATGTGGTGACTTCCACGGTGTGGGGGATCAGGTTGATGCTGATTTCACAGCCGCTGGCGGTGTCGTTCACGCTGTTGACCGTCAGGCTGACGCCATTGACGGTGATGGAGCCTTTGTAGGCCAGGTAGCGGGACAGGGACTGGGGGATGGCGATGCGCAGTTCCCAGGACTCGCCGACGGGTTCGAAGCGGGTGACTTCCCCCAGGCCGTCCACGTGGCCGGAGACCAGATGGCCGTCCAGGGAATCGCCCATGCGCAGGGCGTGTTCCAGGTTGACCTCGCCTTTTTCGTCGAGGCCCGCGGTGCGCTTCAGGCTTTCCCTGGATACGTCGACGCTGAAGGTGTCGGCCGTGCGAGCGACGACCGTCATGCATGCCCCCTGGATGGCGATGGAATCGCCCAGCTTGGTGGAGTCGCGCAGAAAACCCGGCGCTTCGATCATGAGCCGCAGGCCCGCGTCGCGGTCTCCCTTGCCATAGGGGCTGACTTTGATGATATTGCCGATGGCGCTGACAATGCCTGTAAACATATTCCTTCCTTTGGTGCTGCTTATTCGAGAGCCCGCCCCCGGCTCCTTGCCGGCGGACGATGGCCATAGCCGGCCGGTTTCCGCCATGGTAACCCACGGAGCCGGCAAGCCGCGAGCGGCGGGCCGATATTCCATGAGGCCGCCCGGCGCCGCGGATGCCGCTACGCTAGATCGAGCGCAGCAAGGCTTGCCAGCTCTCCATATTGCGCGCACGCAGGCGCAAGTCCGGTGCGAGCGCCCGGGTTTCAATGAATTCGTAGCGCTGGGCCTGGGCCAGGCTTTGCAGGGGCTCCATCTGCAGCATGCCTATGCCCTGGCCCACCAGCATGGGGGCCATATAGACCAGCAATTCATCCACGCAATGGGCCTGGAACAGGGCGCCGCTGAGCTTAGCGCCGGCCTCGACGTGCACTTCGTTGATGTCGTGCTCGGCCAGCCAGCGCATCATGCAGCGCAAGTCCACGCGGCCGCCATCGGGCGGCAGCTGCACGACCTGGACGTTCTTGTCGGCAAGCCGCCGCGTTTTCTCGGCGTCGTGGCGGCAGGTGAAGATCCAGGCTTTCGTGCCGTCGAATATCCTGGCGGTTTCGTCGACCTGAAAACCGGTGTCGACGATGATCTTGATGGGCGGGCGATCAGTCTGCACATGCCTGACATTCATCTGTGGATCATCGCAACGCACTGTGCCCGAGCCGGTCAGTACCGCACAGCTGCGTGCGCGCCAATGGTGGCCGTCGGCCCTGGCGGCGGGACCGGTGATCCATTGCGACTGGCCATTGAGCAGGGCGATGCGGCCGTCCAGCGTCGCCGCGAGCTTCAGCCAGACCCAGGGCGTCTTGCGCGTCATGCGGGCAACGAAGCCCGGATTCAGCGCTAGCGCCTCTTCGGCGCAAAGGCCCATGTCGACGGCAATGCCGGCGGCGCGCAGTTTGGCGGAGCCTTGCCCGGCCACGAGCGGGTTGGGATCGCCCATGGCAATCACCACACGAGCCGGCCGGGCGGCGATCAGGGCGTCGACGCAGGGAGGCGTGCGGCCATAGTGGCTGCAGGGCTCCAGCGTGACATAGATGGTGGAGCCGGCGACGTCGCAAGACCGTTCGGCCGCCTGGCGCAGGGCCATGATTTCGGCGTGCGGGCCGCCCGCCTTTTGCGTGGCGCCCGAAGCCAGTAGGTGGCCGTCGCGCACGATCAGGCAGGCCACGCGGGGGTTGGGCGCCGTGATATACATGACGCTCTCGGCGAGCGACAGCGCCTGGCGCATCCATGCTTCATCGCCCGCGCGAACGTCCGCCATCACGATTTGCCGGCCACCTGGATCTCGTCTATGGCCTTGACGAATTCGTCGATGCCTTCGAAGCTTTTATAGACGGATGCAAAGCGTACATAAGCCACTTGATCGAGTTTCTTGAGCTCGGCCATGACCAGTTCGCCTATATGGCCGGATTCCACTTCGCGCAAGCCGCTGGTAAGCAAAGACTCTTCGATGCGCGCCACCGCGGCATCGACATCTTCGGTGCTGACGGGGCGCTTGCGCAAGGCCAGGTTCATGCTGCCCCGCAATTTGGAAGAGTCGAATTCGACCCGCGTACCGTTGCGCTTCACCACCGCGGGCATGTCCAGCTCGGCCCGCTCGTAGGTGGTGAAGCGGCGCCCACAGGACTGGCAGCGGCGCCGCCGCCGTATGGTGTCGCCTTCCTCGGAAACGCGGGAATCGATGACCTGCGTATCCAGATTGTTGCAGAACGGGCATTTCATGGTGGTCGGCCCCTGGCATGCGGGCGGCCCCGAGGCCGCCCCGCTGTTAGCGGTAAACCGGCAAGCGCGCCGTGAGCTCGTCGACCCGGGCCCGCACATCGGCGATGGCCGCCTCGTTGCGCGGGTTGTCCAGCACGTCGGCGATCAGATTGCCGGTGAGCTCGGCCTCGGCTTCCTTGAAGCCGCGGGTGGTCATGGCGGGCGTGCCCAGGCGGATGCCGCTGGTCACGAAAGGCTTTTCCGGATCGTTCGGAATCGCGTTTTTGTTGACAGTGATATGCGCCTGCCCCAGCACCGCTTCGGCCTCTTTGCCGGTGATGCCCTTGGCGCGCAAATCCACCAGCATCACATGGCTTTCGGTGCGCCCGGAAACGATACGCAGCCCGCGCTGGACCAGCGTGCGCGCCAGGACGTCGGCGTTCTTCACGACCTGCGCCGCATATTCCTTGAACTCAGGGGCCAGGGCTTCCTTGAAGGCCACCGCCTTGCCAGCAATCACATGCATCAGCGGGCCGCCCTGTATGCCGGGGAAAATCGCCGAGTTGATGGCCTTTTCGAATTCGGCCTTCATCATGATGACGCCGCCGCGCGGGCCGCGCAGGGATTTGTGCGTGGTGGAGGTGACGAAGTCGGCGTGAGGCACGGGATTGGGGTAGACGCCGCCGGCCACCAGGCCCGCGTAGTGGGCGATATCCACCATGAGCAAGGCGCCATTGTCGTGCGCGATGCGCGCCATGCGTTCGAAGTCTATGCGCAGGGAGTAGGCCGAAGCGCCGCCCACGATGAGCTTGGGCTTATGTTCCTTGGCCAGTTTTTCCAGTTGCTGGTAGTCGAGCTCTTCGTTGGCATCCAGGCCATAGGATAGGAAGTGGTAGAGCTTGCCGGAGGCATTGACGGGCGAGCCGTGCGTCAGGTGGCCGCCTTCGGCCAGGCTCATGCCCAGCACGGTATCGCCGGGCTTGAGCACGGCCATGTAGACGCCCTGGTTGGCCTGCGAGCCGGAGTTGGGCTGGACGTTGGCGGCCTCGGCGCCGAAAATTTCCTTCAGGCGGTCTATGGCCAGCTGTTCGACGACATCCACGTACTCGCAGCCGCCGTAGTAACGCTTGCCGGGATAGCCTTCGGCGTACTTATTGGTCAACTGCGTGCCTTGCGCCTGCATGACGGCGGGGCTGGTGTAGTTTTCGGAGGCGATCAATTCGATGTGCTGTTCCTGGCGCTGGTTCTCTTTCTGAATAGCGGCCCAAAGGTCGGCATCGACTTGATCTAGTGTACGGGAGCGGTCAAACATGGAAGGTCCTGGAAGATGGTTGGGCGAGTAGAGGAATAAAGCGACCCATTTTAGCCCGAATGCCCCGCATCATGCGGCCAAATCCGCCCAAGGCGGCGTGCCGCCGCCCGTTTGGCGCGCACCCGCGCCCATTGCCGCATTGCTTCCTCAAGCTGGCTTGAGGATGTTTCATGCAAGGCGCAGGGCAGCCTCGCCGAAAAGCCGGATCAGGCGCCGGCCCTGCCTTGCGCGGCAACGCGCGGGTTGAGCGTATAAATGGCGGTAATGGATGCCTGCGCCAGGATGTGGCCCTGCATGGCCTTGATGACGTCGCCGCCCGTAAAGCGCCCTTCGAAGGGAAGCTCGGCGATATCCAGGGCATACACAGTAAATATATAGCGATGCGGAATCGAATCGTTCCAGGGGGGGCAGGCGCCATCGTAGCCGAAGTAGTCGCCGCTCATGTCGCGGTCGGCCGCGAACCATGTGGTGTAGTCGTTGACCCCCTGGCGGGTGCCGTCCAAGGCCAGCGGGCCGGCCTTGCCGCGCGGCGTGATGCCGTCGGAATACGCGCCTTCGGCGATTTCCGTGATGGTCGCCGGGATGTCGATGAGCGCCCAGTGGAAGAAATCCACCCGCGGCAGCGAACTGGGAATCTCCCGGCCTTCCTGGTTGACGTCGTCCGGCTTGCTCGGCACGTCTGGGTCATGGCAGATGACCACGAAGGACTGGGTGGCGGCGGGAAAATCGGACCAGGCAAGATGGGGGTTCGCATTGCCCGCGAGAGTCACATGGTTCTGCCCATCCATCTTGCAGAAGGCATTGCGTTCGGGTAAAGCCGCCTGGTCTTCAAAAGATGCACTGATAAGCTTCATCGTGGACTCCTGATTGTCGAACTGCCGGCCGCCATGACGGCCGACTGGTTGAATTGATATTAGATATTAGGTTAGTGTGACGCGGGCGAACTTGCGCTTGCCCACTTGTACGACATACGTGCCGGCCGCCAGTTGCAAGGACTTGTCCTCGATGCGATCGCCGTTCACCCGCACGCCCCCCTGCTCCACATTGCGTTGGGCCTCGGAACCCGAAGCCACCAGGCCCGCCTCGCGCAGCACTTTGAGTATGCCCAGCGGTGCGGCGCCCAACTGCACCTCGGGCATGTCCTCGGGGATGGCGCCGTCGCGAAAGCGCGCTTCGAAACTCGCCAGCGCGTCCTGCGCCGCCTGCCGGCTATGGAAGCGCGCGACGATCTCTTGCGCCAGCGCCACTTTAGTATCGCGCGGATTCATGCCCTCTGCGACCTGTTTTTGTAACTGGAGAATATCGTCCATGGAGCGAAAGGACAAGAGCTCAAAATACTTCCACATCAAGGTATCCGAAATCGACATCAATTTACCGAACATCGAATCGGGCGATTCGGTGATGCCTATGTAGTTGCCCTTGGACTTGGACATTTTGTCCACCCCGTCCGTCCCCTCCAGCAAGGGCATGGTAAGGATGCATTGCGGTTCCTGCCCATATTCCTTCTGCAGCTCGCGCCCCACGAGCAGATTGAACTTCTGGTCGGTGCCGCCGAGCTCCAGGTCGGACTTCAATGCGACCGAATCATAGCCCTGCATCAAGGGATAGAGAAATTCGTGGAGAGATATGGGGATGCCGCTTTTGTAGCGGCGCGTAAAGTCTTCGCGCTCCATCATGCGCGCCACCGTGTAGCGCGAGGCGAGCTGTATCATGCCGCGCGCGCCCAGCGGATCGCACCATTCGGAGTTGTAGCGGATCTCGGTTCTGGAGGGGTCCAGCACCAGGCTGGCCTGGGCGTAGTAGGTCTTCGCATTGATGTGGATCTGCTCGGCCGTAAGCGGAGGCCGGGTCGCATTGCGGCCGCTGGGGTCGCCGATCATCGACGTGAAGTCGCCGATGAGAAAAATGACCGTGTGGCCAAGGTCCTGCAGCTGCCGCATCTTGTTCAGCACCACCGTATGCCCCAGGTGGATGTCCGGCGCGGTCGGGTCCAGCCCCAGCTTTATTCGCAGCGGCTTGCCGCTGGCCTTGCTGCGGGCAAGCTTGCCGGCGAACTCGGATTCGACCAGCAATTCGTCGCATCCACGCTTGACGATACGCAACGCTTCTTCGATTTCCGGGGTGATAGGAGCTTCGGTGGACGGCATATAAAAGCGCTTTTACAAGAAGATATATAAAAAAGGCTCGAAAAATCGGGCTCGATGCGCTAGCATAACGTGCTAACGCGTACCCTGCACGGCAAGATGCCCGTGCACAGGGCTTACGCAGGGCAACATCTTATCAGAGCGCCGCGCATCGAAAAGGCGTCCCTCGCGGTTTACGGCATCCATCGGCCGCCCTTATCCACCCCGGCAGCGCAATTACTAGGTTTTGTTTTTTTATGTTCAAGAAAGGGATTCCCTACACTCCCTCTTATCGAGACACACTCAGGGCACATCGGCAACATCACTTCATACGCAACGGCCTGACGCTCATTGCTCTGGGCCTGTTCGCCGGCGCGGCCGCGCTGGCGGTGGTCAAGCCGCCTGAAGCCCCCGTCGTCTACCAGGCAAGCAAAGTCCTGGAACTGCCTTCGCCCTTCCCCCAGCCGCTGGGGGATTTTTCCTCTCCCTACATCAGCGAAACCCATATCCGCCGCGGCGACACCCTGGCGGCATTGCTGCAGCGCCTGCGCGTACAGGAAGCGGGCCTGCAGCAATTCCTGGTCCAGAACAAAGACGCCCGCTCCATCTACAAGCTTTACCCCGGCCGCAGCGTGCAGGCCGCCCTGGATGGCGAAGGCAAACTGGTGTGGCTGCGCTATAACCATACGCCGGGCGCCAGCGAACCGGGCGGCTATGTATCGCGCTGGCTGGAAATCCGGCCCGACGACGAAGGCGGCTATACGTCGCAGGAGCTCAGCGCTCAAGCGGACGTCCAGGTCAGGATTGCGGAAAGCGAAATCGAAAGCTCGCTGTTCGGGGCGACGGACGCCGCCGACATCCCCGATGCCATTACGCTGCAAATGACGGAAATATTGGGCAGCAAGATAGATTTCATGCGCGATCTGCGGCGCGGCGACCGCTTCCGCATTGTCTATGAATCCTATTCCCACGAGGGGCGCGAAGTGGGCGTGGGCCGCATCTTGGCGCTGGAATTCCTGAACGGCGACAAGGCCTATGAAGCCGTCTGGTTCGCTCCCGGCCAGGAAACGGGCAGCTATTACGATTTCAGCGGCAGCAGCCTGAAGGGCGCTTTCCTGCGCTCGGCGCTGAAGTTTTCACGCATCAGTTCCACCTTCGGCATACGCAAGCACCCCGTGCATGGCGATTGGCGCGGGCATAAAGGGGTGGATTATGCCGCCCCCTCCGGCACCCCCATACATGCTACCGCCGATGGCATCGTCGAATTCAAGGGACAGCAGAACGGCTACGGGAATACCATCATCCTGAAGCACCATAATGGCTATTCCACGCTGTACGCGCATCAAAGCCGCTTTGCGGCAGGCCTGAAACGCGGCGACCGCGTCAGCCAGGGGCAGTTGATCGGTTACGTGGGCGCCACCGGCTGGGCCACGGGGCCGCACCTGCATTATGAATTCCGCGTGGACAACAAGCCCATAGACCCGCTCTCGGTGGATCTGCCGGTGGCCCGCACGCTGGACAAATCGCAAATGGCCGCCTTCAAGCAAACGGTTGCGCAATACCAGGAACACATACAATTCCTGGCCAAGCTGCAGGACGGCCAGACGCAGCTCGCCAGCCGCTGAGCGCCGCGCAGCCAGCCATGCGGCAAGCGCTTTATATAGGCCTGATGTCGGGCACCAGCACGGATGGCGTGGACGCGGTGCTGGCGCGCTTCGGCGATCAAGGCCCGCCGCGCATCCTGGCAAGCGCCTCGCTGCCCATGCCCGGCGCCCTGCGCAGGGAATTCCTGGCCCTGAACCAGCCCGGCCCGAATGAACTGGAGCGAGCCGCGTTGGCGGGCAACGCCCTGGCGGAACTCTATGCGCAGGCGTGCGCGGCGGTGCTGGAAGACGCCGGAATCGCCGCAAGCGCCGTCGCGGCCATCGGCGCCCACGGCCAGACCGTCAGGCATGCTCCCGGCCAGGGCTATACCATACAGATCAATGCGCCGGCGCTCCTGGCCGAGCGCACCGGCATCGACGTCATCGCCGATTTCCGGTCGCGCGATGTGGCGGCGGGCGGCCAGGGCGCGCCGCTGGTGCCCGCTTTCCATCACGCCTTGTTTGGCGGCGACCAGCCACGGGCCGTGCTGAACCTCGGAGGGATAGCCAATGTGACCCTGCTCGGCTCCCAGGACGAGGTGTCGGGCTTCGATACGGGGCCGGCCAATGTTTTGCTGGACTTGTGGGCGCATGAGCATCTGGGCCGTGATTACGACGCTGACGGCGCCTGGGCCGCCACGGGACGCGCCGACGCCGGCCTGCTCGAGCACCTGATCGAAAGCGAACCCTGGTTCGCCCTGCCGCCGCCCAAATCCACGGGGCGCGACCTGTTCAATCGCGACTGGCTGACCAGCCGATTGGCCGGCTACCAAGGCCCTGCGCTCGGCAATGCCGATATACAGGCCACCTTGCAGGCCCTGACCGCGCACACTGTTGCGCGCGCCATTGCGGCCCAGGCGCCGAACAGCCGCGACGTCATCGTCTGCGGCGGCGGCGCGCTGAACTCAAGCTTGATGCGGGCGATGCAAGCCGCCCTGCCCTGCCCGGTTTACCCCAGCAGCGAGGCCGGCATACCGGTGCAGATGGTGGAATCCCTGGCGTTTGCCTGGCTGGCCTGGGCGCACGACCACGCGCGGCCGACCGGCCTGCCCGCCGTCACCGGTGCGCGGCACGCCACGGTACTGGGATGCCGCTACCCGGCGTGATCAGGGCGTGAACGAGGACCCGCAGCCGCAAGTCGTCGCCGCATTGGGATTGCGGATGACGAACTGGGCGCCTTCGAGGTCGTCTTTATAGTCGATCTCGGCCCCGACCAGATACTGGAAGCTCATGGGGTCGACCAGCAACTGGACGCCTGCCTTGTCGATGCTGGTATCGTCGTCGTTGACGGTTTCGTCGAATGTGAAGCCGTACTGGAAGCCCGAGCAACCGCCCCCCTGCACGAAGACGCGCAGTTTCAGTTCGGGGTTGCCTTCCTCGGCAAGCAGCTCTTTGACTTTGGCCGCCGCGGCGTCGGTGAATATCAGCGGCGACGGCGGAGCTTGCAGATCGGCCGTTTCAGTAAGTGTGTTCATGTGTACTCCGTAGCGGCTGCAAAGGGCAGCGCCATGTCTATGTGATTACTATACCACCCGCGCGCGGCGACGGGCCGCCTATTCGGGCGCCGGCACGGCGACGCTGCGCGACACCCGCAAAGCCGCGCCCTCGAGAATACTGAGCGTGACGGTCTGCGGCGTGAAGCCTTCCGGCACGCTGAGCAGGCCGCCGCTGCGCTGCAGCTTGTCGAAGCCCAGCGACAGGTCGTCCTCGCCCGCCAGCGCCGCCGGAGCGTCCGAGCTGCCCGGCATCTGCACGGGCTTCAATACCAGACTGACGGCTTTGCCGTCCTGCAAGCCCTTGGCCGCGAATTGCATGCGGCCTTTGAACGGGGCGTCTTCCTGGCCGCTGCGCATCAGCAGCACTTTGTATTGCAAGGTGGGGCCCATGCGCTGTATTTCAAGCGCCCGGATGCTGATGGCGCCTTTGGGGCCCGGCGGCCAGAGCTGGTCGAAAAAGGCGAGCTGTTCCCGCGCCCGGCCGAGTTCTTCCTGAGTGCTTGCCAAAGTGGCTTCCAGCCCTTTGCGCGTGCTTTCCTCGACCATGAGGCGGCCGAGGGCGGCGTCCGCCTGAGCCCTGGTTTGAACGAGATCCGCCTTGACGGCGTTCAGTTCCTGCTGCAAGCGCTGCGCCAGGGCCAGATGTTCGCGGCTCGCCTGATTGCGCTGCCAGTAGCCGGCCGCCAATGCGCCGGCAAGCGCGGCAGCCAGCAGGAGCGCGGCCATGGTCGTCCGCCCCGGCCCGCGCCTTGCGGAAACCGCGGCGGATTCCGCCGCGGCGCCGCGGTCTATCCGATTTTTTTTCATTCTAGAACAGACCGGCGCAACGACATTCGGTTCCCCGGAAGGCGGACGGCGAATGGATGTTTTTGCGCCGCCCAGCCTGCTCCTGCAGGGCCGGCCCGGTGTCGCGCCTGGCGCTGGTCAAGCTCAGGGCAGCACGGCCAGCTGAGTCAGCCCGGCGGACTCGGGCAGCCCGAACATCAGGTTCATATTCTGGATCGCCTGGCCTGAAGCGCCCTTGACCAGATTGTCTTGCGCCACGAGTATGACCAGCTGGTCGCCGCCTTCGGGCCGGTGCACGGCGATACGCAGCGTATTGGAAGCGCGTACGGAACGCGTTTCCGGCATGCTGCCGGCCGGCATGACATCGACGAAGGCTTCGCCGGCGTAGCGCTGCTCGAACAGAGCCTGGAAGTCCGTGCCCCTGGCCTCGGGCAGGATGCGTGCATAAATGGTGGAGAACATGCCGCGTATCATAGGCACCAGGTGGGGCACGAAGATCAGACCCACGGGCGCCCCGGCCAAGCCTTGCAGCTGCTCGGAGATCTCTGGATGATGGCGATGGCCGGCAACACCGTAAGCCTTGAAGTTGTCGCTGGCTTCAGAGAACAAGGTGCTGACTTCGGCTTTGCGTCCCGCGCCGGATACGCCGGATTTGCAGTCGGCGATGATGTTGGCTGTGTCGACCAGTTTGCGCCCGCCTTCCAGCAAGGGCGCCAGACCCAACAGGACGGTGGTGGGATAGCAGCCGGGGTTGCCGATGACGCGTGCCTTGCCGATGGCGGCGCGATTCAGTTCGACCAGGCCGTAAGCGGATTCTTTCAGGATGTCGGGGCAGGCGTGCGGCATTTTGTACCAGCGCTCGAAAGCCTGGGTATCCTGGAGCCGGAAGTCGGCCGCCAGATCGATGATGCGCACGTCATGCTTCAACAAGTCTTGCGCCTGGCTCATGGCGACGCCATGAGGGGTGGCGAAGAATACGACATCGCATTGGTCCAGCGCCGCTTTTTCCGGCGTCTGGAAGGCAAGGCCGACTTTGCCGCGCAGGTTGGGAAACATATCCGACACCGGCATGCCGTCTTCTTTGCGGGAAGTGATGGCGGTAAGTTCGACGTTCGGATGCTGAGACAGCAAGCGCAGCAATTCCACGCCGGTGTAGCCGGTGCCGCCCACGATGCCCGCCTTGATCCGAGATGCCGCTGCCGAATGGGCGCCTTGCGCGCCGGCCTGGAGCTTCGCCCCGCTAGTGGTCATAACTATCCCCAAAAAACAATCATCAACAATGGGATTATGCAGCAAGCAGGCCCGCCGCAATACCCGTCAGCCAAAAAAGACCGCCGAACCGCCGCCCAAAAGCAAACACCCCCAACCGGGGCTGGGGGTGTTGCGCAGCAAGGCCCAGGGCCCCGAGTACGGAGATCAGCGCTTGCTGAACTGCTTGCGGCGACGCGCCTTGTGGAAGCCGACCTTCTTGCGTTCGACTTCGCGGGCATCGCGCGTGACCAAACCGGCCTGCTTCAGTGCAGTCTTCAGGGTCTCGTCGTAGTCGATGAGCGCGCGGGTGATGCCGTGACGCACTGCGCCGGCCTGACCGCTTTCGCCGCCGCCGTGAACGTTGACGTGGAAGTCGAACGATTCAAGGTGGTTGGTGAGCGCCAGGGGCTGGCGCACAACCATGCGGCCAGTTTCGCGGGCGAAGTATTCGTCCACAGGCTTGCCGTTCACGACGATCTTGCCCGTGCCTTTCTTTAAGAACACGCGAGCCACCGAAGTTTTGCGGCGGCCGGTGCCATAGTTCCAATTACCGATCATGACCTATCCTTAGAAATCCAGCGGCTTGGGCTGCTGAGCAGTGTGCGGGTGCTCGGCGCCAGCATAAACCTTGAGCTTCTTGGCCATGGCGTAACCCAGCGGGCCCTTGGGCAGCATGCCCTTGACAGCCTTCTGGATGGCGCGGCCAGGAAAACGCTCTTGCATTTTCTGGAAGTTGGTTTCGGTGATGCCGCCGGGATACGTCGAGTGGCGATAGTACTTCTTGTCTTGCGACTTATTGCCGGTAACGACGATGTCCGCAGCGTTGATGATGACGATGTAATCACCAGTGTCAACGTGGGGCGTGAATTCTGGCTTGTGTTTGCCGCGCAAACGGCGTGCGACTTCGCTGGCCACACGACCGAGGACTTTGCCCTTGGCGTCAATCACGTACCAGTCACGCTTGACTTCATGCGGCTTGGCCACAAAGGTCTTCATGATGGTTCCTAATATTCAAATAAAGCCAGGGGAACATCCGCCTGGCCTACCCGTTAAAGCATAAATCAACGGGCAACAACCCCTTTTCCGATAGAGGAAAAGGCATGTTCCGGCCGATGTAGACCGCCTAAGCGTTGTGTTTCGCCCGTGCAAAGCAGCCGGAAAAGCCAACTATCTTACCACAAATCCTGGCTTCGGCTAAAAATGATTTGAGAACACGCCTGCATAGATTGTCCCAAGACACCGGCCAGGCCAGGCCGATGCAAGGCGCGGGCGCCCTTGATACCCTGGAGCGTGGCGCTTGCGCATCGACCCAGCCGGGGGTGGCCGGATTCAAAATGAAAACGCCGCGCGGCGGCGGCGTTTTCATGTCGTCGAAGACGAGTTTTACTTCTTCTGCGCGGCCAGGGCGATGCCCAGGTAGTTGTCGAAAGAACCTTCGTTGACGCGGAACCAGGGCACCACGCTGTCGCGGAAGCCCATGTAGCTGTCGTAGATTTTCTTGAACATCTCGTTCTTGTCGCAGAATTCCTTGTAGGCTTCGTTGGACGCTTTGTAGGAAGCATCCATGACGTCCCGCGGGAAAGCTTTCAACACGGCGCCGCCGGCGATCAGACGGCGCAGGGCCGCTGCGTTCGAGGCGTCGTATTCGCCCAGCATTTTTCCACCCGCCGCACGCGAGCAGATATCGACCAGCGCCTGATATTGTTTGGGCAATTCGTTGTAGGCGGCATCGTTGACGTACAGCGATACCTGGGCGGAGCCTTCCCACCAGCCGGGGTAGTAGTAGTATTTGGCGACCTTCTGGAAGCCCAGTTTTTCGTCATCGGTGGGGCCGACGAACTCAACTGCGTCCAGCGTGCCCTTTTCGAGGGCCGGGTAGATATCGCCGGTGGGAATCTGCTGCGGCACCACGCCCAGCCGCGACAATACCTCGCCCGCGAAACCAGCAGTGCGCATGGTCAGGCCTTTCAGGTCAGCCACGGATTTGATTTCCTTGCGATACCAGCCGCCCATCTGAGCACCGGTGTTGCCGAAAGGAAAGTTGATGATGTGGCGGGGCGCAAACAGTTCGCGCATCAAGGCCATGCCGCCGCCCTCGTACATCCAGGAATACATTTGGCGCGCGTTCAAGCCGAACGGAACCGCGGTATCGAAGCTGAAGGAGGGATCTTTGCCGTAATAATAATACGACGCCGTCTGCCCGCATTCCACGGTGCGGTTGCCTACCGCATCCATGACGCCGAAGCCCGGCACGATTTCGCCGACGGGATAAAGGCGGATGGAAAAATTGCCGTCGGACGCTTCTTCGACCATTTTGCAGAATAGCTGCGCGGTCGAAAACAAAGCCGGCGTGGACGTATTGTAAGTGGACGTCATCTTCCAGCTGATCTTGGGATTGCTTTGTGCAAAGACCGGGGCCGCGACAGCGGCGGAGCCCGCCACCGCACCCATGCCCGCTTTCTTCAGAAATGAACGACGCTGCATTGATAATTCTCCTTTCGGCATTCAGATATTGTTCGCGGTAAACCAACAGCGCGATATTACACCCTGTCGCACATCTTGCAAGCGGTTAAGCAAGGCGGCCGGGCCGAAGCCGAGCCGGCCTATTGGCCGGCGACCGCCATTTGCTCTATCAATATGGAGCCGGTGGATTTGGATCCGCGCACGATGGTGTCGGCCCCCACCGCCACGATCTGCCTGAACATGTCGGCAAGATTGCCGGCAATGGTGACTTCCTGCACCGCGTGGCGGATCTCGCCGTTTTCCACCCAATAGCCGAAAGCCCCGCGGGAATAGTCGCCGCTGACATAGTTGACGCCCTGGCCTATGAGCTCGGTCACCAGCAAGCCCGTTCCCATTTTGCGCAGCATGGCACGGAAGTTGTCGTCCGGGCGCGTCAGGCGCGAGGTCAGAATCAGGTTGTGGGAACCGCCGGCATTGCCCGTGGTCCGCATGTTGAGCTTGCGGGCCGTATAGGTCGATAGAAAGTAGCCGTTCAGCACGCCTCCCACGACGACATCGCGCGCCTGCGTGCGCACGCCTTCCGCATCGAAAGGTGAACTGCCCATGGCGCCGGGGATGTGCGGCTTTTCGGCTACGTCCACATGGTCGGCCAGCACCGGCTTGCCCAGCGCATCCAGCAGAAAGCTGGCTTTGCGGTATAGCGCCCCGCCGCTGGCCGCCTGCACCAGCGCTCCCAGCAGGCCGACCGCGATCGGCGCCTCGAAAAGGACGGGAAAACGGCCGGTCTTGATGCGGCGCGCCGACAGGCGCGACAGGGTGCGCTGCGCCGCGTAGCGCCCCACATCCTGCGGATCGGCCAGGCCGATGGCGTCGCGCGCAGAGGTATACCAGTAGTCGCGCTGCATGTTGGCGCCGCGCCCGGCGATGGGAGCGACCGACAGGCTGTGCCGTGAATAGGGGTAGCCGCCCAGGAAGCCATGGCTGTTGCCCAGCACGAAATGGCCTTCATGGGTATCGACGGAAGCGCCGTCGGTGTTGGTGATGAGCGGGCTGACGCTGTAGGCGGCGCGCTCGGCTTCGATGGCCAGGGCGGCGGCGCCTTCGGCCGAAATATCCCATGGATGGTGCAATTGCAGGTCCGGATAGTCGGTGGCCAGCATGTCGGGATCGGGCAAGCCGGCCGCGGGGTCGGCGGCGGTGTAGCGGGCGATATGCCAGGCGGCCTCGACGGTTTCGCGCAGGGCCTGCGGGGAAAAATCCGACGTGGACGCGGAGCCGCGCCGCTCTCCGGCGTATACGGTGACGTCCAGGGAGCGGTCGCGCGTCTGCTCGACGGTTTCGATGTCCTGCTTGCGCACGGAAACGGACAGCCCCCGGCTTTCCGACACTTCGGCGGCGGCATGGCTTGCGCCCAAGTTTTTGGCATGCGCCAGCGCGTCGCCGACGAGCTCGCGGAAGAATGCCTGGTTTTCGGCTATGGGTAAAAAAGAAGTGGATTGGTCGCTCATTATGCTCTTTGCGGGTTAAGGCCTGATCGGGCGCATGGGCCCAAGGCTCATGACGGTTATCATAGCCAATTCGAGAACACTTTTTTCCGTTCCATGCCGAATATTCCTGAAGATCTAGATGACCATGGCTACGACCGCCCCAGCAAATCCCAAGTCAAGAGGGACATGCTGGCGCTGCTCGAACTGGGCAAGCAATTGGTCGAACTCTCCACCGATCAACTCAAGCAATTGCCTTTATCGGAAAAGCTGTACGAGGCGATCTGCCTGGCGCAGCGCACGGCCAGCCGCGAAGGCCGGCGCCGGCAAATACACTATGTGGGCAAACTGATGCGCGACGCCGATGCGGAGGCCATACGCGCCCAGCTGGACACCTGGCGGCATGGCTCGCGCGAGCAGACCCGGGCGATGCACAGGCTGGAAGCCTTGCGCGACCTGCTGCTGCGCGACGATGACGCGCTGACCCGGCTGCTGAACGACTATCCGGCGGCGGACGCCCAGCAATTGCGCACATTGATACGCGAAGGCCGCAAAGAGGCCCAGGCGAACGCCGCGCTGCAGCCCGGCCAGGATCCCCAGCGCAAGCATTACCGGGCCTTGTTCCAGGCCCTTAAATCATTGAATGACGACGCGGAGCAAACATGACTTCTGAAGCACTACTGGATTGCATAGAAATAGAGACCGGGCCCGAGCCCCGGCATGCCATCATCTGGATGCACGGCCTGGGGGCCGACGGCAATGATTTCGCCCCTTTGGTGCCCGAATTGGGCCTGCGGGATCTTCCTCCCATCCGTTTCGTTTTTCCCCATGCGCCGGTGCGACCCGTAAGCATCAACAACGGCATGGCCATGCGCGCCTGGTACGACATTTATCCGCCGCAGGGCATTCCGCGCGAGGACGAGACCGGGCTGCGCCAATCGCAGCGGGCCATCCAGGCCCTGATAGCGCGAGAAAACGAACGCGGCGTGGCGACTGAGAACATCGTGCTGGCGGGCTTTTCGCAAGGCTGCGCCATGACGCTGATGACCGGCCTGCGCCTGGACCGGAAGCTGGCGGGCATGGTGTGCCTGTCGGGCTACCTGCCGCTCGCGCAACTGACCGCCGCGGAGCGCCACCCCGCCAATCAGGATACCCCGATCTTCCTTGCCCATGGCACCCAGGACCCCATGATCGTCCTGCCCAGGGCCGAGGCTACGCGCCGCGCGCTGGTGGATATGGACTATCGGGTCATCTGGAAAACCTATGTGATGCCGCACTCGGTCTGCATGGATGAAATCCATGACATCGCGGCCTTTCTGCGCCAGGTCATCGTTTGACAGGCCTGCGCCCTCCGGCCTGTTGATCTCCAAGCCATAGCCGGCCGCCTTGGCGGCGCGTGCGGGCGAGCGCCCGGCCGCTAAGGCCGGCGCGTCTCGCCCAAGTCCAGCCAGACGCGCCGCATGCCGGGGTCCTCTTCATCGGGGTCGTTGCGAAACCCGAGATGGGCCATCAAGCCGAGCATGGGCCGGTTGCCGGCCAGGACCATGCCCTCTATATAAGTAAGGCCTTGCTCCAATGCCGCCTCGATCAAGCCGCGCATGAGCTGGGCGCCCAGGCCGCAGCGCTGCCAGGCGTCGGCGATGACGAGCGCATACTCGGCGCCGCGGCCATCGGCATTGCGCAGATAATGCGCAAAACCGATGATCTGCTCCTGCGGGTGGCCTCTGTGCTGGGGATTGGGCACCTGCACCGTGGCCACTAGAGCCAGTTCCCTGTCGTAGTCGATGCGGGTATAACGGGCCAGCATGCGCGGCGTCAATTCGCGCAGCATGGAGACGAAACGCATGTACCGGGCCTCGTCCGACAGGCCGCGGATGAATTCCTGCAGGGACTCGGCATCCTCGGGGCGTATGGGGCGCATCATCCACGGCCGCCCGTCCTTGAAGACTTTGTTCTGCACCAGCCGATGCGGGTAGGGATGAATGGCCATGTGCCGATAGCCGCTGGTCTCGGGCAGAACCAGCATGGATGCGCTGCCCAGCTCGATCCGTACGGCATGCGCCGTCAGCTGCGCGTCGTCGGCATAGATCGGGTCGATGACCAGCGATTCCAGGCCCGGCAGCTCGCTGGCGATCTGCGAAATGCATTCCAGCGTATCCAGCAGAATCTCGAACACGCCCGGCGTCATTTGCCGCGACATGGCCGCTATCCATACCTTGCTGCGCTGAACCAGCTTGCGGGCCAGATAGCGGTTCAGCGGCGGAAGCTCCAGCGCCTGGTAGGCGTCCGCGATCAGGGCGTCCTGCCCGCCCGAGCCGAACATGATGTAAGGGCCGAATTTGGCATCGCGCTGCAAGCGTATGGACATGGGCAGGCTTTCGCGGCGGCCGCCCGAACGGTCCGCGGAGGTGTCGGGCAAGTAGGCCAAAGGCACGTGAAAGCAATCGAGCAAGCGACGGCATTCGTGCACGCCCAGGCTGCGGCGGCGTTCGGCCTGTATCTTGCGCACCAGCGCGCGCGCATCTTCCAGCCGCGGCGGCTTGGCCAGCGGTTCCGGTGGCAGGGTTTGCAGGGACAGTGTCTGGTTGTAGTAATAGGCGCCCAGTATGCCGAAGGCGTTCGCCGCCGTTTCAGGCGTGCGGAAAGCCGGCGTACCGGCCTTGTCCAGCACATGGCGCAAAGGCCTCATGCGCGCATCGCCCATGAAACAGGTGACGACGGGCTTGCGCGCCTCGCCGGCCATGGCGGCCAGTTTGGCCGCCACGCTTTCCAGATCCGACAAGGGGTCGGGAGCCAGCAGAACCAGCACTCCGTCCACGCCTTGGTCCGCGACGAGGATTTCGACCACGCGCATGACGGCTTCTGGCTTCAGCGGCGCGTAGGTGATCACCGGGTTGCCGGTGGCTGCGCCCGGCTCCAGCAGTTCGTTCAAGGCCTTCACGCTGGCCTGCGACAGTTCGGCGCGGAATACCGGGGCGCCGTCCCCCATGGCGTCCAGGGCGAGCAGTGAAGCGCCCTGGCCATTGGAGAACATGGCGACTTTGCGGCCCTGCGCGCGCTTGGCCTGGACCAGCGCCTTCAGCGCCGAGAATAGCTGCACGAAGTAGCGCACGCGCACCGCGCCGGCGCGCCGCAGCAGGGCATCGAATACCGCGTCCTCCACCGGCGAGCCCGCCGGATCGCGCCCCGCCTTCAGCACCACCACCGGCTTGATGCTGGCGGCGGCGCGCAACGCGCTGGTGAAGCGCCGCGAAGAGGAGGCTTCTTCCAGATACAGGGCGATGCTGTCGCTGCGGGTATCCATGGCCAGATAGTCCAGCACCTCGGGGATGTCGACCACCGCCTCGTCGCCCACCGAGATCACCGCGGAAAATCCCAGGCTGATATCGTCGGCCCAATCCAATACAGCGGCGGTGATGGAACGGGATTGCGTCACCAGCGCCACGCGCCCGGCCAAAGCGGTTTCCCGCTGATGGCTGAGATTGAGCCCCAGATGCGGCCTTTGCACGCCGAAAGCCCTGGGGCCGAGCACCGCGCAATCGTTCAGGGCGCCCCAAGCACGGCAATAAGCCATATCTTCCAGGGGCTCCGCCGAAGCCTGCTCATGGGCCAGCAGCACCAGGCTGCGCGGCCGGCAGGCTTTCAAGGCCTCCAGCGCCTCGGGCAGGCGGCCGGGCGCCACGCATACCAGCGCCGTATCCAGCCTGCCGCCCGGCGCCAGGCCGGCAATGGCATCGGGCAGGACGATGGCCTGCCCAGGCGCGATCCGCGACACGGTCAGGGCTGCCCGCAGCCAGGGTGGCGCGGTGGCGGCCGCCGGCAGTTCGCGATCCGCCAGCACCAGCATCGAGCGCGGTTCGAACAGAGCGGCCAGGCTATGTCGCAGCATACAGTCTCCCTTATTCGGCGGTTGTGGACGCGTACTTTAAAATAAGCTGCTTGCTCCCACCTCTTATACTCGTTCCCTCAGGGCACAAGCTAAAGCCTAAACGACTAATAATGACCACGTCTACTTCTTCTCCCACCGTCAGGACGCGTTTCGCGCCGTCTCCGACGGGCTATCTGCACTTGGGCGGCGCCCGCACCGCGCTGTTTTCCTGGGCCTACGCCCGCCACCACGGGGGCGTCTTCGTGCTGCGCATCGAAGACACCGACCTCGAGCGCTCCACCCCCGAAGCCGTGCAGGCCATTCTGGACAGCATGGCCTGGCTGGACATGCAGCCCGACGAAGGCCCCTTCTACCAAATGCAGCGCATGGACCGCTACCGCGAAGTCCTGGCCCGGATGCTGGCCGACGGCACGGCCTACCACTGCTACAGCAGCCCGGAAGAAGTCGAGGCCATGCGGGAAAAGGCCCGCGCGGCGGGCCTGAAGCCGCGCTACGACGGAACCTGGCGGCCCGAGCCGGGCAAAACCCTGCCGCCGCCGCCCGCCGGCCGCAAGCCCGTGCTGCGCTTCAAGAACCCGAAGGACGGCGTCACGGCCTGGAATGATCTGGTCAAAGGCCCCATCAGTTTCGACAACGCCGAACTGGACGACTTGATCATCGCGCGTCCCGACGGCACCCCCACTTATAACTTCTGTGTGGTGGTGGATGACTGGGACATGAAGATCTCCCACGTGCTGCGCGGCGACGACCACGTCAACAACACGCCTAGGCAGATCAATATTCTACGCGCGCTGGGCGCTGAACCGCCCGAGTACGGCCACGTTCCCATGATCCTCGGGCCGGACGGCGAAAAGCTGTCCAAGCGCCACGGCGCGGTCAACGTCATGGAGTACGACAAGGAAGGCTACCTGCCCGAGGCCATGGTGAATTATCTGGCGCGCCTGGGCTGGAGCCACGGCAACGACGAAATCTTCACCCGCGACCAATTGGTAGCGTGGTTCGACACGCGCAACCTGAACAAGTCGCCGGCGCAATGGGATCCCAAAAAGCTGAATTGGGTGAATGCGCACTACATCAAGCAAACCGACGACGCCGAGCTGGCGCGCCGCGTGGCGCCGCGCATACGGGACCGCGGCGGCGACCCCGGGGCGGTCGATCTGCCCGCCGTCATGGGCCTGCTGAAGGACAGGGCTGAAACCCTGAACCAGCTGGCGGACGGCGCCATGCTGTTTTGCGGCCCCTACACACCAGCCGGCGAAGACCTGCTCGCCGGCCATCTGGACGAGCCCGCGCGCCGGTTGCTGGCGGATTTCGCCGCCAAGGCGGCGGACCTGCCTGACTGGACCACGGAAGCGCTGGACGCCTTGATCAAATCGCTGTTGGCCGAGCATGGCGTAAAGATGCCCAAGCTGGGCATCCCGCTGCGGCTGGCCGTCACCGGCCAGAAGCAGACGCCGGCCATCGGCGCCGTGCTGGCGCTATTGGGGCGCGAACGCGTGCTGGAACGCCTGGCGGCGGTCTAGGGCCTGCCAACGCTAGAAAGGCAGGCGATAGCCGGGCGACATGCGCCTGGCTTTGACGGACACGCCATCGGCGCCGCGCAGCGATAATTCCTGGCTGTCGGCCTTCAAGACCGTGTAGCGATTCGTGTAGATGGGGTCGTCCAGATTGACCGGCTCGCCATTGGACAGCAAGGTCTGCAACACCACGGCTTGCCCATCGCGCTTCCAGCAGCCCGTTTCGGACAGGCCTTGCGAAGGCTTCTTGCCGCGCTTGAGCTGCTCGGTGTAAGCCATGGTGCCGTCGGGATTCAAAGTGAACAGGGTGCGCAGTTCGCCCACCACGCCCTGCTGCTTGCGCACGCTGAGCCAATTGCCGGCCACCGGGTCGTCGGCGGAGGCGGCCTGGCAGGCCGGCGGCGTCTTGGGCGGAGGCGGCGGAGGAGCGCTGGGCGCCGCGCATCCCGCTATCAGCGCCCCTGCCAGCGCGCCGGCGCAAAGCGACCGCCAAGGGAAAAAGACATCTTCCATCTTGCCTTCCTTTCAAAACCACAAGCCGCGTGTGGTATCGGTAGCCGCCTACACACGCACGGCCTACAATCATGGCGTCATTCTACCCGAACAGCCTGCGGGCTTCGCGCCGCAAGGGCAAGCCGCCATGCCTTATTCCGTCCTGATCACCCTGCATTTGTTCGCCGCATTCATCTTCGTGGGGACCGTATTCTTCGAAGTGCTCATGCTGGAGGGGGTGCGCAAGCACGTGCCGCGCGAAGCCATGCGCGAGGTCGAACGCGCCATAGGCAGCCGCGCGCGCCGCATCATGCCCTTGGTGCTGCTGGTTCTGTACGGCGCCGGCATCAGCATGGCCTGGCACTACCGCGCGGTGCTGGCCCATCCCTTCGACAGCTCTTTCGCCTTGCTGCTCAGCATAAAAATATTGCTGGCCCTGAGCGTGCTGGGCCACTTCATCACCGCCGTGACGCTGGGTTCCAGAGGCAAGCTCAAGACGCGCCATGTGCAGCGCATACATTACAGCGTCTTCGCCCACATGGTGGGCATCGTGCTGCTCGCCAAGGCAATGCTGTACATATGAGACGCCTATAAGGCGCCGCGCCCGCGGCGATGCTGCGCGGCATGGGTGAAACACAATACCCGCGATGCCGTCCGCAACGGACTGCGGGGGGCCATCCCGCCCATATCCCCGGGTCATAAAAATTAACAAATTTTTTGTATCGCGGCGCTGAAGGCGCGCAGCCCGCGCAGGCCTGCTTGTACTGCGAGTCCGCGCCGATTTCCATGGTCGCGCACGCCTCTGAACAACGAAAAAACAAAAATTGCAAGCCCTTTTTGCGCTTGCCTAGGCGGCGGTCGCTTACTACAATTAGTGCCAGCCCCAACAAAAACCACAATATATTGTGGTCTGTCGGCTGAAAAAGCCGATATAAATCAATATTCAGCAGCAAACCGCAGCTAGCAGCCCGGCATTCCTCGCAACACCATCCATGTGTGTGCGAGCACATGCCCTTCTCGCCCAGGAGCCTACATGCAGACTATCCAGAACATCGAATCCAGGCCGGACGCCGTCCGTCCCAACCAGCCCGCCCCCGTCAGCGCGGACCATGGCAACCAATGGAGCAATTTCCACATCATCCGGCGCAACGGCGCCGTGGTCGGTTTCGAACCGGGCAAGATCGCCATCGCCATGACCAAGGCCTTCCTGGCCGTCAATGGCGGCCAGGGCGCCGCCTCGGCGCGCGTGCGCGAACTGGTCGAATCGCTGACGGCCCAGGTCGTCAACGCGCTGGTGCGCAACCGCCCCAGCGGTGGCACCTTCCATATCGAAGACATCCAGGATCAGGTCGAACTCGCCCTCATGCGTTCGGGCGAACACGACGTGGCGCGCTCCTACGTGCTGTATCGGGAAAAGCGTTCGCAGGAACGCGCGCGCTCGACGCCGGCACAGGCGGCGCCCGAGCAAAGCACGCTGAACGTGGTCGACAACGGCGTCAAGCGGCCGCTGGATCTGGCCCTGCTGCGCGCCACCATCGCCGAGGCGGGCCAGAACCTGCCGCATCACATCGACACCGACGCCATCCTCAAGGAAACCGTCAAGAATCTTTACGACGGCATCCCGGTCGACGAGGTCTTCAAATCCGCCATTCTGTCGGCGCGCGCCATGGTGGAAACCGATCCGGCCTACAGCCAGGTCACGGCCCGCCTGTTGCTGCATACCATCCGCAAGGAAGTGCTGGGCGAGGAAGTCTCGCAGGCCGACATGGCCACCCGCTATGCCGAATACTTTCCGCTCTTCATCAAGGCGGGTATAGAAGGCGAACTGCTCGACGAAAAGCTGGGCCAGTTCGACCTGCCCAAGCTGGCCGCTGCGCTGAAGGCCGAGCGCGACCTGCAGTTCAACTACCTGGGCCTGCAGACGCTGTACGACCGCTACTTTCTGCACCTGAAGGGCCGCCGCATCGAGCTTCCCCAGATATTCTTCATGCGCGTCGCCATGGGGCTCGCGCTGAACGAAATCGACCGCGAAGCGCGCGCCATCGAGTTCTACGAAGTCCTGTCGTCTTTCGACTTCATGAGCTCCACGCCCACGCTCTTCAATTCGGGCACCGTGCATTCGCAGCTGTCGTCATGCTATCTGACGACCGTATCCGACGACCTGGCCGGCATCTATGAGGCCATCAAGGAAAACGCCCTGCTGGCCAAGTATGCGGGCGGGCTGGGCAACGACTGGACGCCGGTGCGCGCGCTGCGCAGCCACATCAAGGGCACCAACGGCGAGAGCCAGGGGGTCGTGCCCTTCCTGAAAGTGGTCAACGACACCGCCGTCGCCGTCAACCAGGGCGGCAAGCGCAAGGGCGCGGTATGCGCCTATCTGGAAACCTGGCACCTGGATATCGAAGAATTCCTGGAGCTGCGCAAGAATACGGGGGACGAGCGCCGCCGCACCCACGACATGAACACGGCCAACTGGATTCCGGATCTGTTCATGAAGCGAGTCATGGAAAACGGCGAATGGACGCTGTTCTCGCCCTCCGACGCGCCAGACCTGCATGACAAATACGGCCGCGCCTTCGAGGAAGCCTATCTGGGCTATGAAGACAAGGTCGCGCGCGGCGAGCTGAAGCTGTTCAAGAAGATACCGGCGCTGTCGCTGTGGCGCAAGATGCTGTCCATGCTGTTCGAAACCGGCCACCCCTGGATCACCTTCAAGGACGCTTGCAACATCCGCTCGCCGCAACAGCATGTGGGCGTCGTGCACAGCTCCAATCTGTGCACGGAAATCACGCTCAACACCAGCGAAAGCGAAATCGCCGTCTGCAACCTGGGGTCCGTCAACCTCGCGGCCCACATGAAGCAGGATGCGTCGGGGCAGTACAAGCTCGATCACGCGAAGCTGGAGCGCACGATCTCCATCGCGATGCGCATGCTCGACAATGTCATCGACATCAACTACTACGCGGTGCCCAAGGCGCGCAATTCCAACGTGCGCCACCGGCCGGTCGGCATGGGCGTCATGGGCTTCCAGGACTGCCTGCAACTGATGCGCGTGCCTTTCGCCTCCGATGCCGCCGTTGAATTTTCCGACCGCTCCATGGAAGCCACCTGCTACTACGCCTATTGGGCGTCCAGCAAGCTGGCCGCCGAGCGCGGCGCCTACGCCAGCTTCAAGGGCTCGCTGTGGGATCGCGGCATACTGCCGCAGGACACGCTGGCCTTGCTGCGCGAAGAGCGCGGCGGCTACGTGGAGGTCGACGACAGCAGCACCATGGACTGGGATGCGCTGCGCGCCCACATCAAGCAATATGGCATGCGCAATTCGAATTGCGTCGCCATTGCGCCGACGGCCACCATATCCAACATCATCGGCGTCTCGCCCTGCATCGAGCCGAACTATCGCAATCTGTACGTCAAGTCGAATCTGTCGGGCGAGTTCACGGTGGTCAACGACTACCTGGTGCGCGACCTGAAAGAGCGCAAGCTGTGGGATGAAGTCATGGTCGCCGACCTGAAGTACTTCGACGGCAGCCTGGCCCGCATCGACCGCATCCCCGACGACCTGCGCGAACTCTACGCCACCGCCTTCGAAATCGATCCGAAATGGGTGGTCGAGTGCGCGGCCCGCCGCTCGAAATGGATAGACCAGGCGCAATCGCTGAACATCTTCATGGCCGGCGTATCGGGCAAGAAGCTGGACGACATCTACAAGCTCGCCTGGACGCGCGGCCTGAAGACCACTTACTACCTGCGCTCCACCGGCGCCACCAACGCCGAAAAATCCACCGGCCGGGGCGGAGAGCTGAATGCGGTCTCGGCGGGCCAGCCCGGCGCCACGGCTGCCGCAGCACCGGCTGCCGCTGCGGCGCCGGTCGCGGCGCGGCCGCTGCCGGAAGCCGAGGTCGTGGGCGCCGTATGCACCATGCGCCCCGGAGACGAAGGCTTCGAAGAATGCGAAGCCTGCCAATAATCTGCTGACACAGGAACCGATCATGTTGAATTGGGAAGATACCCCCGCCATTCCACAACCCGCAGCGGCCGCCGGCGCCATGCGCGACGCGGCGAACCGTCCGGCGAGCCTTCCGGCCAGCCCGGACGACAGCGCCATCGCGCCGCCGGCGCGGGCCGCCGCCGATACCGGGGGCCGCGTACGCGCCGCCGACAAGCGCATCATCAATGGCAAGACCGACGTCAATCAGCTCGTGCCCTTCAAGTACAAATGGGCTTGGGAAAAATACCTTGCCACTTGCGCCAATCACTGGATGCCGCAGGAAATAAACATGTCGCGCGACATCGCACTGTGGAAGAACCCCGCGGGCCTGACGGAAGACGAGCGCCGCATCGTCAAGCGCAACCTGGGCTTCTTCGTGACGGCCGACTCGCTGGCCGCCAACAACATCGTGCTGGGCACCTACCGCCACATCACGGCGCCCGAATGCCGCCAGTTCCTGCTGCGCCAGGCGTTCGAAGAAGCCATACACACCCATGCTTATCAATACATCGTCGAAAGCCTGGATCTGGATGAAGCGGAGATCTTCAACGCCTACAACGAGGTGCCGTCCATCCGCGCCAAAGACGAATTCCTGATCCCGTTCATCGATGTCATCGCCGACCCCAACTTCAAGACCGGCACGCCTCAAGCCGATCAGACCCTGCTCAAATCGCTGATCGTTTTCGCATGCTTGATGGAAGGCTTGTTCTTTTATGTTGGTTTTACGCAAATACTTGCGTTGGGCCGCCAGAACAAAATGACAGGCGCCGCGGAGCAGTACATGTACATCCTGCGCGATGAATCCATGCACTGCAATTTCGGCATCGATCTGATCAACACCATCAAGCTCGAGAACCCGCATCTCTGGACGGCCGAGTTCCGCGAAGAGCTGCGCGATCTGTTCAAACAGGCTGTAGACCTTGAATATGCTTACGCTGAGGACACGATGCCGCGCGGCGTGCTGGGTTTGAACGCATCGATGTTCAAGTCTTATCTGCGCTTCATCGCCAATCGGCGCTGCCAGCAAATCGGTCTCGAGCCCTTGTTCGCGCAAGAAGAAAATCCATTTCCATGGATGGCCGAGATGATCGATCTGAAGAAAGAACGCAACTTTTTTGAGACACGTGTTATTGAATATCAGACCGGTGGGGCATTAAGCTGGGAATAATGCTTGGAATAGAGCATGAGCTTACGTTAGACTCTAGGCGTGCAAAGCATTAATGCTTTGCACGCTTGCGCCATTTGAGATGGGTCGCACCCGTTAGTGGGGGCCATATCAAATGGGTGGACGTTCTCTTCGACTCTATCTCAAGGAGCATTACTATGGCAACAGCCAAGAAAGCCGCAAAGAAAGCGGTCACCAAGAAAGCTGCATCAGCCAAGAAGGCAACACCCGCTAAGAAAGCCGCTGTAAAGAAAACAGCAGCAGCCAAGAAGTCCGCAGTGGCCAAGAAAACCACTGCAGTCGCCAAGAAGGCGCCAGCCAAAAAAGCCGCTGTGAAGAAAGCCAGCCCGGCAAAGAAAGCGGCAAGCAAAACCGCCGCGAAGAAAGCTCCCGCAAAGAAAGCAGTTGCAAAGAAGGCAGTAGCCAAGAAGGCGGTTGCAAAGAAGGCCGCCGCTAAAAAAGCGCCTGCCAAAAAAGCCGTAGCCAAGAAGGCGGTTGCCAAAAAAGCGGTTGCAAAGAAGGCGGTAGCCAAGAAGGCCCCAGCGAAAAAGGCAGTCGCCAAAAAAGCGGCAGCCAAGAAAGCGCCCGCAAAGAAGGCGGCTGCAAAGAAGGCGGCGCCCGACAACTCCGCGCCCGCCAAAGCCCCCGCCAAGAAAGCGGCTCCCAAGAAAGCCAGTGTAAAGGCGGCGGCGCGCGCCACCAAGGCAGCCACTCCGGCTCCTGCTGCAAAAAAGACCATCAACCCCGCAGCTTCGTGGCCTTTCCCCACCGGCGGCCGTCCCTGATACCGGGGTGCCTGGCCTCGTCAGGCCGCTTCGGCGCCTGACGCGATATCGGCTCGACATACGCCTGAACTGCCCGATGCCATCGGGCAGTTTTTTTTGCCCCGCGCATGCCGGGACGGATCCGGATACGCGTAGACCATGCCGCTCAAGGCATGCGACAATGGCGCTTCAGACAACCTTCCGTCTCAGCCATGCTCAGCGACGCCTTGCACTTCATCATCAATATCGTCTTTTCCCTCTTCGGTATCGCACTGATCATCCGGGCATGGATTTACGCGATACGCCTGCATCCGTTCAACCCATATTCCCAGGCCGTCCTGCGCATCACCGACTGGCTGGTGCAGCCGATACGCAAGATCATCGCTCCCGGAAACCGCATCGACTGGCCCAGCCTGGCTGCATGCTGGCTGACCGCGCTGGTGTTCCTGCTGCTGACCTGGACCTTGCTGACGGGCCAGGCGCCGGCGCTGCAAAGCCTGGCTCCCGCGCTGCTGGCCGCCGTGCTGACCATGCTCAAATGGGCTTTCAATGTGATCTTGTGGGTTACGCTGATTCAGGCCATTTTGTCGTGGGTGAATCCCTTGGCGCCCATCATGCCTGTCTTGCATACCCTGACTGCGCCATTGCTGGATCCCATCCGGCGCATACTGCCCAACCTGGGCGGCCTCGACCTATCGCCGCTGGTGCTATTGATATTGGCGCAAGTGGCCATGATGCTCTTGCAGCATCTGGCTTTTTCCTTGTTCGGCGTCTAGGCCTTGCCGGGCTGCCGGGCGTCGGCGGCCCGGCAGAGCAAGCGCGGCATTACATGGGAACGACGCGGGTCGGGCCGTTGCCGCTGATCAGCCGCACGCGCTGCCCGGCGCTGATGGGGACGTCGGCCGCCTGCGCCACGACGCGGGTTTCGCCGTTGTCCAGCCTGACCGTGATTTCCAGGCCTTTGGTTTTGCCGACCTGATTCTCGACCGCATTGCCGGCAACGGCGCCGAGTATCCCGCCGCCTATGGTGGCCAGCACATTGCCCGTGCCGCCGCCCACCGTACTGCCTGCAACGCCGCCCAGGGCGCCGCCGGCCAGCACGCCTGCGCCGGAAGTGCGATCTTTCTGGATGGTGACCTGGCGCACGGATTCCACGGTGCCGGTGCGCACGACTTGTTCGCGCTGCGCCTGCCCATAGCTGTAAACCGACGCCGACGCATTATCGTTGGCGCAGCCCGCCAACATGGCCAGTGAACCCGCCACGGCCGCCAGGGCTATGGCTCTTCCCGGCTTTGAACCAATACGCTGCAAGTAAGATGAACTCATGAGTAACTCCTTTGAATCGACTGCCGGGGCCATCGCGACCGCAGCATTGCCGCTGCCTGCTTAGGCCAGCAGGCTGACGCCATAGCGCTGGCGCAAGGCGGCGCTGATGTCGCCACGAGAGGGACGATGGTTCTGCGGCCCTCTCGAAGCGATTTTAAATCCGCCCATCACGTTCGCCAAGCGGCAGGCGTCCTCCAGGCTCCAGTTCTGCACCAGGCCGTAAAGCAGCCCCGCGCGATGGGCGTCGCCGCAGCCGGTGGGGTCGACGACATGTTCGACCTTGATCGGATCGATATGGGTTTCCGTTCCGCCGCTATACAGCGTAGCGCCCTCGCTGCCGCGCGTGACGACCACCGCGTGCATGGACTGCGCGATGTCGCTTATGCTGCGTCCGGTGCGCTGCTCGACCACGCTGGCTTCGTAATCATTGGCCGTCAGGATGTGCGCCATCGACAGCATCTCGGAAAGGTCGTCGCCCGAAAACAGCGGCATGGCCTGACCCAGATCGAAAACGAACGGAATGCCCTGAGCGCGCATGCGCCGGGCATGGGCGAACATGCCTTCCTTGGCGTCGGGCGCCACGATGCCCCACGCCGCGGCGCGGCCGCTCAAATCGTTTTCCGCCGACCGCTCCATGGCGCCCGGATGGAAGGAAGCGATCTGGTTGTTATCCAGGTCCGTGGTGATGAAGCACTGCGGCGTGTACATGTCTTCCAGTACCCGTATCATGCTGGTGTCTATGCCCAGTTGCTGCATGTAAGCCAGATAATCCGACGCATCAGCACCTACCGTGCCGACCGGCACCGGATTGCCGCCCAGCAGGCGCAGGTTGTAGGCGATATTGCCCGCGCAGCCCCCGTATTCCTTGCGCAGGGTCGGGACAAAAAACGATATGCTCAGCGACTGTATGCTGTCCGCAAGAATATGTTCCTTGAAATGGCCTTCGAACACCGCGATCGTATCGAACGCTATCGAACCGCAAACCAGCACCTTGTCAGACATTGCATCCCTTATTGAAAAAATTTGCTCAGTTGATAACCATTGACTTGCAGGCCGCCCAATGAAACAGGCAAAGTCACCGTCAGTTCGCTGCCGGCGGCAAAAGGCTTGCGGCTCAGTTCCGGCCCCAGGTAATCCTCGGGGCGCAGGTTCTTCCTGACCACCAGGGTGCCGGAAAAGTCGGTCAAGTCCAGCACCAGGGTCGGCCATTCTTGCGGACGGTCGTAAGTATTGCGCAGGGTCAGTTGCAAAGTCATGTTGCCGGTTTCGGCCTTGCCTTCACCTTCGCCCACCGCCGCGCCCGTTCCGGCGCGCAGCGAAGAGCTCATGATGGCGATGGCGTCGATGCGGCGTTCGTAGGCGACCGTGCAATGCAGCGGCACGCAGGCCTGCTCCAGCGTCGGCCGCAGCATGGGAATGTTGTTCGCGATCTGCGCCCGATATATATATACCAGTTGCGCGAGCAGAAGCAGCAGGCCCGCGACGATGAGCACGCCCCAGAACACGCGCACGATGCCCGAATAAGGACGTTCGCCACCGCCGGGTTCGTCGTCCCAGCGCGCCGCATCCGCCGTCTTGCGCTCTCGTCGGGGCGGCACATAAATACTGTCGCCGCCGAAGTCATCGCCGCCGGCTGTTTCGCGCCGCGCTCCGCTGCGCTGCCCCTTGCTTGCCGCCGTCTCGCCGCGCAGCCCTACCGTCGGTTCGGGCCGGGCCGCGGTAGGCCGCGCCGCCGGGCTCAGGCCCGAGCCCAAGTGAAACACCGGCCCCTCGTGCTGGTCGTCGTCCGGCAAGCCGGATGAAATCGTGAATCCCCCGCGCGGCTCCGGCGGAACTATGGGCCTGCCGGCAATGACGGGCTCTTTCGAGCCATCGCCGCGCACCGCAGCCGCGGCCCCGCCTTCGGCGCCCGGAGCGCGCTGGCGCAGCACGCTGGGGATGGGCGCCGCAGGCGCCTGCCCGGAAGCCCGTGAAGCCGGCGCAGGCGATGCAGCCCGCGCGGACGGCATAGATGGCGCGGGTGGCGTAAACGACGCGGGCGGCGTGGGGGGGTCCGATGGCACGGACGGCCTGGACGGCGTAGGCGGTGCAGATGGCCTGGACGGCGCGGACGCCGCGGCTGACGTCTGGGCATCATCGGCGCCGACGACGGCTTCATAGCCGTCGAAAATATGGGCGCAGCTGATGCAGCGCACATACCCCTTGCGCAACTGCAGCTGCTGCAGGCTCGCTGCGAATACTGTGCCGCAGTGCGGGCAACGCGTGGTCAGATCCATATGGCGCGCCCTCAGGATGGCCGTTGCCCATGCAGGCACACCCAGCCTTCGCGGGCCCGCCATACCGTCATCGGTATCCAGGGCGCATAGGCTTCGGCGACCTCATGGGCCTGGCGCTCGAGCACGCCCGAGAGCACCAGATGGCCTTGGGGCGCGACCCTGTTGGCAAGCATGGGCGCCAATACCTTCAAGGGATTCGACAGGATATTGGCCACCACGACCTGGAACCGCCCGTCGCCGAGTTCGCCGGGCAGCATGGCCTGCAGCCGCACGCGATTGATCTCCGCATTGCGGCGCGTGGCCTGCACCGCTTGCTCGTCGATATCCACCGCCTGCGTTTGCCCCGCGCCCAGCTTGCCGGCGGCAATCGCCAGAATGCCCGAACCGCAGCCGTAATCCAGCACGGTTTCCCCGCCATGCAGATTGAGCGCCAGCCACTCGAGACACAGATGCGTGGTGGGATGGCTGCCGGTGCCGAATGCCAGCCCCGGATCGAGCTCGATGTGGATGGGCCCGGACGGGTCGGCATCGGCTTGCGGGCGGCCGGGCACATCGGGATTGTCGCGGTGCCAGCTCGGCACGATCCATATACGCTCGCCGATCTGTATGGGCTGGAATTGCGCTTGCGTCAGCCGCACCCAGTCCGCGTCGGGGACTTCGCGCAACGACCATTCGCCGTCCTGATAGCCGGAAATGCCGGCTTCGTACAATTGCTGCAGCACTTGCTGGGGATCCAGCCCGTCGGGCAGCAAGGCCACCACGCGGTTGCGCCGCCAGGCATGGACATCGGGCTCCAGGCCCGGCTCGCCGAACAGCGGCCGCTCATTTTCGGTGTCGCCATCCGCGTCTTCGACGGATACGGACAGGACATCCGCTTCGAGTAGCGCGTCAGCCAGCGCCTCGGCCTGCGCCTCGGGGCAGATAAGCACGAGTTCGCGCATAATTTCTTCCATCGCAGCAACGGGGGCTGCGCCCCCGTTGGCGGAGCGGGCGGCTGCCGCGGCTCAAGGCCGCTGCGACAGCTTGTGCTCCAGATAATGAATGCTCGTACCGCCTTCGCGGAAGCGCGCGTCGTGCAGCAGTTCGCGATGCAGCGGGATGTTGGTCTGCACGCCTTCGACGATCATTTCCGACAGGGCGATCTCCATGCGGGCGATGGCCTGCTCGCGCGTGTCGCCGTAAGTGATCAGCTTGGCGATCATCGAATCATAGTTCGGCGGTACGGTATAGCCGGTAAATACATGCGAATCCATGCGCACGCCCGGACCGCCCGGCGTATGCCAGTTGGTGATGCGCCCCGGACTGGGCGTGAACTTGAAGGGGTCCTCGGCATTGATGCGGCATTCGAGGGCATGGCCCTTGAGCTGCACGTCGCGCTGGCGCAGCGTGAATTTCTTGCCGGCGGCGATGAGGATCTGCTGCTGCACCAGATCGATGCCGGTGATCATTTCGGTGACCGTGTGCTCGACCTGTATGCGAGTGTTCATTTCGATGAAGAAGAACTCGCCGTTCTCGTACAGGAATTCGAAAGTGCCCGCGCCGCGGTATCCCATCTTGCGGCAGGCCTCGGCGCAGCGTTCGCCGATGCGCTCGATCAGCCTGCGCGCAATGCCCGGAGCCGGCGCCTCTTCGATCACCTTCTGGTGCCGGCGCTGCATGGAGCAGTCGCGTTCACCCAGCCAGACGGCGTTGCGCCCGCCGTCGGCCAATACCTGGATCTCGATGTGGCGCGGGTTCTCGAGGAACTTCTCCATGTAGACTTCGGGGTTGTTGAACGCCGCGCCGGCCTCGCTGCGCGTCATGGCCACCGCATTGATCAGCGCCGCCTCGGTATAGACCACGCGCATGCCGCGCCCGCCCCCGCCGCCGGCCGCCTTGATGATGACCGGATAGCCCACTTCACGGCCAATGCGCAGGATCTCCTGCGGGTCTTCGGGCAGCGCTCCTTGCGAGCCGGGCACCACCGGCACGCCGGCTTCTATCATGGCTTGCTTGGCGCTGACCTTATCGCCCATGAGCCGGATGCTTTCCGGACGCGGCCCGATAAAGACAAAGCCGCTTTTTTCCACGCGCTCGGCGAAGTCCGCGTTTTCGGCCAGAAAGCCGTAGCCCGGGTGAATGGCCTCGGCGTCGGTGACTTCGGCCGCCGAAATGATCGCCGGCATGTTCAGGTAGCTTTCGCGCGCCGGCGCGGGCCCGATGCACACCGACTCGTCGGCCAGGCGCACGTACTTGGCATCGCGATCGGCCTCCGAGTGCACCACCACCGTCTTGATGCCCAGTTCGCGACAGGCGCGCTGGATGCGCAACGCGATCTCGCCCCGGTTGGCAATGAGGATTTTTTCGAACATGGCTCAGGCGATGACAAACAGGGGTTGACCGTATTCGACCGGCTCGCCGTTCTCGACCAGGATCTCTTTGACGATGCCGGACTTGTCGGCCTCGATCTCGTTGAGCAGCTTCATGGCTTCGATGATGCACAGCGGCTCGCCTTCCTTGACGGCCTGCCCCACCTCGACAAACGGCGCGGCGCCCGGGTTCGGCGCGCGGTAAAAAGTGCCTACCATGGGCGCTTTGACGATATGGCCGTCGGGTACCGCCGGCGCCGCGGCGGGAGCCGGCGCGGATTCGGCCGCGGCCGCCGGAGCGGCCGGCGCCGGCGCCGCGCCCATGGCGTAGGGCGCCGGTTGCACCGCCTGCGAGAACTTGACGATTCGGACCTTGCCCTCGCCCTCGGTGATTTCAAGTTCGGCGATGCCCGAATCAGCAACGAGATCGATTAAGGTTTTCAGTTTTCTAAGATCCATACCACTTCCCGTGACATCGCCCCGCTGCCGTTTCAGGAGGCGCATGTGAATGATTAAAGTAAAGAAATATTCCCAGTTCCCTAACTGGACAAAGCATAACGCATGGCGGCCTCGTACCCGAACGGCCCCAGGCCCGCGATCACGCCGACAGCCTTGTCGGCAAGATAGGAGTGATGGCGGAAGCCTTCACGCTTATGCACGTTGGACAAATGCACTTCGACAAAAGGGACATCCACGGCGGCCAGAGCGTCCCGCAACGCGATGCTGGTATGGGTGTAGGCCGCGGCGTTGATGATGATGAAATCGACCTGTTCTTTGCGCACCGCCTGGATCCGGTCAACGAGTTCGCCTTCGTGGTTGCTTTGGAACGCGCTGCAGCGCGCGCCGCTTTCCGATGCCAGATGCTGCAGGCGCTGATTGATGTCCGCCAAAGTATGCCGCCCGTAGACTTCTGGCTCGCGGGTGCCGAGCAGGTTGAGGTTGGGGCCGTGCAAAACCAGGATGTGCTGCGCCATTACGCAAAAATTTTGTGAAGACAGACCGCCTTTTTACGCTAAAAAGTGGTATTTGTCCATTAAAGCCATGCCATCGCGGGTTTGGCCGGCCGCCGTTTCAAGCCTGTACAGCCCCCCGCCCGACGCCGGCCCGCCTCAAATCAGGCCGGAAATGATGCGCTCGAGCTTCGAGGGTTCGACCTGGCCCAATATGCGTTCGGCGATCCGCCCCTGCGCGTCGAATACGACCGTGAAAGGCAGGCCGCCCTGCTTGTTGCCCAGGTCGCGCATCAGCTTGATCCCGCCGTGGCCGGCCAGCAGCAAAGGGTAGGAGACTTTCACTTTTTCGCCGAACTTGCGCACATTCACGGCGGTATCGACGGCCAGGCCCACAAAATGCGCAGCCGTATATTTCTGGTGCAGCACTTCGAGGTCGGGCATTTCCTTGACGCAGGGCGGGCACCAAGTCGCCCAGAAATTGAGCACCAGCGGCTTGCCCAGGTAGCTGTCCAGGGCGACCTGGGTATCGCTGAGATCCGCGAAAGAATGCGCATAGAAAGGGTCGGGCGGCAAAGCCGCGGCGCGCGGCGCGAGCGGCGCGCCGCCCAGCGCCAGCGCGCCCGAAACGCCTGTCCAGCGTAAAAAATCTCGCCTTTTCATGTGTTTGTCCGATAATGCAATTGGCAATTCATCATAGCACCCGCCGGTTTTCCACGGGTACCGCGGCGCGAATCACTACAACTACAATAGACGCCGGAGGAAATAAATGCATATTCACATATTGGGCATCTGCGGCACATTCATGGGCGGGCTCGCGCTCATAGCGCGCTCGGCCGGCCATACTGTTACAGGCTGCGACGCCGGCGTCTATCCCCCCATGAGCACGCAGCTCGAGGAGCAGGGCATCCGGCTGATAGAGGGTTTCGGCGCGGACCAGCTCGCGCTGAAGCCCGACCTTTTCATCGTGGGCAATGTCGTCAGCCGCGGCAACCCGCTGATGGAAGCCATACTGGACCAAGGCCTGGCCTATACGTCCGGGCCCCAATGGCTGGGCCAGCACGTGCTGCAAGGACAGCATGTCCTGGCGGTCGCAGGCACCCACGGCAAGACGACGACCAGTTCCATGCTCGCCTGGATTCTCGAATATGCCGGGCGCCGTCCCAACTTCCTGATCGGCGGCATCGCCAGCGACCTGAAGGTATCCGCCCGCCATCAGCCGGGCCGCGGCCCGTTCGTCATCGAAGCCGACGAGTACGACACGGCATTCTTCGACAAACGCTCGAAATTCGTGCACTATCGGCCGCGCACGGCCGTGCTCAACAACCTGGAATTCGATCATGCGGATATCTTCCCGGACCTGGCCGCCATCGAGACCCAGTTCCACCACCTGGTGCGCAGCATACCTTCCAATGGCCTGATCATCCGGCCGGCGGACAGCGATGCGCTCGACCGCGTCCTGGACCGCGGCTGCTGGACGCCCGTGCAAACCTTCGGTCCGGCAGGCGGCGCCGCCTCGGATGGACGCTCGCCAAGTCATTGGCAAGCCAGCGCGGACGCGCATGCCTGCCATTTCGATGTCTTGCGCGGCGGCAAGCCGGTGGGCGCCATACGCTGGGGCCTGACGGGCGCGCACAATCGCATGAATGCGCTGGCCGCCCTGGCGGCCGCCGAGCATGCCGGCGTGGCGGCCGAAACCGGCGCGGAAGCGCTTTCCAGTTTCCAGGGCGTAAAGCGCCGCATGGAATTGCGCGGCAGCGTGCGCCAGGTCGACGTATACGACGACTTCGCCCACCATCCCACCGCCATCGCCACCACCCTGGCGGGCTTGCGCAAGCAGGTGGGCCGGGGCCGCATTCTCGCCGTGCTCGAACCGCGCTCCAACACCATGAAACTGGGCACCATGGCGGCCCGCCTGCCGGAGGCGCTAAAGGAATCCGACCTGGTATTCTGCTATGGCGAGGCCCAGGGCAAACATGCCCTCGGCTGGGACCCCGCGCAAGTCCTGGCGCCCCTGGGCGAGCGCGCCGGCGCCTATAGCGACCTGGACGTCCTGATAGGCGCGATCTGCAAGGCCGCGCGCCCCGGCGACTCCATCCTGGTCATGAGCAACGGCGGTTTCGGCGGCATACATCAAAAGCTGCTGGATCGCCTGTAGCGCCAGTCACTATCCGCGCATCGACCACCACGGGCTTTCTCCATGATCCTCTACCTGCACGGCTTCCGCTCATCTCCGCAATCCTGCAAGGCCACGCTGCTGGCGCAAGCCATGCGCGAGCGCGGCCTGGCCGATCAGTGGCTGTGCCCGCACCTGCCCGCCAGCCCCAAGCGCGCTATCGAGCTGGCCCACCAGCTAATAGAACAGGCGCGCGACACGCAAGGCCTGGACCCGGCATCCGAGCTGGTCGTCATGGGTTCCTCGCTGGGCGGCTATTACGCCACCTGCCTGGCGGAACGCTGGCAGTGCCGCGCGGTCGTGCTCAACCCGGTGGTCCATGCGGCGCGCGACCTGGCCACGCAGGTCGGCGACCACACCATGTACCATTCCGACGACCCTTTTACCTTTCTGCCCGAATACGTGGACGAACTGGCGCAAATGGCGGTGGGGCGGCCATCCCATCCCGAACGCTATTACCTGCTGGCCGCCAAGGGAGACGAAGTGCTGGACTGGCGCGAAATGGCCGACTGGTATGCCGGCAGCCAGGGCCGTATCCTGGAAGGCGGCGACCATGGGCTGACCGGGTTCGAACAGTGGCTGCCCGAAGTACTGGATTTCGCGCTGTCCCCGGGCAAAGCGCAGCCGCCTCAATAATCTTGCAATCTTCGCGCAGGCATGCGCACTATGGATATCTATGTACGTTCTTTACGAAGACAGCGGAAACTTCAAGGCGGAAAAGATTTTTTCGCAAAGCGACTCCACCATGCAGGTGGAATCCGAATCCGGCAAGCGCAGCAAAATAAAGAACGCCAGCGTCCTGTTCAGTTTTGAACAGCCGGCGCCGGCTGCACTGCTGGAGCAGGCCCACGCCTTGGCCGCCACGCTGGAAATCGACTTCCTGTGGGAATGCGCTCCCCAGGAAGAATTCGACGCCGCCGCTTTCGCCCAGGATTATTTCGGCCATGTTCCCAGCGCGGTTGAAAAGGCGGCGCTGATCTTCGCCTTGAACAGCGCTCCCGCTTATTTCCATCGGCGCGGCAAGGGGCGCTACAAGCCGGCGCCTCCGGATATTCTGGCGGCCGCGCTGGCCGCCATCGAAAAAAAGCAGAAGCAGGCGGCGCAGCAGCAGGAATGGGTGGACCAGATGGCTTCCGGCAAGCTGCCGCCCGAAATCGCCGAGATCGCCGACACCCTGCTGACCCGCCCCGACAAGAACTCGCCGCAATGGAAGGCGTTCAACGCCGCGGTCGAGCAGCTCAATACCAGCCCCGAAAAGCTGCTGCTGTCGCTGGGCGCATGGCCCCATGCCTTGGCGCTGCACCAGCACCGCTTCCTGTCCACCCACTTTCCCAAGGGCACGCGTTTCCCCCACATGGATGCCATCGCCGCGGGCGCGGACCTGCCTTTGGCCGAGGTCACCGCCTATTCGGTGGACGACAGCAGCACCGTGGAAGTGGACGACGCGCTCTCGGTCACCATGCTGGGCGGGGACGTGGCCGTCATCGGCGTCCATATCGCGGCGCCCGGCCTGGCGGTGACCCGGGGCAGCGAACTGGACAAGCTCGCCCGCAGCCGCATGTCCACCGTCTATATTCCGGGCTTGAAGATTCCCATGCTGTCCAGCGAAGTGATCAGCGCCTTTTCCCTGGATGCGGGCCAGCCGCGGCCGGCCTTATCGCTGTATGTCACTGTCAACCTGGCCACCGGCGAACTGATTTCATCGGAAACCCGCATCGAACGCGTGCAAGTCAGGGAAAATCTGCGCCACGACATACTGGACCCGCAAATCAGCGCGGAAGCCCTGGATGATCCGCAAGCGCAGCTGCCTTACGGCGATTGGCTGCGCCCCTTGTGGCGCTTCTCCCGCCATCTGTCGGCTCAGCGCGATGCCGTGCGCGGCAAGCCCGAAAATAATAACCGCGTCGAATATTCGTTCATACTGCATGGCCCCTATGACGACCCGGAATCCCGGGTCCAACTGGTCCCCCGCCGCCGCAACGCGCCGCTGGACCTGCTGGTGGCCGAATACATGATACTGGCCAACAACCTGTGGGGCGGCCTGCTGGCGCAACACGGCGTGCCCGGCATCTATCGCTCGCAGCAGGCCGGGAAGGTGCGCATGTCCACGCATGCCCTGCCCCATGAAGCCATAGGCGTGCCGCAATACGCATGGTGCACTTCGCCGTTGCGGCGCTACGTGGACCTGGTCAACCAGTGGCAGATACTGGCGGCCGCCGAGCATGGCGTATCGGCCCGGCTGGCGGCGCCCTTCAAGCCCAAAGACGCCGACCTGTTCGCCATCATCGGCGCGTTCGACGCCCAATACGCCGCCTGGGGGGAATACCAGTCGGCGATGGAACGCTACTGGTGCCTGCGCTGGCTGCAGCAGCAGGGCTTGCGCACCGTCCAGGCCAGTGTGCTGCGCGACGACCTGGTGCGCCTGGATTGCGCCCCGCTCGTCATCCGCGTGCCCGCCTCGCCTCAACTCGAGCGCGGCCAGGTGGTGACTCTGGATATACTGGGCTTCGACGAACTCGCCCTGGAACTGGATTGCCGGCTGCGCGAGGCCGCGGCGGCCTGAACCCTTCCCTAGGGCCTGTTAACGCTAAAAGGACATGTCGACACGCTACTCACTGTCGAGACTGCAGCCGCCGCGCAATGACTATTTGTATATAGCGCTGGTTCTGTCGCTGGCGCTGCATGTTGCCCTGCTGGCGCTGCGCTTCGCCGATACGCCCGCGCCCGCTCCGCGCATGCGCGCCCTGGAAGTGACGCTGGTGAACGCGCGCAGCCCGGCGGCGCCCGTCCAGCCGGAGGCGCTCGCCCAGGCCTCCCTGGACGGGGGCGGCGCGGCGGCGACGGGACAAGCCTCGTCCCCCTTGCCCCGCACGGTATCCGAATCGGCCGACGAAATCGTACTGGCCGCGCTGCGCAAGCGCCAGGAAGAGCTGGAAGCCGAACAGCTGCGCCTCTATACGCAGCTGTTTTCCACGCATGGCGCCCCGCCCGAGCGCAAACAGCCGGATCTGTTCGAGCAGTCCGACGACCCGGGCGCGGATGCCCGCCACCAGGAAAGCCTGCTGCTCAATGCGCAGATCAGCGCATTGAAGGAACGCGTCGAACGCTACAACGCCCAACCCCGCAGGCAATTCACAGGGCCGTCGACGCGCGCCGTCGATTATGCGGAATATGTGGAGGCCTGGCGCCAGAAAATCGAGCTGCTGGGCACCGAGCACTACCCCGCCGAAGCGCGCGGCAAAGTGTACGGCAGCCTGCAGCTCACGGTTTATATACGCAAGGACGGTTCGCTGGAGCGCATCGAAATAGACCGCCCATCGAGCCACGCCATATTGAATCTGGCGGCCTCGCGCATCGTGCAGCTGGCGGCCCCCTTCGCTCCGCTGCCGCCGTCCATGGCGGCCCATACCGACGTGCTGGCCATCACCAGGACATGGAACTTCGTCAACCAGAAACTGGAAACCCATTCCCCGTGACTTCCCCGACTTCTTTCAAGCGCTATGGCGTCGTAGGCCATCCCATCGAACATAGCCGGTCTCCCTTCATCCATGCCGAGTTCGCGCGGCAGACAGGCATAGCTCTGCGCTATGAAAAAATCCTGGCGCCGCTGGACGGCTTCGAGGGCGTGGTCGAACGCTTCTTCGCCGGCGGAGGCGCGGGGCTGAACGTCACCGTGCCTTTCAAGGAAGAGGCATGGAGGCTGGCACGCCAAGACCTCAGCCCGCGCGCCCGCATGGCCGGGGCGGTGAATACGCTGTGGATGCATGAAGGACGGCTGCATGGCTGCAACACCGACGGCATCGGCCTGCTGCGCGACCTGGAAAGGCTGGGATACGCGCCCGCCGGCAAACGCATCCTGCTGGTCGGCGCGGGCGGCGCCGCGAAAGGGGTCGTGTTTCCCTTGATGGAGGCTGGCTGCGCCATGCTGCGCATCGTCAACCGCACATCCGAGCGAGCGCGGGACCTGCGCGCACAGATGCTGGGCCATATGCCGGAACTCGAGCCGCGCCTGCACGCGGGCGGCCTGGATGACGCGGGCTGCCCGTGGGACATCGTTGTGAACGCCACATCCAGCAGCCTGGGCTCGACCCCGCCGCAACTGCCCGCCGGGCTATATGCGCCGCAGGCCTTGGCCTACGACATGGTCTATGGCGCCGAGCCCACGCCCTTCATGCGCCAGGCCGAAGCGATGGGCGCAGCCCGGACCGCCGACGGGCTGGGCATGCTCGTAGGCCAGGCCGCGGCCAGCTTCGCCATCTGGCATGGCGTCATGCCGGAGATGGAAAGCGTGTTGCGCCAGTTGCGGCAAAGTCTGGCTTAGGGCCAGCCAAGCTTGACAGGCGCCTCCATGCCCGGCGGAAGAAAACTCAACAAAACCAAGGTATTCGCGGTGGCCGTGCTGGCAGGGCTGGCCGCATTGCTGCTGTACCAGTTCGGCCTGCTCATCCTGGTGCTGTGGCTGAGCGTGCGCAATCCCGGCAGCAGCGCCTTCATGGACGCCACGCTGGCCACCTTGCGCGTCAGCGACCCGCAGGCGAGCCTGAAGTACCAATGGGTGCCTTACGACCAGATCAGCCAGAACCTGAAGCGCGCCGTGGTGGCGTCCGAAGACGCCAACTTCACCGACCATGAAGGCGTGGAATGGGACGCCATACGCAAGGCATGGGAATACAACAAGAAGCAGGCCGAACGCGGCAAAAGCAAGATGCGCGGCGGCTCCACCATCACCCAGCAATTGGCCAAAAACCTGTTTCTGTCGGGCTCGCGCTCTTACTGGCGCAAAGGCCAGGAATTGATACTGACCTACATGATAGAGTTTGTCATGAGCAAGGAACGCATACTCGAACTCTATTTGAACGTGGCGCAATGGGGCCGCGATGTCTTCGGCGCCGAGGCCGCCGCGCAGCACTACTACGGCAGCAGCGCCGCGCGGCTCACCCAGTACCAGGCGGCGACGCTGGCCGCCATGCTGCCCAACCCGGCCTACTACGACAGCCACCGCAACACGCGCTACCTGCGCTCGCGCGCCGCCACCATACAGAAGCGCATGGGCATGGTGGACATCCCAAAATGATCCCGCTGACCCGGTCCGGTCCGCTTCTGCAAATGTTAAGCTTGTGCCTTTACCACGCTTCAGCCGCTGCTCCAGCCTTCAATGCGCACCGCACGCCGTTACCTCGCCCGTGAAATCTATCGCTCCAGCGCCGTCGTCCTGGTGGCGCTGGTCGGCCTGTTCACGTTTTTCGCCCTGATCGAAGACCTGGACAACGTGGGCACCAAGTTCACGCTGCTCAATCTCTTTTACATGCAGGCCTTGGCGCTGCCCACCCGCCTGTACGAGCTTTTGCCCATAGGCTTGCTGATAGGCGCCATTCTGGCTCTGGCCGGCCTGGCCCAGCGCAACGAATTGGTGATATTGCGGGTCTCGGGCGTCAGCGGCATCAAACTGCTGTCCATGCTATGGACCGTCACCATACCGCTGGTGGTCGGCGCCTTCGTGCTGTCGGAAGTCATTACGCCCGCGGCTGAAATCAAGGCGAGCGAGGTCAGCCTCACCCTGCTGGGCAAGGCGGGCGGCGGCAGGTTGAACAGCGGCTATTGGTTCAAGGAAGCCGCGCCCGACGGCGGCACCCGCATCATCAACATATCCCAGCTCAAATCCAGCGGCGGGGTCGGCGACATCACGCTCTACGAATTCAACCAAGGCCAGGAACTGGCCTCGCTTTCCAAGGCGAAGGACGGCCATTTCACCTCGGGCACCCTAGTGCTGGAAGACGTGACGGAAACCGCCATCGCGGCTCAATCGGTATCGGCGCTGGCCAATGCCGCCAAGCCCGAAGCGCCGCTGACGCAGATACGCACGCTGCCCACGCGCGTGCTGGCCACCACATTGACCCCGGAAAGGCTGATCGCCCGCATCCTGACGCCGGAGCGCATGTCCATGCTGGATCTGGTCGACTATATCGACTACCTGAAAAACAATCAGCTTCAAACCGAAAGGCAGGTCGTCGCCCTGTGGCGCAAGATGGCTTATCCCTTCACGCTGCTGGTCATGATCACCATCGCCGCGCCCATAGGCTTCATGCAGACGCGGCGCGGCGGCGTCGGCAGCAAGGTGTTCATCGGCATCCTGCTGGGCGTGGGCTTCTTCATGCTGAACCAGCTCGCGCTGAATGTCGGCATGCTCAGCAAATGGGCGCCTTGGGTCACCGCGCTCATCCCCAACCTGGGGGCCCTCGGCCTGGCGCTGGGGGCTTTGATCCTGATGGAAAACCAGCATAATGTGCGGCGCTTCAATAAGACGCGCTGGCCGTGGAGCAGGTCGGCGGCATGAAAAGCGGACGCAGCATATGGGTGATAGGCGACGTGCAAGGCTGTTGCCGGCCATTGCATGCCTTGCTGGAACACCCCGACATCGCGCGGGATGCGGATGCCCGCTACTGGTTCGCCGGCGATCTGGTCAACCGCGGCCCCGACTCGCTGGGCGCTCTGCGGACCGTGATGGCTTTGGACGAGCGCGCCATATCCGTGCTGGGCAACCATGACCTGCATTTGCTGGCCGTGGCCGCCGGCATCAAGAAAGCCGGCAAGTCCGACACTATCGCCGCCATACTCGACGCGCCCGATGCGCAGGAACTGATCGATTGGCTGCGGCATTGTCCGCTGGCGCATTACGATCAAGGGCACTTGCTGGTCCATGCCGGCGTGCTGCCGGCATGGACGCTGAAGAAAACCATGGAACTGGCGGCGGAAGTCGAAGAGGCCTTGCGCAGCCCCGACTGGAAGACTCTGCTGGACAGCATGTACGGCAACCAGCCCGCCTATTGGGAAGACGGCTTGCGCGGCGGCGAACGGCTGCGCGTCATCATCAATGCCCTGACCCGCATGCGCATGTGCGACCGCCGCGGCCGCATGGAATTTTCGCACAAGGGCGCGCCGGCGGAAGGCGGCGAGGCCGGGCTGCTGCCGTGGTTCGACCTGCCCGGGCGATCCCTCGGCCCGGTCACCGTGGTCTTCGGGCACTGGTCGACTCTGGGCCTGATGATACGGCCCGATGCCATCTGCCTGGATACCGGCTGCGTCTGGGGGCGCCAGTTGACCGCCTTGCGCCTGCACGATCACAACATGGTGCAGATTCCCTGCGCCCAGTATCAGATACCCCACGGCTGAGCCGCGTCCCGCATGCCGCGCCCCTGGGGCAAATGCATGCAGCCCGCCGTCCTCGTGCCGTTCCTGGAATGCGGCTTAGCTGTGCTTTTCCACGACGGCCTGGCGTATTGCGTGATGAGCGTGAGCGGCGGTTTTGCCGCGCCCTTCTTCAGCGCAGCGCTGGCTGGCCATGGCGGGAAGAAACACCAGCTCCACCGCCACGCCGGTGGTTCCCAGCAAGCGCCAAAGGTTCTGCACCAGATTCTGTTCGCCGACGAAGGCCACGTAATCGCTGCGCCGGCCTTTGTGGAAAAACCGCAGCGCCACGGGCTGGATATCCACTTGGGCGCTGATGGCGGCCTCGAACAGGCTGGTGTGGAAAGGCGACACGTCGAAGCCGGGCGTGGTCGTGCCTTCAGGGAACAGCCCCACCGCCGCGCCCCGGCTGAACTGGGCTTTCATCTGATGGCCCACCTTTCTGATTGCATGCCTGTGGCCGCGTTCGATGAATACCGTACCGGCGCCCGCCACCAGCCAGCCTATGATGGGCCAGGCCCGTATATCGCTTTTTGCTATGAAGGATGTCGGACGGACACTGTTCAGCACGAAGATGTCCACCCACGACACGTGGTTGGCCACCCAAAGAACGGCCCCCGCCTTGCGCGGTTCGCCCCGGACGCGGATATGCACCCCGCACACCTTCATGAGTCCGCGCGACCAGCGCCCGTTCATGGCGGCTCGCACATGCGGCGCAACCCATGGAAAAATCAATGTGACGCACAGCAGACCCCAACTGATGAACAAGGCGACGGCCACGCCGCGCACGGCGAAACGCAATAAGCTCAAGCTAGGCTCTCTTTGTGGTTTTTATGATTTACGACTGATCATGTCGGCATCCCATGCCGCGATGATGATACCTCAGGCCGCTCGAGCACATCGAAATAACGCTGCAGGATGACGGCCGCCGCCATCGCGTCGTCCGGCGCATGCGTGCCCAGCATGCTTTGGGCCTCCATGCTGGATCCGCGCTCGTCCACCAGCACCACCTCGACGCCGAAGCGGCCGCGCAACTGGTTGGCGAAGCGCCGGCAGCGCAAGCTGGCGTATTGTTCCTGGCCGTCGGCGGCCAGCGGCAGGCCCACCACCACGGCATCCGGCTGCCACTCGGCCAGCAGGCCGGCGATTGCGGCGAAGCGCTGTTCCCGGGTGACCGGCAGCAGGATATCCAGCGGGCGCGCCTGCCGGGTCAGGGTATTGCCGATGGCGACGCCTATTTTTTTCGTGCCGTAGTCGAACGCCAGCAGGGTTTGCTCAGGCATGGCCCGCTTCGCCGGTCAGCATGGATGCGTCTATGCCCAATTGGGCCAGCGCAACGCTGTAACGCTCTTCGAACGGCGTGGTGAACAGGATATCGTTGGTCGAGGCTACGTTCAGCCAGGCGTTCTGGGCCATTTCGCTTTCGAGCTGGCCGGCGCCCCAGCCGGCATAGCCCAGGGTGATCAGCAATTGGGCCGGGCCTTTGCCCTGGGCCACGTCCTGCAATACGTCGCGCGAAGTCGTCAGGGCGATGTCGCCCAACTGTATGCTGGAATTGTAGCCGCCCACCGGCGCATGCAACACGAAGCCCCGGTCGGTTTGCACCGGGCCGCCAAAGAAAACCGGCGCATCCTGCACAGGGCCGATTTCCAGAGACAAGTCCAGGTCTATGCGCTTGAGCAGGTCGCCCACCGTAATGTCGGTGGGCCGATTGATGACCAGCCCCAGAGCGCCGTGCTCGGTGTGCTCGCAGATGTAAATCACCGTATTGGCGAGATTGCCGGCGACTTTGCCCGGCATGGCAAGCAAAAGCTGTTGGGACAAGTCGACGCTCATTTCCGAGCCGGAACGCTTGGCTGTGGTATTCATGACTCGCCCTCCTGAGATTTACGGGTGATACAACAGAAATCAATAGGCTTAAACCTCGATCAATTCAAAGTCTTCTTTGCGGGCGCCGCATTCGGGACACACCCAATTCGGCGGCACGTCTTCCCAGCGCGTACCGGGAGCTATGCCTTCTTCGGGAAGGCCCGCCTCTTCATCATAAATCCAACCGCATATTAAACACATCCATGTGCGCATGTTTTTATAACTCTCAGAAAATTACAAGCCCAAAACATGTTGAGTTCTGAACCGTTCTATTAGAATGGGGGTCAATGTTACTAAACCCAATAGTGATACCCTGGATATTACTCAAAAGATATCGCAACCACTGTGAACGGCAGCGCTGTGCAAGCAACAACCCCACCATTACTTCTTATTTTCGGCCCTTTCGACCCCAGCGGAGCAAGTAGCCTGCCTGCCGACGCGGTTACCTGCGCCGCCCTGGGCTGCCACGCCCTGAGCGCGCTCACGGCCATACTGGTGCAGGATACGGTCAGCACAGAAGAAATCCACCCCGTCGCGCCCGAACATATCGACGATCAGGCGCGCTGCCTGCTCGAAGACATGACGGTGCGGGCCATGAAGGTAGGCCAGCTTTATACAACGGAATCGGTCAGCGTGCTGGCGCAGATCGCCGCCGACTACAGCCACGTGCCGCTGGTGCTGCATCTGCAGCGCCTGCCGGACGACGCGCTGCTTGAGGATCTGGACGCCGAAGAAGTCCTGCTGGCCACGCTCGAGCTGCTGCTGCCGCAAACCGACATCGTGGTCGTCGACCACCACTTGCTGACGCACTGGCAATCGCAAGGGGTATTTGCCGCCTCCGACGCGGCCACGCCCGCGCAGGCCCTGCTGGACTACGGCGCCAAGTGGGTGCTGAGCACCGGGGCGCCGCTGCGTCCGGGCCAGGGCGGCCATCTGCTGCAGGGGCAACGCAACGAAACCAGCAGTTGGCATTGGCAGGCCCCGGCGGCGCGCCTGGCCGACGCCGACGGCCCGCTGGCTTGCGCCATAGCGGCCCAGCTCGCGCAGGGCCGCGAAATCCTTCCCGCCGTCGAAGCCGCGTTGTCGATATCCGCAACCCTGGCGGCCCGCTCCTTCCAGCCAGGCATGGGGCAGCGCCTGATAAACCGGTCTATGCAATCATGAACTTACAGCTGAGATTCCCGCGCGGCCTGTACGGTGTGACGCCTGAATGGGACGACACGGACAGGCTGCTGGAAGCCATACGCGCCGCGGCGGCGGGCGGCATGAAAGCGCTGCAGTGGCGGCGCAAGAACATCCAGCCCGAAGCAAGAATGGCGCAAGCGCGGCGCGTTACCGAAACCTGCAAAGAGCTGGGCGTGCTCAGCATCATCAACGACGACTGGCGCCTGGCCGCGCTGCTGGACGCCGACGGCGCTCATCTGGGCCGGGAAGACGGCGCGCTGGCCGAAGCGCGGCTGGCCCTGGGGCCGGACAAAATTCTGGGCTGCTCCTGCTATAACGACCCGTCGCTGGCCGTGGCGGCCTTGCAGGCCGATGTCGACTACATCGCCTTCGGCGCCATGTACCCGTCGGCGGTAAAGCCCCAAGCCGTGCGCGCCACGCTGGAAAATATCGAAGAAGGCCGCATGCTGGCGGAAAGCAGCGCGCGCCGGCCGCGGGCGGCGGTGGTGGCCATAGGCGGCATCACGCCCGAAAACGCCGGCCCCATCGTGCATGCCGGCGCGGACAGCATCGCCTTGATCAGCGGCTTGTTCGAAAGCGCCGACATACGGGCCGCCGCGCAGCGCTGCGCGGCCTTGTTCGGCTGAGGCTGCGTGCGGCGCACGCAAGGCGCCGCCGCGGCCGCCGCAAGCCGCCGGCGGCAGGACTTGTTATGCTATGCCCCGTCATAGCAATTTCCGCATAGCAATTTCCGCATAGAGTGCCGCACCATGTCCCGCAATACAGAACTGTTCAATCGCGCCTGTCAGACCATACCCGGGGGCGTCAACTCGCCCGTCAGGGCCTTCCGGTCGGTGGGCGGCGCGCCGCGCTTCATCGAGCGCGCCCAGGGCCCTTATGTCTGGGACGCCGACGGCGCCCGCTATATCGATTATGTGGGGTCCTGGGGGCCCGCCATCCTGGGGCATGCCCACCCCGACGTCGTGCGCGCCGTCAAGGAAGCGGCCGTGGACGGCTTGTCGTTCGGCGCGCCCACTGAAGGCGAAATCGAGATCGCCGAAGCCATCGCCGCGCGCATGCCTTCGATCGAAAAAGTCCGCCTGGTCAGCTCGGGCACGGAAGCCACCATGACGGCCATCAGGCTGGCCCGGGGCGTGACGGGGCGCTCGAAGATCATCAAGTTCGAAGGCTGCTACCATGGCCATGCCGACAGCCTGCTGGTCAAAGCGGGCTCGGGGCTGCTGACCTTCGGCAATCCGACTTCCGCGGGCGTGCCGGCCGAATTCATCCAGCACACCCTGGTGCTGGACTACAACAGGCTGGAAGCGGTCGAAGCCGCCTTCAAGCAGTACGGGCCGGAGATCGCCTGCGTCATCGTCGAGCCCATTGCGGGCAATATGAATCTCATCAAACCCGTGCCCGGTTTTCTCGAAGGCTTGCGCGCGCTATGCACCCAGTACGGCGCGCTGCTGATCTTCGACGAAGTCATGACGGGCTTCAGGGTGGGGCCGCAAGGCGTGCAAGGCCTGACCGGCATCACGCCGGACCTGACGACGCTGGCCAAAGTCATAGGCGGCGGCATGCCGGTGGGCGCCTTCGGCGGCCGCGCCGACATCATGGAGCACATCGCCCCGCTGGGCGAGGTATACCAGGCGGGCACCCTGTCGGGCAATCCCGTCGCGGTGGCCGCGGGCCTGGCGACCTTGAAACTGCTGGATGAACCCGGCTTCTACGACCGTCTGTCGGCACAGACCCGCAAGCTGGCCGAAGGCCTGGCCCAGCGCGCCCGCGCCGCTTCGGTCGATATGTGCGCCGACAGCGTCGGCGGCATGTTCGGCGTGTATTTCAGCCCGTCCGTGCCCAGCACCTTCGCCGAGGTGTCGCTGTGCAATATAGAGCGCTTCAAGAAATTCTTCCATGCCATGCTGATCAAGGGCGTATACCTCGCGCCTTCGGCCTTCGAAGCGGGTTTCGTATCCATCGCCCACAACGACGAAGTCATCCAGGCGACGCTGGACACGGCCGAAGAGGTATTCGCCAAGCTTTAAGATGTTTAGGGCGACCCGCGCAGGGCGGCCCGCGCAGGGCGACCCGCGTAGGGTGACTCGTGCGGGGTGGCCCGCGCAGGGCGGCCCGCCAGAGCCGAAACGAAGCCGCGCCAGGTAGCCGCGGCGGCCGGCGCCGACCCGCCTTGCGGGGCGTTACGCAGGCTACGATAAAATCACTGTCCACACCTCTTTTCCGCTGGATTTCCGCTATGGCCGTAAACCTTTACATCCCTCCCGAATCCGCCATTTTCCCCGTCCCCGGCGTGGAGATCGGCATCGCCGAAGCCGGCATCCGCAAGGCGGGGCGGCGCGATCTCACGGTGTTCCGCCTGGCTGAAGGCAGCAGTGTCGCGGGCGTGTTCACGCGCAACCGCTTCCGCGCCGCGCCGGTCCAGGTCTGCGAGGCGCACCTGGCCAGCGGCCTGGGCATCAGGGCTCTGGTGGTCAATACCGGCAACGCCAATGCCGGCACGGGCGAAAGCGGGCTGCAAGCCGCCCAGCGCAGCTGCATCGAACTGGCGGGCTTGCTGGGCCTGAAGCCCCAGCAGGTGCTGCCCTTTTCCACCGGCGTGATCCTCGAGCCCCTGCCCGTGGACCGCCTGGTCGCGGCGCTGCCGGCGGCCCTGGCCGACGCCTCTCCCGGCAATTGGTTCGCCGCGGCGCACAGCATCATGACGACGGACACGCAGCCCAAAATCATTTCCCAGCGCGCCGCCATCGGCAAGCACACAGTGACCATCACCGGGATCAGCAAAGGGGCGGGCATGATACGGCCCAACATGGCCACCATGCTGGGCTATCTGGCGACGGACGCGGGCATCCCGCCCGAACTGCTCAAGGACATGGCCCGCTCCATCGCGGACCGTTCCTTCAACCGCATCACGGTGGACGGCGACACGTCCACCAATGACTCCTTCGTCATCATCGCCACCGGCCAAAGCGCGCTGCGCGTCGAATCGGTGTCGGATCCGCGCTATACCCAGCTTTACGAAGCCCTGGCCCAGGCGGCCGCCGAACTGGCTCAGAAAATCGTCCGCGACGCCGAAGGCGCCACCAAGTTCATGACCATCCAGGTCGAAGAGGCCGCTACAGGCGAAGAAGCCTTGAAGGTGGCGTATGCCGTGGCCCACTCGCCGCTGGTCAAGACCGCATTTTTCGCTTCGGATCCGAATCTGGGGCGCATCCTGTGCGCCATCGGCTACGCCGGCATCGAGGATCTCGACGTCGGCGGCATCCGGCTATGGCTGGGCGACGTGCTGGTGGCCAGCCACGGCGAGCGCCATCCGGACTACCGCGAAGAAGACGGCCAGCGGGTCATGAAGGAGGCGGAAATCGTGGTGCGCATCGCCCTGGGGCGGGGCGAGGCGAGCGATACCGTCTACACATGCGACTTTTCGCATGACTACGTCAGTATCAACGCCGATTACCGCTCGTAGCCCCCTCTCGCCCCGTCCCATCCTGGTCTGGGTACCCTGGTTCCGCTGCCCTGGCTCCGCCCGGCTTGACCGGGCCAGCTTAGCTTGACTTGCCTTGCCAGGCCGGGCTAGAATTATTAGCTTGGCATTTTTGCCATAGTTTTTTATTATTTAGGAAACCCATATGTACGCGGTCATAAAAACCGGCGGCAAGCAGTACCGTATTGCCGAAGGTCAAAAACTGAAAGTAGAACAGATACCGGCAGACATTGGGCAAGAAATCACGCTAGACCAGGTTTTGTCGGTTGGCGAAGGCGATCAATTGAAAATTGGCGCGCCTTTGGTCTCCGGCGCCGTGGTGAAAGCAACCGTTCTTGCGCAAGGCCGCCACGACAAAGTCAAGATTTTCAAGATGCGCCGGCGCAAGCACTACCAGAAACGCCAGGGCCATCGTCAGAATTACACCGAACTTCGCATCGACGCCATCACGGCGTAATCGGCGATCAACGGTATTGCATAGGAGTTAACCATGGCACAGAAAAAAGGCGGCGGCTCTACGCGCAACGGCCGCGATTCGGAAGCGAAACGGCTGGGTGTAAAAGTCTACGGCGGCCAGCTTATTTCGGCTGGTTCCATCATCGTGCGCCAACGCGGCACGCAATTCCACCCCGGCGTCAACGTCGGCATCGGCAAGGACCACACCTTGTTCTCGCTGGTGGACGGCACGGTCAAGTTCGCCATCAAGGGCGCGCTGAACAAGCGCACGGTTTCCGTCGTCGCGGCGGCTGAATAAGCGGCCGACCCGGCAGTTCCAGGAAAAGCCCCATACGCCGCCGCAAGGCGGCATCGAACCCGGCCCGACAGCCGGGCCTTCGGCGAGGCGGCCAGCGCTATCCCCACAAGGCGGCAAGCCAAGTGGGGATAGTTGCGTTTCAGGCCCCGCCAACAGGATATCCCGCCGCGCGTCCGCGCACCTTGCCGTGAACAGCACCCGTTCACACGAACTACAATAGAAAGCCGCGCCGGCCTGGCTTTGCTCCAGGCCCGGGCGCCCTCTCCACTCATAGCGCATCATCATGAAATTCGTAGACGAAGCCACCATCGAAGTCATTGCGGGGAAAGGCGGCAATGGCGCGGCGAGCTTTCGCCGCGAAAAATTCATTCCCAAGGGTGGCCCCGACGGCGGCGATGGCGGCCGCGGCGGCAGCATTTACGCTATCGCCGACCGCAACATCAACACCTTGATCGATTTCCGCTACGCGCGGCTGCACAGGGCGAAAAACGGTGAAAACGGCCGCGGCTCGGATCGATATGGCGCCGCCGCGCCCGACATCACCCTGCGCGTGCCGGTCGGCACGGTCGTGTTCGATGCGGACACCGGCGAGCAACTGTTCGACCTGGACCGCCACAACGAAAAAGTCACGCTGGCCGCCGGCGGCGCCGGCGGGCTGGGCAACCTGCATTTCAAGTCCAGCACCAACCGCGCGCCGCGCCAATTCACCTACGGCAAGGAAGGCGAACAGCGCAGGCTGCGGCTGGAACTGAAGGTGCTGGCGGACGTCGGCCTGCTGGGCCTGCCCAATGCCGGCAAATCCACCTTGATCAGCAAGGTTTCCAACGCCCGGCCGAAAATCGCCGATTACCCGTTCACCACCCTGCATCCCAATCTGGGCGTGGTGCGCAGTTCTCCGTCGCACAGCTTTGTCATCGCGGACATACCCGGCCTGATCGAAGGCGCTTCGGAAGGCGCCGGGCTGGGCCATCTGTTTCTGCGACACTTGTCGCGCACCCGGGTGCTGCTGCATTTGGTGGACGTATCCTCGCCGGACCCCTCCATCGACCCCGTGGAACAGGCGGCCGCCGATGCTCGCGCCATCGTCGAGGAATTGCGCCGGTATGACACCGCCCTTTATGAAAAGCCGCGCTGGCTGGTGCTGAACAAACTGGACATGGCCCAGGACCCCGAAGATGTAAAGCAGAAGCTGTGCGCCGCGCTGAACTGGACCGGCCCGGTCTTCGGTATTTCAGCCCTGTCGGGGGAAGGCACGCAGGAGCTCGTGTGGCGCTTGCAGGAATGGCTGGATGCGGAAAAAGCCAAGGCCAATCTCGCCGAGGACAAGGCCGATGGCAGCTATGTCGCCGAAGATCCGCGTTTCGACGAGACGCGCGGCAATATGTCCTGAAGCAGGCTTTTTCCCAGCATTCTTCTTTGCCCGCATTCGTCATCGCCCTTCCATAGCAAACCTCTTACGCGCTTCAGACTGACATGGCCGCCAACGATATTACTATCACGCCATCCGCCGTTTCCCAGGCCCGCCGCCTGGTCGTCAAAGTAGGCTCTTCCCTGGTCACCAACGAAGGCAAGGGCATAGACCTGAACGCCGTAGGCCAATGGGCGGCGCAGATCGCCCAATTGCATGCGCAAGGCAAGCAGATGGTGCTGGTTTCCAGCGGCGCCATCGCCGAAGGCATGGCGCGGCTGGGCTGGCCGCGCCGCCCCAACGCCATGCACGAACTGCAGGCCGCGGCGGCGGTGGGCCAGATGGGGTTGATACAAGCCTACGAGGTCGCTTTCGCCAGGCATGGCATACGCACCGCGCAAATCCTGTTGACCCACGAAGACCTGGCGGACCGGCGCCGCTATCTGAACGCCCGCTCGACGCTGTATACCCTGCTGGGCCTGGGCGTGGTGCCCATCGTCAATGAAAACGACACGGTGGTCACCGACGAAATCCGGCTGGGCGACAATGACACGCTGGGCGCGCTGGTCACCAACCTGATCGAAGCGGAAGTCCTGGTCATTCTGACGGACCAGCCCGGCCTGTATAGCGCCGATCCGCGCAAGCACCCGGATGCGGAATTCATTTCCCTGGGCCAGGCCGGCGACCCGGCCCTGGAAGCCATGGCGGGCGGCTCCGGCAGCAATATAGGCACAGGCGGCATGCTGACCAAGGTGCTGGCCGCCAAGCGCGCCGCCAATAGCGGCGGCCACACCGTCATCGCCTCCGGCCGCGAAGCCGATGTGCTGCTGCGCCTGGCGCAAGGCGAATCCATAGGCACGGAGCTGCGGGCCATCCTGCCGGTGCGCTCCGCGCGCCAGCGCTGGCTCGCCAATCATTTGCGCCTGCGCGGGCGCATCACGCTGGATCCCGGGGCGGTACGGGCCTTGACCCAAGGGCATAAAAGCCTGCTGGCCATAGGGGTCACGGCCGTCGAAGGCGAATTCGAACGCGGCGATGTGGTGGCCTGCGTGGACCAGCATGGGGTGGAATGCGGCCGCGGCCTGATCAATTATTCATCGACGGATACGCGCCGCATCATGCGTCAGCCCAGCAACCGCATCGCGCAGATCCTGGGCAGCATGTCCGACCCCGAACTCATGCACCGCGACAACATGGTTTTCGTCCGGGATCGGACTATGGCGCAGCCGGCGGCGGAGCCCGAGCCTACTTCTGGGCCGCAATGAACAGCGTTTCCTTGACCTCTTCCATGACCACGCAGCTTTTGGTCTGGGTGACCCCCGGCAGGCGCAACAGGATATCGCCCAGCAGGCTGCGGTATTGGCTGATTTCCTTGATGCGCGCCTTGACCAGATAATCGAAGTCGCCCGATACCAGGTGGCATTCCTGCACTTGCGGAATGCAGAGGATTTCGCGCCGGAAGTCGTCGAAAGTGCGGTCCGACTTGCTGGACATGGAGATCTCCACGAACACCAGCAAGCCCGCATCCAGAGCCTGCGGCGCCACCCTCGCGTAATAGCCGGTAATCACGCCGTCCCGCTCCAGCCGCTTGACCCGTTCTATGCAGGGCGTCACCGTCAAGCCCACACGCTCGGCCAGATCCGTCATCGACATGCGGCCATCCTGCTGCAGCAGGTCCAGTATGTGCCTGTCGAGTTTATCCAATGTCGATACAGGATGGCGTTGAATCCGCACTGCGAGTCTCCTTTTTTCATCCCGGATCGCCGGCCGCCGGGCCGCATCGAGGCGGGAAACGGCCTTCTCCAAAGGCGCGGCGCCGTCGCGAATCGCAGGGCGCGGCAGCGCTTTTTCCTGTGCATCCAGGGCTTTCCACGACTTCCGCACGGCAGGCAGTAATTATTGCTGAAAATCCGCGCCCGCAGGCATGAAGCATGAAAATAAACTGAAAATCTTGATTTTTCAGAGAAAAACACTACAACAAATGGCCTAACATGCTGCAAAACTACTATAGCAACGAGAGATCGCATGAAAGTCATAGTCATGGGAGCGGGCACTGTGGGGGTCAGCAGCGCCTATTACCTCGCCCGCCAAGGCCACGAAGTCACGGTGCTGGAAAGGCTGCCGGGCCCCGCACTGGAAACCAGCTTTGCCAACGCGGGACAGATATCCTACGGCTATTCTTCGCCGTGGGCGGCGCCCGGCGTACCCTTGAAGGCCATCAAATGGATGTTCGCCGAACACCCCCCACTGTCCATACGGCCCGACGGCAGCCTGTTCCAGTTGCAATGGATGTTTCAGATGTGGCGTAATTGCAACGCCAGTCGCTACGTCGTCAACAAAGAGCGCATGGTCCGGCTTTCCGGATATAGCAGAGTCTGCCTGGAAAAGCTGCGCGAAGAACTCGGCATTCAGTACGAAGGCCGGCGCGGCGGCACCTTGCAGCTATTCCGCACCCAGAAGCAACTTGAAGGCGCAGCGCAGGATATCGAAGTATTGAAGTCCGCCGGCATAGCCTACGAACTACTGGCTCCCAGCGAACTGCATAAGGCGGAACCGGCGCTGGCCCGCGTTCAGGGCAAACTCGCGGGCGGGCTGCGCACGCCGGACGATGAAACCGGCGACTGCCATCTATTCACCACAAGGCTGGCGGAAGCCGCGGCCAGCCTGGGCGTGGATTTCCGCTATGGCGTCGACATCCAGCGGCTGCACAAGAATGGGCAGCGCATATCGGGCGTGCAATGCGGCCAGGAATTGCTGAGCGCCGACGCCTATGTGATGGCGCTGGGCGCGTGGTCCACCAGGCTGCTGGAAGATGCCATAAAGCTGCCCGTCTACCCCTTGAAGGGCTATTCCATCACCGTGCCGATCGCCGACGAGGCCTGCGCCCCGGTTTCCACCCTGCTCGACGAAACCTACAAAATAGCCATCACCCGCTTCGACCGGCGCATACGGGTGGGCGGCATGGCGGAAATCGTGGGCTTCGACAAGCGCCTGGACCCACGCCGCCAAAAGACCCTGGAAATGGTGCTGGGCGACCTATTCCCCGGCAGCTACGCCCCTGGCGATGTGAATTTCTGGACCGGCTTGCGCCCCAAGACCCCCGACAGCACACCCATCATCGGCGCAACCGGCATTTCCAACCTGTTCCTGAACACCGGCCACGGCACATTGGGCTGGACGATGTCTTGCGGCAGCGGCCGCCTGCTGGCGGATATCGTGTCGGGCAAGCCGACGGAAATACGCAGCGACGACCTGTCCATACACCGCTATGCGGGCCGGAAGCCGCAACGCCCCCTGACAGCCGGCAATCGGCTGCCGGCTGCTACACGACGCCAGTGAACATATAGCCCCAGTTGCGCACCGAGCGCAAGGGCATGTCTATGCCGTGCTCGGAGAACTTCTTGCGCATGCGGCTGATCAATGCGCCCAGGCGCCCCGGGCTCGTGGGAAGCGGATCCTCCGTATAAACCTCATTGACCGCGTCGATGAGCTGCTGATGCGTGGCCCGTTTCTCGGGCGCCGCCAGCAATGTCGTCAGGAAGGCGCGTTCGCTCGTGGTCAGCGGTATATTGACGCCCTTGGGGCTGACCAATACCCAGGCCTGTTCCTGCAGGCTCCATGCGTGCTCGGTCTGCTCCGGCAATTGAACGGCGGGCGCCGAGGCGGACCGCGCCAGGGGCTTGGCGGCGTCGCCCATTCTCCAGAGCAGGCGGAACAGTATCGCAACCAATAGCGGCGTGGCGGAATCGCGCAGGCAATAATAATCCGCGCCGCTCTGCAGAATCTGGGCCAATGCCTTATCGCTTTTCGAATCGGCGATGACGACGACGCCCGCGTTGGGATATAGCGTGCGTAAATAAGTTGCAGCCATACAATTTTCCTCGTGTCCGCTGGCCAGCAGCACCATGGCCGGCGCATCAGGCTTCAGGTGTTCGCGGGCCAGCTTGTACAGCTCGCGCGGTGTGGTGCTGCGCAAGACTTCAAACCCCCTGGATTGGAGTTCGCCAACCCTGCTATGCAGTCTGGCATTGGACGCCGAGCGCGCCTTGGGCGCGAACGACAATACGATCGGATTCGGGCTGGGACGAATGGAGCAGCTCATGGAATCGCCTCCGCAAAAATAGTAAATATATATATATATCTACCTAACGTTATTTTGCCCCGAAATGCCTTAGTCGGGCTAACGCCATGATTAATTTTTTTACTTAAAATTACATTAAAACATCACAAATGTAATCGGTACTATTACCAACGTGATCGAATTTAATCGTTCAATCACGTTTGTGAAACAATTTTCCGATCGCCTTCGACACGCCCGGCAGCTACGCGGACTGAGCCAAGCCGCCCTTGCCAGAGCCTGTGGACTTTCACAGGGGGCGATTGCGAACTACGAGAGCAAAAGCCGCCGCAGCGCCAAGGAAATTTTCCGCCTCGCGGAAGTCTTGAACGTCAATGCGCTGTGGCTGGCCATGGGCACCGGCCCCATGACCACGGATAGCGCAACCACGCAGCCAAAACAATCGACATCGAGCCTGGCCGAATCCGACTTGCGCGAAAATGTCGCGCACGGCTGGCCGTTCCGGAAGGTCGCGCCTGAAGAATTCTGGCGCTTGTCCGGCAAAGACAGGGCGCTGATCGAAGATACAGTCGCCAGCCTCATCGGTTCCCTGCAAACAAGGCCGCCCCAGTCCTGAGCGCCGCGCCCGCCCTTAATGGCGTATACTCGTCCTCACGCAGGGGTACTCGCTGTTCCGCAGCGGGTTGAGAAAAACCCTTCGTACCAGTACGGATAATGCCGATGCTGGGAGCGTCGCTTGCCGGATTCCCCTCATTGCAAGCCATTCCCTATCGGCTCCATAAATTGTTTTGGAGCGCGCCTTGACTACCTCATCCCCCTCCTTTTCCGCCCCTTCCGCCATCGAACTCGCGGCCATAACGCCTTTGCCGAATTCGCGCAAAGTGTATGAAACGGGATCACGCCCCGATATCCGGGTTCCTTTCCGAGAGATAACGCAGGCGGATACGCCGACCATGTTCGGAGGCGAGCCCAACCCGCCTTTGACGGTATACGACACCAGCGGCCCCTACACCGATCCCGCGGCTGCGATAGACATACGCAAAGGGCTGCCCCCGTTGCGGCAGGCCTGGATACAGGAACGCCGGGATACGCAAGCACTGCCCGGCCCCAGCAGCGAATATGGGCGGCGCCGGCTGCACGACCCCGCGCTGGCGAGCCTGCGGTTCAAGCTGGCCCGCGGCCCGCTGCGCGCCAAGGCGGGGCGCAATGTCAGCCAGATGCACTATGCCCGCCAGGGATTGATTACGCCCGAAATGGAATTCGCGGCCATACGCGAAAACCTGCGGCGCGAGCACTATGCGGAGCAATTGCGGGCCAGCGGGCCGAACGGCGAAAAACTGGCCAGGCAATTGCTGCGCCGGCACCCCGGCATGGGGTTCGGCGCCGCGCTGCCCGAGAAGGTCACCCCTGAATTCGTGCGCGACGAAATAGCGCGCGGGCGCGCCATCCTGCCGGCCAATATCAACCATCCCGAAAGCGAACCCATGGTCATAGGCCGGAACTTTCTGGTCAAGATCAACGCCAATATCGGCAACTCGGCTTTGGGCTCGAGCATCAGCGAAGAGGTCGAAAAGATGACCTGGGCCATACGCTGGGGCGGCGATACGGTCATGGACCTGTCCACGGGCAAGAACATACACGAAACCCGTGAATGGATCATCCGCAATTCGCCCGTGCCGATAGGCACCGTGCCCATTTACCAGGCCCTGGAAAAAGTCGACGGCAAAGCCGAAGCGCTTACCTGGGAGATATTCCGCGACACGCTCATCGAACAGGCCGAGCAGGGCGTCGATTACTTCACCATCCACGCCGGCGTGCGCCTGGCCTTCATACCGCTGACCGCCGACCGCATGACGGGCATCGTATCGCGCGGCGGCTCCATCATGGCCAAATGGTGTCTGGCGCATCACAAGGAAAGCTTTCTGTACGAGCGTTTCGAAGACATCTGCGAGATCATGAAATCCTATGATGTCAGCTTTTCCCTGGGGGATGGGCTGCGGCCGGGCTCGGGCTATGACGCCAACGATGAAGCGCAGCTGGCCGAGCTGCGCACCCTGGGCGAACTGACGCGGATCGCCTGGAAGCACGATGTACAGACCATGATCGAAGGCCCGGGCCATGTCCCCATGCACCTGATCAAGCAGAACATGGACCTGCAACTGGAGCAGTGCCATGAAGCGCCCTTCTACACGCTGGGGCCGCTGACGACGGACATCGCCCCCGGCTATGACCACATCACGTCCGGCATAGGCGCCGCCCAGATAGGCTGGTATGGCACCGCCATGCTTTGCTATGTCACGCCCAAGGAACACCTGGGGCTGCCCGACAAGCAGGACGTGAAGGACGGCATCATCACCTACAAGATCGCCGCCCATGCCGCCGACCTGGCCAAAGGACACCCGGCCGCTGCGATACAGGACAATGCGTTGTCCAAGGCCCGTTTCGAATTCCGCTGGGAGGACCAATTCAACCTGGGCCTGGATCCCGAGACGGCGCGCCGGTTCCACGACGAGACCTTGCCCAAGGACGCCATGAAGGTCGCGCACTTTTGCTCTATGTGCGGGCCGCATTTCTGCAGCATGAAGATCACCCAGGACGTCCGTGAATTTGCCCGCGACAAAGGCCTCGATGACCAGCAGGGGCTGCGGGAAGGGCTACAGGAAAAAGCCAAGGAGTTCGTTCAGAAAGGCGCCCGGCTTTACCACCAGGCTTGAAAGGCCGACGCGGGTTCATCCGAATCCCGGCGGCACGCCATGCCGTGTGGTCGACGCGAGCGCCGCGCGGCGCTCGGGGGGAGGCGCGCCCCGATCAGGGCTCCCTGCCGCCCTTGCGCTCGTTGAGGCAAGGGCCCGCCTCCGCCTCGAACCTCGGTCGACCGCTTTCTCGTGGCCGCCGGGCTTTGACATCGACGCTCGCGCGGTCCGTCGAGGTTGCGCCTGTTGTCAGGGCTGCTTGACCGCGTACAGATACAGTTCCACGCGGCGGTTCATGGCGCGGCCTTCGGCGGTGGAGTTGTCCGCCACGGGGTTGCTCGGCCCGCGGCCTTCGGCCGTAAGGTTGGCCGCCGGCACGCCTTGCTGCGTCAGATAATTGGCGACGGCGCGAGCGCGATTGACCGACAGCGTCTGGTTGGTCGCAGCCGAGCCTGTGCTATCCGTGTAGCCGATGGACTTGGCCCTGAGTTCCGGATGCTGCACCAGGGCGCGCGCCACGCTGTCCAGTACCGGCAACAGGGCCGGTTTGAGGGCGTACTTGCCGGTGTCGAAAGAAACATTGCTTGGTATGTTCACACGCAGCGTGCCATCCGGCATTTCGGTCACATCGACGCCCAGGCTGCTGGCGCCGGATTTTTCTACATCGTTTTTCACGCCGGCCCAGTTATAGCCGACGATGCCGCCGGCGACCGCCCCTATGCCCGCGCCGATGGCGGCGGCCTTGCTGCTGTCGCCGATCAATGCGCCCAAGCCGGCGCCCACGGCCGCCCCCGCTCCCGCGCCAACAGCCGTCCTGCCGCCGGTGCCCATTTGATTCATGTTGGCACAACCCGCCATCAAGGCCACAACGCCGATACTCGCAGCGACGTGACCAGCGCGCATAAACATTTTCATATCATTCTCCTTATTAACGGTAGGCAGCCTCGCAGCCGCAGCATTTATCCTAGCAAGCACCCTTCCCGGCGGGTGTTACATTTTGGTTCAGCAGCGGCGGACTTTACGATTGTTGACCCATCGCGCCGGACTCATGCCAACTTCCCTGCGGACGGCACGCACTTGGCGACCTACACTTCTTGCCGCTGTGCGCGGCGGCGAAAAAAAACTGCGGTACATCTATGCCGCAGTTTTTGAACGCGCGTGCCGCGCACCGGATCAGAACAGCTTTGCGCCCGATACCTTCACGATTTCCTTGTATTTTTCCAGGTCCTTCTTGACCAGCGCCGCGAATTCTTCCGGCGTGGTGGACTTGGAATCCGAGCCCATGGTCAAGAGCCTCTTGCGCACGTCCGGATCCTGCAAGGCTTTCACATAGGCCGCATTCAGCTTGTCGACGATGGGCTTGGGTGTGCCGCCGGTCGTCAGCACCCCGAACCAGGTGCCGAGATCGAAGTCGGCCACGCCCGCCTGCTGCATGGTGGGCAGATCGGGAAACACCGACGAGCGGTCGGCGGTGGTGACTGCCAGCGCCTGCACCTTGTTTTCGGTGATGAGCGAGGCGGCCGAAGCCAGGTTGTCGAACATGAAGTTGATCTGGCCGCCCAGCAGCGCCAGCTTGGCGGGCGCCGCGCCGGCATAAGGCACATGCACCGTCTTGATGCCGGCCCGCACATTCAACAACTCGCCCGCCAGATGCCCGGCGCTGCCATTGCCGCCGGAACCGAAGTTCAGCGATTCCGGATTCTTCTTGGCATACGCGATCAAGTCCTGGACGGAAGCGATCTTATTGTTCGATGCGAATTCCTTGTTCAGAATGAGCACATTGGGCACGGAGGCGACCAGCGTCACCGGCTCAAAGCTTTTTACGGGATCGAACGGCAGATTGTCGTATAGCCAGGGGTTGATAGCGTTGGTGGCCACGGCGCCCATGACCAGCGTATAGCCGTCCGGCTTGGCCTTGGCCGCGATCCCCGCGCCGATATTGCCGCCCGCGCCCGGCTTGTTTTCCACGATGACGGAGCCCAGATCGGGTTGCACCTTCTCGGCCAGCAGGCGCGCCATGCTGTCCAGCGGACCGCCGGGCGCATAGGGCACGATGAACTGTATGGGCTTGGATGGGAAGTCCTGGGCGGCGGCGGGCGCCGCCGCGGAAAATGCCAGGCAGGCGGCCAGGGCGGTCGCGGCGGTTGAAATGGTTTTCAGGCCGGAAAACATGATGGCAATACCTTGTAAAGTACGGAAAAAGGATACAACACTACACCATTCGAGCCAGGCGCGCCAGGCAAGCCGGGGGCGCGACATATCGCATCAAACTCGGGCTGCAAGCCAGCGGCTGAAGCTCCTTCAAGCGCCAAGCCCGATGCGGAAAGCCGGCCTCATCGCCTCAATGCAGAATCTGGCTGAGAAACAGCTTGGTCCTGTCATTCTGGGGATTGTCGAAAAAGGCGTCGGGAACGTTTTCTTCTATGATTTCGCCCTGGTCCATGAAAATGACGCGGTCCGCCACTTTGCGGGCGAAACCCATTTCATGGGTGACGCACAGCATGGTCATGCCGCTTTCTTCAGCCAGCCCCACCATCACATCCAGGACCTCCTTGACCATTTCAGGGTCGAGCGCCGAAGTGGGCTCGTCGAACAGCATGATCTTGGGGTTCATGCACAGCGAGCGGGCGATGGCCACCCGCTGCTGCTGGCCGCCCGACAACTGCCCGGGATATTTCAGGGCTTGCTCCGGAATGCGCACCCGTTCCAGGTATTTCATGGCCGTGGCTTCAGCCTCGGCCTTGGATTTCTTCAACACCCACACCGGGCCCAGCGTCAGATTCTCCAGCACCGTGAGGTGTGGAAACAGGTTGAAGTGCTGAAAAACCATGCCGACATCCCGGCGTATGGCTTCTACCTGCTTCAAGTCGTTGGTAAGCTCCACACCGTCGACGATGATCCTGCCGCTCTGGTGCTCTTCCAGCCTGTTGATGCAGCGGATCATGGTGGACTTGCCCGAACCGGAAGGCCCGCATATGACGATGCGCTCGCTCGGCGCGACATCCAGATTGATGTTGCGCAGAACGTGAAACTGCCCATACCACTTGTTGACATCCACCAGGCGGATAATGGCCTCGGACATGTCTGCACTCCTAGTGTGTCGCGCCGGCGCGCATCGGCCGGCGCGGATTGATCAGCGCTGATATCCCGTTTGCAGCTGCCGCTCGAGCGACTGGCTATAGCGGGAAATCGAAAAGCAGAAAATAAAGTAAATAAAGGCGATGAACAAATAGGCTTCCGTGCTGAAGCCGCGCCATGCGGCATCCGCCACCGCTGTTTTGGCCGCCTGGGTAAGGTCGAAGATGCCTATGATCACCACCAGCGAAGTATCCTTGAACAAGGAAATAAAGATGCCCACCAAGGGCGGTATCACGACTTTCAGTGCCTGCGGCAGGATGATCTTGCGCATCTGCTGCCAATAGCTCAGCCCCAGGGACTCCGCGCCTTCGTATTGGCCCCGAGGTATGGACTGCAGGCCGCCCCTGACGGTTTCCGCTATATAGGCCGCGGCGAACAAGATAATGGCGATCTGCGCGCGCAGCAGCTTGTCGATGCTGAAGCCCTCCGGCAGGAACAAAGGCAGCATGACGGACGACATGAACAGCAGGCTGATGAGCGGTACGCCGCGGATCAGCTCGATATAGACCACGCACAGCGCTTTCACGGCCGGCATGTCCGAGCGCCTGCCCAGCGCCAGCAACAGGCCCAGCGGGAAAGCGAAGGCGATGCCGAAAGTCGCCAGGATCAGCGTCAGCGGCAAGCCGCCCCAACGGTCGTTTTCGACATGGCTGAGCCCGAACACGCCGCCCCACATCAATATCGCCACGGCGGTAAGCGCGGCCAGCCAGATCAGGCCCAGATACGGCTTCCAGAAGCGCCGCATGCAACTGCACACTATGACGCCGATAAGAATGATGGTGGCCAGCAGGGGGCGCCATTGTTCATCGTAAGGATAAACACCGAACAGGATGAGGCGGTGCTTTTCGACGATGAAGGCCCAGCAGGCGCCGCCGGATTCCCTGCACTCCTGCGCGTTGGACGCATTGAAGTCGGCCCGGATGAACAGCCACTCGAAGAGCGCCGGCACGGCCATCAGCAGGAGCCACAGCACCAGCACGGTCAGCAAAGTGTTCAAGGGCGAAGAAAACAGACTGGCGCGCATCCAGGCCCACGCTCCCACGTGCGAGGAAGGCGGTCCGTCGGGCGCGGTGGAAATCCTGGCCATTCAACGCTCCACCAGCGCGATGCGCTTGTTGTACCAATTCATGAAGACGGAAATGGACAGGCTTACGGTGAGGTAGGCGGCCATGATGATGAGTATGCCTTCGATGGCCTGGCCTGTCTGATTGAGCGTGGTGTTGACCACCGAAACGATGTCCGGATAGCCGATGGCCACGGCCAGCGAACTGTTTTTGGTCAGGTTCAGATACTGGCTGGTCATGGGCGGCACGATGACGCGCAAGGCCTGCGGTAATATGACCAGGCGCAGCACGCGGCTGCGGGGCAGGCCTATGGCGGCCGCGGCTTCCCATTGGCCCTGGCTGACCGCCTGTATGCCCGACCGCACCACTTCGGCGACGAAGGCCGAGGTGTAAATGATGAGGCCGGCCAACAGCGCTGCGAATTCCGGCGTCAAGGTCAGCCCGCCGGTGAAGTTGAAACCCTTGAGCTCGGGCAGCTCCAGCGCCAGCGGCGCGCCGCCGAGCAGCCATCCCGCGACGGGAAATATGATGATCAAGCCCGCCGCCCAGCGTCCCAGGGGGAATATCCTGCCCGTGGCTTCCTGGCGCTTTTTACCCCAATGCCCCAGCAGGACGATGGCCACGATGGCCACGGCCAGGCCGCCCAGTATCCAGTCCAGTCCGTCGCCTTGCAGGGTGGGCAGTTTCAGGCCGCGGTTCGAGATGAATACCCCGGGCATGGGGTTGAGCGCCTGGCGCGGGCCCGGCATGATTTCCGTGATGATGGCATACCAGAAGAACAGTTGCAGCAGCAGCGGTATGTTGCGCATGACTTCCACATAGGCCCCGGCGACGCGGGACACCAGCCAGTTCTTCGACAGCCGGGCCACCCCCAGCAGGGTGCCCAGCAAGGTCGCAACGATGATGCCGACGATCGACACGCGCAGGGTGTTCAGTATGCCCACCCAGATGGCCCGGCCATACGTGTCGGCGGGCGAATAGCCGATGACCGACTCGCCGATGGCAAAACCCGCTTCGCGGTTCAGGAAGCCGAAACCCGTCGAGATATTGCGCACGGCGAGATTGTGCAGCGTATTGGACACCAGAAACCAGACGCCAAACCCGACTATGCCCAATATCAATACTTGATATATCAGCGAACGCGTGCCGGGATCGTTCCACGACAGGCGCCGCCTCGGCGCCTTGGATGGGGGAGAATTTTTTGCCATAGGTATCGGGTGTTGCAGAAAGCCCAAGCCCTTCTTGAATCAGAAAGCCGGGCATTGCGGCCGCCCGGCCTTCCGCTTGCCGCTTGCCGGCGTGACGCCCTAGCGTATGGGCCAGCCGTACATCAGGCCGCCGTTGCGCCATTGCGCATTCAGGCCGCGCTCGAGCTTCATGGCTGAGCTCATGCCTATGTTGCGCTCGAAGGATTCGCCGTAATTGCCGACTTGCTTGATGATGTTATAGCCCCATTTGTTGTTCAAGCCCAGACCTTTGCCCATTTCGCCCGTGACGCCCAGGATGCGCTGGATATTGGGATTCGGGCTCTTGGCCATTTCATCCACATTCTTGGACGTGATGCCGTATTCCTCGGCTTCGAGCATGGTGTTGAGCACCCAGCGCACCACCATGAACCAGGCGTCGTCGCCCTGGCGCACCATGGGGCCCAGCGGCTCCTTGGAGAAGTCTTCAGGCAGAATGATGTGATCGGCCGGGTTGTTCAGGGTGGAGCGTATGGTCGCCAAGCCGGATTTGTCGGTGGTGTAGGCGTCGCAGCGGCCGGCCACATAGGAACGCATGGCTTCGTCCGGGCTATTGATGACCACCGGCTTGAATTCCAGCTTGTTGGAGCGGAACCAGTCGGCCAGGTTCAGTTCGGTGGTGGTGCCCGGCTGCACGCAGATGGCGGCCCCGCCCAGTTCCTTGGCGCTTTTCACGCCCAGGTTCTTGCTTACCATGACACCCTGGCTGTCGTAATAGTTGATGCCGGTGCTCATCAGCCCCAAGGTGGTGTCGCGAGTCATGGTGGCGGTGGTATTGCGCGTCAGCACATCGATTTCACCCGATTGCAGGGCGGTGAAGCGCTGCTGGGTGGTCACGGGGGTCGCCTTGTATTTTGTCGCGTCGCCAAATACCATGGCCGCGATGCCGCGGCAAATATCGACGTCTATCCCCGTCCATTGTCCCTTGCTGTCGGCGATGGAAAAGCCGGGCAGGCCGGTATGGAAGCCGCATTGCACGAATCCCTTCTTCTTCACGGCATCGAAAGTCTCACCCGCGTGTGATGTGGCTGCGACGAAAATCAGCGAGGCGCCTAGAACGGCCGCTTTGATCAATTTCATGAATACACCCTTCCCTTCAACATGTGGATGAATGAAGACGGCATACAATCGCGATTGTGCCGTTTGCGTTCGCATCGTAGCGCCGCGAAATTATTTACAACATGGGGGATATCCCTTGAGACATGTTCAGCAACAGCCGGATAAATCGGCTTGCAATCGGCGGTTTCCTGGAAGCGGCAAGCCGATGGCGCGGGATGGTTTTTTTGAAAAGCAGCGCCCTATCCGGCGCCGGCCGATTTAATATCCGTCTATGATCGAATTCCAGCACGTTTTCAAATCTTATGGGCGCGGACGCAATATCCTGGCGGATATCAATTTCCGCGTCGAACCAGGCGAGTTCATTTTCGTCTCCGGCCCTTCGGGCGCGGGCAAGTCCACCCTGCTGAAGCTGATAGGCGGCCTGGAGCCGCCCAGCCGCGGATCCGTGCACGTGAACGGCCATCGCATAGACAAAATGCCGGCCCGCGCCAGGCCTTACCTGCGGCGCGCCGTGGGCGTCATTCTGCAGGACATGCACCTGCTGTACGACCGCAACGCGGTAGAAAACGTGCTGCTGCCGCTGGCCGTCATCGGGCTGGACAGCGAGCGGGCCAACACCCGGGCGCGCGCCGCCATGGAAAAGGTCGGCCTGTCCGGCAAGGAAGACCTCAATCCGGTGGAGATGTCGGGCGGCGAACAGCAGCGCCTGGCGATCGCCCGCGCCATCGTCAACCGGCCCGCCATCCTGATCGCCGACGAGCCCACCGCCAATCTGGACGAAGAAAGCGCCCGTAAAATCATGGAAGTATTCCGCGACTTCAACCGAGTGGGAGTGACCACGCTGATCGCCTCGCACGACCGCGCCCTGATGGCCTCGTATGCCTCGCGCACGCTGCGCATCGAAGCGGGCCGCTTCAGCGACATGCCGGGGGTGGCGCCATGAAGCGCTGGCTGCGTCAGCATCGCTATGCGCTGCGGGTGGCGCTGCGCCGTTTGCTGCAGCATCCCTTTTCGTCTCTCGCCAACATAATCGTCATCAGCCTGACGCTGACCATCCCCATCATCGCCGCCTCGGTGCTCGTGTCGGCGCAGCCCGTCGTCAGGCAAATACCCGTCACGCCGGAAATCACCCTGTTCATGAATCCATCGGCCCCGCCCGAGCGCGCCGCGCAGCTGGCCAGCGAGCTTCAGGCAAAGCACGGGGACGACATCCAGGCGGCGCGCGTCATCAGCCGCGAGCAGGCGCTGGCCACCTTGAAGTCCAACCCTTCATGGAGCGATGCGCTGACCGTCCTGCCGGCCAACCCCCTGCCCGACGCCATCGTGGTCACCCTGCGCGAGTCGGCCGAATTCGCCCCGCGAGCCACGGCGCTGGCCCAGGAATGGCGCAATCTGGAAGCGGTCGACTCCGTCCAGTTGGACAGCGACTGGGTTCGGCGGCTCGAAGCCATTTTGCGCTTCGTGCGCATCGGCCTGGGCATGCTGGCGGCGGGCGTCGCCGTAGTGGTGCTGGCCACGGTCTTCAATACCGTCCGCATGCAGGCCTTGACGCAGCGCGAAGAAATCGGTGTGGCGCGCCTGGTGGGGGCCACGGAATCCTTCGTCCGCCGGCCGTTTCTATACCTGGGAGCGCTGACGGGCATCGTCGCCAGCGGCCTGGCCGTCGTGCTGTCCATGCTGGCCCTGTATCCGCTCAATGCGGCGCTGGCCCGGCTGGCCAGCAGCTACGGCGCGCAATTCGTGCTGCGCCTGCCCGATGCGCTCAGCCTGTCGCTGGCGACGGTCGTGGTCGCCATATTGGCGGCGCTGTCGGCCAGGTGGTCGGTGACGCGCAACACGCGGGTGTAATGGGCGTGGGTGTAATGGGCATACCGGCCATACCGGCCGACGCCGGCATCGGCGCTTTTGCGAGCACCATGGTCGCGTGGCAAAAGCGGCACGGCAGGCACTATCTGCCGTGGCAGGGCACGCGCGACCCTTATCGCATATGGCTGTCGGAAATCATGCTGCAGCAAACGCAGGTGGCGACCGTCATCAACTATTACCATCGTTTTCTGCTGCGCTTTCCCGATATCGCCGCGCTGGCCTCGGCCACCCAGGAAGAAGTCATGCCCTATTGGGCGGGGCTGGGCTATTACGCCAGGGCGCGCAATCTGCATCGCTGCGCGCAAGTCATCCAGGCGGAATGGGGCGGCCGGTTTCCGCCCACATCCAGCCAGATCGCCGAGCTCCCAGGCATAGGACGCTCGACGGCCGCCGCCATCGCCGCATTCGCCTATGGCGAACGCAGCCCCATCATGGACGGCAATGTGAAGCGTGTCTTTACGCGCTACTTCGGCATCCATGGGGAAACCGGCGCTAGGCAGACCGAGCAGGCGTTGTGGGCCCGGGCCGAGGCGGTGCTGCAAGCCGCCCCCGCCGCGCTGGACATGGCCGCCTATACGCAGTCCCTGATGGATCTGGGGTCGGACTGCTGCACGCGCAGCCGGCCCGACTGCCCGTCCTGTCCTTTACGGGACGGCTGCTACGCCTATCGCCACGATAAACAGTCGGCGCTGCCCAGCCCCAGGAAAAAAAAGGCCAGCCCCGAGCGGCAATGCAAAATGCTGATCCTCAAGCGCGGCGGCCGCATCCTGCTGGAGCGCCAGCCGTCGCCGGGCATCTGGGGCGGCCTCTGGAGCCTGCCCCGCTACGAAGATGAGCTGCAATTGCGCGCGGCCTGCGCGGAACTGATGGCGGATGCGAGCCAGGCGCGGCGCATGGCCGGCCTGACGCATGTGTTCACGCATTTCAGGCTGCACATCGAACCCTGGTATCTGGATAGCGGTCTGGAAAGCGGAACAGCGGAAAGCGGAATATCGGCTGCGGCGCCGCGGCCGGACTCCGCCCCTGTGCGCCAGTGGCTGCCCATCGAAGCGCTGGCGGCGGCCGCCTTGCCCGCGCCCGTCCGCAAGATACTGGATGGCTTGTTCCCCGAGGCTGCGGCCGCCGACGCCCCGCAAGCCAGCCTGCCCTTGTGCCAGCCCTGACAGCGGCATCCGGGACCCGCCGCCCGGCGACCGCGGGACACAGGCCGGAGCATGCGGCGTCCCGCCCTATTGACGTACCGGCCGGTAGCGGCTGATGCTCATCAATATCCCGCAGGCCGCGCCCAGTGTCAGCAAGGCCGTTCCGCCATAGCTCATGAAAGGCAGAGGCACGCCCACCACCGGCAGAATGCCCGTCACCATGCCGATGTTCACAAACACATAGACGAAGAACATCATGGACATGGAGCCCGCCAGCAAGCGGCTGAACTGCGTATGGGCCTTGACGGCGATAGCCAGCCCGCGCACCACCAGCAAGCCGTACAGCACCAGCAGCATGATGCCGCCGTACAGGCCGAATTCCTCGGCATAAACGGCGAAGATGAAATCCGTGGTGCGTTCCGGGATGAAATCCAGGTGGGCCTGGGTGCCCATCATATAGCCCTTGCCGTAGATGCCGCCGGAACCCACCGCTATCATGGACTGTATCGTGTGGAAACCCTTGCCCAGGGGGTCCGAACTGGGGTCCAGCAGGGTGCAGACGCGGTATTTCTGGTATTCGTGCAGGACCACCCAATCCACCTCGGGCCTGCAGATATCGTGCTCGTAATACACCAGCGTACTCAGGCCGGCCGCCAGGACGAGCACGATGGGAATGAGCAGCCTGAACGACAGGCCGCCGAAATAAATCACGCAAAACCCCGAGCCGAAAACCAGCAAGGCCGTTCCCAGGTCGGGCTGCAGGACGATCAGCCCGAACGGAACCGCCAGCAGAATCCCCGCCACAAAAAAGTCCAGTATCCGCAGCCTGCCCTGGTTGCGATGAAAATACCAGGCCAGCATCAAAGGCACTGAAATCTTCAGCATCTCGGAAGGCTGGATGCGCACCACGCCCAGGTTGAGCCAGCGCGTGGCCCCCTTGCTGGTTTCCCCGAAAAACTCCACGCCCAGCAGCAGCGCCACGCCTATGGCGTAGAAGTAGGGGGCCAGCCGCATCAGCAGCGGCGGCGGCACCATGGCGGCGCCCCACATGAAAGCAAAGGCGATCAGGAAGTTGCGCGATTGGTCGGCGAAGCGCCAGTCCGTGCCGCCCACCGCCGAATGCATGACCGTCATGCCCAGTATGCTCATCAGGACCAGCAGGGCCAGCAGCGGCCAGTCGAACGCCGTGAGCGCCCTCATCGCCCATTGCAAGATGCGCTTCATGGCCGGCCCTGCCTGCCCGCGGCGGTGCGCTCGCGCGCCGGCCCGCGGGCGGAGCTCCCCGAGGTGTCGGGCGGTTCCTCTTCATCGGATGCCGGCATGTCCTCGGGGCGCAATATCGCGTCCATCGACTCGCCCCGCGCCCCTTCTTCCATGGGCTCGACGGGCTCCGGATCGGCGGGCTGGGCCTTGGCCTGGGCCAGACGTTCAGGCGACAGCCAATAATCGAATACCGCGCGCGCAATGGGCGCCGCGACGGAGCCGCCCCAACCGCCGTTCTCGACGATCAGCGCCACGGCTATCTGCGGGTTCTCGATGGGCGCATAAGCCATGAACAGCGCATGGTCGCGCAAGCGTTCGTCCACGGCGCTGGCGTTGTACTTCGCTCCTCTCAGGCTATAGACCTGGGCCGTGCCCGTTTTGCCCGCGGCCTGGTAAGGCGCACCCTGAAACGCCTTGCGCGCGGTCCCCTTGCGTATCACGTCCGCCATGGCGTTGCGCACGACAGCCAGGTTTTCAGGCTTGAGCGGAATGGTGTAGGACGGCTCGGTGACTGTGCGCTTCATCTGGCCGGTCTGCGCATTGCGCACGATGCTGACCAGATGGGGTTTCATGTAGGCGCCGCCATTCGCCAGCACGGAGGTGGCCTGCGCCAGTTGCAGCAGGGTGAAGGCGTTGTATCCCTGCCCGACCGCCACGGAAACCGTTTCACCCGCGTACCAGCGTTGCTGCGCGGGCTTTTTATAGGCCTTGCGCTTCCATTCGGTGGACGGCAATACGCCGCGCCGCTCGCCATCCAGATCTATGCCAGTGATCTGGCCGAAGCCGAATTGCTTGCTGAAGTCGTGCAGCGCATTCACCCCTATTTCGGGGCCCAATGAAAAGAAATACGTATCGGACGACACCACAATGGCCCGGTGCATGTCTGTCGGCCCATAAGCGGCGCCCCCGGCGTTGCGGAAACGCTGGCCGCCGAATTCGAAATAGCCCGGATCGGATATGCGCTGCGTGGCCGAGCGCTTGCCCAGCTCCAGCGCCGCCAGCGCGACAAAAGGCTTGTAGGTCGACCCGATGGGATAGGTGCCGTAAAGAGGCCGGTTGATCAGCGGGTGGTCGGGGGAGTCGTTCAGCTTGCGCCAGTTTTCCACATCTATGCCGTCGATGAACAGATTGGGGTCGAAAGAAGGCGCGGAGACGAAAGCCAGCACGTCGCCGCTATGCGGCTCTATGGCCACCAAAGCGCCGCGCCGGCCCTCGAACTGCTCTTCGGCCGCCTTCTGCAAGCCTATGTCTATGGACAAGTGCAAATCCGCTCCCGGGACGGGATCGATGCGGCTGAGCGTGCGGACCGGGCGGCCGGTCGCCGTGACCTCGACCTCTTCTATGCCCGTGCGTCCGTGCAGCGCTTCCTCCCAGGTCTTTTCTATGCCCTTTCTGCCTATGACATTGCTGCCGCGGTAGTTGCCCAGACGCCCCTCTTCTTCCAGAGTGGCCAGATCGGCCTCTGAAATACGGCCGACGTAGCCGATGACGTGCGCAGCCGATTCGCCCTGGGGATATTCGCGCACCCAGCGCGCGCTCAGCTCCACGCCCGGAAACTTGTAGGAATGCGCGGCGAACCAGGACGCTTCCATGTCGTTCAGATTATTGCGCAGCAGCACCGGCGAGTAGCGCCCGCTCTGGTTCATGGCCTGCATGAAACGCTTGCGGTCCGAGGCGCTGAGATAGACCAGCGCGCCCAGTTCGTCGAGCACGCGCTTGATGTCGCCGTCGACATGGGCGGGCACGACGGAAAGCGTGTAGTCGCGGTAATTCCTGGCCAGCACCACGCCGTTGCGGTCCAGGATCTCGCCGCGCCGCGGCGGGATGGGCACGACCGCGATCCGGTTCTGGTCGGCGCGCGCCGCCAGGCCTTCGTGGCGCACCACCTGCAAATACCACAAACGCCCCGCCAGCCCCAGAAAACACAGCATGGCGAAAACGCCGGCCACCACCACGCGTATCAGCATGCGCCGCTTCTGATGGTGAGTGGTTTTCTTGAATTCGAACATGGGCCGTGACGGTAGCGCTGCTGGGCTCAGGGGCCGGGGTCGGGATCATCCAGGCGGCGTTGCGGCAGTTGCAGCAGCAAGTCCGCCAGGGGCCACAGCGCCACGGTGAACAAAGCCGACCACAGCCAGTCCCAGCCCGCCCATTCGCCGGACAGCCAGGCATAAGCCAGGCGAGCCAGCCCTTCGGCCACGACCACGATGGGCAGAATATGCAGCGCCTGGACGACGGAGTGAAAGCGCAACAGCCTGCGCCGCAGGACGATGATGCCGTATGCCGCCAGCGTATAGGCCAGCGCCTGCCCGCCAAGCAGGGCCGAATCGTGCACGTCCATGAGCAGCCCGAAAGCGAAAGCCACCAGCATGGAGACGCGCTGGGGTTCGTGCAGGCACCAGAAAGCGATCACCAGCAGGAGCAGGTCGGGGGCCGGTTCCCACAGCCGCCACGGCAGCAGCGATATCAGCCAGACGAGCATCAGCGTGAACCAGATGAAGATCAAGCTGTACGGCTTCTTGAACGGCGAGCTGTCGATGGGCTGCAGGGCGCTTAGCTGGGAGCGCCTGTAAGCGGACACCGGCACGCTGTCATTCGGTCTGCGAACCATGGGACATGCTCTCTTGCTTGGCTTCCTGCGCGGACACGTCGACCCGCAGGACCAGGAAATGGCGGTAGCGCTCCGGGTGCGACAAGGGCGTGGCGGTCGCCAGCGCGAAGCCCGATGCGGCATCGCGGATGACGCTGTCCACCGTGGCCACCGACAGGCCGGCCGGAAAAAGGCCGCCGATGCCGCTGGTGATCAAGGTATCCCCGGGCTCCAGGTCGACATTGGCGGTCAGGTAGCGCACTTCCACCTTGCCGGAGACATTGCCGCCAAAAGCGATCAGGCGCAAGCCGTTGCGCAGCACCTGCACGGGTATGGACACTCTGTCATCGGTCAGCAGCGCGGCCTCCGAGGTGAAAGGCGTCACCCTGACGATCTGGCCCACCACCCCGCCTTCGTCGATCACCGGCATCCCCGGCTTGATGCCGCTGGACGTGCCCTTGTTGAAAACCAGATGATGCGAAAACGCATTGGGGGGCTCGTACAGTACCTCGACCGCCACCGCCTGCTGCGTCACCGCTTCCGCCACGTTCAGCAAGCGGCGCAGTTGTTCGTTCTCGGCGGCGAGCTGCGCCGCGTGCGTGGAAAGCTGGGCGAGTTCGATGCGCTGGCGCTGCAGCGCTTCTTTTTCAGTGCGCGCCAGGGCGGCCGCGTCGGTCCAGTCATTGAAGCGCTCCACGGCGTCGCGCGGTGCGAACATCAAGCGCTGGAAGGGGTAGATGCTTACCGAAATGGCCTGCCTGACCGGATCCAGCACAGTCCAGCGCGCATCCACGATGAGCAGGGCGAGCGCCAGCGCCACGAACACGAATAACCTGAACTCGGCGGTGGGGCCGCGCTTGAATAGCCTGATCGTGCCGGTTTCTTGCATGGATGAAGACGTTTGGCCCTGGATACGCCCGGCGCACGCGTATCGGCACCCGACGGACAACCGGGCTGTTAATCGTAGATGAAGACGGTGCCCAGGCGCTCCAGGTGCTCCAGCGCTTCGCCGCAGCCACGCACCACGCAAGTGAGCGGATCTTCGGCCACCACCACCGGCAGGCCGGTTTCTTCCTGCAGCAGGCGGTCCAGATCGTGCAACAGGGCGCCGCCGCCGGTGAGCGCAATGCCCTTGTCGGTGATATCGGCGCCCAGTTCGGGCGGAGTTTGTTCCAGCGCCGTCTTGACGGCCGAAACGATCTGGTTCAGCGGATCCGTCAGCGATTCCAGGATTTCATTGGAGGAGACGGTAAAGCTGCGCGGCACGCCTTCCGACAAGTTGCGCCCCTTGACCTCGATCTCGCGGATCTCGGAACCAGGGAAGGCGGAGCCGATTTCCTTCTTGATGAGTTCGGCCGTGGGCTCGCCGATCAGCATGCCGTAGTTGCGGCGTATGTAGTTGATGATGGCTTCGTCGAACTTGTCGCCGCCCACGCGTACCGAGCCCTTGTACACCATGCCGCCCAGCGAGATGATCGCCACTTCCGTCGTGCCGCCGCCGATGTCGACCACCATGGAACCGCTGGCGTCGGACACCGCCAGGCCCGCGCCGATGGCGGCCGCCATGGGCTCTTCGATCAGGTAGACCTGGCTCGCGCCGGCGCCGAGGGCGGATTCGCGGATGGCCCGGCGTTCGACCTGGGTGGAGCCGCAAGGAACGCAGACGATGATGCGCGGGCTGGGCGCGAACATGCTGCGCGGATGCACCATGCGTATGAACTGCTTGAGCATTTGCTCGGTGACGGTGAAATCGGCGATGACGCCGTCTTTCATGGGGCGGATGGCTTCGATGTTGCCCGGCACCCTGCCCAGCATCTGTTTGGCTTCGCGGCCCACTGCCTGAATGATCTTCTTGCCGCTGGGGCCGCCCTCATGGCGGATGGCGACGACGGAAGGCTCGTCCAGCACGATACCCTTGCCGCGAACATAAATCAGAGTATTGGCGGTACCGAGATCGATCGCCATATCGCTGGAGAAATAACTACGAAGGAATCCGAACATGGGCGCTCAGTGGTATGAAATTGAAAAAAATCGAGTGGCCCGGGGCAACTGATGCAGCGCGAAATGCGAGCGCCGAAATTTGGGCAATGAATTAAACCAACAATGATAACTTATAATGGGCCTAGATAAGGCCGTGGAGCTGCATATTATCGTGTGTAACCGCATGTTCGCCACAACCGTTACACGTTAATGCACATCGGCCCCGACTCCCCCTTTGCACAAGATACCCATGGCAATCACCGAGCAAGATGTAGCCCGCATAGCGCGGCTCGCGCGTATCGAGCTTACGCCGGACGGCGCCGCCCATGCGCAAGCCGATCTCAACCGCATTCTGAGCCTGATCCAGACCCTGCAGTCCGTCGATACCGCGGGCATAGAGCCCATGGCCCATCCTCTGGCCGCGCACCAGGATATTTCGCTGCGCCTGCGCGCCGATATCGCCGCTCCCGCCAGTACGGGCGAAGAGCGCAAGGCGCTGATGGCCAATGCCCCCGCGCAAAGCGGCGGCCTCTTCCTGGTTCCCACGGTCATAGAGTGAACGATGTCTTCCAGACTCCCCCTGCATACCGAATTCGACAGCATCGCCGCACTGCGGGCAGCCATGGCGGAACGCCGGGTCAGCGCCCGCGAAGTGGCCGCCAGCGCCTTGGCCGCGGCCCAGGCCCGTTCCGATCTCAATGCCTTCCTGCACATCGATCCCGAACTGACGCTCGCTCAGGCGGATGAGACCGACAGGCAACTGGCCGCGGGAACGCCCGCCGCAGGTTCGCCTGCCGCAGGTTCGCCTGCCGCCATGCCGCTCGCGGGCATTCCCATCGCCCACAAGGATGTCTTCGTCACCCGCGGATGGCGCAGCACCGCCGCCAGCAAAATGCTGGCCGACTATGCCAGCCCCTTCGACGCCACCGTCGTCGCCCGCCTGCGCCAGGCCGGCGCGGTATCCCTGGGCAAGCTCAATTGCGACGAATTCGCCATGGGCTCGGGCAACGAGAACTCGGCCTTCGGCCCCGTCCTGAATCCCTGGGACGCTTCCGCCGTGCCGGGCGGCTCTTCGGGCGGTTCGGCGGCCGCCGTGGCGGCCGGGCTGGTCGTGGCCGCCACCGGCACCGACACCGGCGGCTCGGTGCGCCAGCCAGCCGCGCTTTGCGGCGTCAGCGGCATCAAGCCCACCTATGGCACGGTATCGCGCTACGGCATGATCGCCTATGGCTCCAGCCTGGACCAGGCCGGCCCCATCGCCCGGCACGCCCGTGACCTGCTGGAACTGCTGGATCCCATGAGCGGTTTCGATCCGCGCGACTCCACCAGCCTCGAGCGCTGCGACGGCGCCCTCAATGCGCCGGGCCGCATCGGCGCCGATTTCGCCGCCAGCCTGCGCAGCCAGGAAGCCGCCGGCAGCCAGCCCCTGAAGGGCTTGCGCATAGGCGTGCCCCGGGAATTCTTCGGCGCGGGCCTGGCGGCCGATGTCGCAAGCGCGGTCGAATCCGCCCTGCAGGTCTTCGAATCATTGGGCGCGGTCCGCGTGGATATTTCCCTGCCGCGCACCGAATTTTCCATTCCCGCCTACTATGTCATCGCGCTGGCCGAGGCCTCCAGCAATCTGTCGCGCTACGATGGGGTGCGCTACGGCCACCGCGCGGCCCGATACGGCGATCTGGCTGAAATGACCAGCCGCTCGCGCACCGAAGGCTTCGGCCCGGAAGTCCTGCGCCGCATCATGGTGGGCACCTATGTGCTGTCCCATGGCTACTACGACGCCTATTACCTGCAGGCGCAGCGCGTGCGCCGCATGATCGTCAACGACTTCCAGCAGGCCTACGCCCATCGCTGCGACGTCATCATGGGCCCGGTCACCCCCGGCGTCGCCAAGCAGATCGGCGACAATCGCGACGATCCCACGGCCGACTGGCTGGCCGACATCTATACCCTGGGCGTAAGCCTGGCGGGCCTGCCCGCCATGTCCGTGCCTTGCGGCTTTGGCGGCGGCGGCCGGCCGCTGCCCGTAGGCCTGCAAATCATCGGCAATTACTTCACCGAGGGCCGCCTGCTCGCCCTGGCCGACCGCTACCAGCAGGCCACCGACTGGCACCAACGCAAACCGGAACAACAATAATGGAATGGGAAATCGTCATCGGGCTGGAAACGCATGCACAGCTTTCCACCGCCTCCAAGATTTTTTCTGACAGCAGCACACAATTCGGCGCCGAACCCAATACGCAAGCCAACGAAGTGGACATGGCGCTGCCCGGCAGCCTGCCGGTGCTGAACAAGGGCGCCGTGGAACGCGCCATCCAGTTCGGCCTGGCCGTGGGCGCGCATGTCGCTCCGCGTTCGGTTTTCGCGCGCAAGAATTACTTCTACCCCGACCTGCCCAAAAACTACCAGATCAGCCAGTTCGAAATCCCGGTGGTGCAAGGCGGCAGCCTGACCTTCTTCGTGGACGGCGTGGAAAAAACCGTCAACCTGACTCGCGCCCACCTGGAAGAAGACGCCGGCAAGTCGCTGCATGAACACTACACCGGCCCGCATGGGGAATCGTCCACGGGCATAGACCTCAACCGCGCCGGCACGCCGCTGCTGGAAATCGTGTCCGAACCCGAAATGCGCTCCGCGGCGGAAGCCGTGGCCTATGCGCGCGCCCTGCATAGCCTGGTGGTATGGCTGGGCATCTGCGACGGCAATATGCAGGAAGGCTCTTTCCGCATCGACGCCAACGTATCGGTGCGCCCCAAGGGCCAGGCCGAATTCGGCACGCGCAGCGAAGTCAAGAACGTCAACTCCTTCCGCTTTCTCGAGCGCGCCATTCTGTTCGAGGCCCGGCGCCAGATCGAGCTGATCGAAGACGGCGGCACGGTGGTGCAGGAAACCCGCCTGTACGACGCGGACCGCGACGAGACGCGCAGCATGCGCAGCAAAGAAGATGCGCACGACTATCGCTATTTCCCGGACCCGGATCTGCCCCCGCTGGTGATCGCGCCGGAATGGGTGCAGCAGGTGCGCGCGGCCATGCCCGAACTGCCGGCCCAGAAGCGGGCGCGCTTCGAGCAGGAATTGGGCCTTGGCGCCTATGATGCGGCGCAACTGACCATGGCGCGCGCCAACGCCGACTACTTCGAAAGCGTCGCCGCCGCCCTGCCCGCGGGCCAGGCCAAACTGGCGGCGAACTGGGTGCTGGGCGAGCTCTCCGCCGCCCTGAACCGGGACGAAATCGATATCGGGCTATGTCCGGTCCGGCCGGAACGCCTGGCGGCCCTGATCCTGCGCATCACGGACGGCACCATATCGAACAAGATCGCGCGCGACGTCTTCGCCGCCATGTGGTCGGGCGAACACGGCGGCGATCCCGACGCCATCATCGACGCGCGCGGCCTGAAACAGATCAGCGACAGCGGCGCCATCGCCGCCATGGTGGATGAAGTCATCGCCGCCCACCCCGCCATCGTGGCCGAATACCATGCGGGCAAGCAAAAAGCTTTCAACTCGCTGGTGGGCCAGGTCATGAAGGCCGCCAAGGGCAAGGCCAACCCGCAGCAGGTCAATGATCTGCTGAAGGAAAAGCTGGGCTGACCGCGGCGTTGCGGGTTCGCGGGCATGGCGGGCAGTCCGCAAGCGCGCTTCGCAGCCGGCGCGCCTTCAGCGCCGGCGAGCCGGCCTTCCGCCCCTATATAGCGGCGAGCCTATAGCCGCGGATCGAAACGGCGCAGCGCCCCGTCCTTGTGCAGCAGGGTCGCGTGCGATATGCGCGCTTCCCGCGTCCCCGGCCCAGGCTCGACCGCCAGGCGCAGATTGGGCAACTGGATCAGGTAGCCGCCATCGCCGCGCGCCTGCGTCTTGGCGCCGGCCACCGCCGCCAGCGCGGCGGCGACGGCCTGCGCCTCGGGCGCCTTGATGACGATGTGATCCAGGGATACCGCGCCGTTTTCATGGCGCATGGCCGCCTGGTTCCAGATATATTGCGGCGTCAGGTGCTGGCAAAAGTAAAGCCGCAAGCCACGTATGGGCTGCTCCGCGAAACGCACCGTATCGAAGCGGGCCATCCGCTCCTCCCCTGCAAGCGTCACGGGGCGTTCCAGGCGCTGCACCGCATTGACCTGGAAGCCATCCCGCGCCAGCCGTTCGTAGGTGGCCTGGGCGTCTTGCGTCCTGAATACCAGCGCGTCCAGGCCCAAAGGCTGGTCGGCGATTTCTTTGCGGGCGGGCGGCTGGCCGGCCGGCCACCCCAGCAACTCGATATAAGTGGAATCCAGCGGAATCAGCCGGTTGATCGAGCCCAGGTTATGCACTGAAACTTCGGTAAGGCGATAGCCATCCTTTTCTAAAGCGGGAGCGCGTTCCGTCAATTGATCCCGCAGCATCACAACCAGATGATCGAATTGCGCGGGCTGCGCCGGGCTGATGTGGTCCAAGCTTACCTCCTTCTCGCGATATGGCGCATGTCCGGCTCCGGCCGGGGATTTACCGCAACCCGCCGTGCCCGGTTCAGGCCGAGACTTGCCGGCCTTGCCGCGCCCGGCGGCCGGGCGCCGCCGTTTCTATACGCCGTATTTCAGTCTGTAGGCGGACACTGCCTGGCGATGTTCGGCCAGCGCCGGATCGCCCTCCAGCACCGCCATGATATCGGACAGGGAAGCGATGCTGATCACCGGCATGCCGTAGGCGGCCGCCACATCCTGCACGGCGGAATGCGCGGACAAAGCCGCGTCGGGGCCGGCACGCTCCATCCGGTCCAGGGATATCAGCACGGCGGCGGGCTGGGCGCCGGCCGCCCGGATGATCTCCACCGACTCGCGCACAGAGGTGCCGGCCGTGATGACATCATCGATGATGACCACTTTGCCGCGCAACGGGGCGCCGATCAGGCTGCCGCCCTCCCCATGATCCTTGGCTTCCTTGCGATTGAACGCAAAAGGCACATCCCGCCCGCCCAGGGCCGGGTGCGCCGCCAGCGCCACCGCTGTCGTCGCCGCCAGCGGAATGCCTTTGTAGGCCGGGCCGAACAGCATGTCGAATGCTATGCCGGAATCGACCAGGGCCTGGGCATAGAACTGCGCCAGCCGGCCCGCCGACCGGCCCGTATTGAAAAGACCCGCATTAAAAAAATACGGGCTGACGCGTCCCGACTTAACCTTGAACTGCCCAAAGCTCAATACGCCCTGTTCCAGGGAAAAACGTACAAAATCCGCGCGGTTCGAAGAGTCAGCCATGATCGGGGGAAAAGTAAAAACCATTATTATCGATCATAACGAGGCCTTGCCCAAGGGCTGCGCCAGGAAATGTTGGCGCAACGCGGGGCAGCAGCGCTGCCGCAACTATCGGCGCGTCAGTCGCGGCGCCGGCAGCGGCGGGCGCTGCGCCGCCCCGACGGAGCCGCCCGCATGGGGCGGAAAAAATGGATTCCGCAACGGATTCCGGCAAGAAATGAATTGATAATAATTAAGACCTATATTTATTAGTGATATTTCACTACACTTCCTTGCTGCAGGTCATTGATTTTCAAGCACGAACTCAACTCGTTACTATTGAAACGCCATACCCACTACGGAGATCGATCATGGCAAACACTTGCACTATCTGGGCCCCGCGCGTATTGAGTATTCTGCGCATCGTAAGCGGCTATTGCCTGCTGTGGCACGGCACGTCCAAATACTTCGGCATGCCAGGCAAAGCCATCGAGGGCTTGCAGATCTTTTCGCTCATGGGTATTGCCGGGCTCATCGAGCTGATAGCCGGCGTGCTGCTGATCGTGGGCCTGTTCACCCGCGGCGCGGCCTTCATCGCGTCCGGGTTCACGGCGGCAGCCTACTTCATCGGCCACGTCGCCACCAAAGGCATGTTCTTCTTCCCCGTCATGAACGGCGGCGAGGCGGCCGTGCTGTTCTGCTTCATTTTCTTCTACATCATTTTCGCCGGCCCGGGCCCGTGGAGCCTTGACGCCCTGCGCAACAAATCGGAATAAACCGCCGGCGCGCAGCGCGGCTTGCTGCCGTAGCCCGCGCGCGCCACACCCGCTGTGCCCGACACGCCGGCGCCCGCCAAGGGCAGCCGGACAAGGGTTCCTCGGCTCCATCCGCTCCCATCATGAAACTACCCGCTTATTTTATTTCTCACGGCGGCGGCCCCTGGCCCTATATGCCGGAAATGGAAGCCGGCAACGCGGCGCTGGCCGCCTCGCTGGCGGACATCCCGAAGCAACTGGGCGCGGCCCCCAAAGCAATCCTGATGGTCTCCGCCCACTGGGAAACCACGGGCTCGTTCCGGGTCATGGCCAGCCCCACGCCTCCCATGATCTACGATTATTACGGCTTTCCGGCGCATACCTACAAGATCCGCTATCCCGCGCCGGGTTCGCCGGCGCTGGCCGAAAGGGTGCGCGAACTGCTCGCGGCCGCGAAGCTGCCGGTTGCGCTGGATGCCGACCGCGGCTTCGACCACGGCGCTTTCGTTCCCGCCTTCGTCATGTATCCCCACGCCGATGTTCCCATGATTCAATTGTCGATAGATGCGGGCTACGACCCCGAGCTGCATTTGTCCCTGGGGCGCGCCCTGGCGCCGCTGCGTGAGGAAGGGGTGTTGATCCTGGGCAGCGGGTTAAGCTATCACAATCTGCGCCAGATCTATGGCGGTGGCGCAACGGCATCCGCCCAGTTCGACGCCTGGCTGCAGCAAACGCTGCTGCACGCCTCCGGCAACGAACGCAACGAAAAGCTGAAAGCCTGGGAAAACGCTCCGGCGGCCCGGCTGGCGCACCCGCGCGAAGATCACCTTATCCCGCTCATGGTGGCGGTCGGCGCAGCGGAAGACGAAGCCGCTAGCTGCGTTTATCACGAAGCCCAGGCCTTCGCCAACATTACCGCCTCCAGTTTCCGCTTCGGCACGGCTCCAGGCCTGAAGGCCTGAAATGCGCTATGTGCGGCCGGCGGTGGCTGTGCATGCCAGTGGGCGCCTGCTCATATAGTCTGGCCACGATTCACTCGACCGCGAGCGGCAGTCACGCCTCTCGCGGTTTTAGGTTAAAGTCGATACCTTCTTCGCCTACTCCGTAAACGCTGTAATGCTTCGTGTCATATCCGCCAACCTCAACGGCATCCGCTCCGCCGTCAACAAAGGTTTTCTCGATTGGGTCGCCGTCCAGAACGCCGACTTCATCTGCCTGCAGGAACTGAAAGCCCAGGCCGCCGACATGACGGCCGAGATGCTGAACCCCTCTGGCAATTATGGCTACTTCCACTACGCGGAAAAGAAGGGCTATAGCGGCGTCGGCGTCTATGCCCGTCAGCAGCCGCTGCAAATCATAGAGGGGCTGGGCGTGCCCGAAATCGACGCCGAAGGCCGCTACATCGAACTGATCTACCCTTCCCTGTCCCTGATTTCGGTTTATCTGCCCTCGGGCTCCAGCGGCGACCACCGCCAGGCCGCCAAATATGTGTTCATGGAACACTTCTTCGGCCACTTGGCGCAGCTCGCGCAATGCGGCCGGCAAGTCATACTGTGCGGCGACTGGAATATCGCCCACAAGGAAATCGACCTGAAGAACTGGAAGGGCAACCAGAAGAACAGCGGCTTTCTGCCCGAAGAACGCGCCTGGCTCACCCGCGTCTTCGAAGAAATCGGATGGATGGACGTCTACCGCGCCCTGTATCCGGACGCCACCGGCGAAGCCTACACCTGGTGGAGCAATCGCGGCCAGGCATGGGCCAAGAACGTAGGCTGGCGCATCGACTACCAGATCGCCACAAAAGAAATCGCCGCCACCGCAAAAACAGCCTCGATCTACAAAGAACAGCGCTTCAGCGATCACGCGCCGCTGACGATAGATTACGACTGGAGCCTCTAGGTCTTCCGGCGCGCTACTGCCAGTAACTGACTGTCAGTGCTCAGTGTTAGCACTCTGGCGTTATTGCTCTAGCGATAGAGTTCCATCGTTAGTGCTCCAGCGTCAATGTTTTGTCGTTGACGCTCTGATCTCTAATCTTAGCTTAGCGGCCTAGTGTTGCGTTGGCGCTCTGATATTGGCACCGGTGCTAGTGCTTTGACGTGTCCCGCCGGCCTGCCTCCGGCCGACGCAGCGGAGCGAGCAAATGAGTCAGGCCATTGTGGTTCAGTTCGTACATCAACGCCAACAAACGCCCGATCTCGCCCTTGGGAAAACCGTTGCGGGCGAACCAGTTTAAATAATGACCCGGCAAATCCGCAATCAAGCGCCCCTGATATTTCCCAAACGGCATCGTCCGGGATACAAGCAATTCAAGATCCTCAGTCCCCATGACAAACCCCATCCGTCTCGTACAATGCGCCAGCACGCCGGTAGCCAGCGGCAAATGGTTAGTGTAGTGCCGCAAAAATACATTCTTCCAGCGGGGAGCGTGAC
>Ga0182738_1000244_pt1 | contig 82669 bp, 61 predicted proteins | sample eDN5th30CBELigMG_FD_128876 | JGI IMG/M metagenome (GOLD analysis project Ga0182738, IMG submission 128876) | Enriched Miracle-Growth compost microbial communities from Emeryville, California, USA - eDNA 5th pass 30_C BE-Lig MG (version 2)... ... | reverse complement strand
TAAATAGTAGCTCTTCAAATAATGCTCCGACCAGCATAAACCCTACAATTGTCGATACAGATAGGTCCTGATACGTTTGGTTCGTATCGTCAACATGTTTTGCTGGTGTACAAAGGGTTAGGAGTACACCAAATAACGTTAGACCAATGACTGAGAATACGGTGTACATTATGATGGCATACGGCTCATCAAATGATAAAAGCTGTTGAATGGTGAGCACGTCATTTACGATTAAGGCAAAAAGAACAACCCCACTAACAATTGCAAACATTGAAAAAACTAGCATGGCGTCCTTAGGGTTAAACTTCTTCTGATCTTTAATTTTCACAGAGCCTTCTCTTTGCTGTTCCATTTCATGCTCCTTATGAATTTTGATATGCGTCTCCATATATTTTACTACATATGGATTCAGTTTGAATATTGGAGAACCATTGGCATCATACTAACCAAAACGTCAGAGTGGGGTTGGTAAGAGATGTCAGCAATGTTTCAGCCAGGTCAAATCGTATATGTCATTATTCGAAATCCTCATGTTCAAGGAGTTGCAAATGTACAGGAGGCAGCAGTTGTTATGAATCCACATTCTCCTGGCGACCTAGCACTGTTTATTTATGAAACCTATTATCCGTTAAATGATGAGATTGCCGTATATGAGTCGGCAAGTGAAGCAGAGGCTGCTTATTATGATGCCTTTGGGTTTTCTGATGTGGAGGGCTTATATGGTTAAGCCGTTCGTACCGCAGCTAGTTTATGTGGAGCCAAGAGCATTAGAATATCCGCTTGGAAAGGAGCTAGTAGCCAAGTTTGAGCATATGGGCATCGAAATTAGAGAAACGACCTCTCATAATCAGATTCGTAACTTGCCGGGAGACAATGATTTTCAAAAGTATCGAAATGCGAAGTCTACGCTTGTTGTTGGCGTAAGAAAAACATTAAAGTTTGATACGTCTAAGCCGTCTGCCGAATATGCCATTCCATTTGCCACAGGATGTATGGGTCATTGTCATTATTGCTATTTACAAACGACAATGGGCAGTAAGCCGTATATTCGAACCTATGTTAATCTCGACGATATATTCGAGTCTGCGGAGCAATATATGAAGGAGCGAGCACCAGAGATTACAAGGTTTGAAGCGTCCTGCACCTCAGATATTGTAGGTCTTGATCATTTAACCCATTCGTTAAAGAAGGCAATTGAGTTTTTCGGGCAAACTGAGCTAGGTCGATTACGATTTGTAACGAAATTCGAGCATGTCGATCATTTGCTTGATGCTAAGCATAATGGACGAACGCGATTTCGCTTTAGTATGAATAATGAATATATCATTAAAAATTTCGAACCAGGCACCTCTAGACAAGCAGAGCGAATGGAAGCAGCTAGAAGAGTAGGTGAGGCAGGATATCCACTTGGCTTTATTATTGCCCCTATTTATTTACATGAAGGGTGGAAGGAGGGCTATAAGGAGATGTTTGAGAAGCTTGAATCTGCTCTTACCGATTCCTCAAAGCAGGACTTAACCTTTGAATTAATTCAGCATCGCTTTACGAGGCCGGCGAAGAATGTTATTGAAAAAAATTATCCAATGACCAAGCTTGAGCTCGATGAAAGTAAACGAAAATGGAAATGGGGCCGCTATGGTATCGGGAAATATGTATACACCGATCAAGAGCAGGCAGATATTAAAGAAACATTGGGTAGATATATTAATGAGTATTTTCCCAATGCAAAAATAGAATATTTTACTTAATATGCCATATTGAGTGTAATAGCGCCTGCCGAGTACGGTAGGTGCTATTAACGTTTTCCACAAGAAAGAATAAATAGAGCACTAGAACACCTTATGCAAAAATTTGAGCAAGTGGCAAAATAGTACACATGCTTTTTGAAAGTGTAATTCTTAAAAACGCTTTAATATCAAGGCTTAAGCGCATCTCTAGTCCACAGCTTACACCGGACCTCTACATTTCTATGCCATTACATAATCAAAAGAGACAAGCACAATCAATACATATGATTTACGTTACAGCTGGAGTGTGACTATAATAACATCGAATTCATTCCGCTGATGAAACTCGGCTTTACACTAGTCTCCTATCTTCAGCGCCAAGGAGAAGACAGCTATGATTTTACATAATGAAAGCGCTTTATACTGGAGCTGCATAAGTTTTGGGCGGCGTGACAAGAAAATCTATTCATTGTGAGGAGTGAAGTGGATGAAGAGTAGGTTTAAGAAGTACGTGTCAGTCTTTCTCGTTGTCTCAATGGTAGTTACGCTCATGTCCTCGATGATTGTGAGCGCAGACGAAAATGAGAACAACACACCAATTGAACTGACACAAGTAGGTAGTGTATTGGATTTTGAAGATGGTGAGCTCGTAGGGACAGTAACTGGTGCTCCTGCAGTAGAAGGGCCAGGATCCGTTACGGTAGCCAATTTTGATTCTAAAGTACTTCGCGTTCAACCACCATCAAGCAGCGGGGCAAGCTATTGGTGGACATTGCCACTAGATAGTGGTGAGTATGACCTAACAGACAACGACTTAGTTGAAGTGAGCTTCGACTGGTGGGTGGATATTACTCGTCCAAATGCCAATTCCTTAGATGTACGACTTAACAATGGGGATAATCGTGTCATTACACTTCGCAGTAATGGAGGAGGAACGGCTGTTAATTCTCCAGCCAATGTGACGTACTACGCTGGTAATGCGTTAAATACAAACGCACCGGAAGTAGGCTCTGCTATTACAGCGTTATCCAGTGTACCTCGTTTGACGAAGCTTACTGCGACAATTAATGTCGATCTTCGCTCACAAGTTGCGTCGATCACTGTAACTGACGGAGATGCAAGAAACTATACAACACCTGAACCAATTACCATTGCTGAAAGCCAATTGACGAGCTTAAGTGTTGGAGCATCTCGTGCTAACGGTCAAAACTGGGCAAGATTTAATAATGCAGGTGACATCGTGTGGGATGAAGATAGCTACGGAATGCGTTTAGACAACATTGTCATTAAAGCAGCAGCTAGTGGCTTAGAAGCGCCAGATATCTATCCTAGTGAAGTTACAATTACACCAGCAGAAGCTAATTTGGAGTATGGTGAAGGATCTCTTGCTGATAAACATTCAGCGACCTTCAGTGCAATTGTGTTGCCAATTAATGCAACAGATAGAAGCTACACATGGTCAATTAGTGACGAGAATATCGCTTCAATTGCTGTTAATGAGAATGACAGTGTAACCGTGACAGCGGTTGGTGAAGGTACTGCAACGTTGACAGCTACCTCGAATATGGATGAAGAGGTAAAGGCTAGCGTACCGATTAATGTTTCATATATCCCACCAATTGCTGAACCGACGCCAAACTTTGATGATCTCGTTGAAGATGGATATACGCTAGCGTTCGGAAGCAATTTCGCTGGTGATGATGACGTTCCGTTATGGATTTTTGCCGGAGGTACGTATCATGCGCTCGCGAGAGAAGACGATCCACAAGTAAACAATTATTTCAGATTTGACGCTTCTGGTTCAGGCAATCGCGGTGGTAAAGGTGATTTGCCACAAGCTGTCTTCGGAAGCAAGGTATATGCACATTTTGACTGGAAAGTGCCAGCAGTTACAACGAATCAAAATACGTTTAACCTAAGCTTCCAAGACGGTTCCAATACGCTGCTTAGTTTAAGAACAGGAACATATGGTACTGATCGAACAATTGGTGCATTTGCAGGGGCGTTGCCAGGACCGACTGGACCAGATCCTAACAACTTCTGGAGCAGTGATCGTTACCATGCTTTCTCCTATAACGCTGTAAATACTTGGTACACAGTTGATGTAGAGTTTGACTTTGATGAGATGATTGCTACAGTTTCGCTTGTGCCAAGAGATCAAGCTGCGGCTGAGCCATCCGTATTAACGATTCCTTTTGACGGAAGTCAGATCAGTTCATTCGTTCTAACTGGCGAGCGTGCAGGAGGAAACAACATTAATATTGAGGATAACGGCATTGATAATATGTATTTCTTTACAAAGCCGCTATCTAGCGACACCATTACTGAGGTACTGCCTTATGAGTTCTTGCCAGCACTTCCTGAAACAGCAGATAGCAACTCATTGCAAAGCTGGACTAAGGTTGTTTACATTGGCGATGTAGCTGATGAGGAAGAGCTTGAGCTACCAGAAACGATTAACGTTAAAGTAGCGGGCGGCACGACTGAATCGGTTGCTGTAAACTGGGAGTTAACGGAGATTCCTTGGACTCTAGATGAGACTGAGCTTGTTTATGATCCAAATAAGCAAGGCGTATTCGGATATGTAGGTACATTGGTGAGTGAGCCAGAAGTAGCGGTTAATCGAATGGCGATCAAGGCTAAGCTTTATATTGAAAATCGCAACAAAAATAAAATGAACGATGAGCCATACAGTATGGAATGGCTAGATAGAGGCGTAGTAGCGGTACCTGTTAACGACGGGGAAGGCAACCTTGTTACATGGCGCTTGTTAGCTACAGAATATAATCAAGGGTTAACCTTTAATGTTTACAGAAATGGAACCAAAATTAACAGCACACCAATTGCTACACTTAACTTTATCGATGAGGAAGGTACCGATGGTGATGTTTACGTAGTTGAAACAATTAGCACGGGTAAGAAAAGCAAGGCAGTAGAGGCTTGGGCTAATAATTATATTGATATCCCATTGCAGAAGCCAGCTGATCGTGTCAACCCAGCACGTGCATATGGTGCTTCTGAAGCAGATGCTGCTGATATCACTTACACAGCCAATGATATGTCTGTTGCTGATGTCAACGGAGATGGACAATATGAAGTGCTTGTTAAGTGGTATCCTTCGCAAGCACAAGACCCTGGTCTAACAGCAAGACATACAGGTGAAACGATTTTTGACCTGTATACGCTTGAGGGCGAGCTATTGTGGAGAATTAATCTAGGTATCAATATTACGTCTAGTGCACATCATAGTCCATTTAACTTCTATGATCTAGATCAAGATGGAAGAGCAGAGCTAGCGATTAAGACAGCAGACGGAACAAGAGGGTATCTGCCGAAGGAAGATGGCACGATTAATGATCTAGTGGATGAGCCTGCATGGGTATTAGGTGACCCAGAAGCGGTTTGGGTCGGACAGGTGGAAAATCCTGCTAGAGACAATGCAATCAATGGATGGGCAACAGGTAGAGTAGCAGATGGTCCTGAAACATGGACAGTATTTAACGGTCTAACAGGAGAACCGATTGAAACGGTTGATTACTTCGCACCATACAGCATCAATGCTAACTGGGGAGATCCCAACAATAACCGCAGTGATCGTTTTAATGGTGCAGTAGGATATTTACCGAAGAATGGTGTTGCGGGTGCAGAGCCTTATCCAACAGTAATTGAGGTTCGTGGTCACTATGGTCCACACTTTGCGGCGGCTTATCAATTTATTGATGGAGAAATTGTGGAGCTATGGACGTTTAAGCTTGCGGATTGGAACGCTGGCAGCAACCAAGGAAATCATAACTTGGCACTTGCTGATCTTGATAACGACGGTTATTCCGAGATCGTGCTTGGTAGCCTTACATTAGATCAGGATGGTAGCATACTATGGAGCTTGACCGGTGCAAAGGGTACGGTATCGGCAGTTCATGGTGATGCTCTACATGTGGCGGCAATGGTACCAGATAGCGACGAAATCTATGTATTCTCGCCTCATGAAGCTGGTCCTCCAAACAATGTAACGTTAGTAAAAGGCTCTTCAGGAGAGCCTGTATGGACATACTCCGCTAACAAAGGTGATGTCGGACGTGGAGTTGCAGCCAATATTACACCATTACCAGGCTATGAAGTATGGGCAGTGGAAACACCGATGTACAACATCGTAAGTGGTGAAGTGCTAACAGCGGATGTTGGTGACATTGGTGTAGCGAACAAAGCACCTGTAAACTTTATTCTGTACTGGGATGGAGATTTACTGAGCGAGCTATTCGATGGTCCAGATAACTTCAATTCAACAGATGCACCATCAATTACAAAGTTCAATTACGATGTAGAAACTGGAGATAGTGAGCTTGTTACACTACAGCAATTAACAGGCGCATATTCCAACAATGGAACGAAGGCTAATCCAGGTCTAATCGCTGATATTTTCGGAGACTGGCGTGAAGAGGTGCTTGTACGCACAAGCGACAATCAATCATTACGAATTTACACGACTGATATTCCGACGGATAATGTTATTTACACGTTGATGCATGATCCGGTATACCGTCTATCGGTAAACTCTCAGAATTCAATGTATAACCAACCGACTCATATCGGCTTCTACTTGGGTGAAGATATCGCTGATCAAGTTCAGGCTAAGCAGCTTCCAACGCCTAACTTGTTCTATACAGTGCCGCAATCTATGCTTTCGCGTTCAACAGCAACCTTCTATCGTAATGATCGTTCAGATATTCAAGTGACGGTTACGTTGAATGGTAATACGTTAACAGCGATTAAAAACGGTGATGAAGCGCTAACTGAAGCTGATTACAGTCTTTCTGAAGTGACTGACGATGGCAAGCAAGTGGTAACGCTTAAGAAAAGCTATTTAGCGCAGCTGTCTAATGGCGATGTGTTAACATTCGTATTTAGCGATGGAGAACCGTCAGTTTTGAAAATTACGGTGACGACGAGAGACACGAGCACACCAATTGAGCCACCAGGCGAGACTCCGGCTCCAAGTCCAACGCCAGCTCCAACAACGACACCAGAACCAGAGAAGCCAAGTCTAAAAGGTGAAATTGCCAATGCTGAACAGCTAAAAGCTAACGTGAAGCAAGCACTAGAGGCTAATTCGCCAGCTGACTTCCCTGACGTCAATGATGGTCACTGGGCTACTCAAGCGATTAAATACGCTTCACAGCTTGGAATCGTTGAAGGCTATAGCAACGGTGAATTTAACGGATCAGGTAATGTAACACGTGCTGAATTTGCTGCAATGATCGCTCGTGCATTAGGTATTGAGGCAGGCGAAGGTGGAACATTCACTGATACGACTGGACACTGGGCGAACGGCGTCATTGGCGCATTGCAACGTGCAGGTATTGTACAGGGTTCAGGAAACGGTAACTTTAATCCTGACCAACAAATTACTCGTGCCGAGATGGTTACCATTCTTGCTCGCGTTCTAGATCTAAGTGCTGCCAATGGCACAGCTAAGTTTACTGATCTGAACGGCCATTGGGCTGCTGAGCATATTGAGAAGCTTAGTGAAGTAGGGATTGTGAATGGTGTAGGTGCTGACCGATTCGCCCCGAACGATACAGCGACTCGCGAACAATCTGTAACGATTATTGTACGTATGCTAAACCTTGTTCTAGATCTTGGTCTAGAGCTATAGCATCGTAATGATCTTAATCATCGTAAGATAACATTTGAATACCCCCTTAACATAAAACTGCACTTCAATGTTAGAGATAATCTAGCATTGGAGATGCAGTTTTTTATTGATAAAATCAAATTTTCGGTTAGACAAAATAAACAAATGAATTTAAAATCAATCGTAAACGTATATCGAAAAAATATACATAGAGGAGCTTATTAACAACCGTGAAACTTTTACTATCTTATATCCTTTCTATATTATCCGGTTTATTGATGATGCTTAGTATGCCGAGCTATGACATCGCTTTTCTTGCATGGTTTGGATTCGTTCCGTTATTCCTAGCGATTAGAGAGAAGAATGCTTTACATACGTATTTGCTTATTAATTTATGCACGATTATATGGTCGATTGGCACTCACCTATGGTATCCATCTATTTTTGGCTGGTGGGGCTACCTCATTATGATAGCGGGCGGGCTTTTTTATGGTGCAATTATTAAAATGGGCTATGATATGAGTCTTCGCATTAAGCGATGGTATTCCATATTTGCATTGCCCGTTACGTTCAGCGTGCTGGAGTGGGTAAAAACCATCATTCCATTTACAAAAACATGGTGGATTGAGCTACTTGCTAAGTCTCAATGGACGGTGCCTGAAAATCTACAGCTTCTGTCCATTACAGGGTTTATCGGCTTGTCTTTTATTATTATGCTATGCAATGTCGCTTTGACGGAAATGATTAGCTCATTGAAAATACGTAAGTCCGGCTTGCTGCTGCCGCTTACATTATTGCTAGTTCCGATCGCGAATTCAGTCCTCGGTGCAATGATCGTTAACAAAAGTGAGCAAGAGCTGCTGCAGCATCCCATTACAATTGGAGCTAATGTCGATCTAGTCAATCAAGACCCTGCTGTTACAGCACTTGGAGGTCAGCAGCAGGCAGGTGATGGCTATCTAGCGGATACTCCACAGATGCAGCAGAAAATCTTCGATATTAATAAGCAACTATCCCAGGAGCTCGTTCAGCGTAACGGAGCTGTAGATATCATCATTTGGGGGAAAATGAGTTCGTTAACCTCGATGATAGCAACATGCTAAATCAGCTCGCTTCCCTATCTGCTGAGCTCGGTGCATATATTGCAGTGGATAGCGTATGGGAAACGGAGGATGCTATGTATGACTCTGCATTTCTAATGTCGCCAAAGGGAGAAGAGGTCGGAAGAACCCCTAAAATCTTTACGTTATGGGGAGAGGAGTCGTATGGTTTCTCCTCCGGACCGAGAGATTATAAAGTGTATGATACGGTTTATGGTAAAGCCGCATTAGCTGTATGCTGGGATCGACATGACCCTTCTATATTAAGAGGCTACGCTAAGAATGGGGCGCAGCTCGCTTTAATTCCAGCTGATGATGATTTCGATGGAAATGGGCAATTCCCGTACTTTGCAGCCAGTGACGCCGTTTTTAGAGCAGTAGAAAATCATCTTGCGATCGGCTCTGGTTCTACCTCTGGTGTCGCGCAAGTCATTACCCCTTATGGTGTAATGACCGCTATAAGTGATGTGAACGAGCGACAAGCCATTGTTGGCGACACCTTTGTCACAGAGGGAACCACCTTCTATACAAAGTACGGAGACATCTTTGCTTATTTATTGAGTGCTTGCTTTGTCATTATGCTCATCGTTTCTGAGCGAAATAAAAAAAGTATGAAGAATAAATAGGCAGGCTAGTTTAGTGCAGCAGCAGCTATAGCGTTTGACCGCTGTCTACCGTAATGAGTTGTCCTGTCATTGACTCTTGCTCTAAACTAGCGCAGATGATTTGGGCGATGTCCTCAGCTGTCGATATTGTTTTTAATAAGAGGTTAGGAGCTAGTCGGTTCATCTGTTCTTCTCGACCAGCCCACCATCTAGTAGCTACGGCTCCCGGTACGACGCAATTTACTCGTATATGTGGAGCCAGCGCTCTAGCTAATGATTTAGTCAGTCCGTGCACAGCTGCTTTAGACACGGCATATGGAAGTGAGGAGCCTAATCCAGTTTGGCCGGATATACTGCCAACGTTGACGATCGCACCCGCTTCATTTTTCTTCATATAGGGAGCTACAGCACGCGCGCAATGAAACATCCCCTTTACATTAACATCGAACAATTCATCCCACACCTCATCTGTGGCTGCATCTAAATCATCCATTGGGATATGTCTCGTTATACTGGCATTATTGATAAGCAAATCAATTCTGCCAAAATGCTGCACAGCAGCTTCTACCATTTCTCTTACTTCCTTATCAGAAGCTACATTTGCTTGAAGTGTAATGACTTGACCGCCCATATTCTCAATGACAGCGGCTGTTTCTTTAGCCTCTGTTTCTGAACGAGAATAGTTAATGATTACTTTTGCTCCGCGCTTAGCTAGTAGAATACAACATGCACGTCCAATCCCTGTACCGCCACCTGTAACAAGTGCAACTTTGTCTCTTAACTGCATATCTAATCACTCCTCCTAATCTTTCTCTCCTTCATTATAAATTAACATGGTTTTACGATATAGCTGCTTTTGCTGCGGCAATAGCGCAAATTTTTGCGCCTTACCTAGCATAATTTGCGCGCTCCATTCCCTGTTTCTGTCTTATGATAAGGTTGTGGACATTACTGTAGATGGATGCTCACGGAGATTATATAATGATCATAATTTACTAGACCAAAAGCTGGAGGTTGACACAATGGTAAAGGATGAAACTGTACAGCATAACGACCAGCCATATTATGAGATGTACCGTATTATTGCAGAAAATACGACAGATACGATTGTGCTAGTGGATAACAGAGGAGTAACCATCTATGCTTCACCGTCTCTGAAATCATTAATCGGTTATGAGGTTGATGAATATATTGGGATGGATGCGTTTGATATTATTCCGATAGAGGATCGGGAAGAGGTTCGTACCTGCTATGGATATGTTTTACAGAATAAAGTGTCAGTTGAAATTCAGTATGGTCTAATCCATAAAGCAGGACACTCGGTCTATGTAGAAACGAGAGTAAAGCCTGTGCTTGCCGATGATGGTTCTGTGAAATACGTCGTTGCTGTCGTTCGAGATATTTCCATTCAAAAGCGTGCGGAAATAGCTATCGAAGAAAGCCAGCAACGCTATAAGTCTTTATTTGAGAACAATTTAGATGGCGTATTTACGATAGAGCTAGAGAAATTCTATGTCATTAATGCCAATCGAGCATTTGAGGACATAACGGGGATTGCTGCAGATGAGATGAAGCAGCGTTGCTTTCTCGGGATGATTTATGATGAGGATCATCTCGCCGTTTACGAGACATTATTCCAAATTATCGCGCAAGGAAAGCCGCAAAATATTGAATGTCGTCTCACATACAAGGAGCTCGAGGAACGCATAGTCGATATAACGTTTGTGCCTATCTTTTTAGCAGGTCAATTGAACGGCATTCATTGCATTATAAAGGATATTACGAAAAAAAAGCGGGATCAGCTTGAGTTAATTAAGAAGGAAGAGCGTTCAACCTTCCTGCAAATGAGCTTGAATCGCCTAGCCAACGATCTTGCCAAAGTGACCAAGGTTGCAGAGCTAGAGGAACGGTTAATTGCAGAGTTAAAGGCGGTGCTGCAGGTTAAGCATGCATCTATAGTAGAGGAAGATGGGCATAAGTCGCTAGGACAGTCTCAGTCTAATCATCGATATGTAAAATTCGGGGTGAAGCAGCGACCTGTTTACCTAGTTATGGAATCCAATCATCCACTAGATAGCATTGAGGAGGAATGGCTGGAAACAGCACTGCACTATGCCACGATGTTATACGATAACTTGCATCGAATTGAGGATCTTATGAAGCGAGTAGAGCATATGGTGGCAAGTAATGAAACACCAAGATGGATGGTCAAGCTATTGTTTAAACTGTCTGAGAAGGAACGTGCTTCGTTGTCCAGTGATCTTCATGATTCCGTGCTGCAGGATCTTATTATATGGTATCGTAAGCTGGAATCACTGCGCTCTCTTAATACATTTGACCCTGCCATTGGTGCGGAGCTTATGCAGATTGAGGAAGGAGTGCTTGATGCGATTCATCAAATCCGCATTACTTGTAATGAGCTGCGTCCACCATTTTTGCTGAAAATGGGTTTAGTGGAATCGTTAAAAAGCTTATTTGCCTATACGCGCATGTTTGCCAATTATGAAATCGAATTTAACGGTGATTCCGTGCAAGCTTCACTGTCAGAGGATCAAATTTTAGGAGTTTACCGAATAGTACAGGAGCTGTTAAACAATGCCTCGAAGCATTCTAACGCCTCAAAGGTTGATATTACGTTAACCGAGGATAGTCAGAATATTCATTTTCACTATAATGATGATGGTGTTGGAATTGATGTGTCGGCGATTCAAGGCTCGTTTCAGCATATGGGAATAGCGGGAATCGAGAAGCGCGTGCTTAGCTTGGAAGGACAAATTCAATTTGCCTCAGCACCGAGGCAAGGCTTACACGTCAACATTATATTTCCCAAGCATACAAATGAAAGGTGATAATTATGAACATCTTATTGGTGGATGATCATCGATCCGTAGTCGAAGGAACAAAAATGCTTATTGAATCAGAGCCAGATATGAATGTGACGATAGAAACCGATGTGTATGTCGTGCCTGATTTGGTTAGGGTACATAAATTTGATGTAATCCTACTCGATCTATATATGCCAAACATCAACGGTGCCGATCTAGCGCGTAAGCTATTAACCTATGTGCCAGACGCGGTCATCCTCATTTACTCTGGATTTGAAATTGCGCCTCACTTTAATCTATTGATGGAAGCAGGGGTATCTGGATTTATCTCGAAAACATCGACTCGCGATGAATTAATTATAGCGCTGCGTTGTGCAGCTAGAAGGCAAGCAGTCATCCCAATGTGGCTCTTAAAGCAGCTAAGACGCCATGAGATTAAGGTTCAAGGCAATAATGAGCTGGACACGACGACATTCACGCAGGAGGAGGACCGACTGCTGCGAGAGCTGGCTAAAGGTAAAAGCAATAAGGAAATATCACAGACTTTAATGATCAGCCAGCGGTCATTGGAATACGGTTTAACGGATTTATTTCAGAAGCTAAAGGTAAGCTCGCGTGTCGAGGCGATTAAACGGGCAAAGGCGTTAGGCATATTGCCTGCTGAGGATCTATATTAATGGAGGTTGTCCCTTTACAGTGAAGACTGTAGAGAGACAGCCTTTTTTTATGTCCAAGTGACTATCGATAGTTATGCTTTATTGCGTGAACAGCGCAAAACTTTGCGTTTAGCTTCTCATTTATTTGCGGAGTGCCTCCGATCATTTGCGCGTTGAGAGAATGCTGGCTGTCTTATGATGATGACATAAGGGAAAGAGAACAATTCATTGATTGGAGGAGAAGTAAATGTTACAGCTTCGAGAGGTTAGTAAAATATTTCAATTAGAGGCAGGTCCGTTTACAGCATTGAAGCGCACAAATATTCAAATTAATGAGGGTGAATTTGTTGCCATTATGGGGCCGAGCGGCTCAGGAAAGAGTACGCTGCTCCAGCTGCTTGGGGGCTTGGACTTATCAAGCTCAGGTGAAATTATTGTGGACGGAGAAGCACTAAACGATTTAAACGAGAAGGAACGGACAATCTTTAGACGTACCAAGGTTGGATTTGTATTTCAAAATTATCAGCTGCTGCCAACGATGACGGTCGAGGAGAATGTCGCTTTAGCACTAAGAGCCAATAAGGCGAGTAGTAGCCATATACGTCAGGTGGTGAAGGAGCTGTTAGATGAGGTTCATTTATCTGATAAAGCAGCCTCCTATCCTGCACATCTAAGCGGTGGACAGCAGCAGCGTGTGGCGATTGCGAGAGCTTTAGCGATGAAGCCTAAACTCATACTAGCAGATGAACCTACAGGTAATCTCGATCAGAAAACAGGCCGTGAAATATTGCAGCTTCTTTCAAGACTCAATAAGGAGGAGAAGCTGACGATTGTGATGGTTACCCATGATCAAGGGGCAGCTAAGTGGGCTGATCGTATCATCGTTATTCAGGATGGGGAAGTCATACGTAATCAGAAGCAAGGAGGCCAATCCTAATGAACATGTGGCTTATAGCTTGGCGTAATATGAGGCGAAGAAAAATGCGTACGCTGCTGACCGTGATGGCGATTGTCATCGGCGTAGCCTCTACCTTTGCCGTGATTGCTTCGGTTCAAACAGCGAAGACGACCGTGCCTCAATATTTAAAGGCCGCTTTCGGCAAAGCAGATTACACCGTTTCAAGCATCAATGCATATTTTTTAGAGGATATTTTTCACGAAACCAATGCTCTTCCTAACACGGAGGCAGTAGCAATCTTAAAGCAAAGCACAAAGCTATATTATGAGCAAGGTGATTTTGCAGATTTTCAAAAAAGAGTTGATCTTATCGGCTATAGTGAGCTGAACACTGCGCTGACAGCGTTCAAAGTAATCGATGGAGATTTAGCAGCAAGCGGAGCGGTGATTACCGATAAAACGGCTGCTGTATGGAAAGTAAAAGCTGGCGATAAGATTACTTTTAATACGGATAATGGACTAAAGCAAATTCCAGTCACAGCAATTGTAAATTATACGATGGAGCTAATGGGGCCATCGAACTGGATGATGGCGAAGTACCATCCATGGTCCGTTGCGCTACCGCTCGAGGTAGTACAGGAATGGTTTGACCTTGAGGGTAGCATTCAAGAGGTACAAGTGAAGTCATTATCCGCAGCGCCAGCTGGAGTGCTTGAGGGTCAGCTTAACGATCTTGTTAAGCAATATGACGGCATCTATATGCAGCCAGTTATTGTTGAGCTTGATAGCAAGTCTAATGATGTAAACATGTTCTACAGCGCGTTATATATTGCAGGGTTTCTTGGTATTACACTAAGCGCCTTCGTTATTTTTAATTCGTTTTATGTTAGCATGCGCGAGCGATTGAATGAATTTGCGATATTAAAAAGCATTGGCTATACCTCGAATCAATTACAATCCTTCGCATTAATCGAGGTTATACTGCTCGCAATCATCGGTACGGCAGTTGGCTTGCTTCTAGGCTGGGGCTTTGCTTATTTACTTAAAGCGATTATCTTTATGCTGCTTAATGTTAATGGTGAAGGTGGTGTACAGCTAGCTCTTGGAGCAATCGTAGCTGCACTGTCTGGATTAACCGTTCCAATCATCGCGGCAATTTATCCAGTGCTGCAAGCGAGCAGAGTGAGCGTTATCGCAGTCATGAAGCAAGCACCGTCGGAATCCGCTAGTCGTTACCGCTGGCAAGGGATTGCTGGTGTAGTGCTTGTTGGTACATCCCTTTTTATGAACAGCTTAGCACTGATTGTTCCATTACTACTGGGCGTCATTCTACTATATCCGTATCTGTTTAAGCTGTTAATGCTGGTGCTTAAACCGTTATTCAAGCTTCTCGGCTTTAGCAGCTCTGTTGCCGCAAGCAATCTCAAACGAAATTTAGGTAGAGTTTCGATGACCTCCGTTATTTTATGTCTTGGCATAACGATGATTGTGTTAACTAGCTCGTTAAATTCAGCGCTAATCGAAACCTATAACAAAGCAATCCATTCCTCCTATGGTGGAGACTTAGATATTATGCTGCATCATATTGAAGAGGGTGACTTGGAACGTTTGGAGGAGGTTGATGGTGTTAAGGCCGCAACAACCTATCGACAAATGTCTGCTGTATGGACAGTGAATGAGCAGAAGCGTAATCTGCCGATTTACGGAGTAGAAGGAGACTGGATCGATCAATTTCCATTATTCACTGCTGGAGATCAGAAGCAAAGTGAAGTAATTAGCGGATTACAGCCTCAGGAGCTTGTTATGGACAAAATCGCCCTTGAAGTATGGGGAGGAGAGATTGGTGACAGCATTGTAATCGATACAGTCGATGGACAACGCACCTACACAGTCGTAGGTGTGGTAGAGACGATGAAAAACAGCGGCTATAGCGCATTTATGAACGAGGATCAGTTTATCCAGTCATTTGGCGCAAAGTACGAAAAGAATGCACTTGTTATTAAAGAAGAGAATATTAGCTCATTGCAGCTAAGAGAAAATATATTTGATGAATTTGGTGAAGACGTCATGGAGATGTTCGGCCCTGAGGACTGGGTTTCGGTCATCGGTTCTGTATACACCGGTTCCTTTTCTATTATTAACTTTCTTATTATTCTATCGATCATCATCTCTGCTATAGGTATTACCAATACGCTCATGATGAATGTGATGGAACGAATTAGAGAGCTGGCTATGCTGCGAGCAATTGGTGTCGTACGTGGACAAGTGATGAGAATGGTTCTGTGGGAAGGATTAGGTATTGGCTTAGTTGCTACGCTATTAGGCTGCATGCTAGGCATATGGCTTGTCGGGCAAACCTCGAGCTATTTTGAGATTAGCGCATTAACGTTCCAATTCAATGTATCGTGGACAATTGTGCTATTCATCGCCTTATTTGGTATCATCATTAGCTTACTAGCGAGTATCGTTCCTGCAAAGAAAGCTTCGAAAATTAGCTTGAGCGAAGCGCTTCGCTATGAGTAGTCAGGAGCGGGCTGGGAAGAGGGGGAACGTATGAAGGAGTTTATTCAATTACTACCATACATCAATAAGCAAAAGGGACTTTACATCCTTGGATTTATCGGAAGCTTGTTTCGTTTTCTAATCCCACTAACAATTCCATTAGTCATTCAGTATTTAGTCGATGATTTATTAATGAATGGCGAGTTGTCTCGTGTTGATAAAATTAAATTTTTGTTGCTGCTTGCTCTAGCGATGATCGCAATCTTCTTAGCTGTTAGAGCACCGATGGAATATGTACGCCAGTTTTTTATGAATAAGGGTAATAACAATGTAATGAATGAATTGCGTAAGAGGGCCTTTGTTAAAGTACAGCAGCTAGATGCAAAGTATTTTGTAGAGCATAAAAGTGGAGAGCTAAGCACACGTTTCCTTGATGATATTGAAAAGCTGCGGTCTTATTTGACCGCAGTCATGTCTAATATATGGATTGAAATCATCGTACTGCTGTTTGTTGTTGGGGTGATGCTGTCAATGAATGTAGCACTAACGCTGCTAGCGATAACACTTGTCGCCTTACAGTTTGCGACAGCGCATCTTATGACGAAAAAGCTAAAGACAACGACACGCCTTATGATGAGTGTTCGTTCTGTGCTCAATGGATTTATATTGGAAAAGCTGCAAGGCGCTCTGTTATCTAAGCTGTTTTCTGCGGAAAAGCATGATCAGGTTCAGCTTAATGATAAGCTTAAAAGCTATGAGCACTATACAGATAAACAAATTAAAATAAACGCTGCTACACTATCTGCAGTCAATGTGATTAGTGATCTTACGCCGTTTATAGTTGTGCTTGTCGGCTGTACCTTTGTTATCGATGGCGGCTTAACAAGTGGCGCGCTTATTGCTTTTTTCGCTTATGTTGATTGCATGAGAGGGCCTGTAGCAGCTCTAGTACAGGCTTTCCCGAATGTGGCGGAAGGAACAGTAGCGCTACAACGAATTTATGAGTTTTTCGATGAGCCGATTACGATAAAGGATAAAGCAGAGGGAATAGCTCCCTTGGGCCTGCAGCAAGGTATACAATTCCGCAATGTTTCGTTCTCTTATACAGACCGCAAGCCACTCATTCAACATATGTCCTTTACGCTGCACAAGGGGAAAACGTACGGCTTTGTAGGGGAAAGCGGCGGTGGTAAAAGCACGATATTACAGCTAATTACGAGAATGTATGATCCAGATTACGGAGAGATATGTGTAGACGGTATCAATATTAAGGATATGTCCTTAGCTAGTCTGCGCCAACTAACAGGAGTTGTTACCCAAGATAGCTTTCTGTACAGCGCTTCGATTTTGGATAATATTAGACTCGGAAGGCTAGATGCCACGAAGGAGGAAGTGATAGAAGCTGCGATCAAGGCGCATGCCCACCGGTTTATTAGTGCATTGCCAGAAGGGTACGATACTGAGGTCGGAGAACGTGGAGTGAAGCTATCTGGTGGTCAAAAGCAGCGTATCGCCCTAGCTCGCTTATTTCTAAAAAATAGTGACGTGTTATTGCTGGACGAAGCAACAAGTGCGTTAGACAACGAAAGTGAAGAGCTTGTTCAGCATTCGATTAAGCAGTTAGGCGGCAGTAAGACGATTATTATGATCGCCCACCGCCTATCAACGGTAATGCATGCCGATACGATTTTTGTAGTAAGAAACGGGACGATTGTTGAAAGTGGTAATCATCAATCACTATTAATGGCAAACGGATACTATAGAGAGTTATATGATAAGCAGCGATCTAATGAGCCGTTGGAGGACAAATTGGAAATGTCCTATGCGTAATAAATGAATCTGCATATAATGAAGAGCAATAGAAAGGTCATCGTTATATCTATCCTGGTTTCGTTGAGACAGGACAGAGTACCGATGACCTTTCAATTGTCTATGTTAGTACGTTTGTTGAGGGTTGAACTGGCCTTTGCCTTTTAATACATCGTCAAAGAATTGCAGTATTAATTCATTTTCAGTTTCAATACAGTAGTATGGATCAATGCTAGCACTACCACCTTGCAGCATATTGGCAAGCAGTGGTGAGACTAGCGGTAAATCAGTCAAACTTAAATGCTTTGCACCTTGAAGTTGTTTACTGATTTCTTCTAATGATATTTTCATATATTCACCCGCAAAACTTCAAATGATGTCAGGATTTTTGTATCATTATTATATATCATAACCCCCGCTTAGTTAACTGAAATAAGGAATAAGCACTGTCTTATTGATAGCCTGAACAGTCAGGGCAATAAGACAGTGCTTTTATTTGCTAACTTTGCTTACTGGTTGCGAAGCTTTTGCTTAGGATAGCCAATGAAAATCGCAATAATCGCACAGACTGCAATTAATATCGGATAGTAGCAATATTGCATAATAAAGATCGGCGAGATGCCAGCTACACCTGCGGCAACAATGAGCTGAGCGCCATAAGGAATAATCCCTTGGATCGTACATGAGAATATATCTAATATACTCGCTGATTTGCGCGGTTCAATCTCGTAGTTATCGGCGATGTTTTTAGCTAATGGGCCAGCGATTAGAATCGCAATCGTATTATTAGCCGTTGCCAAATTCGTTAAGCCAACAAGCCCAGCAATTGCAAACTGCGCGTCTCTTTTCGACTTAATTCGGCGTGTTGCAATATGCAGCAAGTAATCAATGCCGCCATTGAATTTAATCATTTCAACCATTCCCGCAATCAGGATGGCAAGCAAAGCCATCTCGAACATCCCTGAGATCCCATCGCCTACCGCTTGGATTAATGTCATGAGAGTGTAGCTTCCGTCAAACAGCCCGATTATGCCCGCTATGACAATGCCACCGGTCAACACGACAAACACATTGCCCCCAATTAAAGCAAAAATAATGACGAATAGATACGGAATCATTTTATACCAGTCATATTGATGAATTTCAACAGTGGCGGTTTGTCCCATAGTTAGAATCGCCAAAATGATGCAAGTGACAATGGCTGCAGGCAGGACAATAAAGAAATTCACTTTGAACTTATCCTTCATCTCCGCACCTTGCGTCCGTACTGCAGTAATCGTTGTATCAGAAATAAACGATAAATTATCTCCGAACATCGCTCCACCAACTATTGCGCCCATAATTAGTGTGATGACAATCTCCGTCTGAGCGCTAATTCCTGCACCAATAGGGGCAAGCGCAACAATCGTTCCTACGGAAGTACCCATTGCCAACGAGATAAAGCAGGCGATTACAAACAGCCCTACTACTAATAAATTGGCTGGAATGATTGACAATGCAAAATTAACCGTTGCTTCAACTGCGCCCATGCTGCTAGCCGTTCCGGAGAAAGCGCCAGCGAGCAAAAAGATAATAACCATAAGCATAACGCCTGGATTGCCCGCGCCTTTTGTAAATAAATCAATTTTGACCGCTAGAGCTGTTTTACGATTCATCATAATGGCTACTATGCAAGCAATTGAAATTGCCACAATAACAGGGAATTCATAGAAATCCTTTAACATAATCCCCGAACCGATAAACAGGCACAAAAAAACGACAAATGGGAGCAACGCCCATATATTTCCCTTCTTCATTACATCCTCCTACTACTCATACTAATTACGATTATAGCAAGTAAACAACAATTATTAGTATTGGTATTATTTTACCCCACATGACCGATGATTTTACGGAGTAGCATTCGTCTATAGTAATGTAAAGCTGTTCTAACCAAACCTAAGGAGGAATAATATTATGACATTAAAGCTAACCCCGTATATTACTTTGCATGGAAAGGGGAAGGAAGCTATTGCTTTTTATGAACAAGCAATCAGCGCAGAGCTTCAATCACTTGTAACTTATGGTGAGATGCCACAGATGCCTAATACGTTTACAGAGGAAATGAAAAATCTTGTAGCCAATGCGCGATTGAAGGTCGGCTCAACTGAACTTTATTTATCTGATGCGCCATTTGCCGGTGCTGTTGAATCTGGGAATGCAGTAACGATTTGCATTACAACAGACGACGTAGAGCATTCTAGAAAAATTTTTGAAGCTTTAGCACAAGAAGGACAAGTGAATTTACCGTTTAAAGAGGAAGTGTTCAGTCCTGGATTCGGTGATGTAACAGATAAGTTCGGTATTACCTTTCAAATTTATACGGAGCTCGAGGAGCAATAAATGTAAAATGGCGTTTCCTAACTTAAGGGAGCGCCATTTACGACTCTGGTGCAACTAAATATATTATAATAGAAGCTGACATTCATTCAATAAATTACCTATAACATATAAGGAAGAGGGTTATGAATGATGAGAAAGCAAGCAAGGTCAGTGCTGTTATGGATCAATATTAGTCTCTTTACGATTTCCCTACTATTTTACGTTGTCCTTCTCCGAGCACCAAGCATCTTTGTACTGGGTGCAGTCTGTGGATTAGTCGCCTATTTTGCTTGTTATGCTCTCATTCGTATCGGTTGGCACAAATCAGTTCGGGTAATACTATACATCGTATACTTCTCGTTACTGGTATATGGCTTGTACGCATTATTGTACTCCTTAATGAGATAAATCCAGTTGAAAATCTATTTTTATGGGTGGAATATGTGATGGTAATTAACTACATAACAATAAGGAGTGTATCCTAATGGCTAAAAAGTCATCACAGTTTTGGGCATTGCTTCTGTTTTCTATTGGGGTCTTTATGGCTGCGCTTGATAACGGAATCATCAGTGCCGCACTTACGACCATTAATCGTGACTTTGATGTGACGGATAACTGGGGCGCATGGGGGATTACGATCTATACACTCGGCTTAGCTATTGGCTTACCGATTGCTGGTAAGCTATCTGACCGCTACGGTAGGAAGAAGCTGTTTATTATTGAAATTGCTATATTCGGTGTCGGTTCATTGTTAGTTGCGCTTAGTCCTAGCTTTGAGTTTTATTTGGTATCCCGCTTCATTCAAGCACTTGGCGGCGGTGGTATTTTCATCATTGGTAACTCACATATTCTAAGTACGGTTGAACCTGACAAGCAGGCGAAGTACTTAGGTATGCTAGGTGGAATGAATGGTATAGCTGCGATTTTAGGACCTAACATCGGTTCATTCTTACTTGATCTGTCCGACAATTGGCATATATTATTCTTAATTAATGTGCCTATTGCGATCGTATTATTTATTTTGGCCTTTATGAAGCTGGAGGAATCTGCAGATCCAGCGCCTGGACGCTTGGATTTACTTGGCACGATTATTTTATCATTTGCGATACTATCGATTATGTATGGCTTAACGAACATCGATATTGATTTCTGGGCAAGCGTACAGCGTCTGAATGTTTCTGGTTTTATTGGAGCAGGTATTGTGCTATTCATTGTGTTACTAGCTTACGAGGCTTATTTGGAACGTAACAAAAAAGGCGATCCAATTTTGCCAATCTATCTGATTAAGCAGCCTCGTTTTCTATTGGTGTTATTATTAGGTGCACTATCTGGTGGAATGCTTGCAGGCATGATCTTTATCCCTGCTTTCACTGAAAATGTACTAGGTATCGCCGCTGAAAAATCTGGTTACTGGATGACACCTCTTGCGTTAGCATCTGGGATTGGTGCAGGTATGGGCGGTATGTTTGTTTCTAAGCGTGGTCCGATCTTTACTGTCATTATGTCAGGCGTGATCTCTGCGATTGGCTTTGTGTTATTCCCATTATGGATCGATGCTAACTGGCAGTTTATTGTTGCAAGTATGATAGCGGGTGTAGGTATCGGGGTAATATTAGGTGCTCCGTTAAATATTTTGGCAACAGAAGGCTTGCAAGCCAATAAAGGGACTGCGCTTGCATCGTTATCATTGATTCGTCAGATCGGTATGACGATTGCTCCGACTATCTTTGCAGGCTTCATTGCACGTGGCTTTAGTGGCATGGGCGAGCTGTTCAAAACAGACTTCCAGAAGGTGCTACAGGATAATGTGGCGCAGGCTAATTTATCAGAAGCTGCACTTGGAGAGCTAGAGCAAATTGGTCAGCATATGGCTTCCGATGGTGGAACCTTTGATGAAAATGCAATGGGTCAAATGATTGGTTCAATTCAAGACCCTGCGTTAAAAGAAGTTATCGCAAACAGTGTTGCTGAAATAACAAGAACAGCTGCAGAAAATGGCTATGGCGGATTGTATTGGTCAGCAGCAGTTATTAGTATGTTAATCATTGTTGCCGCATTAATACTGTCTCCATTACGTGGGAAAGTTAAAGCGCAGCAAGCGGAAAAAAGATAAATACTGTATACGTAGAAGGCACTCCTAGCGAGTGCCTTTTTCTATGAATAAGTATTTACATTTTATTGGCAGCTAGATGCGGGACCATGCCAGCGGTTTTTTTCTGGGTGTTTTGTTGTTTAATCTAAGTTACGACATCCTTAGTTCATTTTCCCCAATTAGAGAATTAAGTCGTTATCTACCACTTTCGGTCAATAGTACGATTGGGCAAATCAATGTATAGTTATATTTAGCATTTAGTGGAAATGTGATAACATGATGGATTGCTCGCTAATTCTTTCAATTGGAGGATGAAATTTAATGAAGAGGTTTCTTGTACTTGGACTAATTTTGACGCTTATTATAGGCTCGACAATAGGGCTGTACCCTGTGTCGGTGGCAGCTGCGGATGATTATCAGTTTACTGCTGGCGATGGATCGCCAGGTAATCCTTATGTGGTGATGACAGCTGAGGATTTGGATCATGTGAGGGATAAACTTGCGGCTAGCTATATTCTCGGAGCAGATATTGACCTATCCAGTTATTCGACGGGTGCAGGCTGGGAACCGATTGGAGAGGATGCCAGCAGTCCGTTTACAGGAACGTTCGATGGCAATGATTATTTAATTAGAAATCTATTTATTGATCGTGACGTAGCTTACGGTGGATTATTTGGTTTCTCCCAAAATGCAACACTCCAATATATACGATTGCTAGATGTAGATATTACGGGAAGTATACAGTTTTTGGGTTCCCTTGTTGGTATGGCTAACAGGACAGAAATTATTGGAAGTTCAGTAAGTGCTTTTTCTGCATCAGGGATAGACAATAATATGGACTTCGCTACGGATTCCGGAGGGTTGGTTGGTTATTTGGTGGGAAATGGAGCAGCTATAAAAAATAGTTATGCTGCAATAGATGTATCTGCAGTGAGAGGTGCAGGTGGATTATTGGGATTTAGTGAACCGACAGCAGATGGAATAGAAAGCAGCTTTGCTTCAGGTAGTGTAACAACTAGCAATATATATGCTGGTGGTTTAGTTAATAGCTTAAGAACAAATTTACACAATAGTTATTCTATTGGTAATGTCATGGGAACAAATTATATTGGTGGTTTAGCGGGCGAGACGGTATTAAATTTTATTGGCTACACGATTGATAGTAGTTTTCAAACAGGCACAGTTACGGCAACAGGGGAGGCAGGTAAATTTATTGGAAACTATTTTGGACCAAATTTAGTAACTGACCTAATCTATAATTCCAGTGTTAATGTAACGTTGCCCGAGATAGGTAATTACGAAAATCCGGTAACAGGAACTACAGGATTGTCGGATGAGGATATGAAAACAAAGGTTGCATATGGCACGACATTGGATTTTGATACTGTGTGGGGAATTAATGAAGGCATTTCATACCCATACTTGCGAGTATTTACACCGATAGTGAGAATAAATGATTCTCTTCAGGCCTCCTATAAGGAGGACAGTCAGCTAGTGCTGGATGGTTTTGTCATGGACGGCAGTATCGGTGAAGCGGTTGAAGTGAACTACACGATTAGAAACAGCTCCAATATGCCAGTGGCAAACGGCTCAGAAGTGCTGGTCAGTGCGACAGAAGATATTCAAATGTATAGCTTCAGTGAAACATTGGACGCTACACGTTTTCCTGAGGGGACGTACACGATTCAAGTAGTAGCAGAAGACTTAGAAGGACATCAAGCTCGTCAGCAAACGACTACGTTTATCGTTGATCATACTGCACCAGTCATTACGTTAATCGGAGCTAACCCATTGCAGCATGAGGTAGGCACGACCTTTAATGATCCAGGTGCAACGGCATTAGATACAGTGGACGGAGATGTTACTTCAGATATTACGGTGAGTGGTAGCGTGGATAGCAATACGGTAGGCAGCTACACTTTAACCTACAGTGTAACTGATGCGGCAGGCAATGTAGGAACCGTTATGCGTACAGTCGAAGTGGTCGACACAGTAGCACCAGTCATTACGTTAGTCGGAGCCAACCCACTACAGCATGAGGTAGGCACGGCCTTTAGTGATCCGGGTGCAACGGCATTAGATGCAGTAGACGGAGATATCACTTCAGATATTACCGTAAGTGGTAGCGTGGATAGCAGTACGGTAGGCATCTACACGCTTACGTATACCGTGGCCGACGCGGCAGGCAATGTAGCAGCACCAGTTACGCGTACAGTCGAAGTGGTCGACACAGTAGCACCAGTCATTACGTTAGTCGGAGCCACCCTACTGCAGCATGAGGTAGGCACGACCTTTAGTGATCCAGGTGCAACAGCGCTTGATGCAGTAGACGGGGATATCACTTCAGATATTACCGTAAGTGGCAGCGTGGATAGCAATACAGTAGGCAATTACACATTGATTTACAGTGTAACTGATGCGGCAGGCAATGAAGGAACGCAAACACGTATCGTCATTGTCGTGGATACGGTAGCCCCTGTCATCACATTAATCGGAGCAAACCCACTGCAGCACGAGGCAGGTACGATCTATGCTGACCCGGGTGCAACGGCGCTAGATGAGATCGATGGAGACTTAACCGATGACATTACGGTTAGTGGCAGTGTAGATAGCAATACGGTAGGCAACTATACGTTAACGTATAGCGTAACGGATGCATCAGGTAATGAAGCAACACGCACTCGTACGGTCAATGTGGTCGATACGGTAGCGCCCGTCATTACGCTAAACGGAGCTAATCCATTACAGCATGAGGTAGGTACGACCTATATTGACCTAGGTGCAACCGCACAAGATGTCGTAGATGGAGATGTGACTTCAGAGATTACGGTGAGTGGCAGTGTGGATAGCAATACGGTAGGCAACTACATGCTAATTTATAGTGTGACAGATGCGGCAGGTAACGAAGCAACCATTACGCGTAATGTGAATGTGATCGATACGGTAGCGCCCGTCATCACGCTAACGGGAGCTAACCCCTTACAGCATGAGGTAGGTACCATCTATACTGACCCCGGAGCAACGGCACTTGATGCAGGGGATGGAGATGTGTCTGGTGATATAATCGTCGATGGCAGTGTAGATAGCAGCAGAGTAGGTAGCTACACATTAACGTATAGCGTGACTGACGCAGCAGGCAACGAAGCAACCATGACGCGTAATGTGGATGTGATCGATACGGTAGCGCCCGTCATTACGCTAACGGGAGCTAACTCCTTGCAGCATGAGGTAGGTACGACCTTTACTGAACCAGGAGCAACGGCACTTGATGCAGGAGATGGAGATGTCACTTCAGATATTACGGTTAGTGGCAGTGTGGATAGCAGCAGGGTAGGCAACTACACATTAACGTACAGCGTCACTGACGCTGCAGGTAACGTAGCAACAGAAACGCGCACAGTCAATGTGGTTGATACGGTAGCGCCCGTCATTACATTAATCGGAAGTAATCCGTATAGCCTAACTCTAGGCAGTCTGTTTCATGACCCAGGTGCAACTGCACTAGATGCAGGCGACGGAGATGTGACATCGTCAATTACAGTAAGTGGAACGGTTGATCGTAATCGAGTTGGTAATTACTCATTAACCTATGAGGTTGCCGATGGAGCTGGTAATATCGCAACAGCAACGCGCACGATTAGAATAACGAGAGCGTATGAGGTGGCGAGTAATGATTCAAGACTGGCACAATTAACAGCAGAGGTAGCAGGTGTAGCTAAGCAGCTTACGCCGTCATTTCATTCTGAAGTGACAGAGTATCGATTAGAGACGACTGGGGATCAAATCGAACTCACGTTGAGACCAGCGGATGTCAATGCTGTTATTACAGTGCAGCAGCAAGTGGTAGAAGATAAGATCGTCCTACCTTTGGTTGAAGGAACACAGACGATAACTGTTACGGTACATGCGGAAAACGGAAGCCTACGTAACTATCTGTTGCACATTACCAACGTTGTTGAAGTAGATCATGAAACTCCAGTTGAGGAGGCGTGTCTGTTCATGGATATTCAAGGTCACTGGGCAGAGAAAGCAATTTGTCAGGCAGCTAGCTTGAAGATTGTGGAAGGCTTAAGCCAAAGTATTTTTGCGCCTAATCAGTCGGTGACACGAGCAGAGTTTGCGGTCATGCTTCTCCGTACGTTACAGGTCCCAATTGGGCAGCAAGAAGTTCATCAAGCTTTCAGTGATGCAGCTACGATACCGCAATGGGCGCAAGACATCATTATGACAGGGGTAGATAAGGGTATTCTAGATGGATATCCGGATGGAACATTCCGTCCGCAGCAGGTCATCAATCGGGCAGAAATGGCGGCGATGCTTGCTAAGGCAATGGATTGGAATAAGGAGCAAGCTGTTGAACTACCATTCGCTGATGCTACAAGCATACCAACTTGGTCACTACCATATGTGGAGGCAGTATACAGTGAAGGGCTACTGCAAGGTAGAAGCGGCAATCAATTTTCGCCGGATGGAGTTACGACTAGAGCAGAAGCGGCAGTCGTCATGCTTAGATTATGGCAGCTACTTAATCAACAAGAGAAGTAAAACGCTAGTTGTGCAGCATCAATCTGACCTATATAATGGGAATATATTTCCCATTATATAGGTTTTTTGCGTTTCAGGCAGAAAATAACTCCTAATCCATTGAAAAAAGGAAACTCTCGCTTATGAGTTTAACAATAGAGCTTATCATTATGATTGCATCGATAATGCTGATGTGCATTATATTAATCAATGTAATCGTATATCGTAAAGAACGCGGTATTAAGTATTTAATCGGCGTTATCGCGTGCCGTATCATTTATTCGAGTGGGATTGTGTTAGAGAAAAGCAGCTATGAGCTCGCGGAAAAGATTATTTTTCGTAATCTGTATCAGACAGCTCTAATCCTAATGGTGCCCTTTTTTGTTTTATTCACGTTAGAGCTAATTGGTCGTGATAAGCTTGCAAAGCCATTATGGAAGCTTGTATTTCTTTTGTTTTTCGGGATATGGTCGCTTCTGCTTTGGTTTAATTCCGAATTTCACATTGTTTATCGTAACATTGAATTAATTAATGACCGTTTAATTATAGAAAGAACAATGGTTGCCACTTATTTTAATATTTTCTGCTATGCGTTAATTGCGATATGCTTCTACTTCTTCCTGCAATATATACGTAATATCCGCCAAGATTTACGTCGGCCGATACTGCTTGTGCTCTTTTTATCGTCATTTTCATTTATATTTGAAATTTTAAGATTTGTGAATCCGACATGGTCGACATGGCTGTTGCCCCTTTCTGTTTATTGTGGATTTATCGGTATGGTGATGCTTGTTATTATGCTGCGAGCAAAATTTTTTCAAATTGTACCCTTTGAACGGAATATGGTGTTTGAAAATTTGCAGGATCGTATATTAATTACTAATGCTTCCGGAAAAGTGATTGATAACAATAAACAGGCTGCTGAATGGTTCGCACAGCTTGGTCATACTGAGATTACGGGTCGACCGCTTGTAGAACTTATTGCTCCTTGGCCAAATTGGAAGGCTTTAAGTGAGCGGATGGATAGTGGAAATGTAGAGATTGAAGCATGTTTAGATGGCGAACGTAAAGTATATAGTGTGAACGTTTATCCGATTGGAACAGAGCGTAAGCAGGGGCAGGGCTTGATCTCGATTATTTATGATATTACAGAAAAACAGCGCAATTTAGAGAAAATTGTAGAGCTAAGCAATTTAAAGGATCAGCTTGTTACGATTGTGTCTCATGATATTCGAACGCCTCTTGCGTTGCAGCATCAGCTTGTGGAGGTGCTGGAGGGAGACAAGGGAAGCTTTCAAGAAGAACACCAAGAGATTATTAATATGCTTAGCGTGCAAACCTCGCATACACTCGGAATGACGAACAATCTATTAGAATGGTTTCGTAGTCAGAGAGAGGATTTGGCACTGCACTCAAGCAAGCTGCATTTGGCGCAAGTGATCGAGGAATGCTGCCAGTCTTTTTCTATTCTAAGCGAGTCTAAGGAAATTACAGTGGCTTATCATATAGCGGATGATCTGCAGGTCCTTGGAGATCGTGAAGTACTGGCATTAATTGTTCGTAATCTGTTATCTAATGCTATTAAATTCACCCCTTTGGGTGGCAGTATTGAGGTCGCTGCTTCAGCTGAAGCCAGTGATGATACGGTAGTCATTTCGGTAAGTGACAACGGAATAGGGATGGATACTGAACAAATTAAGCAAATTTTTGAATTACAGCAGCTGAATTCACAGCTTGGCACCAATGGAGAGAAGGGCTCTGGGCTTGGATTGCTTGTTAGTCGTCAGTTTGTTGAGCGAATCGGTGGTAAGCTTTGGGTAAATAGCATGCCTGGGCAAGGCAGTAGTTTTCATTTCACAATGAAAGGCGGAAAGTATTGTGAAAGTGATGATCGTAGATGACGAACCAGCAATGCTGCTCGTGCTTAAGCGAATGCTAGCAAAAATAGATGGAGTAGAGCTTGTTGCATGCCATCAAAGTGTAGAACAGGCATTAAGCTTTGTTCAAACCAACGAAGTAGATCTAGCAATACTAGATATTATGATTGCTAGTGACAATGGCTTGCAGCTTGCCCGAAGCATACGCGCAGTTAATCGTAATTTACATATCGTGTTCACAACTTCTTCTACAGAATACGCGCTCGATGCTTATGATGTTTACCCGCTCGACTATATCGTTAAGCCAATATCCAGCGTTAGATTGGCGCAAACTATTGCTAGAGCGGAAAGTAGTAGAGGAGCTTCAATTGCTGTTGATCATGATGATATGTTAGTGGCAGAAGAACAAGCTGAAAGCTCCGAAACAGAAACAGAAGCTGAACAGATTATAGTGTTGACAACACGTGAGAAGGAAGTGCTTCAAGGGATCGCAGCAGGGCAGTCGAATGAAGAAATAGCTCAGCTACTAGAGATCAGCTTAAGTACTGTGAAGGTTCATACGCGTAATGTTTTTCATAAGCTTGACGTTCGTAATCGTGTTAGTGCCGTTGTTCGAGCTCAGCAGCTATCATTGCTGGATGAACAGTGATAATCAGTCAGTGACTATATATAATGAGCCATTCGACAATTCGTGCAGAGCTCGGCATCCAATATGCGACTAAAGTCATAGATGTGGCATGAGACTATATGAAGTTTTTCATCTATACAGTGCCTTTTTTATAGGGTACACTTGAATTAATTAAATCTTTGATTGGTCAACCATAATCATTAGAGGCACTCGAGAGGGTGCCTTTCATTTCGTTATCTTAACTGCCAATATAAAAGTGTTATATGCACAAAAATGGTAAATGTCTGTATAATAAAGCTTTACGGGGAGGAGGCAACAAGCTGTGAAGTTGAGTGATACACGTGGGTACCCGTTACTAGAAGAGCTAGAGGAAAAGGATTTACAATCGATTCTTCCTTATTTAACGAAGTATTCTTATTCTAATGGTGATGTCATTCTAAAGCAAGGCGAAGGAAGTGAAATCTTTCATATCGTCTTGTCAGGTCAAGTTGATGTTTACTTAGAGAATGAACGTAATATTCTCGTCGCGAGCTTAAGCAGGGGGCATTTTATAGGGGAGATGTCTTGTCTGACTGGAAAACCGGTAAGCGCTACCGTCAATGCGGTCGGTCATGTAGAAACTGTTGCGATGCCGCGACAGGGACTACTTTTATTAATGGATCACAGCACAACGTTCCGTCAGCATATGGTGGAAGCGATGGTTAAACGCATTCAGGAATCTAATGATCGAGTAGCAGAGGAATTTACGAGAAGTCTCGCAGTTATGCGAGAGCTGGAGCTTGAGCGTAAGGCTCGTTACGGTCCGTTAGTTGGCAATAGTCTATTCATGCAATCCTTACGCCGTGACATTAAGGAATGTGCACAGGGCGAGCAAGCCGTATGCATAGTCGGGGAAAAAGGTGTCGGTAAGTCACATGTCGCTTACGAAATTCATCGCTTGTCTCGTCGAGCCGAATTTCCGATTGTAAGCATAGAGGGTACAAACTTTTCACAAGAGGAGTGGGATACGAAGCTACGAGCAGCTCAAGGCGGAACAATTGTGCTTGAGTACGCTGATACCCTCCCATTCGATGTGCTGCACAGGCTTCTCCAATACTCAGAAAATACACGCGTCATTATGACAGCATGTGAAAAGCCCGAGCTAGTTGTACAAGAACTAACCATTATTCCGCTCAGGGAGCGAAAAGAAGATATCCCCGAGCTTGTCTATGCATTTTTATTGTCAGTTGGCTGTAAGGACCCACAAGAAATAATCTCGCAGGATGCGATGAATATGATTACGGTCTATCCGTATCTCGATAACAATATTCACGAGCTGAAAACGATCGTACAGGATGCATATATCGTTAGCGAAGGACGGGTTATTCTTAAGCGTCATCTTCGTTTCGGTCGAAGCCGCGAACCAGGAACAAGACCGAAAATAGGGCTTGCTCTTGGCAGTGGCGCTGCACGAGGAGCAGCACATGTTGGTGTAATTAAGCTGTTAGAGCAAGAAGGAATTCCAATCGACATTATTGCAGGAACAAGTGTCGGAGCATTTATTGGTGCGTTATATGCCGGCGGTCAGCCAGTTTCAGCATTTGAGAAGGTATTGCCGACTGTTCGCTGGAGACAGCTTGTTAACTTTACGATGCCACCTAAAGCATTGGTCAGCAATCATCCGATGGCGCGTTTCGTCGAGAAGTATATCGGTCCTGTTAATTTTGAGGATTTAAGCATTCCATTTGCCGCTGTGGCAGCTGATGCTGTTAGTGGGGAAGCGCAAATATTTAACAAGGGCAGAGTCTCACATGCAATATGTGCATCTACAGCAATTCCTGGCTTTATTAAGCCCTATCATTATCAGGATCGATATTTGCTAGATGGAGCCGTTGTTCATCCTGTACCTGTTGCGTTAACGAAAAGTATGGGAGCGGATATTGTCATTGCTGTTGACTTAAGCACTCCAGTGCTAGGAGAACCTAAAAATTTTGTAGCTACGATTCTCAACACGATAGAGATTATGAGCCAAAAAATGATTGCGGAAGAGGTACAGATGGCTGATGTTGTGCTAAGGCCTAATGTAACAGCCAATTCTGTCTCATTTAAATTATCTACCCAAAACATTGAGATGGGCGAACAAGCAGCACGTGAAGCAATAGCGCTAATAAAGAGTAAAATTATTGAATAGAATGAAAGCTACAACACATAATAATCTGCGTAATTCCAAAATGTACAAGGAGCAGATGAATGTGAAGAAAAAGTATATAGTGACGCTACTATTAGCTTTAGTGCTTGGATTAGGCATGTTAACGGTAGGAGACGAAGCGCAAGCAGAAGCTAAGCAGCTGCAGAAGAGAAGCTCGGACACGGACTGTATTAGCCCGAAGATGGTTGAATTAAAGACGGCAATGCAGAAGGCATGGATCGATCATACGATATGGACGAGAAGCTATATTGTTAGTGCCATGTCCAATCGCCCCGATCAGCCCTACGTATTGGAGCGACTACTTCAAAACCAGCAGGATATTGGAAATCTTATTAAGCCATATTATGGTGAAGCTGCAGGAGATAAGCTAGCTGAGCTGTTACGAGAGCATATTGGGATTGCAGGAAAAATTGTCGAAGCTGCTAAAGCCAATAACCAAGCAGATGTGAAGAAATTAAATGCAGATTGGCATCGAAATGCTGATGATATCGCTAAATTTTTAAGTGAAGCTAACCCTAACTGGACATTCAAAGAGTTGCAGGATATGCTCTACACGCATCTTAAGCTTATTAATGAGATTGTCATTAGCTGTTTGCAAGGAGATTGGAAAAGAGATATTCAAGCTACCGATGAAAATGAGATCCATATGATCCATCTAGCTGATATCTTAACAGAAGGTATCATCAAGCAATTCCCAGAAAAGTTTTAGCTAAAAGCTATACCGAGTCTAAACATTGGGCTCGGTATTTTTGATGTGTCTAACAACAAATTGCCTCCTGTATATTTTGGGAAATGCTCTTATAATAGAGAATAGAGGAGATGAGAGCATTGAATATTGCTGTATATTGCGGCGCAAGCTTAGGCAATAAGCCTTTATTTGTTGAAGCTGCTAAAGAACTTGGACGATGGATAGCGGATAATGGTCATACATTGGTTTATGGCGGTGGAAAGGCTGGCTTAATGGGGGTAATTGCAGATGAAGTCCTTGGTCGGGGCGGCGAAGTCATTGGCGTTATACCTGCGTTTTTAGTGGAGCGGGAGCTAAGTCATCCTAATTTGAGCAATTTACATATTGTGAATTCGATGTCTGAACGGAAAAATATGATGATTCAACTAGCAAACTGTTATATTGCCCTACCTGGCGGTCCTGGAACATTAGAGGAAATCGCAGAAGTTATTTCGTGGGCACGAATTGGTCAGCATCAAAATCCTTGTATTTTATTTAATAGTGGCGGTTACTATAACAAATTAAAACAGTTTTTCGATGACATGGTCGAGAACGGATTTTTAACTGATGGCGATAACCGTGCCATATTATTTACTGATTCATTCCATGAGATGGAGCAGCATATCGCAGACTATAAGCCGCTTGCTGTTCGTACTTATAAATAAGAAGGGGGATGCAATATGAAAATTATCATGTTTGGCGCAACAGGTGGTGTAGGTCAAGCATTGGTGAAGCAAGCGGTGGAGAAGGGCTTGGAGGTTTCGGTATTTGTAAGAACACCCGCTAAGCTGGAAACTCAAAGTGAGCTGCTCCATGTTATACAGGGAGACGCTTTTAAACCTGATGAGGTAGCAGCGGCAATTGCAGGTCATGATGTGGTTGTATCATGCTTAGGCTCTAGCCAGGGCATGAAAAAATCAAATGAGCTACAGACGATGGCCAAAAACATCGTGGATGGCATGAAGCAGCATGGTGTGAAGCGGATCATTTATACCGCTTCGGCAGGTATTGATAAAGAGATTCCTGGCGTCAGTGGCAAGCTAGTGATGACGATGCTAAAAAATCCACTTATCGATCATCGCGCTGCGGTTGATTATATTAAGGCCAACGGATTAACTTATACGATCGCTAGACCGATGGGCTTAACGAATAATCCGCTGACGGGTGAGTATCGAGAATCTGCGACAAGTGTGCCTGATAAGTCCAGATCGATTCCGCGTGCGGATGTTGCACATTTTATATTGAAGGCATTAAGCGATGGGAAGTACGAGCATACGTCAATTGGTTTAGCTACATAGTATTTAAAAGTAAAGCTGCTAACAGCCATCAATGTACTAATGGACTGTTGGCAGCTTTTTGCTTAGCTTAATCCTATTATCCTACCAAGGCAGTATATTTCCTTCATAATCAATAAGCTCGAGCTTATCGGCAGCATATTCTGGCTGCAAACGCTGCTGGCATAGCTCCAGTATATGTTCTGCAGATTGAGCAGGAGTAAGCTTACCGTCGATATCGAGCTTTCCTTGCATATAGGTTTGAACATGTCCTGGATGAATAACTAGTACTTTGCCACCTTGTGGTGCAATCTCATTGTAGATAATTTGAGATTGCATATTAAGCGCAGCCTTGGACATACAATAGCCGTACCAGCTCGTACGCCAGCAGCTACCAATACTGCCGGCTTCTGAGGATATGTTGACGATCATCTTACTTTCACTACGCATAATGCTATGAATGAGGGCATTAGACATTCTCAGTGAACCAAGTGCATTTACTCGAAATACTTGCTCGATTTCTTCAAAGTTTAGCTCATCAGTAATGGTCGATGAAATATCGCCAAGAACGGCTCCGTTATTAATTAATATCTCTAGCTGATTACTGACGTTGCTTACAATCTGGACGGCTGCATGCACGCTTGCTTCATTACTAATATCTAGTGGAATGATGCATAATTGCTCCTCCCATATAAGTCTAAGCTGCTCTAGCTCTCCATTATTGTGAATAAATTGTCCTGCAAAAACATGGTAGCCACGTGAGAGCAAAGCTTTAACTAATTCCAGTCCAACACCGCGGTCAGCTCCTGTTACGAATGCCCAACGCTTATGCAACATGTCCACCTCCTATATAAACGGTCTTCGATCTAATACTTTCAACAGCTTTCTATCACATTCTACTTGATTTGGGAGCACGGACTGCACAAGCGCTAGCGCACATACTGCGCCGCATAAAGTATGTAGATCATCATATGCTTCCTCAACCGAGGCTTCTCCCATATCAGCGATAAATGATAGAAACTGCTCACTGATGGCTTGTACTAGAGATACGCATTCTGACTTGCGATGCTCTGTTTGGTTTATGACGCTAAGGAAGCTATATAGCCAATCGATTTCATAGAAGGAAAAACGGTCTGTAGATAATGGCAAATGTCCGTTTTGATACAGAGACAGACATGTATCAACAAGCTTGTTAGGATAGCGAAGTCTTCGCTTACGATAATCTACATTAAACAAGTAGTGGAATGAGCCTGCTAAGTGATGGAACAACGGTGCGCCTCGAGCACCACTTTCTTCGTCGACAATTGCTCCCTTTTTCCATAAGCCTGTAGCGGGATCTTCTTGTTCCCATAGCCAATTGAAATACCACTCTTCCCATTGCTCGCTTACGGAATCACTAAGTACAAGTGATGCATAGATACCTGAGCCCTTCTGAGATTCACTCCAAGGTTCAGTATGCCAGTTAAGCCCATTCATAAAGCTAACTAGCTCGTCTAAGGTGTAAAGTATAATGGCTGCGTCGGCTGTACCGTACAAGTCAGGATCGATCTGATTTATTTTGCGAGAATAACGATTGCTCCCATCCTCTTGATGAGCTGCTAATGCCAATTTTACCTTTTCAATAAAAGAATTGATGTTCACCACGCGCAAGCTCTCCTAACCTTACTTAAAATCTTCATTATAAATTTAATTATATAGCTACAAGCGCTGTGCATATATGGTTGAATGTCCCGAGCTTATGGTATTATGTCACATAAATAGATCATGTTACGAAGTTGATAAGCTGTGGCAGTCGTTGCAGATTATGCTCAGCATTGCTCCTGAGGAGCAGGGGCGCCATTAGCAAGACAAATGAAAAAGGAGCCGAGCTACCGCTAGAACGGAATTACTCGACTCCTTAGTATTAAGGATTCTTTATAGCAACATCAATTATCTTTTAGTACGAGCTGGCTTGAACACGGACAGTAAGAAAATGACTAGACCAACAAGCCCGATTCCTAAAATGATGTTAAATGATTGACCAGTATAGAAGCCACTACCAAAGTAGAAGATTTCACGCAAGCCATCACCAGCAAAGCGAATTGGAATCCATGGTCTAACAAAGTTTACGAAGAAATCAGGAATCATTTCCTTCGGCATCATAATAACGCCCATCCCTAACAGCATAACGACCATAAATAATGTGATCGCTGGTTTACCGATCCATGCTGTTACAGCAGATACTAATAAGAAGAAACAGAACGCTGCGAACGATACGAAGAACCCAACTAGGAAGTAGCTAGGCATATTGACTCCAGCAATTAACCCTAACGTCGCTACAGTAAAGCCTGAGAATAAAGCAATAATAATACCGAATAAAATTTGGTTCCCCATCAATTCTAATTGCTGCTTGCGAGTTAATACTTCTCGTTTAGCAATACTGGATGTTGATAAAAATAAGATGAATCCACCAATTAACGCACCGACCCATGCAGGCATGGCCATCAAGATAGGTGCACTACCGTTAGCAGTGGAGGCAGTAACAGGATTAAACACCGTTTCCTCTACCGTAACTGGTTTAACAAGTACAGACGCTTGCTCTGCATTAATTGGTTGATCACCAAGCTGAGCGATAAATTTCTGAGAATACTGCGTGCTTAACTGGTCGATGATACTGTTAAGCGCTGTTTTGGCATAGGTTGCACCAGTCATGTTAAAGCCTTGGTTAATATAAACCTTTAGCGTTGCTTGTGCATTGTTCTCTACAGCATGCTTTAATGTCTCGTTATAATTTTCTGGAATAACTAGAGCTGCATAGTACTTTTTGTCTTGGAATAATTGCTCAATATCCCCTTCGTTTTCCGAGGTGAAAGCGACCATCGGCTCGGCACCATCGGTACCAGCGCTCATTTGTTCAACCATATTTTGAATAGCAGCAACATGTTCGCCATCGTCATTCACAATAAGGGCAACAGGAAGATTTTTCACTTGTGGATTTCCTTGAACAAATAAGTTTACTGAGAATAAAGCAATAATTAGTATTACCGCAATGGGGGCTGCCCATGCTAATTTTTCTTTAAATAATCGCATATATATGACTTCCTTTCTGAATTTTCAACACATTGTTGAGTGGTATGCCAATATCTTATAATTTAGAGGGGCGATAAGCAATGAACAGAATAGGCAAGGTTGTTGTATTTTAAATAAGGTGGTGATATATTGAGCATTTATATAGAAAAAAATCGTAAGACGAAGCAGCTGATACAAAGCACCTTTCTAGGCATTTTACAGAAAAAAGCTTTCGAAGCTATTACGATTGGAGACATTGCCAAAGCAGCACAAATTAATCGAGGCACATTTTATTTGCATTACATAGATAAGTTTGACCTGCTAGAGCAGATGGAGCAGCAGCTATTTACGGAATTAGGCATGCATGTCGATGAATTGCAATCCCTTTATTTATCCACGAGGACCTATGAAGAGGAGCAGGAACAGCTTGCCCATGCTTTGTTTAGCTTTATTGAAACTCAAGCGCCAACGCTTAAAATATTTCTAAGCGATCATGGTAGAGCAGGCTTTCATATTCGTTTTAAGGATGCATTTTCTAGTAAGGTCAGTGAAAATTTACAGCAATACGAGAGCTTTCATGTTCAACTCAATGTACCGCTAGAATATTTTATATCCTTTATTACATCCGCATTTTTAGGATTAATTGAGCAATGGATTCAAAATGAGTTAGATAAAACACCCCAAGAGATGAAAGCACTCTATATGGATATTATTGCGTTTATTCAGAAGAGATAAGTATTAAGGGGGAAGTCGAAGATATGAACAAGCTGCATACGACAAATTACTACAATACCTTTATTGAAATAGCCGATGATAGTAAGGCGACTGAGGGAAGCGCTCCACCAGCTAAAGAGCCTAAAACCGCAGCTCAAATCCAATATGAAATGCTGATTGATTCACCGTATCACTATACTTCAGATGATGTACTGTATGTCTCCAATGGGCAACGCAGAGGCTTAAGCCGTGAGGAGTTTTTCTCGAAGGGACAGCCGTGCTTCCGCACCTCGGCGTTATGCAAGCGTTATGGCTGGGGGATTCATTGTGATCATGAGGGAAAAGTAGCGATCTATGCTGTTGGTTCTGCCCAGTACGATACATTGAAGAGGGATGAAAATATTAAACAGATCATGGCTATTCGATCAAGCCGTAAATAGGAATGAATGAGGAAGTGTAACGATGAACGCGAAATTTGCGTTGTATATGATAACAACGATGTTAATGCTCGGCTTGGCTCTAACAGGCTGCTCCGATACTAATCAGACCGATAAAGCGACAGAGCAACCTAAAATAGAAGAGGGACAAGCGCAATTAAGTGATGAAAATGTTCAAGCTGATGCAACGGCAGAGCCGCAACCTACTGCAGCTTCTGAAGAGGAGGCTACAGAGAATAATGCTCTTTTTATTGGTGAAACTTCATTGGGGCGTATTGTAGGCAGTGGAGGACTATTATATATTGAGCAGTCGGACGGAGAACGAATGGAAATCGGTGAAGTAGGCAGAATGAAGTACGGTGCTGTGTTATCGGATGACGGCAGTAAGTTGCTCTATGCCTACGAGGATACGATGCTTGTAGGTAGCTTTCCGCAGCTTGGTGTATATCACTTAGCAGAAGGTAGCGAGGTTAAACTATTAGTAGAAAATGAGCAGGGTAGACAGATGAACGGATTTTATTGGGGCAGCGCTAACACCGTTCTAGTGGAAGGTCATATCAATCCATCGGTAACAGGCTATGTGCTATATAATGATCGTACAGGAGAAGTGATAACTGCCGCTGGTGGTATGCTGCATCAAGTGCTTGCTGATGAGCAATCGTTGCTGCTGCAGATGAGTCCGCATTGGCAATGGGAAGGTGTAGATACTGTACTAGACTTAGCCATTGCGACGACCAACGGTGAGCCAATACAACTGTATCGAAAACAATTTGAACTGCCTATTACGATTGTTGATATTGCGATGTCTGATTCCATGAGTATTCTTGCGATTTGGCTGCTCAATGAGGATGGTTCGGCGCAGCTCGAGCTAGCAACTGTTGATCCTAATACTTGGAAGGTAGAATCGACCATTAGCCATGCAATACCAGCTAACACGACGGGCAACATCGCATTCAAAGAGCAAGAAGGAGTGATAATGATTGGAGAGAAGGAGCAGTTTCCCATTCCGTGAACGTTGTTCATAAGGGAACGCTCCTTCTCTTTTACATCTTAAAGCTCGGTTAATCGTCGTAGACGATAGGCATTGATGCCAGCTTCACCGAGATCATCTAACAGATCATAGTTGGCCCATGCTCCAATAATTGCACCGATACCAGGAATAAGCTGTAGCATTTTACGAAAATCAATCGTATCTCGATATTCCTGCTGCAGCTCTCTCCAGTTGACCTGCTGTTGAAATCGTTCATCTGTTGGGATAGTCGAAGCGATAGCTTCCCAATTCTTCAGTTTAGGAAGAAGCTCTCTCTTTTTGTCCAGGCTGGAGAAGGCGAGCTGAAATACATAAAGAATAAACAACCGCTCTCTTATATCTTTGGTGGAGTAGCCATATACATGAGCTAACTCAAATAAAAATTTCATTTTAATCCCAATCAGTAGTGGAAAGTCGGCTAATGCCAGCATAATTCCACCAGCCCCAGTTCCAGCCCCTTCTGCAGCTGCTAGCTTTTTATAGAATGAGCGCACCTGCTCTGCTTTATCATCACAATCCTTTAATGAATCTCCACTGCTCGGTGCATTTTTTGGCGTATATTCCGCAGTGAATAGTGCAGTATGGACGACCCCTTTAACTGCAGTCGTAATTGTTTGATGAGCTTTTTCAGGCAATATTTGATTGATTTTTGTTTGCACCGATTGTGAAATGTTTTGCAGCATGCCTGGTCGTTTCATTAGCTCGCGCTCCCAGACCGCAAGCTTAAGCTTTAGTTCATCTTCATATGACGTATAGGTCATAATGATCACCTACCTATTTGGAGTTAAGCTACTTCGGTTTAGTTCAAGCAACCCTTGTCGCCTAACAGTTTTTATGTTTTACGTGTTTAATACAAAATTGTTTCAGCTATGCTATAATTACAATTGTTACTAAAAATCTACTTCCTCGAATTTACATAAGTATTAGCTAAGACAAGTATATCGGTTACAGATATCCTATTCAAAAGGAGATCAAGATGAACCAATCCCTATTAGATGAACAAATACTCGAGTCTTTAAAGCCAGAGTTAACTTATTATTGCTACCGAATGCTAGGCTCTATTGATGATGCAGACGATGCTGTGCAAGAAACGTGGATACGCATCTGGCAGAAATCAGACACCTTCCGACAAGAATCTTCCTACAAAACATGGGTCTACCGAATTGCCTCCAACATATGCTTGGACAAGCTAAGAGGTGCTAAGCGACGTGCGCTACCTGTTGATCTATCCGACCCTGCCAACTCGATTATTGCACCAAACGAAACATTGCCTAACTCGACGTGGGTATGGCCGACTCCCGACTTTTCTAACAATCCAGAGGAAGCGGCAATGCGTAAGGATACACTTCAGCTTTGTTTTATTGCGCTCCTGCAAACTTTACCTATTCGTCAGCGTGCTGTACTTATTTTAAAGGATGTATTCGAATGGTCAGCCAAAGAAATCGCTGAAACGTTAGAAATGTCACCAGCTGCTGTAAATAGTGCGCTGCAGCGTGCCAGAGAAACGTTAAGCAAGGCTAAGCTGCTTTCAGATGAAATGAGTATGATGGATGCCGTGCCTGATCCTGAGCTGCTTGCCAAGTATGTACAAGCTTTTGAACAATTTGACGTGCAGGCTCTAGTGGAATTGTTCCATGAAGAAGGCTGTATGTCGATGCCGCCTTTTCCAATGTGGGTGCGCGGCAAGGAGGATTTGTTCAAATTTTTCTCGCTTACTCGCGAGCATTGCTTGGGCTCTAAATTTATCCCTGTTACAGCGAATGGAGGATATCCTGCACTGGCTCAATATATGCCAAGTCAAGACCCTTCAATCCTAATTCCTTGGGGTATTCATGTTGTCGAGCTTAAGGATCATAAAGTATTTCACGTACAAAATTTTATTAATACAGATTTATTTTTGAAATTTGGTCTCCCAGCGCAAATACACCGATGAATTTGAATGTTTCATTTCGTCTAATATAGTGAATAGGCAAATAACAGAAAATGAGAGGGTGTTTAGTAATGGAAACAAATCAAACAACGAAAGTAACGGTGCAGGCAGCTATTCAAGCTCCGATTGAAAAAGTATGGGCGTATTACACAGAGCCACAGCATATTACAAAGTGGAATCAGGCCTCTGACGACTGGCATGCACCATATGCGGAGAATGACTTGCAGGCTGGCGGTAAGTTTTTAACGAGAATGGAAGCGAAGGATGGCAGCATGGGTTTTGATTTCGGAGGTATTTATGGCGAAGTGAAGCTTCATGAAAAAATCGTATACACAATGGGCGATGAGAGACAAGTAGATATTACCTTCACAGGTCATGGAGATTCAACGGATGTTGTGGTTATATTTGATGCGGAAAATACTCATCCTGTTGAGTTTCAACAGTCGGGCTGGCAAGCGATTTTAGATAGCTTTAAGAACTACACAGAACACCAATAATTGAATATAATTTTGACGGTAGGCGTCCTAAAGGGCGCCTTTCCTTATTAACATACGATAAAAAGAATGGAGAGATTGTTATGGCCAATACAGATAAATTTGATATGATTGCGAGTCTATATGATACTCCTGAAAGAATACATATCGCCAATGTTTCAGCAGAAGCAATACGAGCGTATATTGCCAATAGTGAACATAAGACGGCCGTTGATTTTGGTTGCGGTACTGGCTTGGTTGGAATGAGGCTGATAAACCAGTTTAAGTCGATGCTATTTATCGATTCCTCGTCCAATATGATTAGTGAAGTGCAGCAAAAGCTTGAGAAGCTCGGCATCAACAATGCTGATACGTTATGCTTTGATGCTGAAAAGGATGACTTTGTAAGCTTACAAGCGGATTATATTTTTATGGTACAAGTGCTCTTACATATTCCTGATGTGAAATTATTACTGACTAGATTGTTCCATGCGCTAAATGCTGGAGGGCATCTACTAATTGTCGATTTTGATAAAAATGAATCGGTGGCTTCGGAGCTTGTACATAACGGCTTTCATCAAGAGCAGCTATGTGAGTTGATGACTGCAATCGGATATCATCATATTCAATCCAAAACCTTTTATCACGGACAGAGTATTTTTATGGGTAAGGACGCGTCGATGTTTATATTGAATGCACAGAAATAATAATATAAAACCTAATTGGAGGCCGGTTCTATGAAACTTAAACTTTGTCGAGCCATGGTTTGCTGTTAGAAAGATATAATCGTGGTTTAAGCATATGAATTATGACATAATAAAGGTAAGTTAATTATAACAACTGAACAAAGCAAAAGGGATGTTCACAATACTCTTGAAATGAGAGAAACATTCCTTATTTGTGTACAACCATATCCAAATAGGAGGTTACGTTATGTCATTAAACGAAGTTCGCTGGGGCATCATTGGCTGCGGCGATGTAACGGAAGTAAAAAGTGGACCGGCATTTCAAAAGGTTCAACATTCGCAATTAGTTGCAGTGATGCGTAGAACATCTCACTTAGCACAGGATTATGCTGCGAGACATAAAGTGGCGAAGTGGTATGATGATGCAGATGCGCTCATTCACGATGCTGATGTGAATGCCGTCTATATTGCTACTCCTCCAGGCTCGCATAAGGAATATACGCTGAAGGCTGCAAAGGCTAGCAAGCATGTTTATGTAGAGAAGCCAATGGCGTTGAACTGGGAAGAATGTCAGGAAATGATTGAGGCATGTCAGAAGGCCAATGTTTCGTTATACGTCGCCTATTATCGCCGAGCACAGCCAAGGTTTCTAAAGGTGAAGGAGCTATTGGATAATAGGGCAATTGGTGAAGTTAGATTTGTGAAGACGACGCATTATCGACAAGTGGATCAGGATCTATTGGACCCTAATAACCTGCCTTGGAGAGTTCAACCACATTTGTCAGGCGGAGGATTGTTTTTTGACTTAGCTAGCCATACACTCGATATTTTGGATTTCCTATTGGGACCGATTAAGCAGGCAAAGGGCTTTCATAGTAATCAAGAGGGACTTTATGCTGCTGAAGATATTGTAACGGGTACATACATGTTCCAATCAGGAGTTCAGGGAGTGGGCAGCTGGTGCTTTTCAGCATTTGATCATGTTGATAGCAATGAAATCATAGGCAGTCACGGGAAAATATCATTCTCTACCTTTGGCGATGATCCTATTCTTTTAACGACTGCTAACGGTCAAGAGCAATGGCTTTTTGAGCGACCACAGCATGTGCACCAGCCACTCGTTGAAAAAATTGTAGCTGACTTAACAAGCGGTAGTAGTCTATGTCCAAGTACTGGACAAAGCGGTGCTAGAACTAACTGGGTTATGGATCAGCTTATGAAATAAAAGTAGATAATAAAATGAAGTGATTACTAGATAATTCTATGAAAATAGTATTTTTTATAGATTATAGCTAAATTATCATGGTATAATTGCAATTAATTCCAGTGTTTATTGAGCGGTACCTCCCATAAGTTCAATCTTATTTAGGTAAAGGAGACAAAAAATGAAAAAGAATGTTGTATCACTATCATTAGCTTCAGCACTTGCGCTAGCAACTTTATCTGGAGTGGCAGGCGCAGCAGATCCTCAGAATGCAGAGGAAAAATTTAATGCTCTTATGGAAGCGGGCATCTTCGAAGGCTTTCCAGATGGAGAGGCTCATCTAGACAGAAATATGACGCGTGCAGAAGCTTCTAAAATTGCCGTATTAATACTAGGCCTGACGCCAGATCCTGATGCAGCTTCTGGCTATAAAGATTTGAAAGATGCAGAATGGTCGGCAGGCTTTATCGGTGCCGCTACAAAAGCGGGCATCGTAGAAGGTAAAGGAAATGGGGTTTTTGACCCTAATGCTCCTGTAACTATTGAGCAGCTTGCAAAAATTATGGTTAAAGGCTTAGGTATTAATACCGGTTATGGTGATGCTAATGTAGAAGGATCTGCGTCAGATTGGGCGAAAGCTTACGTTGAAGCTGCTCTTAATGCAGGATTAATTGCTGAATCCGATGACTATACCTCTTCCGCTAATCGCCAGAAGTTAGTTGAAACTGCTTATGATGCGAATGAGTTGAATAAACAGGTAGAGACAGTTCGCGAAGAAAATAAAAAAAGCATCGCTGCGCTATTAGCACTTGACGTTATGGATGCTGAAGATGGACAGTTTAATGGAGCAGAGAATATTTCTAAAGAGGATCTTGTTAAAATCATCAATGTAATCAGCAATGGTAAAGTTGATGCATCTGGTGCTGAACTACATGAGAACCCAACTTTTGCTGATATTTTACGCTTCCTTCTTCAATCGCTTGGCTATCCAGCTAGTGCACTAACAGATGAAAGCACGCTTGTAGAAAAAGCAATCGAAGTAGGTATTTTGGATGCAGACAATATTTTAGTAAAAGCACAACTAACTGATGCACCAGTAAAACGCGAATGGACAGCATTATTGGCTGCAGGAACTGCATTCAATGCAGGTACAGTTGAGGTTGCTGAAGACGGCACAGTTAAGATCAATAAGGACAAGCATCTAAGCGAAACAATGCCAGTTCCAGACAAACCAAAACAAGTGGATGTAACTGACATTGCGAACCTGCCGAAATATGATGAGTTAAAAGATATCGATGCGATATTTGAAAAACGCGGTACAACACCAGCGCCAAGCGAAACTCCAGATGTTGTTTCTGGCGATACAACTGCACCAATCATTACTGCAGCAACAATTAAGGCGGGTAGTAATGATATAGCTGCAACAATTACTAACCGTGGCGGAAATGGTGTAATTGAACTTACATCTAATGTTGTATATCTTAAAGAAGCTACACTTACAGTTAATGAAAGAGCAACTTTAGAGATTAAGGAAATTGAAGAAATGGATTTAGATTCTGAAGATTTCGCAGAAGGCTTCTTCAAACAAACGTTATCCAGTGGTGAGAACCAATTCGATTTGTTTGCTAAGCTAGGAAGCGTCCTTGATCCACAAGGAAATGGTGTATCTGTTGAATTCTTAAGAACATTTGATAGCAATTTAGACAACACAATTACGATTAAAGGCAAAATTCGTGATAGTGCAGGAAACTCTCGCGATGTTACATTGGATATTGTGCTTCCAGTAGAACTAGGTTAATTTCCATAACTACTCAGATAAGGGTCGCGTTAGCGACCCTTATTGTTATTTCTTAACACTGTAAAAATATAGCCAATAGAAAAAATTTGCTTGAGGATAAAAAAGTTCTATCATCTTAAACGAAGGTTCTGCTTTAAATGTACAGCTATATAAGTGTAAGATTGGAAATGAAATGTAAGCAAGGTGATAACAACGCGAATATGCGAATTTTTCCGTCTTTTAACTGGCAATTATCTATCATATAATAGTAACTAAGTTCAGGTAGTAAATCATAGACACTATGATTAAAAATATAGAAGCTGGAAAATTTAAATACGAGGACGGTTAAGATGAGTAACAAAGACAATCATACAGATGTTATTTTAATTGGTGCCGGAATAATGAGTGCGACGTTAGGTGCGCTGCTTAAGGAATTAGTACCTAGCTGGGAAATTAAAGTTTTCGAAAAGCTAGACAAGGCAGGAGAAGAAAGCTCTAACGAATGGAATAATGCGGGAACTGGTCATGCTGCATTGTGTGAGCTAAACTACACCTCTGAAAAACCAGATGGAACTGTAGACGTTAGCAAAGCCCTTAAAATTAATGAGCAATTTCAAATTTCAAAACAATTTTGGTCTTATCTTGTGGATCGCAAGCTTATTAAAAATCCGCAAGATTTTATTATGCCCTTGCCACATATGAGTATGGTACAAGGTGAAAAAAACGTAAACTTTCTAAAGAAACGCTTTGAAGCGCTTTCCAAAAATCCATTATTTGCAGGAATGGAGTATTCTGAGAACCCTGAAAAGCTAAAGCAATGGATTCCGCTTATTATGGAAGGACGCTCAAGTGACGAGCCGATCGCAGCAACGAAAATCGATACAGGTACCGATGTAAACTTTGGTGCATTGACTCGTATGCTGTTTGACCATCTTAAAAGTAAAAAAGTACAGCTCCATTACAAGCATAGTGTTGTCGACCTTAGTCGTACGAATGACGGTCGCTGGGAGGTTAAAGTACGCAATCTAACTAATGGTGTAGTAGAGCGCCATACAGCGAAGTTTGTATTTATTGGCGGTGGCGGCGGAAGCTTGCATCTACTACAAAAATCAGGCATTCCTGAAGGTAAGCATATTGGTGGATTCCCAGTTAGCGGTCTGTTTATGGTTTGTAAAAACCCAGAGGTTGTGGCACAGCATCACGCGAAAGTTTATGGAAAAGCAAAAGTTGGTGCGCCACCAATGTCTGTACCGCATCTTGATACGCGTTACATCGACAACAAAAAGTCGCTGCTGTTTGGACCTTTTGCGGGCTTCTCGCCAAAGTTTCTTAAAACAGGCTCAATGTTTGATTTGATTACTTCAGTTAAACCACATAATGTAGTGACGATGCTTGCAGCAGGCGTGAAGGAAATGCCGCTAACGAAATATTTGATTCAGCAGCTTATGCTTTCTAACGAACAACGTATGGAGGAGCTGCGCGAATTTATTCCTAATGCTAAAAGCGAAGATTGGGATATTGTTATCGCTGGTCAACGCGTACAGGTAATTAAAGATACGGATGCTGGTCGTGGTACATTGCAGTTTGGTACAGAGGTTGTTAGTGCTTCTGATGGTTCCATTGCAGCGCTACTAGGAGCTTCACCAGGTGCTTCTACAGCCGTAAATGTTATGCTTGAGGTTCTTAACAAATGCTTCCCGCAACATATTAAAGAGTGGGAGCCGAAGCTTAAGCAAATGATTCCTTCGTATGGTGTTTCTTTGCTTGATAACCTTGAGCTATTGCAGCAAGTGGACGAAACTACAACAGCTACCCTGCGCTTAGGCAGCAAGCAAACTGCTGGCGTACAGTCATAGGAATAGTAGCTACTCCATTACGTCACCCGTGATGAAGGATGGATTAATAAGGTCGTTTTGCGGATCAGTGCAGTTGATTGGCAAAACGACCTTTTTTGCTTATGAAAATGATAGCGCTTTATTATAGAAAACAGCTATAATTTAACTGTAGTAATTCATTATCGGAGGTGCTAGTCGGTATGAGTGAATTGAAGGAGCAGGCAGGTTATTTTGGTGAATTTGGAGGCAGCTTTGTGCCACCACAGTTGCAAGAGGTATTAGATTACTTGTACGAGCAGTTTGTTACTTTCAAGGATGACCCTCAGTTCAAGGAAGAATTGAATTACTATTTGAAGGAGTATGTCGGACGCGAAAATCCGTTAACCTATGCTTCGAGAATTACGGAAAAGTGGGGCGGAGCTAAGGTTTATTTGAAGCGTGAGGATTTGAACCACACAGGCGCACATAAAATTAATAATGTCGTCGGTCAAATTCTGCTTGCTAAACGGATGGGCGCGAAGCGCGTCATTGCAGAAACAGGTGCAGGTCAGCATGGTGTTGCAACGGCTACCGCCTGTGCCATGTTCGACATGGAATGTATTATTTATATGGGCGCTGAGGATACACGTCGTCAATCGCTTAACGTATTCCGTATGGAGCTGTTAGGGGCTAAGGTTGTAGCAGTAGAAAGTGGTCAAGGACGTCTGAAGGATGCAGTTGATGCGGCACTTAATGATTTGATTGAAAATTATAAGACAACGTTTTATTTATTAGGCTCTGCTGTTGGACCTCATCCATTCCCTACAATTGTTAAGCATTTTCAGTCGGTCATTAGTGAGGAGTCCAAGCGCCAAATTCTTGAGAAGGAAGGTCGCTTGCCTGATGCCGTCATTGCTTGCGCAGGCGGAGGCAGTAATGCCATCGGAGCCTTTGCCCATTATTTGGACGAGCCAAGCGTGCGCTTAATTGGTGTTGAACCAGAGCTTGCGCCATCACTTACACAAGGCGTGCCAAGCGTGTTACATGGTTTCAAATGCTTAGTGCTGCTAGATGAAGAAGGAAATCCTAAACCTACATATTCCATTGCTGCAGGCTTAGATTATCCGGGAATCGGTCCAGAGCATAGTCACTTGAAAGTAAGTGGTCGAGCAGAATATGTAACAGTCAGCAATGAAGAGGTGCTGGCAGCGTTCCAGGAGCTATCTGCTACAGAAGGTATTATCCCTGCACTTGAAAGCGCTCACGCCATTGCTCATGCGAAAAAGCTAGCGCCAACCTTAAGTAAGGATCACATTATTATCGTCAATTTATCAGGTCGTGGTGATAAGGACGTTGAGCAGGTTTTCCAGATGCTGAATAACGAATAATCAGATGGATATAAGTTAATGATAGAAGCAGATAAGGCTGCACTCTGAATAGTCAGAGGCAGCCTTATCTATTATGAATTCATTGAATAGGTTTGACGATTAAAAGCTTAATTTAATAGATCTAGACTATCGTAAACCCAGCCAGCGCTTAACCATGGACCTGAATCACTGCTACCGCTTGCCACATGTATTGTGATCGTATTAGAGCCATTATTTAAGTAAGCAGCAGGAATCGTCCAAGAATACATATGATTGTTGCCGCGATAAGTGCCGATTGTGAAGCTGCGACTATTGGGCTGACTAGAAGCGCTAGGAATGCTTAGCGAGTTGCCATTGACCTTAACACTGGGTCTTCCACCATATAGAGCAGACGTAATGCCAATTCTCAAAACATGAGAAGCTGCTGCTTGTGTGGAGTTAAGATTAAAGGTGATCGTAGTAGGTGAATTTTGTCCGCGAAATTGAATTGCAGGGAATTTATTCGTTGCACTACCAACGGCATAGGTTACAGGTCCCCAGCTCGCATTACGGCTATCGGATGGATGACGAATCGTTATCGTTTGTCCGTTGAGTAGCTCTTTAGGAGTGCCATCCCAGCTTCCGATTCTCCATATTGCGGATGCGGTGCTAGGATCGTTGTTGATGGTGCGCGTATTTAAGGTCGTCGTTTGATTGGCGTTAATCGTTACATTCTCTGTGTAAACCGCTAACTCACTTTTGTAGACTGTCATCGTATAGGTGCCGGGAATCATCCCGTATTTGGAAGCTGAGCCATTGGTGGAGTTGGCCGTCGTCCAGTATTGGGCATTGCTGTTAGAGAAGCCAATCGTGTACGTATAGCCGCTTTCTCTACCATTCAGACCATTAAGCACAACATTGCCTCGACTAGACACCCAGCCAGTTAAGTTTAAGCCGGACATCCAGCTAAAATCTGGCACGCTAGGTGTCGAGCCAGTAGTGAATATCAAGGCATATGGTCCATGAAGTCCCACTCGCTTTACATCTGTTTGTGCATGCCCCGAATTCATGTAATTATAAACTTCAGTATCAGTTCCGCTTTGGAATTGAATATCGCGGAAGAATGGCCCCCCTGAGCTTTTTTCACGGTTACCATAAGCCATAAATACACCTACACCATTGCCTGTTACGCCACGAACCGATAAGTCCTTAGCTTGATCATTACCATAATATTTGGAGGTTGTATAACCATTGGCATAACCAAATACGTCTGAGCTTTCAATTGCTCCAGTGTTGCCCTTCACATTTGAGTTAGCAGGTACATTGGTTAGCACATCACCTTTACCACGGAAAATGAAACGCAGCTCTCCGACTGAAGGCTGTGCAGTAATATAGGTAGCCATATAAATGATGTTTTCGCCACCACGTGAGGCGTAATAATGAGTTAACGTTGAGGTGGCTACAGTAATGAGTACGGTCGAACCTGAGGGAGACTTGCTCCACGTAACGGTAGCTGAGCCTAATCCAGAGTTAATATGCGAGCTTTTGGTTGAGCCATTCAATTCAGTACCATTTAGTTTGGCGGAGATAATGCTACCGCTTGATTTCTGAACGGTATATTCCAATCCAGCTCCAGTATTGACGATGATGTTTGTTCCATTGTCAGTGACATAGACGGTTGCTGCCTGAACGTGGGAAGCAGGGATAAAAAATGTGGTGATAATTAACGCGAAGACAAGAAGCAGACTAACGGACTTGCGTGAAACACTAACACTTTCCAACATGAAACCAATCCCTTCACTCGATAATTATCATACGTAGTCGTACAAGCTAGTGATTACATAGATGGTTATATAAGGTTGGATATGTCGTGGAATAGCACGACTACAGTGACGCTTATTAGTATAAAAGATTTTTTTAAGTATTGAACATTAAAAACTAGACAATATACACCACTATTCCGAGAAATTCTAACAAATAGTGTACCATAATGAAAATATAACAGCAGAACTGCTGTCATCGATGTTGTCATGGCTGTAATGGAAATTCCAATAGCTCTATACGACTATGAAGCGTTTTGATATACTTTGAAAAAATAGTTCTGATGGCGCAAGTTCGCAGGGAAAAGAGGTGAGGAGCTAATGATTTCAATATTAATTGTCGATGATCAACGTCTTCTTCGTGAAGGGTTGCAAACGATTCTGCAATCGGAGGAAAATTTGAACATCGTAGGTCTGTGCGAGAACGGCATGGAGGCGCTGGAGAAAGCGAAGGAGCATCGTCCTGATGTGGTGCTCATGGATATAAAAATGCCAATTATGGACGGCATCGAAGCGATGAAGCGTATTAAGCGCGAGATACCCGGAACGATTGTACTGATGCTGACAACCTTTGCTGAGGATCGTTTTATCGTTGATGCGATGGCAGGTGGAGCCGACGGTTTTCTATTGAAGGATATGCCTTCAAAAACGATTGTACGAACGATTCATGATGCAATGAATGGCGGTGTAATGCTTCCTGCCCCGATTGCTTCCAAGCTTGCTGCGAAACTATCTGTTCTTTCAGATGGCAGAGCAGATGCCTTTGATGAAAATAAGCTGAAAGCAAACGGTTATGCATTTACAGAAAGAGAACGAAAAATTATTATGCTAATGATTGACGGCTATAATAATCGGCAAATTTCTTCATCACTATTTATGAGTGAAGGAACGGTAAGAAACTATATTAGCGTCATTTATAATAAGCTAGGAATCAATGATCGTCAGGCTGCCATCGCGATATTGCGTGGACTGCTGCTGGAGGATGCGTACTGATGGGAATAAAGCTAAGGTCTTCGTTGGTTTGGTGCTTCATATGCGTTATTATCGCACTGACTTTCGTTCCAAGGGTATGGGTTAATACAGATAGTCAGATGCAGCAGGATCGAGGAATGGTTTCCAATCTCGTTGAGAATTGGGAGATTGCATTTGGTGAAGAGAAGCCAGAGGAAGCCGATTGGTTGCCAATGGACAGCGAGGCTAAAGCTTTGCTCAATGGCTATGAAGGAACGGTATGGATGCAGCGTCCTATGCCTGATGAACAATGGAGAGTATGGGGGAATTGGGAAAACCCTTATTTAATCTTTTCATGGGTGCCAAGCTTCGAGGCCTATTTAGACGGGGAGCTTATTCTCTCGTTTAACGAGAATAATCAGCTTCAGCATTTGATACCAGAAAAATTAATTCATCCTGTTCGGATCGATGCAGATTATGCAGATAAGCATCTGCTAATACGAGCTCAGTGGCAAGGAGAAGCGCTTTACGGTCCAGATATGGCGCTAATTGGAGAGCTTGATCAGTTTTTATACCTGTATATTTCAACAGAGCTCGCCTTTCTTATCTACGGTATTCTCATTGTTACGGTTGGTTGTATTGGTGTAGTTATGTTTATTCAGCGTAAGGATCGGATTTTCGGTTGGTTTGCATTATTTTGTATTGCTATGGGCTGCACGCTTCTACTCGTATGCCGTACATTGCAATGGTTTATCGACATGAAGGAGCTTTATTACTGGGGAGCGCTCTGCACCCCGATAGGGATATGGGCATGTTTAAGCTTTTATCTCAATGCACTTAATATTGGTAAGTATTTATATACTAGAATTGTACATGTTGTACTTGGTATATATATCGTGTTACTGACGCTTATCGCGATTTTCAAGCCACTGCTTTATAGAGAATTGACCTTTGTCGGCAATGCGTTTATCGGTATAATCGTATTTACTACGATTGCGATTGCATTAGCGCAGTATGCTTATCATCGTCGTCGTAAGCCAATAACTGAGGATACAGGGACAGAGTGGCGCTGGCTGCTTCGTGGCTGCTGGACGTTTGGAATTGGAGCGCTTATTAGCGTATCGATGTATACTTTTTTTCCAGAACAGCTAATGGAGGATCTGTTAAAGTCCCATGATTACCCTTATCGTGTCATTGAAGGTCTTCTGCCTAATTCATTGCTCCTTTTCTTTATTTGTATGGTAATGGTGACAGTAGGCAGAGTACAGCGTATCTATCGTGATTCTGAGCGTAATGCCGCGGAGCTGCTTGTGAAAAACAAGGAGCTTGAGCAATTTCATCGTAATCTCGAGCAGCTAGTAGAGCAGCGGACCTCTGAGCTAGAGCAAGCTAATCGTTCACTTGCTGTGACGATGCGCGAAAAGGCTGAAACATTGGCTGATATCTCTGTACTAGAGGAGCGTAATCGTATTGCTTATGAAATGCATGATGTTGTCGGTCATACGCTAACTGCTGCGATTGTTCAGCTTGAAGCGACGAGAAAGCTGCATGATCGTGAAGGCAGTATTTCATTAGATCGATTGGAGCTGCTTGATGATCTCGTTCGTAAGGGGCTAGATGATATTCGTCGCGCTGTTCGATTAATGAAGTCTGATGAAGAGGAGCAGCAGCTAACGTTTGAGGAGTCGATCCGTGAGCTGATTCAATTTGCCGAGGATACGATGGATTGTAAAGTAGACAGCGATATTATGCTGCCGCGTGAGCTTCCGATTGGGAAAGTCACGGAAAGTGTGCTCTATTCTGCGCTACAAGAAGGACTGACGAATGGCATTCGACATGGGCATAGTTCTAGCTTCAAATTCAAATTGCATGGCCTCGATACCGAGCTGCGTTTCTTGCTTATAAGTGATGGTGAACCATATCAAGCGGAAGCATTAGGTTTTGGACTAAGCTCGATGCTGGAGCGCGTAGAATTGCTCGGGGGTACAGTTTCCTTACGTCCGTCTACTGATGGTGAGGGCACTCCTGTTGGCTGTGAGCTAGAAATTGTCATTCCCTTGTCATGAAATTTGAATATTATTCAATGTGCTTGCCGCTGTAAGCCTCCTGCAAAAGGAGCGCATACAGCGGCTTTTTACATTGGCAGTATGTCCATAACCTGTAAATACTATGACAAAAGTGATGACGGTCTGTAACTATTGAGCAGCGAGCAGTCTCTGTACAATGTAGTTGTAACAATTTGTTATAACCATTTTAAGAGAAATGAGGGTTGAATATGATAACTGCAAGTAAAGCACGCGGCTTTCGTGTGCTAGCAATTATGCTCGTAATATCGCTATTATTTACACAGTTTCTTGTTTCGGCAGAACGCACATTTGGATCTACCGATACGACGTTGACCGTATTCGGTGATCAGCTTGGGGAAGGATTTACGGATTATAGCTGGTCAGGTGTTAGTCTTGACGAGGCTGATACGGTACACAGCGGTAATCGTGCAATTTCCTTTGAAGCTAGAGAAGGGCAAGCGATCTATTTCTACAAGGATCGTGTGCTTGGCATTAATGAATTGAAGGAGTTTAGCTTCTGGGTACATGGTGGTGGAAAGTCAGGAGCTGCGTTTAACCTGCAATTTACGTTAGGCGGGCAGCCGCTAGTTGAGCGTTCTTCTGAAAGCCTGCTGCCAGACGGAATTCCAGCCAATGAGTGGGTAAAGGTAACTGTTCCAATCGCAGCTACAGGTATTTCAGGATTGCTTGATGGTATTCTCATCTGGGGTAATGGTGCACAAGCGCCCATTCTATTAGATGATATGCAGTTTACGCTGGATTCATCTGTAGGAGGCTCTTCAGGCGGCGGGCAAGAGCCTAGTGGCGAGGAGCCAGGTAATGGAGAGGAACCAGGCAACGGTGAAGAGCCAGGCCACGTTGAAGAGCCAGGCAATGGTGAAGAGCCAGGTAACGGCGAAGAACCAGATGAAGAACCAACAGAGGAGCCTGGTGAAGTATTGCCAATCGAGCCGCTAGAGGGTGTCTATCTGTATGATGATCAGCTAGCAAGCTTTATGACGAACTATAGCTGGGGCGAAGTGAAGATCCAGCAGCAAGCAGTTAGACACACAGGAGAAAATGCGATTCGCTTTACACCTAATGGTAACGAGGCGATGTACCTGTACAGTGGTAACCTGCTAACCGTTAATGAATACGAGAAGCTTCGTCTATGGGTGAACGGCGGTGCACAAGGCGGTCAATCCGTTAAGCTGGCTTTGACAGCAGGTGGGGAGACAGCTGCTGAATATCCGCTAGAGCACTGGATTCCAGAAGGTATTCCAGCGAATAGCTGGACGTTGATAGAAATTGACTTAGCAGAGCTACAGCTTGGGTCCCGACTGTTTGACGGGTTGCGCTTTACAGGCAATATCTCAGCTAAGCAATCGCCAATCTATATTGATGATATCGGCTTAGTTTCAAGAAAAGCAGCACAGATGGCAGTTGCCGAGCTGCGATTAAGCCATGCACAGCTTGTTATGCTACCTGGTGAGGAGCGTCAAATTCATGCGGAAACCTTCCTTGTAAATGGAGATACAAGTATTGTTACAGATGATGCGGAATGGACCGTTGATCGCCCAGAGCTGCTAAGCATTGAAAATGGACGTATCACGGCATTAGGCGAAGGCCTTGTTCATGTAACAGCATCGTATAAAAACTTTACAGCAGAAGGCTTTGTGCAAATTACGAATGTTGAACCACAGCCAGTTTATATTGATGGCCTAACTGAGGGGTATCTTAACTATAGCTGGCATGAGAAGGATTTTGCTAATGCTGAGCAGGTGCATAGCGGCAACGCCTCAATTAAGTTCGTGCCAAGCGGATGGGATGGCGTCTGGATTAATGGAGAAGAAAAGCGAAGAATAGATCATTATTATGGCTTTGAGTTTTGGTTGCATGGTGGCACAGATGGCGGTCAGGCGTTATTGTTCCACGTATTTGACGGTGGGCAATTACTAGGAACTATTCACTTGTCAGAATTGCTGCCTGATGGAGAATTGCCAGCGGATCAATGGACGAAGGTAACGGTGAATTTAGCCGATCTTGGATTAGATTCTGGTTACTTTAATGGCGTAGTCTTTCAAGCAGGAACGGAATATGACCAAGGAGCTATTTATATTGATGATATCTCTTTTCTAGCTAACCCTAATCCTGGTCAATTACCAGAGCCAGAGCTTCCGCTCATTACTGTATCAGTGGATCAAGCCTCTGAGCGCAAGCCAATTAGCAATGACATTTACGGTATTAACTATGATGATAATAACCCTACGGATTCTACACTGCCGTTCCCAATTGAGCGTTGGGGAGGCAATCAGACAACTCGTTACAACTGGAAGCTTGATGTAGCGAATCGTGCCGATGACTGGTTCTATATGAACTATCCTTATGACAACGATGAGCTAGAGCAACTTCCACATGGCTCTACGTCTGATAAATTTATTGATCGCGTGTTAGATCGCGGTAACAATGTGCTAATTACGGTACCGACAATTGGTTGGACACCTAAAGATCGTGAAATTCGCTACGCCTTCTCGCAACGGCTGTACGGTGCACAGCAACGCTGGTCACCAGAAGTAATAGATGCGGGTAACGGTGTACTTGCTAACGGTCAGCATGTTGTAGGTAATGATCCGTTTGATACTTCAGTTCAAGTTGGGCCAGAGTTCGCAACAGAGTGGATCCAGCATATTGCAGATCGAACAGATGGCAAGGTGCGTATGTATGCTCTTGATAATGAGCCGGAAATTTGGCATGTTACACATCGCGATGTTCATCCTGAAGCGCCTGGCTATGATGAGCTATGGAGCAAAACAGTGGAATACGGCTCAGCGATTAAAGCTGCTGATCCTGACGCCTTATTGTTTGGACCTGTAGCATGGGGCTGGTGCGGTTACTTCTACTCCTCGCTTGATGCTTGTACAGATGGTCCAGACCGTCAAGCACATGGTGGCAAGCCATTCCTAGAATGGTATCTTGATCAGGTTAAGCAGTATAAGGATGAGAACGAAGTACAGCTAATCGATTATCTTGATATTCATTACTATTCTCAGGAGAATGGCGTACCATCTGATGATGAAAGCCCGTTGACGGCTAAGCGTCGTTTCCAAGCGTTAAAGTCGCTATTCGATGACAATTTTGTTGATCATTCATGGATTCAAGAGCCAATTCGCTTAATTCCACGCATGAAGGAAATTATTGCAAACTCTATGCCTGAATTAAAGCTTGCGATTACTGAATATAACTTCGGTAATGGCGTTGGGATTACTGCCGGTCTAGCACAAGCAGAGGCACTGGCGATCTTCGGCAGAGAAGGCGTTGATCTTGCAACTAGATTTGGTAACTTCCGAGCAGGCACACCGATTGAGGATGCATTTAAGCTGTATCTAGATTATGACGGCAATGGTTCAGCGGTTGAAGGAAGCAGTTTAGCGACAAGCTCTTCGCTTTATGATGCAGTTGGTGCGTACACGATCGAAGGAGAAGATAAAACATTTATTCTATTGTTCAATAAAGACACGTTAACAAGAGATGTTCAATTAGACACGGGTCTAGCTGCAGGCTTGCAAGGGGAAACGTATACGTTTAACGCCTCACAGCGTCTAGCTCAGACAGATGACATTACAACTGGTAACGAAGGGCTGCTATCTATTAAGCTAGCTAAGCGCTCTGCAACACTTATCGTGCTTAACCATTAATCGAATTGGGGTGCGAAGAATGCTAACCTATGATGTGATTATTGTTGGAAGTCGTATTGCAGGTTCTACACTTGCTTATGAGTTATCTAAAGCAGGTCATCATGTTTTACTCGTAGATAAAGCGACCTTTCCTAGCGATACGCTATCGACTCATAATTTCTTAAGCCATGGCGTCGTTATGCTGCGAGAAATGGGTGTGCTGGATGCCTTGCTGCAAACTGGAGCGCCAGCCTATAGCAGAGCATTCATTCAGTTTGATGATGCTGTCATAGATGGTGAGTTTCCACAGGTTCAAGGGAATGCAGATTGTCTCTGTATTCAGCGTCATGTGCTTGACAGGGTGGGGGTCAGTGGTTCGAGCCCACTACAGGTCATAGCCGAGAAGCCTTGATACATAAGGCTTCTTTTCATTTTTCTGACCATTTGTAAGCATGCAAAACCGGCCTGATCCCCCTCGTGGTCAAGATTTGGTCAAGAAGATACGATGGTTAAAACACAGATGAATCCATGATTTTGGGCACAAAAATAGACCGTCTTCATTGAGGATTTGAAGATACGGTCTATTTTACGTTTTCGGCGTCGCTTTGTTCAATTATGTTGTCACTGAATAGCAGCTTGCCTAATTTCTTTGCTGTTTCCTTCTGCATGCTTGGTAAAAGATGACTGTACGTGTCTAGAGTAATCCTCACATCGGCGTGTCCTAGCCGCTCTGATACGATCTTAGGATTCTCCCCTTGAAGTAGTAGAAGCGTTGCGTGTGTATGACGCATATCATGGAATCGGATCTTCGGAACATTGGCTTTGTGGATCGTTCGATCATACACTCGGCGTAAATTGCTTTTGTTGGTTGGCGTACCAATCTCACTGCATATCACCAGATCCATATCCTTGTATATTCCTGCCCCAGCCTGGAGCTTCTCTTGGCGTATCTGAAGCCGATGTTTCTTGAGCCGGGATAATGTGTCATCATCCAAATCAATCACCCTGGAACCCGATTTCGTCTTCGTGTACGGGAGTATTTCTTTTCCATCTGCACTTAGAGTTTGAGTGATACGGATACAGCCATTCTCGAAATCTACATCCTTCCAGCGAAGACCCAGGATCTCTCCTTGACGCATACCGGTTGTGAGTGCAAGTAGGAATGCAATGGAGTAGCGGTTACCCTCTAAATGATTCAAAAATCTTTTCACCTCATCTACTGTCCAGACCTGCACCTCTTTCTTTGTTGCTTTCGGACGATCAACGAGGGAAGCGTGATTTTTATTGATATAACCCCATCGTTCGGCTTTTTTCAATGAATCATTAATCATGGTATGCACTTTCTGTATGTTCTCATCAGACAGGCTCTTTTCCTTTGTCAGACGGTTATACAGCTGCTGAATCACCATAGGGTTGAGTTTGGATAATTCGATATTCCCTAGGTAAGGGATGATATGCTTATTGACAATCCAACTGTAAGTTTTTATGGTTTGCGGCTTAACCTTTGTTTGCTTATCTTCGAGCCATTGATGCAGATAATCCTTGTAAAGCAGTTTAGATGTTTCAACATAAGTTCCACTGTTGATTGAAGCTTCCAGTTCATTCATTGCCTTGATAGCATCGTCTTTTCGTTTGAATCCTCGTCTTTTGATTTGTTTAGGCTTGCCGTTATCTTTAATGCCAATAGTTAGAACGAAATACCACGTGTTTGTTTTCTTATCTTTATTTACTGATCTACCTGCCATGGAAATGCCTCCTTCGTTATTCTAAGTATTAAAAAACGGTGGGCTAGGTTAGCTCACCGGATGCAAACATTCAATTTAACCACCTCCTTTCAGTGACATCATCCTAGCCTTTAAGCCATTGCAAGAATACTGACTTATAAATTTTGATTCTCCGGCCAGCTTTTACTACATGAAATTGTCCGGAATTGGCGAGCTCGTATGCTTGACGACGGCCAATTTCCATAATCTCCTGAATATCGGCCACACTAAGTACAGAGGGATAATCTTTAATTTTCTTCTTTATCATGTTGATTCAGCTCCTTAGTCTTCCTGATTGGTAGTGGTCTTTTCATTTAAGTCTGAAGTGTATTTACGCCCAACGTTGTAGAGAAATTGCATTGTATCGTTGTAGAGTTTTTTCGGATACCAGATGTAAAGCTCTGGATTATCCTTGGCTTCGATGTGTTGAAGTGCTTGAACGGATGATGATGTTCTGTGTTCACTCGGTAGATGATTTGGGTTAATGAGAATGTCCGTCTCATCGATTGTGTTTATTAGGTTTGCTATGACGTGTCTTACATGAGGCCTGGTGTACACTTCTTTTGAACGAGACGTGAAGATTTCCCTTTTATCACCGTTCGTAGCTTCAAGAAAAGCAATCACAACGAATTTATAACTGTTCTCGGTTATTGGGTTTACTCCTTTTGCATTTGCATTAGAGATATAATTTTCCCCCGCAACGCCAAGTTCGTTATCATCTTGAATCTGTTGATGTTCGATGACGATAGACTTGTATTCCCCTATATAAAAATCGTCGAAGAATATATCCATCTTCACATTAAAATCTCTGCTTATAGCACGAAGTACCTTTGATGGCACATCGTTTGCATTACGCTCCATATGAACGAGATTTGGCTGTGAGATGCCCACTCGGCTCGCTACACTCTTACCGCTGTATTTGTTTCCAAACCTCTTTTGCAACAATTCACGAATGAACTTAACTCTCCCGCCAACATCCAGTGTTGAAAGTTGAGCGTAGTCTGTTGAATCCAATACGATTGAAGATTCCATTGTTGTGTCCTCCTTGTACCCTTGATGATTGTTATTATACACCAGTGCTATAAAATTATCTATATGGTATTAACATTTTTATTTTTGTGATGTATGATTGTAATCATAAATCGCCCAAAACGATGTTATACGTGTATAAACTATACCGTCTATGGGACAATGACTGGGGAGTGATTACGTATGTGGGACACCATAGGATTAAGCAGTGCAATAACGCCGCTCACCGAAGGGCAGTTGAAAAGTACGAACTGGACAAGAACTGGAACAGATGAAGTTCATGACAATGAGCGTGGGGTTACGATATTCAAAACATTGGCCCGCAAATCGAAGGATAACAAGGGGATTCCGTACATTCGGTACACTTATAAGGCCGACGACCCAACTGTCGCTTATCTCAAGGTAGAGGTGTCGATGCCGACGTTCCTCAACGGTAGTAACGTGAATGAACTTGTTGAGGGAGATATCCCGAAGTTCTTTCAGCTTCTTCGAAGATATATCGCCGGTGAGCTCGGTATCAAATTGAAGAACGTGCCCAAGTCATGGACTGTAACTAAACTCCATGCTTGTAGAAATTTCGATGTCGGAAATAATGTCCAGCAGTATCTACAACATCTATCTCAAATACAGCGGCCAAAGTATCAAAACAGAGTTTATAAGGAAGTTGGCGGCCCCAAGATTGAAACTCTTGAGTGGCATGCAAGAGGCAGAAAGGAGAAATTCTACGACAAGGAGGTGGAAATTAAGAAAAAGAAGAAATACAAAGGCCAAAAAAATCATCGGAAGCAGGCAAAGGGCATTTTACGATACGAAGTGGAGTTGTCACGGCAAGAACTTTATGCGAAAGATCATCAACGCCGAGCAGATGTCTTACTGTCAAAAGCATTTGCAGATGAAATTCTAGAGAAAGGATTAATGAATTATGGGATTTCTAATAAAATCCAATTGAGTGGGCTTCAGAATGCATATGATATTATTGTAAATTCTGATATCGGTAACCGGCAGAAAACAGCTTTAGTGGCAATGCTACATGAACTACATGAATATGGTGAAAAACAAACGAAAAAACGCCATCCCAGCAGTACGTACAGTCGAAATATTGCGTTATTGAAAGAAATCTTGGGAACGGAAAAGCTGATCTTTAGCCCGCTGGAATTACCGCCGCTCACCCAAATCGTTTCAATACAACGTGAGAAAGAAAAAGGCCTGCCCATGTAACTCATGGACAAGCTCATTGGTCTCCTCATCAATTTTACCACCTTCCGACATTTCCTTACAACGCAATACTTCCTCCAAAGACATTTTACATGGAGTGGCGGTCGTGGTAGGCTTCAGGCTAGGCGGCACCTGTTTCTGGTGTCGCCCTGACGCCGTAAGCCACGACCGCAGAGGCTCCATGTCAAATGTCGGAACTACATTGAGTACGAAGATACTGTCTTAGTTCATGTGTTTTGTAACGGTAAATTCTAGCTCTGTCATCAGTTTAATCTGATTGTGGATTTCACTCGGAATTTGACACTCAAAACCACTGGCTATTGAAATCATGATTGAATGAGTATCAAGTAACGAGAAATAAGAATCTACCGTTGCCATCAACTTGTACTTTCCTAGAAATACTATTAGATAATGATCAACAGCAACTATTCTGACAATCTTCTCATCGATCATATACACTATGTCTGTTGGGAAGGATAATCCGTCATTCGTTATCCGAGCTGATACATTCTGTATGTCTGTATGATTTATTCTTGCTTTAATAGGACTAATCACCGCATCTGAAACGCTCTGAATGGTACTACATGAGATTTTGAGCAGTAGTTCTACGATATGTGAGATAAGACGAATAAACTGCTTGTAACGTAATCTCAGAAGCTTCCGGCTAATGAAAAGCTTCTTCTTTGGTTGGTCGATTAACAGCGGCGGTGTATTTGAATTTGCTTCGATGATATGCAAACGCCAACCAGTTGTTCGTTCAATAAGTTCCAACCATTTTGTCTTCGACTTTTCATCACTTCTTAACTCAGTGATGAGGATGATTATATATTTAGGATGCTCGCTGTTGATTTCTTTTACTATGTTCTTTATGTCAGAGATTGTTTTATCTCCGACGATGGTGATGGGAACATGCACATCTTTTTGTTTATTCTGCATGTGTCATTCTCCTTTTCAATGTGATGGTCAAGCTACTTACATTAATCCCTGCTCTTTCAAGCTGTGGAATCGATTATCGCCAATGATAATATGATCAAGAACATCAATTCCGACGACATCCCCAACCTCCACAAGCCTCTTGGTCATTTGTATATCTTCAGGTGATGGAGCGGGATCGCCGCTTGGGTGATTGTGAGCAAGCAAAATGGATGCACTGGATCGTTTGATGGCTGAGCGAAAAACTTCTCTTGGATGAACAATCGCAGAGTTCAGTGTACCGATTGATATGATGTCTTTCTGAATCACGTGATTCTTCGTATTAAGGTGAAGAATACAGAATCTTTCATGCTGTAAATACCGCAGTTCGGGCATTAAATAATCAGCGGCATCTTTCGGACTACGGATGATGAAAGGAGAGCCTGAAGGCACGTTCAATCGTTTTGCCAGTTGTAATGCAGCGATAATCTGTTGAGCTTTACGAGGTCCAATTCCTCTGATGCTCAGCAGCTCCTGCTCAGTAATTTCCATCAGTTCAGAAATCGACGGGCACTTTGAGAAAATCTGCTCGATGATGTAGCTGTTCGGTTTCTCAGAGAGTGTTTGTGCAAATAAGTATTGAAAAGATGTGAGATCATATGCGTTCATTGAATATTCCTCCTAAGAAATAGCAAAAGGAGAGACCATAGGCGGCCCCTCCATTGCGTAAAGGTGATGATTAAGTTAAGATAATGCTAATATTGGTTTTTCTATTGGTCGCTCTTAGTTGGCGGCCATTTCTTTTTTCTCTGCTTCTTCAATTTCGATATTGATGAGGACAATCTTCGTAAGCGTTCTGGCATACTGATAACCTTCTTCTGTATGCATAGGAGCGTTTTTATCCATCGTACGTTTCAATGCGAGCAGCTGCTTTTTCTGCCGATGCAGTTGAGTAAGTCTTTCCATTTCGATTCACCTCCTTGTCGTAAATTCATCCAACATCATCCATCATCGCTGAGCTTTTGCCGCTTGCTGCTTGTGACGGTTCAATTGCTTCGGAAAATATTTCTCGAAGTATTTCACCATGTAAGCGGCGGCGGTCTCATCGTCGAGTTCCCAGCAGCGTTTGAACCACGAGTAAAGCAAAGTTCCAGCGATCCGTATGCTGCCGTTGACAACGAGCTGCTTTAACAATGTCTGCAAATCCTCTGGCAAGCCTCTCCGAACTACCATCTGTTTCACCTCCTTTCATAGTTCCGGTACTCTCACAACCGAAGATTGTCACTGTTAAGCCAACGACAAATAACCCACTAATAATAGAGGGAATGTTGACTTCGATATTCAATTTGTTAGTCAGCCATTAATGCTTACGATTCCGATAATCATCCCAGCATCGACAGCACACTATCTTGCTCATCGGAACATCAAAAACAAACCTATCGATAAATATGTCTTCCCCTTTCAGACTATCGAGCTGAATTCCGCAATCATCACAGTTGATATTACATTCAGCCTCATTCACAGGATGCCGTTGGTCAGTTGAATGATCGACACTCTCCAAGACCATCAACTCTGCTAATCTTAATCGTGACGCTTGCCATTTCTCATGCATTGGTAATCACCTCCTTTCAGGCAATCAAATTCATTTAATGAAAAAAGACCTATTATCCGATAGTGCGGATTATAGGCCTCAATGTAACCGGGTGGGGCATGAAACGGAGATAGGGGGTGTTATTTATTATGAAGGGTGGTGCCGCCAGAAAATATATGTGATTTTTCAGCTATATAAGGGGTTAATACTGGCTCATTGAATTTAGTGTGTATTTCTTTTCTTGAAAATTATTTAAGAAAATTAACTGTACCGGGTTACAAAATGGCTATTCCTCGGATATATAAATAGTGGTCACCCGCTAGAGACTAAATTAATTGAGGTAGCATATGTAGCTGGAGGGATAAATCCTTTATTTATAAGGGGTTTCGAGATTTTGTAACATGGTACTCCTGTAGAAAAATGACTAAATAGCATTTTCACGCCCAATAACCATTTTTGCATGTTCCAATTCAGCATATTATTTGCTTAATACAAAGTGGATTCAATAAAAGTAGAATGCCTAAATTGGTTTACAAGTCAGATCCTTAATAAATATTGAAAAAAAGGTGCTGCTGGAAGAAGAAGTGTGGTTGATCATCAATTCATCACCATAATAATTTTGATTGCTCTCAAATTAGAATTATGTTGGAAAAAGGATTGAGCATATATTCGTAGAATTTACTTCATGTATGTCTCTGCATGGAAATTGAACATTATACCACAAAACAAACGTTCGCTGACACTCTTATGTCAAAATATAGTACTATAGTATGAAGTGTTACATTTTTATACGGTAGAGGTGACAGAATGTCATTAACCGAAAGAATTCAACGAGAAATAGACCAAATCAGTGGACAAAGACATCAATTATTATTCATATCGTGTGTCACTACCGATATGAATTCAGTTATAGATCAAGTTCAGACACTCTTAATACCAACCTACAATCTAAGCCTTGAATTGTCTCGGCACCTTAGAGAATTCCCTGTACAAAAAAGACAGCGTGAAGTGAGTGCGTTTTTACGACAACTGGTGAATAAAAGTGAACGTAAGATCGTGTGCTTCAATAATATCGAGTACATATTTGATCCTGAGTTAACACAAGATCCGCTAAGACTATTTGAAAGTTTAAGCGGAAATGTAGTCGTTATTGTAATATGGCCGGGCAATGTGGATGGTTCAACGTTGACATACGCAGTTCCAGGGCATCCCGAACATACTACATTACAAGTCCAAAAAGAAAATATCATCACATTGTAGGAGGATGAAACGTGAAATACAGTGAATTAATCCATTTCGAACCCGTAGAATCGGTAGTAGAACTTAAGGGTGCAGCCAAAAGTGATTATGCCAACAAACTAATAGATACTTATGTCATATCAGAGCATATGGCCGAAACGATAGATGAAGTGATAATCGAACAATTGCAATTTCAGCATCCCGCAGATAATAAAGGACTATTTATTGTTGGTAATTACGGAACAGGTAAATCCCATCTAATGAGTGTGATTTCCACAATTGCAGAAACAGAAGCAATCAGCTCACGGATTCAGAATGATCGTGTATCAACGAAGGCAAAGGAAATAGAAGGTAAGTTTAAGGTGTTGAGAATTGAACTTGACGGGATCACTATGCCATTACGTGAAATTCTATTTCAATATATGGTTGAATACATGGAGGACCTCGGCGTAGATTTTGAACTTCCTGATTTTGATTCTGTGAAAAGTAACAAAGACGAACTACTGAAAATGATGGCGGCTTTCCATGATGTATATCCTGATCATGGTTTTCTGATTATCATTGACGAGCTACTGGATTATCTGCGATCAAGGAAAGATCAAGAGCGTATTTTGGATTTTAACTTCATAAGGGTGATGGGGGAAATTTGCCGTACAAGCCGCTTTCGGTTCATGGCTGGGATTCAGGAGATGTTGTTCGACAATCCTAAATTTCAGTTTGTAGCAAGTGAATTAAACCGAGTGAAGGAGCGGACAGAACAAGCATTTATCTCAAGAGAAGATATTGAGTATGTTGTATCTCAGCGACTACTGAAAAAAGATGATAAGCAAAAAGCGTTAATTCGTGAGCACTTACAAAAGTTCACTTCGTTATATGGGAAGCTGAATGAGAACATCGAAAAGTATGTTGAATTATTTCCAATTCATCCTGCTTATTTAGCTACATTTGAGAAGGTTTCAGTTGCGGAGAAGCGAGTTATTCTTAAGACAATCAGTCGGGAAATGAAGAAAGTATTGGACGAGGAGGTTCCTGCTGAACAGCCGGGGTTAATTTCATATGATAGCTATTGGCCATATATTGAGGGTGACAAAGGCCTGAAAACAAATCCGGATGTAAAAGCGGTTATGTCTAAAGCAAATATCTTAATTGATCGTATTGAGAATGCCTTTACTCGACCTGCTTATAGACCGATGGCTAAACGAATCGTTCAAGCGTTATCTGTTTTTAGACTAACTACGGACAATATATATTCCCAGCTAGGTGTTACACCGGACGAATTACGTGATCAATTGTTTTTGTACGCAGAATTACCGGAACAAGATTCGGAATTCCTTCGCACGACGATTGAATCTGTACTGAAAGAAATCTTAAAAACAGTGAGTTACCAATATATTTCGGTAAATAAGGAAAATGGTCAATATTACTTGGATATCGACAAAGATATCGATGTAGATAGTTTGATCGAACACAAGACCGAAACATTGAGCAACAATCAGTTAGACCAATATTATTTTGAAATATTAGCCCAAGTAACAGACACGGCAACAGAACACACCTATGTACCGGGATATAAGATATGGAAGCATGAGCTAGCGTGGCATCAAAAGAGAGTAACTCGCCCGGGTTACATTTTCTTTGGTGCACCCAATGAACGGTCCACAGCACAGCCAGAAAGAGACTTTTATCTATATATGATCCAGCCATTTGATCCTCCTAAGTATAAGGATGATGAAAAGCCGGATGAAGTCTTCTTCAAACTGGATGTGAAAGATGAGAAGTTTGTATTACCTATGAAGTTCTATGCAGGTGCAAAAGAAATGGCTGCATCAGCGACAACCGGCACAAAGCAGCTCTACGAACAAAAAGCAGATACCTATCGCAAACAAGTTGTAAAATGGCTAAACGAAAACATGCCAACAACTTTCAAAATGACGTATAAAGGCGTAACTAAGAAACTGGCGGAGTGGAGCACGTTTGCTCATGCTCATGGAGCAGTACGTGAAATCATTGATTCCGCCGCTGATGACTGCTTATCATCATGGTTTAATGAGAAATATCCAGACTATCCTTCATTCACTAAAGTGAATACATCTATTACTTATGAAAGCTTAAGGACAACTTATATCCCAGAAGCTTTAAGGAATATTCCACAGCCAAGTACCAAGAATGGTAAAGCTATATTAGAAGGTCTTGTATTACTTGAAAACGAGAAACTCAACGCCCATCGATCTGGATATGTGAAATGGGTATTGGGGTTGTTGGAACAAAAAGGGCATGGGCAAGTACTTAACGCATCAGAACTACTTGAGATCATACAAATTTATCAAGGGAATCTAGAGCTGAAAAAGACGAAAATGTTCCAGCTAGAGCCGGAACTATTTACTGTAGTATTAGCAGCTATGGTTTTTAATGGTGATATTGTTATGACGGTTAATGGTGAAGCCTATGATGCGATGAAGTATGATCAACTCATAAGACTTTCACTGGATGAACTTATGGACTTCACACATATCAAAAAGCCAAGTGATTTGCCACTGCCTGCTCTTAGAGAGTTGTTCCAGTTGTTTGATATTAGCCAAGGTCTATTACATCAGGATGCACTCGACCAAGGTATTGGCATGTTGAATGTTAAATCTTCACAAGCACTAAAAGATGTTGCTACTTTAACTCATGAAATTAAAGATGGAATCCCAATTTTAGATACTGCACTATTATCGAAAGCTGAAGTCGTTGAGAAAAGAGATCAATTGAATGAGCTTAAGGATTTCCTTCAAAGCATTCAAATTTACAATACACCCGCAAAGCTCAAGAACTTCAAATATAGTGTTGATCAAGTAAAAACTTATGCTAATACATTTAACCTTGTTGATCAACTCAATAAGTTAAAGAAACGTGCAGAGGTAGTAGCGAAAGCTGCGGATTATATCGTGAAAGCTCAATATCACCTGCCTACGGACCATGACTGGCAGAATCAAGCTGAGGCTGCCATAGAAAATCTACTGGATGCATTAAAACATGGCGATGAGATCCAAATGGAGCTTAAAGAAGTTCAGCGATTGAAGACAGAGTATGTATCCATTTATATGAAGATCCATTCGTCGGCACGTCTAAATGCAACGGATGATAACAAAAAGCAAAAACTGTTCAATGATCCAAGGTATACTGCCTTGCGTCAACTTTCGACTATAGAAATATTATCCTCACAGCAGTTAGAACAATGGCAGGAACGGATGAATGAGTTACAGCCTTGTTGGCGGTTAACTAAAGAGGAATTAGAACATTCTCCAATATGTCCACACTGCAAGCTTCGACCAAAGGATCAGGCTTTAGTAAAGAATACAAGTTTGGATGTAGTAGAAGATCAACTCCAAGACTTAATGGATTCTTGGACATCGACATTGTTGAATAACTTTAATGATCCACAGATTAAACAAAACGTCTCTTTATTAAAGTCAGAGCAGCAACGATTAATTCAAGAATTTATTACAAGCAAACAATTCTCTTTGCCGATAGATGTGAAGCTTATTCAAGCCATTAAGGAGCTTCTGCAAGGTATAGAAAAGATTGAATTCAATATGAATGATGTACTGAATATGATGGGGAACGGTGACCCACTGACGGTGGAAGACCTTAGAATCCGTTTTGAGAAGATGATCAAGGAGCGGGTTGGGAGTTCTACTGGAAGTAACGTTCGTATCATGTTAAACCGTAAATAGGAGGACTGTCAGTGTCTTATTCTAAAAATGAACAAATGACAATGTTTGATAAAAAAGATAAACAACAATCTGGGCCGGTTACTTGCTTGGGAATGACATTTAATAATGATGAAGAACGAAGAGCTTATTTTATTGAAGAGCTGCGTAAAAAATTACCAGAACTAAAACAAATAGAAGGGTTTCCATTAGGTGAGGATGAAGATATCCTCGCCATTTCCGATCCACCATATTATACTGCTTGCCCAAATCCTTGGTTGAACGAACTTATCGATGAATGGGAAGGAAATAAAGACAATCAGTCAATAGAAGATGAATTGGAATATCATCGAGAACTTTTTGCTGCTGATGTCTCTGAAGGGAAAAATGATCCTATATATCTTGCACATAGTTACCACACAAAAGTACCATATAGAGCGATCATTAGATATCTACTTCACTACAGTAATCCAGGGGATGTAATATATGACGGATTCTCTGGAACTGGTATGACTGGAGTTGCAGCTAACTATTGTTCAAGTAAATCTATTATTGAGGACATGGGATATACGGTACAAGGTGAAAAAATATATGATATGAGTGGTAATTATATTTCCAGAATAGGAGAAAGAAAAGCAGTATTACAGGATTTATCACCTATTGCCACTCATATAGCTAATAACATAACGAATAATAAGGTAGAAGGTTTTTTGGAATTTGTTAATACACAACTAGATGAAATTGAAAACCAATTTTCCTGGTTGTATGAAACACATCACTCCAAGGATAATCTCATTGGGAAAATAAACTATGTCGTTTGGAGTGAAGTGTTTATATGCCCTCATTGTTCAACAGAGATATCGTTCTGGGATGTAGCTGTTGATATAAAAAATAATGAAATAAAGGAAAATTTTAATTGTATAAAATGCAATGTAGAGTTATCTAAACGTAATATGGACAGGGTGTTCGAACACAAATTTAGTTCGAAATTGAAAACATCTTATAAACAGAATAAATATATACCAGCACAAATCAACTATTCTCTCAATGGAAAAAGGTATGATAAAACCCCAGATAAAAGGGATATTGAATTATTAAAAAAAATTGAGGAATTAGAGCTAAGCGTATTTTATCCTACAAATAGCATAATTCATGGTGACGAAATAGGTAGGCTTTCAAATTTAGGTTTTGATTATTCATTTCAGTTAATGTCTATTAGAAATAATATAATAATAGGTGCTTTATACGAAAAATTCATGGAATCAAAATATAAAAATTTAGGTTTGTTTTTATTAACAGCTGCTATTCCTAATCTAACTTGGATGTATAGATGGCGGATTAATAAAAAAGGTGGATCTACATCTGGAACGTATTACATATGTTCAACTCCACAAGAAAATAATCCTTTCAACCAAATAAGACGAAAATTAACAGATATTACGAACATTATTGGCGTTGAAAATAAGAGGAATAATGCTGTGATAAGTACTATCTCTTCAACTAATAATTTAATAACAAATAATTCAATTGATTATATTTTTACGGATCCTCCTTTTGGTTCTAACTTGATGTATTCAGAATTAAATTTCCTATGGGAATCGTGGATAAAGGTAGCAACAAGAAACGATTCTGAAGCTATCATCAATAGTACACAAAACAAATCAAATAATGAGTACAAAGAACTAATGGTTAAATGTTTTAAGGAAAACTACAGAATACTTAAACCTGGAAGATGGATGACTGTAGTTTTTAGCAACTCGAAGGCAATCGTATGGAATTCTATCCAAGAGGCACTGCAGAGGGCTGGGTTTATAGTTGCAAATGTAGCTGTTTTGGATAAAAAACAAGGAAGTTTCAAAGCTGTTACTACAACGACTGCAGTAAAGCAGGACTTGGTGATATCTGCTTACAAACCAAAAGAAGAAAGTATTGAAAAGATGCTCAGGGAGCAAAACACTGAAGAATCAGCTTGGACATTTGTTAAACAGCACTTAGAACAGCTTCCCGTATTTATTGGTGAAAAAGGTGAGGCACAGATAATTATTGAAAGAACGCCTCGGATTCTCTTTGATCGAATGGTAGCTTTCCACGTTCAAAATGGACTTACAGTGCCAGTATCTTCAGCGGAATTTCAAGAGAAAATTATACAACATTATCCAATGAGGGATGGTATGGCATTCCTTGAGAGTCAAGTTGCCGAATTTGATAAAAAGAGAATTCTAGTTAAAGAATTTTCACAAATGAATTTGTTTGTATCGGACGAAAACAGTGCTATCGAGTGGATGCGTCAACAACTCATGAACAAGCCGCAAACAAGACAAGATCTACATCCAAACTACATGAAGGAAATACAGCATATTGCTAAACACGAAATACTGCCAGAATTGGATCAATTACTAGAACAAAATTTTCTATTGTATGAGGGAAATGAATCAGTGCCAAATCAAATTCACACGTACTTGAGCACCAACTATAAAGACCTTCGTGGACTGGATAAAGGCGATCCAAGATTAAAAGATAAAGCGAAAAATCGTTGGTATGTTCCTGATCCAAATAAACAAGCTGACTTGGAAAAGCTTCGTGAAAAATCCTTGTTGCGAGAGTTTGCTAACTATAAAGAAGAGCTCGATAATACCAAGAAAAAGTTGAAACAATTCCGAACAGAGGCCATTCGTGCTGGTTTCAAGAAGGCATGGGGAGAAAAAGACTACAATACCATTGTTAAAGTCGGTGAACGTCTTCCCGAATCTGTGATTCAAGAAGATGATAAATTGCTGATGTATTTCGATAACGCCCAAATTCGACTTGGTATGTAAGAAAGAAGTGAGAAGTGTGCCAACATGGCGAGATACTGTATTGAATCATTTTAACTATCTATCCCATTTGATGATCGTCACTGATCCTGACGGCTTACTTCAAGATGAAAAAATCATAACTGTTCTGAAAGATAAAGGCTTTGAAATTGTGGAGTTTCAGGATCGTGCTACATTTCGCTTCCTCTATGAAAAGTATTATCGTGGGCATAAGGATAAGTATGTTCTTATTTACTTGAAACATGATACAGTAGATGTTCTACCTTATGATGTTATTCAAGTGGGTCATTTAATCGACCTAAAGATATCGCAGATTTTTCCGGATTTCTCATATCACATCATCCAACAATTAGATTCACATGCCTTAGACGCCTTGTATGTTGCTCCCAAAGAGCAGCTTCAAGGCTCTCTTTCTAGTCACGCAACTTGTGACTTCTTACTTCATAGAGTGTATAAGCTAGCGTATGATATTGTGGAGACAAAGGAAGAGTTAATCCGTTTATTGCTTCAAAAGCATGAGAATGAATACTTTGTGCCACCGATCCTTGAAGAGTTTTTAGTAGACCATTTTACAAAAGATAACATCCTAAAAATATTGCCTATCGATCGATTGGTGAAATCAAAAGTTTTCTACTATCAGTACTTACAAAATGATTGGGAAAAGTACATCGATTACTTGAAGATAACCCAACATCAAAGTAAAGAGCATGGCTTGGACAACTATTATCAGCAGCCATTGCTTGGGAATTATGAATCAATGAAGTATGTTTTCAATCAGTTATTCCTGGAAGGTAAGCTTAAACCGATTGTACATGCAGATGCTAAAGGACTGCCAAAGTGGACGCATGTGGGAATTCAGTTAGAAGCTCAATCTAATTACAAACTTAAAGCAACAACGTTGGTCCAGAAGATCGAGAAGCTCGTGGATGTTCCTTTGAACTATAAACAATGGATTGAACTGTCCAGATGGTTTTGTGAACTGAAATACATTGCAAATGTAGACAAAGATCTTATTGATCTACAAGGTCTTGAACAAACGTTGGAGTTTAAGTTTGAAGCCTGGATGTTAAAGGAATATCAATCTTTATCTAATTTGCCATACGTGAATCATCCAGTCATGCTACATCACATCCCTCATTTCCTCCGCCTTCAACAAAGCAAGAAAAAGGCACTTGTTGTATTGGATGGAATGAGTTTCGTACAGTGGAAACAAATAGAGGAATACTTAAGCCATGAATTCCATTGCGATGTTCAAGGGAGTTTTGCCTGGGTGCCTACGGTCACTTCAATCTCTCGCCAAGCACTATTCACTGGTGAGATGCCTTTTTATTTTGCGGAGACGATTCACTCAACATATAAAGAACCGGCTGCATGGCAGCTGTTTTGGGAAAAAGAATCCATCTCTAAACTCCACATAAGCTATCAGAAGGGCTTGGGGCAAGAAACGTATGAGCGAGATAAGATTCAGGCTCTTCAAAAGAGCAATATCAAGATTGCGGGTATGGTTATAGATACAGTCGATAAATTAATGCATGGAGCCATATTTGGACATCAAGGCATGATTGCCGAGTTGGATGTTTGGCTGCAAAAAGGCTATTTGAAACAGCTGCTTAGAGATCTATTTGATGTTGGATATGACATTTACATTACCTCTGATCATGGAAACCAAGAGAGTACCGGAATTGGCCGAATTCAGGAGGGGGTTCTTGCTGAAACCAGAGGAGAACGTGTTAGAATATATAAGAACGAAATTCTAAGAGATCAAGCAGCACAATATCATTCCTCGATTGCATGGCAAAACACTGGACTACCGAATGATCGGTATATGTTGTTAGCCAAGAGTGGGGAGGCATTCATCAAGAAAGGTGAGCAAGTGGTCAGTCATGGTGGCATCAGCTTGGAAGAAGTGATTGTTCCTTTTGTTCACGTCACAAGAAAAGAAAACATTCTGTGAGGGATTGAAGATGAAAAAAGCAGTTGGTTTTGACCAGAAAATACTGTTACATCAGTTAGATTACATGGCGAAAGAAATTGGACGTAATGAAAAAGACGATCTATATAATCTTATGGATGAATACTTAAAGTCAGATATTGCTGGGAACAAATCAAGATTAAATGCCCGGACAATTATATTTAAAATATGGTGTTTGGTGCCGGAATCACACCAATACATTCAACAACGAGCTGTTCAGATGTATCCGCATTGCTCACAAGCAGAAAAATTGTTGATTCATTGGGGATTAACCATGCTAGCCTATCCGTTCTTCAGAGATGTTGTTCATGAAATGGGCAAGCTGTACAAATTACAAGATGAACTGTCCAGTGAACAAATCAACCGTAAGATGAAGAGTTTGTACGGGGATCGTCGAAGAATTGAAGTGGCTACAAGTGCTGTATTAACATCATTGCGTTCATGGAATGTCATTGAAACGAAAAAGAATGCTAACCGCATGGTTCAATCGTTCAACATTGGAAATTTTGATTTGAAATCTTGGCTAGTAGAGGTTCTCTTAATTGCGACAGAAGCAGAAGCACTCTCCATGCAAATGATCAACGATCATCCATTGTTGTTCCCTTTTGAGTATTTGATTTCACAAAGTGATTTGAGAACAGAAAGATTTATGGTGACAAGGCAAGGCGTTGATATGGTGATGATAAGATTAAATAAAAGAAGTTTGGTACAGTCATAGCTAATATTACAGCAAGTGAAGGCGGTGGTGAGTTTGATAAAACCAGGTGACATCGTGAAAGGGGCTCAGTTCCCTGAAACGGTTGAGATAAAGAAAGTGGAGAGTATTGAAGGAGAGTTTTATTCTATTGCTGCGATAGGCCGTGATACGAACCAATACTATGAGTTATTGCTTGAACAAAGTGATATGTCAGCATTGGTTTGTTTAAGCCAACAATCGGAAGCAAAGATCAATGCGACAACTGAAGATATCCAACACATGCTGCAATATTATGCCTTCGAAGTAGATGAGCAATTTTCTAAGGGAAGACCGCTTGGTAATACTCGCCTTATTCCTTTACCTCATCAAGTAGAGGCTGTGTATAATCGAATGCTGCAAGTGCCACAAGTGCGATACTTGTTAGCAGATGATCCTGGAGCGGGTAAGACCATTATGTCGGGGATGGTCATCAAAGAACTGAAAGCCAGAGCAAGTGCATCTCGTATATTAATATTGGTCCCCCCACTCGTATTAAAGCAATGGCAGGAAGAGTTGCAGGAGAAGTTTGGTGAGCATTTCCGGATTATCAACCGTTCAACATTACAAGAGTACGGTGGTAAAAATCCGTTTATAGAGAGTGACCTGTGCTTAGCTAGTATGTATTGGGCAGCTCGTGATGATGTGAAGAGTTACATCAGTGCAGCTGAGTTTGATTTCATAATTGTCGATGAAGCACATAAAATGGCTGCCTACACGCATGGGAAAATTAATAAGAAGACAGCCAAAACAAAAATGTATCAACTGGGGGAACTCATCCTTCGCCAATCTCAACATGCTCTGTTGCTAACTGCTACACCGCATAAAGGGGATATGGAGAACTTTCGTCATCTCATGCGGCTCATTGACTACGACATCTTTTCTAGTACTTCGATCAACGAAAACCTTCGGGAAAAGACGAATCCATTCTTAATCCGAAGATTAAAAGAGACGATGACTACCTTTGAAGGTATGCCGCTGTTTCCTACTAGGACAACGAAAACGATCCAATATCAGCTTTCACCAAATGAATTAGAATTGTACGATATCGTAACCAACTATGTACGTTATCACTTTAACAGAGCCATAAATTCAGGGAATAATAGTACGGCTTTCGCCATGATGTTGCTTCAGCGAAGATTGACATCCTCGTTGGAAGCTATTCATCTTTCTTTGCAGCGGCGGAAGAAAAGACTTGTAAAGCTTATGGAGCAAACGGAGTTAGAAAGAAAAAGATATCTCAAAAAGTTAAAGACGTTTGAAACAGAGGACTACCATGATGAATCATTTGATGTTCAGGATCAAATGGAAAAGGCATTAGAACAGTCTGTAGATTCTATCGACATCAACGAATTACAATTGGAAATCGATGAGATCAGCAAATTGGTTGATCAAACTACATACATAAAAATGAACAGCATTGAAAGAAAATATGAGGAATTAGAGCTCACACTGTTTGGAGTAAACGGGTTACTAAACCAAGGAGAAAAAATTCTCATATTTACTGAATCCGTTGATACGCTGAACTTTCTAGAACGAAAACTGTCTGAAAGAGTGCCAAAGATTGCAAAAATCGTTGGTCAATATTCTATGGACGAACGAAGAAGACAAGTAGAAGTGTTTAGAAATGAATGTCAGATCATGCTGGCAACGGATGCAGGTGGAGAGTCCATCAACCTTCAATTCTGTAATCAGATGATCAACTACGACATTCCTTGGAATCCTAACCGTCTGGAACAAAGAATGGGTCGTATTCATCGAATCGGTCAAAAAAATGAAGTGGCCATCTTCAACTTAGTTGCTTCTAATACTCGGGAAGGGGATGTCATGATCCGACTTCTTGAGAAAATGGAACAGATGAGAGATGATCTTGGCACCGACTTGGTCTATGACTTTATTGGAGAAGTGATCGAAAATGAGTATGGTGATCTTGCTTCATTAATGCAAGCTGCTGTACTAAATCGTGAAAATCTGGATGACATCATTGCAGTTATGGATAAATCCATATCGGAAGAACATAAGAAATTAATTAAACTGGTTGAGCAGGAGCGATTGGAGAAGGAAATCTTTGATTTGCCGACACTAAAGAAGGAACACAATGACCTATCTGTTAACCGCTTACCTGTACGTTGCTATTCCATGTTTTCTGAACATATTTTCAAACAAAACAACGTGCGTATTCATAAAATAAATGAAGGCAAAGTAAACCGGATAGACCGTCTGCCAAAATTCATACGTGATTTTGCCAGAAATAATCAGTTAGTTCAACTGGTTGATTTGGAATCCGTTAAGTATACGGGATATCAAGAATATGAAGAACTTGATGTAGAAGTTATGACGAATAACCACCCTTTGTTTCAATTAGCTCTTAAATTAAGCAAGAAGGAGACGGAGAAGTGGGCGTTAAATCGCTTTATGATATCCTATCCGGTTAAGGAGCCGCTATCGATTGAAACTTTTCTAATTTCTATTGCAGATGGAACGGGGCAAGAATTGAAGAAAGAGTTAATCTTCTTAGCGAAGCGAGAAAATGGAGAAGTTATTCGATTAGATACCTACTGGCTGTTTCAAACTTTATTTGCTGGAGAATGGATGCAGCTCAATGAGAAACTGGATCATGAGATCCGCTCGGAAGCAGTGAAAGTTGCCATTCAACTGAGAAACGAAATTAGACAGAAGCGGGAAAAGCAGTTGGATAAAGTGGCCAAGTACTTGCATAAAACTTTCTCCAAGCAGATTGATGAGGTTATTGAAAAAAGAGAAAAGTATGAGCAGGAGAACAACGAGAACCGAAATACAGCCTTAATCAACCAAATGAATGCAAACTTAATCGATATTGAAGCTCGTAGGGACGAAAGGCTTACACTAGTAGAACGACAAAATAATATCGGCATGAAGCCCCCAAAACGATTGTTCCAGATCGAAATTATGCCTAATGGTAAATCAAATCGAGTGTTCGCCGTTGATTATAAAGAAGTTATAGAAGCATATGAACACCAAAACGGCCGGCAGCATGTAAAGACTTTTCATTCTTTGGCCTTGGTGGATTTCTACAGTGAACGGTTTAATGGAGAGCCAAGGTATATACTTGTGGCTGAAAGGCCGGAGTATTTCCCTTCAGAAGATCATTTAGAGGATTTGCGTGATATCCTGGACAAGGTGTACATATACGTCGTCCAGAATCGTCAAGTCGTTCAAGAAAGATCAATGGCTGAGGAAATTATTGTGTTGAATTGAAAAGATCAATATCAGATTAGAAAGTAAGTGTATATTTTGAACAAATAATTCTAAGTCAAGTGTTTGCACTAAAAATTATAAAAAATTATGTTTTCTTTGCAGGAATATTCGATTATTATTAGAAGTAATGTTTTATATACCGCCATTAAAAATCTAATCTAAGAGGTGGTCTCATGATCGAACTAAATGGAATTAATGTGAAATTAACAAAAGATATTGGAGAAATAAATACAAAGAGAAAAGAAGCAATTACAAATATTCTTGAGGGTAGATTTGAGAAAATTGCAGATACTCCTGATAATTTTTTGATTTTGTATGACCCTGCTGAAGAAAAAGAATCTAGTAATAATGTTGCTATGCGAAATGGAATCGCAATAGACGACGATAGTTTATCTTTTTTCATATCTGAGAATGTTAATGAAAAACTTGAATCAGGGATTATAACAGAGATAGCAGATATGATTTTTGATACACTTCTTGTTGAGAAAAACAATTTAGAAATAGTTACTGATTTTGTTGCAAGTTATAGTGCGAAAGGTTCTTCCTTTGAAAAATCACTTGAGTTGTTCTGCCCTAACGGAATCAGCTTTCCAGACGTTAAAGGTATGGGGTTAAGGTTTTTTGTGGATAATGAAAAATATTATGGAGAATATAAGATTGAGCCTTATGTTAATACTCCTGAGAACTTTTTTATAAATGAAGAAGTAATGTTAAAAAATAAAATACCATTAACTGAATTAAACGAATACTTAGTGGAAGTGAAAAATGACATTGTTTCAAGAACTAGGCTGTTACTTTCTGAATAAGATATATTCTTTGATTGGTACGGTATAACATAATAAGGATGAGTATTTATGAATAATATGGGTAGTTCACATGAAAAGAATAATTCTGAAGAACTTTCCCCCGCTAAAAAAGCTGAATTAATGCGTAAATATCTGGAGCAACTTGGTGAAGATGATGAAGGGGATGATCCAGAAGACGCATTACATTTCTTTGATTTGTTAAGGGGGAGGGAAAATTGAATCAGAGTTCGATATTTGGTATTAATCGGAACATAAAACATACATCACTTCCCATTAAGTCATTTGTTGATACCAATGTTATTTTGGATATATATTTCAAAAGACCTCATCGTAATGACTGGCTAACGTTTCTACAAAACAGTACATCAAAAGGTACTGAGTTTTTATATGATTTACATATTCTTCATGAAATACGAAATGTACTCAATGTACATATTCACAGTAAAGAAGCAAAAAAATTAGGCTATACTGATTCGGACAAAAAACCAGCTTGGAAAATTCTTGAGGATGACCCTTCTCATAATTTAATGCCTCAAGTTAAGAATGAAGTTGTAAAAATACAGAGTATCTTGAAAAAAGCTGGAATGAAATTTGTTGTTTCTGAAAATGATTTAGAAAAGTTTGAACTTGAAAATTTGTATTCTGAAAAATATGGATTGGGTCCTGGTGATTCTATTATTGCCGCTTCAATGGATAAGTTGAAAGTTAATTCAATTTGTACAGATGATCACGGGTTTGCTAAAACGGATCATCTTAATATTTATACGCCTAGTTCAGAATTAATAGCTAAAGCAATTGGTAGAGATAATAGAATCAAACCTTTTAAGCATCTTAGAGAAGTAATTGAGAGTGAAACTAGAGAAGAAGATCAAAATGAATAGTGGTCAATGCGTGGTCAAGATTTGGTCAAGAACTGCAAATAATGACCGGAAACTCAAGTTCACATTACAGTGATCGAAACATTGAAAACCCTTGATACGACTGCACTTTCGGATATTCAAGAAAATGTCGGGAAACGGTGCAGGGGATCTTGACAGTATATTGCTCAAGCATGCAGCCGACAAGCCGAATGTAACGGTGCTGGAAGGCTTTCGAGTGACGGGGCTGCTGTGGGAAAAAAGCACAGTTGTTGGTATTGAAGGGCTCACCCGAGAAGGAGATCGTGCACAGTATGGCGCGAAGCTTGTCGTTGGAGCAGATGGTCGTCATTCGACCGTCCGACGTCTTGCTGGCAGTCCTCAGCTAATCTCTGTACCGACCGATTATGCATCTTATGTCGGCTATTACGAAGGCTACAAGCAGGAGGGTAAAATTCATACAGAGCTGTACAAGATCGGCAATAAAATAGCTATCGTCTTCCCGACAGGCGGGAATCAGCATGTTATTGGCGTCATGTTTCCTTTGGATGATGAATACTGGACAGTGCGCTTTCTGAACTCGCCTAATACCGCGATTGACGATCTTGTAAATGTGTCGTTTCAAGGAACGCCCCTAGCTAGAAGATTGGCGAATGCTTCGCTGACAGGCAGCATCAAGGGCTTACGCGGCTACAACAACGACTGGTTCCAAGGCATGGGCAAGGGCTGGGCACTAGTAGGTGATGCATTGTCATTTAAGGATCCTGCGGTTGGCCAAGGGATGCCAGATGCAATGGTTAGTGCAGCAATATTAACCGATGTACTAACGGCTTCTGTCGGACCATGGGACAATAATTGGGGGCTTCTAGCCGAGCTATATCAGAGTCAGGTAGAAGCGAAAATGATGTCACGGTTTCAGATGGCTTGCCAATTTACGAAAAATAAAACCTTTACCCCACAGCAGCAAGCTGTGAACAAGCTAATTGCTACTCATCCCCAGGCAACGACCGCTTTTCTTGGTGTATACAACCATGCGGTGGAGCCAGAGCAGTTTCAAGAGCTGATCGTACAGCTAGTGGAGCAGCTGCAAGCAAAAACTTAATTGATGTTTGTAACCTAATCAGTAGATTACTTTATTGAGGGGGCTCGCTTGCCTAGTTGAACTAGGTGGGCGAGCTTTTTTGCGCTTTGACAGTTAAGGAAATAGTGACGCCAATTACCTCATTATGACAAAACGCATGACAGGGTGTAACTATTGGCAGCAACTTTTGTTTACTACAATTAAACGTATGAAAGCTTCTAAGCACGTAACGAAGCTAGAGACTAGGAGGAAGTAGGAATGAAAAAGTGGCTAATTACAGCTGTATCCCTGCTAGCAGTAGCTATGCTGCTGTTAACAGGCTGTGCTAATGAGCATGTCAACGAAGCTGCCAATAGAGAGTCAAAGGAAAGTAATTCATCCAGTATTGGGACGAAGGAGGAAGACCAAGGCTCCATCACATTGAAGGACGTAAATGGCAAGGATGTCGTTCTTTCGAGCGAACAAAAAATCCCGGATTCATTTCCTAAGGAGGTTCCGATCCCTGACAGCATTGGAGTAACGTCATCGATTAGCAGCGACGATTCTGTTACGGTTACGATTGCAACGACGACGATGTCGTTCGCTGAAACAGTCGCGCTATATGACGGATACCTGCAGCAGGCTGGGTATGTTGAAGCGTTCAAAATCGATGAAGCTGATTTTTTTAATTATACAGGCAAGCGAGGCAATGAACAGTTTGTCGTAACACTCCAGCTCGATTTGGAGGACAACAAGACGGTAACAGGGATACTCATTCATTCGAAGACGGAGGGCAAATCGTCCTTTTAATTTAAAGTGAGGTGAAAGTATGTTAAAACGCAATCTGATCTGCGCCATCATCGTATGCTTGTTATGGAGCAGCATCGCAGGTGGCTTAGAGGGCGTCGCTTGGGCTAATGAGAGTGAAGAGGTCATTAGTAACGAGCAGGCGCTTGAAGCTTTCCAGCAATTAATGGAACAGGGATTAGATGCTGGACTTGAATCTGAGCTATCAGCAATAGAAGATGAATTAAGCCAGCTGCAGGAGCAATCCCAAGAAGTCATTGATAACGATCAACAATCTCCGCTTAATAAGCCTCAGCTAGATCCAATACCACCATTGACCAATCAACAAGAGCTTACTTTTACAGGAACTGCATGGCCAGAGGCTTATGTTCAGCTACTTTATACCGTTGGCGACTATGACTACGAGTATTACGCTGGAGAAGCAGAAGCTAGTGGCAGTGGGAATTTTACAATCGAAGCAAGGATCACTCAGGAAGGGATCTATCATTTCTATGCTAGAGCGTTTTTGGATGACGAAGCTAGTGAGGACTCAGATGGGCTAACGGTGGAGCTTGATTTTACACCACCCTCTGGTCCTGAAAATGTATATGCAGAGACGACAGATGATTACGTAGAGATTTTCTGGGAAACCCCGACGGTTTACGATCCTTCGGTCGGTTATCATATTCCTGACCTCTCTGTCGTACAATATGAGCTGCGCAAAGAAAATGGTGAGATTGTCGTCCTAGATTCCGCGGCGTATAGCTATAAGGATGAAGGCCTTTTACCGGAGACATCCTATCGCTATGAGCTGTATGCAGTCGATGCTGCAGGTAATTACAGCTTTGGACATCAAATTAAAGTGGTAACGAAGCATCAGTATTTCACGACGATTGATGAAGGCTGGCAAAATCTTTATAGCGCTGTAATAAGCGGTGACGATAACTGGATCGCTTATCGATCAGTTTCAGGCGATGATCCTAGTATCATTCTTTACAATAAACAGACGAAGGAAAAAACCAAAATCGGTACAACGCGCATGCACACATTAGATCGAGGAATAGACATTAGTGATGATGGACGTTATGTGCTGTATCACCAGTACGACTATATTGACGACGATAATAGATATGCATTAAAGCTATATGATCGCGATACGGAAACAACAACGACACTACTAAGAACCAACGAAAGCCTAGATAGTATTGCCATGAGCGGTGATGCTAAGCATATCGTATTTAGCACATATGAGGATGACTTAGCACCGTCGAATCTAGGCTTAGTCGATGTTTTTTATATGGATATTACGGATATCAATAATCCACTTATTCAATGCTTAAGCTATCGAGAAGGTACGCCGTACGAAGCTGAGAATAGCAGTAGCCCTGCGATTAGCAGTGATGGGAATTATATTGTGTTCCAGTCTAGCTCTAAGACACTGGCACATGGTGAGGCACCAATCTACGATAGCTTCTCCAGAATATTTCTATATGATGTTGCAGAGCAGACACTGAAGCCGATACAGATTTTCGAAGATCAGCAAGAACTAATCGTCAACACGCCTACACTATCGGCGGATGGTTCCCTAATCGCATTTACGGCAATAAAAGGGGAAGAAATTAGAGTTGAGGAAAAATTGGTAGGGATCTATCGGATAGCCGATCAACAATCACTGATCCTACACCGTGTTCCGGGAAGCTCCGATATTGGCTATAACAAGCCATATATTAAGTATCATCCTGAAACTAGCGCTAATATCTATGTTATCCAAGATTATACCAATTACAGTCCAGATAGCTCTGAAGCTCCGTTTCTAAGCCAATTTGGCGTCATGTATTATACGGTTTCCAATGCGTTTGACGAAGGTGAAGCTACAATAACGAGACGAAACCTTATTTCTAATCATGGTCATAACGCTCGTGAAGGTCGCTTGAACGGCACAGGCACAGGAGCAGTGTTCCGTGACGGCAGTACGAATTTGCCAGGAATGGGACTCTATTATGTGTGCTTACAAGATTGTAATCGTGAACAATCACCCATTACATCAGTGAATTGGTCGGTTGCAGCTGCATCAACACTAGAAGGTCAAATTAAACGCGGCAGTGGTATTACAGTGCAGGCCAGAGGAATGGCCGGTCAGCAATTGCAGGCACTCATCACTTATCAGGCAATAAGTGAGGATAGCGTAATATCTGAACACGATGTGCTTACGCTAGATATGTCGGAATTAGCACAAGGAGGCTATGAGACGACATTTGCCGTACCGAACGGTGCATATGAGATTAGCTCGATTGTCGTTACCACCGTTGACCGTGGATATGAGCGACAAGCAAGTAATACACCGATTACGATTGCAGGTATGCTGAGTGTTGAGCTTGATACGACGCAGGTTGAGTTGCTAGAACGAACAGATCTTATTATTGAAAAGGCAGGAAGTGAACCGCATGTTCTAGCTGTCAATCCGTTAACAAGTCGTTATGAGCTTGATTTAGCAGCAGGCAATTCATATTCCGTCACCTTGCAGAAGCGGGATGGGCAAGTACTCGCACAAGCGTCTGTGGAGCTTGAGTATGGTCAAGTGCAGGAGGTGC
>Ga0182738_1000243_pt1 | contig 82758 bp, 70 predicted proteins | sample eDN5th30CBELigMG_FD_128876 | JGI IMG/M metagenome (GOLD analysis project Ga0182738, IMG submission 128876) | Enriched Miracle-Growth compost microbial communities from Emeryville, California, USA - eDNA 5th pass 30_C BE-Lig MG (version 2)... ... | reverse complement strand
AGAACTTTACGAGTGAATGAGTGATTAAGAGACATGAAAATCTATTTTGCTGGCATAATTGTTGAAAGAAAATTTTCAAAATTTGGAGATCCGGAACAAGATTTCTGAAAATTCGGAACACTCGCCAGACAAAATTCAGAGCCATGGAAGGAATGCACCACAGAAACAGAAGGAGATAATTCTAAAAATTCAACTTTTGGGTTAATTTTTTTTTATTAATTTCCAGCCTAAGTGTTTATGTTTGGTGGAATATACATATATCGTAAATACTACGCAATGTTAAAAAGAGGGCAGATTTAAAGGGGGAGAGGCTATACTAAGTTTACAAAGAAATAAATAGCCAAAAGATTCGTTTCTTTTTTCCCAAGGAAGATAATATCACATTTGGCAGTTAATTTACATAGCGCTCGCTAGAGATCAAGATCATTCTTATTTTATACACTCTTTTGTAATTTATTTTTTTGTTTTACCTTTTTCTTTATTTGTTTTTTGGTTTTTGTCTTTCTTAATTTTGGAAAAGTAATATAGTACATCTTCTTTTGCTTGTGCAGATGGATCGAGGAGAGTTAAGGAGAAATTGTCTTATCTGCCTTTCTTTTTTATTTTTGAGGATGATAGGCCAACATCATCCTCTTGAATATACTCGCACATTTATGCTGTATTTTCCCGTTTATTGATTCTATATCTGAGATTGATCTGTGCACCTCACATACACAAGGCTTGAATGCTTCAAAATATGCCGCCATAAATGCATTCTAAGGGTTTTTAAACACTCTCTTTCCCAAAAATCAAATTTACCTTTATTTCTTTTATGTTGAAGGTACTTCGACCAACGTTGTTTGTCGATGATAATGGATCTTGGATGATTATCTTTGGCTCCATTATTGATGGTGGGTTTTGATTGAGGATATGCATCAGATTGTAATTGTCAACGAGCATATCGTTTTGTTTGTCCTTGCCTTTTGGTATCTTTCTAGGGTTTACCAAAAACTGTGTGTAATAGTCGTATTCAAAGCCGTAGAAGTACAAAAATGACAACAATAATGCTCCCAAATTTTGGTTCTCCATTGGCTCTGTTGCTCTTTGCATTTCTCTTGTTTGGAACAAAAAGACAACCATCAAGATTAGCCCATATGAACTCAGCCCACCCTAAATAAAATTATTCTTTTGAAACAATAGCATCATCATATACCAGGTATGTATCGTTTAAGTTGAGTTTAGCCAAGAATTGCTTCAGAATCAAAACAATGGATCTCAAAGGAGGGTAAAAAGCCAGATATTCTTTCACCAATTCCACACACAAAATGCCGTTATGTCTGGGATCGTGGAGACTGATATCCACTTTTTTATTTAAATATTGCTTTGTGCATGTGATCTTGTAAACTGGAACTGACGTATTTCTGATAACCTTTGCATCCTCCACAAATTTCTTCTTCTTGAAACTTGTTTCCATTGCATCGAGGACAGTGGTTCCGTAAGCAGCTTGAGGGGCTTTTATGACAATATCAATATCGGACCATGGCAAACATAACCCTGTTGCGAAAGATCCGTAGATTTCCCATTCGGCTCCAGGGACTGCTTCAACAACATTAGCCTTCATATTCTCAATAAGAGACTCGAAAGTAAGGTTGTTTTCAAGATTGAAAGTATTCACAGCTTTCTCAAATGCTAAAATCTCCTCGTGCAAAACTTTCGAAACGTATTCTGGCTTCAAAAATTCCATATTCTGTCTTGGATTTCTGAGAATTTCTGCCATTGTCTCCACTTGGAATGTCTCCAACACTGTGAGTTTAAAAGTTAATATTTCGAGAAAATCAGATCTCAAGTACTTGGCTCGGTTAAAACGGAGGCGACATCATAGGTTGCTCCAGCAGATTTTGAAGTTGCATTTTTGATGGCACTCTCAAGTTCTTCAGATTTCTTGCTCAATTCTTCAATCAGTGCTTCTCTTTCTGATAATAGCTTCTTTAATTTCTGTTCATTTTGTCTCGTTATTTCCAATGTTGTCTTCAAATGTGAATTCTCTTGCTTCAATTTCTCTGAATCTTTTTTCGTGTCTTTATTGATCTTATTAATTGTCAAAAACTAAAAGTTAAAATTAGATATCAACCCAAATATTCCTCCTTACGTCTGCTTTCAACTTCATGTTTTGTTTTTGGAGGGAATCACTGAGATCGTAAAAGAAGGTTTTAACATTGGTATTTTGGAGATTTGAATTATCGACCAAGGAGGGATTTTGATAAGGGAAACTTCCTCCAGAAACAAACTGAGGAGGTTGTTTATTCATCATTTGATTCATTTGAGGAGGTTGATTATATCCAAATTGTTGTCCAACTCCCTCAGGGCCAGGCAAAATATACCCACCACCACCTTGTCTCATGTCGGGGTAGCCACCGGGGCCGGGGTTGTGAAAAGCATGAGCCATCATCTGACTGGGATTGGGAGCATTATTATTGTACAAAATTGGACTTTGGACCATCTTGGAAGAATCCTTCATTGGGTTCTTCATGTTATCTTGAGGAGAGAAGTTTTCCATTCCCATATCTTGGACTTGAACTTGGGGCATTCCTTGCATATTTGGAGGCATCATATTTGGCATATTATATGCTCTTTGCGCATTCTTATCATTATATTGTGGTCGGTTCTGACCTTGGCCCTGGCCTTGGCCTTTATTGAATTTTCCATTAGCATTAGTTGGACTCATTTGCCCAACAGGGTTCAATTCAGGAGGAGCTCCTCCAGAACTCTTTCTGTTATAAGGGTTCTGCTGATTAAGAGGAGGGGGATTGTTAAAGTTGGTGGGGTTATTATTCGGGAAATTCTTGGGATTGCCAGGGTTAAAGTTGGGGTTTTGTCCTTTATTAGATTTACGTTTCTGGAATGGAGCATTGGGGTTCTGTTGTTGTTGCTGATTTTGGAAAAATTGCTGTTGCTGTTGTTGGTTATAATAATTCTGAGGAGGCATGTTTTGAGGTTGTTTCGGCTGGGATCGGAAATTTCCTGGCCCCTGAGGGTTTCCATATTGCATTTGCTCGCCTTCAGAACTTTGTTGCATATTCTTTTTATTTCGGCCTTGCTGATGTTGAACATTTGTTTGGAAATTTCCTTCATTTTGTTCTTCTGGAGTCATGTAAGGTCTATAGCTGCCTCCTGTTCCGGGATAAGAATTCTCAGTGTTGGCATTGCCAGAGACATTCTCATCTTCAAGTTCATTATTCTCATTATCAGGGTTTTCAGCAGTGAAATCGGCTTTTTGAGGGAAATAGTTGCTTCTTTTGATTCCTTGAGTAGGAGACTCATTGCGGCCCTTTTGCTTTCGAGACTGTTCATTATTGTTATTATTTTGCTGCTGTTGATATTTTGATTTTTTTGGGTCGGAAAAATCATTTGACGGGTTATATTGGTTCTGCTGATTGCTACCACGGTCTTTGTCGAATGGCAGAATGTCGAAAATAGGAGGCACGTCAGAACCTCCTGCTGGGCGATTATACTCTTGATGCATTGTTGGAGTTTCAATGGCGGTTTTTATAATGTTAGATTGATTTACCTAGAAATTGGTTAGCTCATCAACAACAACGGGATCACTACTTTTTGACTGGAAGAAAGGTTAATTAAGTATTGGTATAATTCAGGATTAGTGTTTTGACATAATTCGCGCGGAGTGAGCTTCTTCTTATTCTTCTTATTAGGATCGCACCCATATTCAAACAATAAATTTATTATTCGCTTGTCATTCCTTCTCACAGCAATATGCAAAGCAGTATCTCCTAGATTCCATCGATTAGCTCCTTAATTTTCACTTTTAAGCTACCTGATCCCTCAAATCCTGTATGAAGATTCGCTCCCTTCTCGAGGAGCATCTTTGTAATTTCAAAATATCCTCTTTCTACAGCTCTCAAAAGAGGCGTCGCTCTTTCCTGAGCCTCATGGTTCAGGTCGGCTCCGTGATCTAATAAAAAGGAAACAACATCCACATTTTCATTGTTTGCTTCTATCGCGTAAAAAAGCGCCGTTCGGCCTGTTTTGTCCTTCAATCTCATATCTACGTTGCTCTCGAGCAAACATTGAACCAATTCGAGAAACCCTCGCTCGGCAGCAATCATTAGGAGAGATTTTCCTTTAAAATCGTTAGTATTCAATCAACCAGAACTTCTAAACCTTCTGAATCTTGACAATTTGGCGAGACGCCGCTACTATGCAAGAAAATAAGCTCAAAAAGATTACGCTATGCACTTACTTTAATAATCTTTCAATGGGCTCGTGATCACTATTTAGTTTGCATGTTTTGACAAATTTAAAAGCCGCAGAGTTCTTTTCATCTGGAGTAGGATTTTTTTGAAGGAATTCGTCGACACTTTCAAAGTTTTCACCTTGGATTGAATAAATAGAATGCATATTTCTTGGGGATGAACGTTAGTGTTGAAGACTTTGGATCCTGTATAAAAAAGTTTATGAGTTTTAAATTTACTCGTTCTGTAATTTATTTTTCAAAATATTCCTTTTGCCTTTTTCCTTCTCTTCTTTGAAAATCTCATTTGCCATCAAAATTTTCTCTCTCATCTCCTTGATCAAATTCTCTTCTCTTTGTCATTTGCATTCTCAATACTTGGCTTTTTTAAAGAGATTTTAGAACCCTAATCTTCATGGAATAAAAACCAGTTTCATAGGAACCTTCTTTTGACTATTATATTTTTCAAATCAAAAATTGCGACACATTTCGATCAAGAAGGCTCGAGTTGAGATCAATTATTTGGTCTGATTTGTTATTTTCCTTGAAAACGCTCTTTAAATTAAATTTCAAACAAAAAAGCAAAAATTTCTTTCTCCAAAAAGACTCGACAAAATCTAGAAGATGACAGAGAGAATTTTTAACCCAAAAATTTTTGTCAAAAAAGAATTTTCATTGTGTCCTAATTAATGTGAAATAACAAAAGTGTATAAAAACTTTTTTGCACCAAAATTAAAAAGAGTTTAATTGCCAAAAGAATAAAATTACAATATTCAATCTTCATACAGCATTTGAAAATATAATTTCACTCAGTATCATTTTAATTCAAACGAACAAAGATGATGGTAGATGGGTCTGTGATCAACTAATTGAATATTTTCTTTGATTTGAAAAGGGTGGACCGCAAGACAAAAATTTTAATTCTTTTTTCAAGACCATTATTCTCAATATATTTTCAATTTTTACATATATTATATACAATATATAATACATACCAAAGTTTTCTTTTGTAAATGTTCACTCAACGAAAAAAACACTTTAGCTTAAAAAAAAAGAACTCCAAAGAACTCGAAAGATCCTCAAAGATGAAAGAAGAATTATCTAATTACGATTACATTATTCTCTGTTCTCACGTATAAATTAAGAGTTTCCATTGTCATCATCGTCATCATTGTTATTTGATATTTTTGAGAATGGACTGTCTCCATTGTTATTGCCCTTAGTATTATAGTACAACTGATCATCTTCTGTATATGTAATTTTCTCTGCACCTAAAATATTTTTTTCACTTTGACTTCCTTTTAATCCTTGGAAAGCAGCTTGTAAAAATGATCCATATTTTCTTTTATTTCCAGGCTTGTTCTTCTTTTGTGAATCTGCCATTTCTGTCGCCAGTACGAATTTGCCCAAAACTGACAAAATTCGATCGCTTCCTTTCTTCTTCTCCCCATCTTCATGTTGTTGTAATTGGGGTATTTTGGGTAATTTTGGAGAGTTTGTCAACAAAGTATTTTGCACTCGATATTCTAATTCTCTTTGCTTTAAAGCATTTGCCATCTCCAATTGTCTCAATCTTGATCTCAACTCTTTCTTATCCCTTTGAATCTTTTGATTCTCTTGTTGCATGATCTTTGTGTTTAAATGTCCTATCACCTCTGTCTGCCTCTCAATCAAACTCAAAAGCTTTTTATCATGTTCATTATTCGCAACTTTTGCAAATGATGGCTGTGGCAAGAGCCTTGGACCGCCACCACCACCACCGTAAAATTGGAAATTAGGCTGGAAGTCATAGCCAACCGACAATAATGGAGTTGAAACCTGATACATAGGCTGCTGCTGTTGTTGTCCATATCCCATTTGCATACTCATTGAATTATTATAATATGCTTGCTGCTGAGGTGGAGGCTGGGACATTGAATAATATTGTGATCTGTTTTGTGAATTGTTCATTTGAGAACCGTCATTATAAACCTGACTTGTAGTTTGCGGAATTCGATCTGGCAAAGAAACATTAGTTGCATGCCTTGCCTGAATGAAAAAGTTAGAAATAAATAAAAAAATATCACTAGTTATACAGTACTACGAATGCCAGCTTGAGCAAGAACATTATTCCCCTATTCATTTTATCAGTCCAAATTTTGTTGAAAATGTTTACTTGATTAGCAAATTGGCTTCGTTTTGTGGGCACTATTATATAATTTTAACCAAACTTTGATCAGAAAAGAGTAGAGGTTACTCTGTTGGGGAGAAAGGGAAGAGGATTTGATTAAAGGACTATTGTTTGTTGAATTGTAAGCAGAATGAGGATTATTATTGTTGTTGTCTAAAGATTGATGAGTTGGAATTAATAGAGTTCTCTATGAAATGTTGAGAAGGTATCCTCACTAGAAGTTAATACATTTCTGTCGCCGAGTCTTCTTTCTGAGATAGGAGGTAAGTTGAGCATTTCGGTGAGACTGAATGATAAATTTTCAAAAAGAAAAAGAGTTTAATTTTCTTAATTGTTTAGGCTTATTTAGAAAACTATTGGTGATTTAGCGTTTATTAAAATGTCATGTTTTCCTAGTTGCTGGCTTTTGAGATCTTAAATGTGAGACAAAGTATCCATTTCATCTAATTTCTTGAATTTATTTTAGACAACTAAGATCTAGCAATATAAGACTTTGAATTTTTACGGGGTCATTGCATTATCTCTTCTTCTTATGAATTAATTCTTTTTATTTTTTTTGGAAAAAATCTTGAAATTAAATTTCTGGAGGAGGAACAGGAACTTGAAAAAAATCTAACTTTTTGTTCGGTTGAATCGGATCTTTCGACTGGATACTTTCTCGAATTTCAGATTCTCTCCATCAAAACCCAAACCCTTGAAAAGGCTCAATAAGTCCAAAAAAAATTTAATAATGACTCATATCACCTCTTCATCTGGCCAAATTGTTTTTCCAAAATTTTTTGAAAATTAAAAAAAAAAAAGGAAATTCTCTCAACAATTCTTAATTTTGACCCCAAAATTCTTTTTTTCAATATTTCAATGTCTCAAGTTCTTATTTTAAATAAGATTTTTCCAAAGTTCTAAAAGTATATTCTTCGAAAGTCTGATCGTTAAAACCAACTACAGGAGACAGAAAATGTGACAAGGGGGCAGAGGCTAGAAATGAACAGGAGGGTACAATTAATTAATTCACCCTCGAGTCAAATATTTATAAAAATTGAAAACGTCATCTAATATGTATTACTTATATTAGGCTAAAAATTAATTAATATTCACTGCTCTTATCTCGAGTAATACATACATCATGCAAAAATTTAATACGTCTTCCGAAATTAATTTTCAAAACCACAATTTTCTTGTTTACCCGAACTTCCTTTTCATCTGCTCCTTAAAGGTGCCTGAATATAACCCAGTGAATGCCAACGAGGAGAAGAAAGATTGAAAGAATTTGGCGTAGCCCATTTAAGAGAAATTTTAGGTCATTATAACTGAAATTTTTACATCCCACTCTGATTTATTAAACCTTAACTTCCTCATGAAAAATTCTCGAAGTAAGGCAAGATTTAACTTGTGATTTCAGTTAATTAATAAAAATCATCCCCGCATGTCATTCTGATTAATCTAGAAAGTTTTTTTTTCCTCCTGAACATCCTTTCAACCCATCTTTCCTGGGGTTTTTCTTGGCACGATCAACAGGTAAACCTAAACTAACCCTCTTCCCCACCTAAAATCCCAAAATTATATTCTCACTCGCAAAACTCATCCAGATAAATACTCACCTCAGGATTATTGATTTTGACTAATATGCATTTTTTTATATACAATAAATTTGGGTGTTTATTGATTTTATTGTATATAAAATTATAGCTAAATTTCGTTGCAAACATGCCATCAAAACCATGTTGTTACTTGTCTTGCGGACTCCTGGGAAGTCTTCTTACCATTGGCTGCCTGTTTCTCGCCATTTTCTCACTTGTCTGGCTTGAACCTATTTTAAAAGAAAAGGCTGCTGAAGGCGCCCTCCTACTTCCAGAGTCCTACCAACAATGGGGTCAAGTTCCCGGCTCCTTAGACGTTAACCTTACAAGAAGATACACCTTTTTCAACTTCACGAACCCTTTCGAGGTCTTCTTCTTTAATGAAACTCCCAAATTCGTCCAGACAACCTCTCATTTATATCGCGAATACCAAAACCTCTCAGACCCAAAGTATTCCTCAAAGGATCTAGATGGAAGTGCCATGATTGTTGACTTCAACTTCCAACTTTATAACCTCCCTCTCGCTGCCTCTCCTGATGATCTTGTCACCACAATCAACCTCGGAGCTCTCGGATTTTGGTATTCAGCTCAAAGACTACCTGATTATCAAATCGCTAATTATGCCCTCAACGCTCTTGTTAGATCCCTTGAAGATGATGTCCCAACCACATTACAAGCTGCTGCGATTCAAGTCGAATGCTTGAGTAACACGACGAAGGCACAAGCTGTTACCATCTTTAGTTCTGCTGGTATCGATGATACTGATCAACAAGATCTGATTTGGAGCGATCCTGTTCATGGTTTGGGCCAGAGAAACACAACTGGTCTTTGGGTGCATGCTATCGCTGGCGGCCCAACTTCTGGAGCAGGAAAAATTCTCGGAGATTATTTCTATCTCACTAGTCAACAACTTTCTGGCCTTCTTGGAACCAATTCTAAGTTACATTCCTGCGTTCTTGGTATCAATACCACCGTCCAAAATGGCTACCAATGCCCTACTAACCCTGACGGACCTTACTGTGGACCTTATTTCCTCATTACAACCCAATGGTGCTCTCAAAATATTACCCAGTCCCCCGCTGGAGGCGTTATAGATAGCAAGCCTTCCGTTACTTTCTTCAACACCACCGTCTCAGGCTATCCTGAAATCGCTTATTTCTTGACTGATTACTTCATCCCCAAGTATAATCTCGATCCTGTTGAGTATAATATCAGCTTTTCCTTGGATGATGCTCAAAAATTGCTTAACTATACCCCCTCTACAGATTCAAAATACTGCACTGATGAGGATACCCTCTTACACGTCGGCAATCAGCAATTTATTTTCACTCTCGGACTTGAATTTGACGCTGATTTCGAAAAAAATCAACAATACAACTTGACGATCCTCCAGCCTATTATGGATAGATTCAGCCTGACCTCATTGCAACATGCTCATGTTGTCTGGAAATACTTGCAATACTTTGAAACTGAATTCATCCTCAAAGAATCCATTGGAGGAAACAAAGGCCATTTGATCTTTGGACAATTTGTCTCTCAGACCTTGTACCAAAATTTCATGCAAGGTGTTGATAATGTCCTTCAAGATTTGACTGCCAGAATTATGATCAAAAACATGACCAGCAATAATGTCGGATGTGTTGAATTATTCGAAAACTCTGTTGGTCTTGAAGAAGCTGACGCCACCACCCTCTGCCAAAACAGCATTCTCTCTCCTTTTAACCAAACCGTCATCGAATTCCTCGTTCTTGTCTGCAGTAGAATCGGTGGTGAGGAATACGACCTCTTTAGAACCACTACTGGCCTCACCCAACCACAAATGACCCTTCTCTGCAAATATAATGGTGCCAACACTCTCTTTGGATTGATGACAGGAAGCAGCATTTATCTTAAAGATCATTACGGCTGCTCTGCTTCATACGCAGGCGCTGCAAGATGCTCCAGCTCTGAAATTATTGTTAAACAGTGGGCTACCAGCGCAATTACCCAAAATGTCCCTGACCTTTTACAAGACGACTTTAAAACATCAGATTCCCTCAAAGACTGGTACCCAGATGCTTTTCCTAAACCTTGGGAGTATTCTGCTGTTCTCAATATCCTTGCAAAGAATCTCCCCGCTCCTCCCACCCCTATTGATTTTATTACAGCTCGCCAGCTCCTCACTTTTGATAAATTCTTTGGCCAGACCATGATTCAAGCTGCTGCCATCTACTTTGAAAAACAAATGTGGACAGAATTTAGCGAAACCTTCCTTGGAATCGATCCCTATCCTGTGATTCTTTATTTCAGATACCTTATGATGGAGATTGGTATGGGAGGGTTCGCTCAAACAAGATCTGTCGGAGAATTATTATGGGGATACACTGATCCTGTCCTCACTATGGTCAAAGAAGCTGATCCTCTTATTTCAGGCGATCCAAGTTTGAATCCTGTTGTTAATCTGGCTGGAGAAAATTGCTCTTATCCAGAAGCTGTCAGCTATCCTGTTAGTATGTATACAGGCGTCAACGATTCAGCCATCACAAGAAACATCAGAAGTTATCTTGGCTACAGCGAAATCAAATACCCTGCCGCTTATTACAACGGAAATGAATCAGTTTCTACTTACCTCAACCCCTGGAAAGAAGATATTTCCATCAAGGGTTCTGATGGTAATGTCAATATTCCAGGATTAAAACCCAGTCAAAATGTCTCCTTGTTTGTGACGGATTTGGGCTTCCAAACTAATCTCACATACAGTGGCAAAGATATTGATTATAATGGAGTCAATTCTCATAGATATGGCATGACTAAAGAAACTTTCTTGAATAAAACCAACTATCCAGACAACACTAAGTGGTTCGCAGATAAATGGGATGGTCTTATCAATATTTCTGCCAGTCACAGTGCTCCATTATTCATCTCTAAAGGACATTTCCTTGATGCTGATCCTCTCTTGTATGACTCTGTCCTCATGTATGAAGATGAAGCCATGACCAAAAGAGTCAACTACTCTGCAAGTGATGATTTCTACCTCGATATTGAACCTTATTCCGGTGTTGCTCTCGGTGTTTCAGCTTCATTCCAAGCTAATTATGGATTAAAAAGCGATATCCTCATCGGCACCTCTCTTGAAGCCATGCTTCCCATCGTTATCACTGATAGAGGTTTCGGCCTTCGATCAGATCAAGTAAAATCTTTAAATATAATTTTCTCTTAATTCTCCGAAATAGATTGACTCTGTTTATGGCCCATTGAAAGAAGGTTTGGCAGTCAAGAGAATAGGTCCAATCGTTGGATTTATTTTCGCTGTCGTTTTCCTCGTATTGTCTCTTTGTTGTTTCAGAAGAAGAAAGATCTTGTTACAACAACAATTTGCTGAAGAAAGAGAAAATGATTCTTATCATGTTTTGGAAAATAGTAAAAATGGAAATGCTTATGGTATCGATAAAGAAACTCTCGCTATCACTCGCATGAAAACTAAGGATAAACCTGCCCTCGATAAAGCTTTAGGTCTTGATGAATCTGAAGATCCATAATTTTTCGTTTCTTCATAAAAAATAAACTTTCCATAATTATGATGATATATGATTAAATTAAATTATTATCACTCATTCATTATCTAACTTATTGTTCTGTTCCTTTAACAAAATAAAACAAAAAATATCTCCCCTGTGAATTGAATGGAAAAAAAGAAAAAGTCTTTTTTTTATTTGACAAAATTCAGCATCATCCCTGTAAAAAAGAAAAATTCTTTTCCATTCAATCTTCTAGTAATAACTCAGGATCTCATGAGAAATCACCGCTTCTCATTTATCCTCTCGTGAAACCCCATTAAACATCTTAGAACATGGCAAATTGAAAACTCGTACTTTCTTAATTAAAGGTTCGGAGCGCAAATGGAATATCATCAAGGGCTTGTGGCGTAATGGTAGCGCATCTGACTACGAATCAGGAGGTTGAGGGTTCAAGTCCCTCCAAGCTCATTTTTTTATTATTCTTATTCAGAATTTGTTCGATTTAAACGAGGACATACTTTCCTAAAATGATATTTCTTCTTCTTGTTGAGAAAAGGTATTTTATCCATATTTGGTCCTTTAAGCCAAATCATACCAAAAATCATAAAAATAATTTTGACAAAACCAAACAAAAATACAAAACAAGCTTTTCAATTCTTCATCAACATAGTAATTATAAATTCTTGTTATTTAAATATCTTTGTTACAAAAAATACATTGACTAAACTCCAAATGCCAAAAGTACACACAGTACACCATACCAAGAAGTTTTTTGTTAATTAGAGAAAATTTTTTACACCCTTTGAATTGAGAAAAATCATTTAATTAAGCATTATTGATTTCTGATTTGCTTCCAAACAGAGAAGAACGTTTGCTGGTGCTGTTGCTATTTTTAGAAGGTTCAAATATATTTGAAATTCCAGAAAATTGGTTTATTCCATTTGCGTGTTCTGGTGTAACATCGTCATCTTTCTTATACAAGAAACTCTAAAAATTTATGATTATTATCCTCAATGCTGAAATATTCTCTACCAATCTATTATGACTGTGAGGATCCAGGAGATTATTTGTTAAGGATTTATCCGATTTTTCAATCATCTGAGTGCTGTCTTTGAATAACCTTGCTGTGGCAGAATTGGGATTTGATAGCCAAGTGCCCCCTTTGATATTCTTTCTACTTGCAGTAAATGCTTCACCATAGGTGAGGGAAGGAACTATGTTCGCACTAATTTTTTGTTTAAGAAAACACTAAAAAAAGAATGCTTATACATTGAATCAGTGTTTCGTTCCATTATTGATCGTGTTTCATCGTTATCTTCTTTCACCAAAGATGTTTTATTAGAGAATTTCTTTGTCAATCCTCCTTCATCGCAATTCACCTCAGTTTCTGTGGGAATCAAGGTCACTTTAAAAGCGATCTTTGGCTGCTGATCTAATCTTTTCTTTATTTCGGTTTGTTGATCATTTGGTATGGATGTAAAGAGGTTCTCTGTATTTAAGATGCTTTTAAGGAACTCTGTGCTTGCGGGAGAGTCATCTAAAAGATCAATGGCTCTTTCTTTTTTCTAAATTCCAAAATTAGTAATGTTGACAACAACAATATCCCTTACATTGTTAGTAACTTGGACATTTGCTCCGGCTCTGACTAGTCTTTTATATGCCTCAAAGTTTTTGGTGTACACGGCCAGGTGGAGGGGAGTTTCAGCGTTCTACCTTGTTATTGAAAAATTTCACACATTATTTACCAAGTCTTTTTCATTCATCAGTGTTTTCAATGCGTTATTTTTGCAGATCGCGTCAATGACAGTGAGACAATTGTACCAAACGGCGACATGTAAAATATTTCTTCCATGCTAAACAGTTTTCAACACTTTTTGCCAAGACAAATGGATTACATTCGTAAAAGTTAGATCTCTGACCTCTGGGAGTGAAACTTGTGAAAGGAAGTTACTGTTTCCATCGACTATGGCTTCGAATATTTCGGCTATTTTCGAAAGGTCCCTTGGATTTTCGGGTGGAAACAAGGTTTCTTTAAATTTTAAGAGCATCAGTAATAGTATGAAAAATCAATGATTTTTATTGAGAGCAATCAATTGATTGCACTTTTTTGCAATTAACTCTAGTTTAAATTAATTAAAATCTTTCATCTCTTTCATTCATAAAAATTTAGACTCTCCAAATTATTGGTCTTGTTTACTTCCTTGAATTCCCCTCTAAATTTTATTCTTGCGAAAATCATAGGATTAAAATCTCTATCATCTCTTATTATCATCTTAGAATGTTTAAACAAAACTATTATCGAAAGAAATTTCGCCTTCAAATCGAGTTTTTGCAGACAAATAATCAATGCCAACATTTAATTTCACCAAACAACTTCATTTTGGTACTGATGATGATGCTTGTCAAAAAATAGGGTCTCAAAAAAGTATGATTGAAGTCACGCCTTGTTTATTCCAAAACAAAAAAATTAAACCCACCCTCATCATTCTGAAAAAAATGACCCCATTCACCTTTCGAAGCAATTTTCCACTCTCTTTCAAATCCCTTCTGAGAAAGTTAGAATAGTGTTGACCTGCTTCAAGATTCAACTTTGGCTGGGAGTTTTGGGATCCTCAGGAGCCAAACTCTTTTTTAAACAAATTTAATAAATAAAAACGTCGATGATTTTAATAAATAACTGTAATTTAAGACAAGTTATTGGCTTCTAATTCAATGCTAGTCTCTATCTAAAGAAGCAATTAAACCTTTCTCAAAGAGACTTATTTTTTGATCAAGCAAAGTAATAAAATTATAATATATTTACAACAATAACAACTAAATTTTATATACCTACCATAATAACAAGAAGACATAATATTATAAAATCAATTTCCCTCAAAGGTTTTTATCTTCGAATCTAGAGAGAGTGGAATCGATCGCCAATTTAAACTTTTCTTCGATAAATTTATAAAAGGGAGCCAGGGCGCCTTCGACCTTTGTGATACAAACACAACAAGAGTCATCATCGACATGAGTTATATCAATTTGAATTCGCCCATTAAATTCATCATTATCCGATAAAACTCGCCCTTTAATTTTATATTCCTCTGGATGTACTTTATGTTGGTTAAACAGCTTGCCAGAAAGCAAAAGTATCAACTTGAACATTGTCTCCTGACTCACAGTGTAAAACTGCTCTGATAATCTGCGATATCCAGCGTAAATATATTCACGGCTTAAACGATGGTGATCAAGCTCATCCTGGGGTAACATTGATTGAATCTCCTGATCAACGCCTCTTGTTATACTCCTGGTGTTCCAATGTGTTTGTGTCGGAATCCCTTTCATAAAAAAGTTGGAAATTTTCGGCTGAGCCAATTTTGTCTCAATCTCCTTTTTTCTTTGGGCTTTCACTTCTTTCAATTTCTGCATCTGTTTAGCTTTTTCCTCTTGATATTCAAAAAACTGCTGCTTTCTTGACTCATATAATGTCTTCAATTCTTCCATTGGACAGGTCTTACCTGAATACCAGGCATGAGATTTTATCTCGGAAATCGACAAACGCTCTGTGGGCTCATAAGCAAACATCGCGTTCATCAAATTCTTGAAAGAATCAGTCAAACTTATTCCTCGAGATTCAAATTGTTTCCAAAACTGGCTGAATTGCTGCTTGATTACCAATTTATACATTATGTCTTGGGGTGAAGCCTTTTGGAAAGGAGGATAGCCAACCACCATTGTGAAAAGGATCACACTGCATGCAAATAAATCATTTGTTTGGCCAACATTTTCCATATTCCCAAGAAGCTCAGGGGTCATATAGCCCATTGTTCCAAGTCTTTGGCGCTGGACGGGGACATTGGTCTCTTCAAGAGCAAAGCTGGCAAAGGAAAAATCAGCGATTTTTAAAGTAAAGTCGGAATCCAAAAGCAGGTTCTCAAGTTTCAAATCGCCATGGATAATACCTCTATCATGAATGAATTCAACTGTGTTGAGCAATTGCTGGAAATATGTCCTTGCAATGTCTTCTTGGAAGTTGTCAAAGGCTTTGATACACTCAAATAAGTCCCCTCCTTCTGCATATTCAAAAATAAGCGCAAAAACTTTCTTCACAACACCATTTTTCTTTGTGTAGTCGGCTTTAGGACGGACTTCCACAAGCTTGACGATATTGGAGTGGTCTTCTTGACTTAGGATCTGCAAAAATTTGCTTTCTTGTTCGATGGTTGACAAGTACTTGGATTGGAACTCGGACTTGATGATTTTAACTGCATACTCTTTTTTTGTCACATTATCTCGAGCCAATTTGACTTTTGAAGTGGTCCCATAATTAAGGGTCTTGACAAGTTCCAAAGAACCTAAACGTGGGTACTGATAGACAGTATTTGATGGAGAAATAGGTTTATTTTGGAAAAGTGGATTCATAAAAATATAGTCAGAATAAAATCGCCAAGAAGATAAAAATATTTTATTTAAGACAAACTACTAAAGGCTCATTAATTAACACCGTGTTATAATAAATTCAAGGCCATGATCAGAAAATATAAGAGTTCCCAACCTATTTATTTTCTTTGAATTTCAAACTTATTAGGTTAATTGTTGCTGACTACATCATGAAATATGAAACTTAATCTATTTTTATCAATTGACCAACTGAGCAATTGAGAAATTGAGAGAATCCAATCCGCGAAAAATATAAACCAACTCAGGGAAACTGTTCCTCATTATAATGACAGTTTCAGAATAAAGAATAAATAATGGTGATAGCTTTGATCAATTCTATTCCCTTCTGGTAGTCACTGGCTGGTATGAAATTGCTAAATATTCAAATTTAAACTCCTCCAACATGGCTTCCTGGTTTCTCAAAAAACAAACGGAAACTCTTTTGAAATTCAAACAGAATCCACGTAATCAAGTTTAGACCATATCAATTAGGTACTTAATTTAGTATATCGACGGTAAAATTACTTCAAAATTGAGTTTGGTTTTCAACTCCTCAACTCCTATTTTTTCTGACAAGAAATGTAATTTACTCCAAATTTTATTTTTGAAAAAAATAATTTTCAAATCAATCTGCAACATCTAGAATATTCGATTAGATAAGTACGATTTTTCAGTCAATTGAACTATTATCTATCGATCGATCGACATCCTTAGAGAACAATCAATGCTGAGATCAGTTTTGTTTTTGTTAATACCGCAAATAAATTCAAAATAAATTTTAAGCTATATCAAATGGATCCAAATAAGTCAAGAATTAAAGGTTTCCTTCGTAGAAAGGACGGAATCAAGCTTGAGGATATTGATAAAACCGCCACTCCTTCAGATCACACCGATTTTATTCAACAAAAACTTACAGAAGCTCCTAAAGAGCCACTTTTCGCGCAAAGTCACGATAGGCCTGCATCATCCATTGCTGAAAGACTGAATAAAGCCAAATATTACGCTCAATTCTATCGTAGAAGAGTATTCAAGGATAATTTCCCTATGGCTGTTTTTGTCAGCTTTTCTTGCTTCCTTCTTTGGAAAATGGAACAACAGTTAGATGGAATGAGAAGAAAAGTCTTTGTTCAAAAAACTATCAAACAACAAGAAATCGAAAAAGAAAATGAGGTATAGAATTTCAGTGCATAACAAAGACTCAAACTTTTTTTAGCTTATTGAAACTGCATTAAGAAGTAATAAGTTCGAACAAAATATCCAAATTCAAGAAGTTGAACCAGCTTTAAAGTAATGATAGCTTCTCTAATGAGTCCTTATTTATTCCAATAGATATCGTTTTGAGGATAGTGATAATGAAGAGGATGAGGGGCATATTAATACTAAAGCAGATGTTTTTATTGAATTAGAAACTCAAGAAGATGTCGATAAGGCATCAGGTCGTGGTGATATGGCAATTGATCCTGAATTCAGAAAGCGTATGGAGTTTATCAAAAAACAAACTTCCATTCCATTTAAAGATGATTATTACCAAGAAACTATCTAGTTCTTACTCTTCCGTATAATTGTACTTTTAAAATGTATTTCTTTCATTTGATGAGAATAAATAAAATGAAATTATTTTGTTCCATCTTTTCAACTTGATAAGAATTCTGCATATTCATTTTTTCTTTCAAAAAAATAAACGACTGGACAAAAAACCTTATCCCCTTGCGAAATCTCGGATGAGAGAATATCAATACAAAATTTCACAAATCTAGCGTGCTTTAATTTATAACTACTTTATTCAGCTAATTGATTAAAGTTATATATTCCATCAAACTAATCCTCTTTCTTCCACTTGAGACTTGAATGGGTCAAATTTTACCATTTGGTCGACAAACTGTAGAGGTTCTTATCAATTGACTTCTCCATCAACTAACCTTCAACTAGCCAGCTGATAAAAACATTATATTTGCTTATGATTTAAAGTCAATATCGAAACACTTTATTGTGGGAACTTCAGTTATTGATCATGTTGATGAACTTGTGCGTTATGATGATTATCCAATTATCAGACAAAAGAAAGGACTTCAAGTCAAAAGCCTCGCATGTAATCTAAATTATTTCATAGTTTCTAAACAATTATCTAGTTTACAGAGACCAAGAGAAGGTTGTGGGCTATGAAATCGTGTATAAAGATGCTCAGAATAACACAACAACTCTCAGACGTATAGCGCCGAATTTCAGGTCCTTTGGGTTCAAGTCATATAAAGAACAGAAAGTGCTGCATTATAATGAGCATTTGGCAGACATTGACGTTGTTCACACTCAGAATGAAATCGAGTTTATTGATATCTTGACTTCAAAAGGAAAACACATCAAAGTTTTCGAGGAAAAATTAGCTGATGACGAAAAATGCACCAGCTTTAATAAAATTGACATTACTCAGAAAAACTATGCTCCTATTATCGCTTTTGAAACGACTTTTTCTAAAGATCGGCTCAAAGAGCTCTTTGTATACAGATGTCCTGTGAGAATAAGCAAAAGAAGAAAGCAAGCCAATCTCACTGTCAACGAATTAAATCATCTCAAAGCAGCGCCAACTATTCATACTACTCTTCGTGCTCAGCAAAATATCAGTATTTTGAGAGACTTTACTATGAAGGAAATCAACCAGAAGAAAATTATTCGTAATTGGCAAAATCTTGCTTCTGCAACAAAAAGTAAAATTATCTCAAGCAATACCACGCTTGAAACGCCATCCATCAGACTTGAAACTTTGGCTGATCAACAAAAGTCACGAGAAGCTTTTATGGAAGAACAAGAATACGGTGTTGATGATGATGAGGAGGAGGAGAAGGAGGAAAAGGAGAAAAAGAGTTCTCCCAGAAAAAGATCCATCTTTTCATTCAATCCCTTTGGTCAAAGAAAACCGTCAGTTTCAGTCTCAAATTCTCCTGACAAAATCAACAAAAATAAAGATGAAACTTTTGAATCGCATCTCAAAAAATTATCAAATACTCTTTTTGGCAAGAAAGGTGGTGCTGATAACGCGAAGAGGAGAGCTTCTATCGGTGTGGCTCTTTATAAAGATCCTAATAAAATCGCCAAGTTCGAAGAAGAGTATCTGAAAAGGCAAAAAAAAGAAAAAGAAAAAGTGAAAGAGAAAGATCTTGAGAAAAATGAACAGATGGACTTTACTCTCAATAAAGCTAAATCGCCCAGAGATCCCAAAGATGTTCAGGAACGAATTGAAAGTCCAAAAAGCCCACCACGTCGAGAGAAAAAAGCAAAAGCTTTAGCACAAGCTAATCCGCTCCAGGGATGGAAAAAGTACTCTGAAAATGTTCGTTCTAAACTCAAAGCCTTTGCAATTTTTAATGAAGCAAATGATAAACAAGGTCCTAAAGTTGTGGAGGGTGATGAGAATTTAAGAACAGAACAAAGTCCTATCACTTATGAAATGGGTAATGATGATGAAGATGAAGTTGTTGTTCGTGGTAGTGGTGGAATGAATTATAGAAATAAAAGAGCTATCAATTTCCAAAGTAACAGCAATAGCAACAGTCAGAGCGACAGTGATAGTGACAGTGGAAGTCCTAGTCAAAGTCAAAGTCAAAGTCAAAGTCAGAGCCAGAGCCAAAGTCAAAGCCAAAGCCGAAGAAGTGATAGCCGAGGTCAAAGTCGTAAACAGAGCCATAATGAGAAATAAAAATTTTGTATTTTTATAAAAAAGGAAGTTTTTTATCCTTACTGATTACAAAGTTGTATGAATAAAATGTTAATAAAAGATACAAATTTTTTCTTAAAAATACAGTATTATGAGACAAAAAAATGTTTTTCCGCCTTCAAAGCCTTAGAAATAATTCTTGATTTGACTTAACAATTTCTCATTTGCTTGCATTTGCCTAAAGAGAGATATTAATAAACTTTCAAATAATATAATGTGTTACTCTTGGATTTTACGACTCATTTCATCCATATCAAAAGCTCCTCCGGTATTATCTCCTCTATAGGACATATTTTGACGATCAAATTCATTTTCTTGATTATAATCATCATAACGCTCTCCGATTGTATTCATTTTTAAACCTGATATCATCATGTTATTTCCAGTATTGTAGAATGAAGTATTTCCCATGCCCATTCCCATTCCAGTTCCCATCAATTCATCATTTGGTTTCCCACCAGACATTAACATGAGAAGGCGTTGATTTTTTTCGAGTTCATAATTTATCATTTGGTTTCGATACATTGTGTCTTGGAGTCTTTGTAATTTGGTATGAGGATCGGTAAAGACATCATCGAAATATTGTAAAGCAATGTCCACATAATTTTGATATTCTTTAGGACTATCAGTTCTTACGCGAACTTGCTCTCCATACTTGGACAAAATATTCGCAAATTCTTCAGCAAAATTTATTCTCACGACAGTACGATCTCTAAACACAACTTTGACAGAGTGATTCTTGAAAGCCTCAAAAGAAGCAGTTTCGTCTTTCTTTTGATCGATCAACTCAAATGGAAGAGTCTTGTAAAAGTCTCTAGCTTTATTTTCTTCATCAGCTCTTTCAATCTCTCTGACTTCTTCATCAGATTTACACAATTTACACTTTTTGACTATTCTCACAGAATCAAGAACCACCTCTTGAAGGTTATATGAAGAAGAATTTTTCTTTGATCTTGTCACCAATGCAACAGTATCTTTTGAAAATTTAAACTCGTATCCTTCATAGCCAAGATCAAGTCTATCAAGAGTCACTTTCATATTCTTATAAAAATGAGTAAAATAATTTGCATCATTTGAAGATGTTATCACACTTCCATCTGCTCTGATCCACACTAGGACTTCATCATTTGGTGTCGTCCAAATAGTAAAATCACTGGAAGCTTGGTGACGCAGTCTGACATCATTCAGGTAAAAATCAGCTGTTGGATTCACATTATCCTTCAACCAAACATCATTTTTGCTCACCACGGGCTTTGATCCTTGCTCATTATCAACAACTCCAAACTCAGTATTGGGGAGCTCAGAAATCAAAGCGTCTGAAGAAATGTGAAGAAGGCCAATATGAGAGAGCTCAGAATTGTGAGCTTCTGTATCTTCGAGGTTTTTGTCCAAGAAATTATGTAAAAATGGAAGGAAGGCCTCAGGGTAGTTTGGCTGGAATTTTAAAGTGCAGCCTCTCTTTTCACAATCTTCTTCAAATCTCAAAAAAGCAATAAAAAGGGGATATGTCCATCTTGCTGGAAAATCAAAAATATTGAAAATCTTCTTCACGCGGACATATTCATAAGCCAATTTCAACACGTTCTGACTTTGACTCTCTTTAGAAGATATACCCTTGCGTTTTGAAGTCAAATTTTGAATTAAATCCTTTGTGGTTGTCCCTTTGTTCTCTAAAGCGTCTTCAAAATGTGCTTTGTTCACCCACATTGGCTTCTTTTTCTTCAAAACTTGCAAGTATTCCACTTCAAAAACAACACCATTTTCAAGTAATCTCAGTGTTGCAATATTATCAGCAGCATGGAATTCTATAGCTCCATCTTTTTTATATTTCAGGGCTTTATCGATCGAAGAATCCTTGACTGGCCAAGTACAGTGATTAAGTTTGTTTAGTGTTGTTGTCTTTTCAAGGTCTTCATACAACTCCTCTTGATTCATCATAAAATTTTCATTATATTGATTATTCATCTATTCATATGGTTATTGCCTCAAAAATTTCAATATCTATACCCTTAAAACAGTAGAGACTTTTTCCTTGATGCCATCTCTTGTTTGAATGTTGTCCAAATAAAATCTGATCTTTTCTCCATTAGCAAAAAAGTAAGTGATACATGCTATTCACATTTGTTATTTTGAATTTTCACATCAAGAAAAGTACTGTTGTTCTCTTGAAAAATCAAAGAAGAATTGTCGGTAAAGATAGCATGAATCCTTCCTTTTCCAAATCCAGCCAACTTTTTCAATTCAACTTTCGGTGTTTGTTGTTGCTGTTGGAAACTCTGTGTCTTTAACATTCAAATCTTTGGATGCAGATTTAAAATTTTGCTGTTAAAAATTACTTCTTCATTTCTCACACATAGGTCATAACAAATTTTTAGACTCTTTCTCTCGAATAAACCACATCAAAATCTTTTTAGTCTTCTGAAATTCCATATATAGTAGTGGAAAATATTCAATCCTTTCTCTCGAGGATGGCTTTCTGAGATATTTTTAACGGATTTCAGAGGAAAAGACATATTTCTTTTTATAGTAGTGGTGTATCGATCGAGTCTTACTTCATCTCGTCCGAAATTCGATTCACTCAAGATGGATGGTGAAGATTTATTTTCTCTAAAGAAGAAGAGTTCGTTAGAAAAATTAAGAGATTACCGGTAGATAACCATATATTAATAATATTTGAAAGGTGAAGGGAGGAAAATAATTTTAAGTTTCATATACATAGATATAGTGATAATTTCACATCAAGATTCGATTTTTCTAAAGTATAAACTTGACTTTAAAAGAGAATTTAGTTCAAATAAAAAATTTCGCTTAAACTGATACATCATGGATATTTTCTCTGAAGAACACTCCCTTTCTAAACATGATCCCGTAAGTTCACTTTTTCGGTCCTCTCTCTCACCTATCCATTCTAGACTACTTCAAGATCATATAAATTTTTCAAAACAATCACATGTTCAACGGATATTCAAGGAAATTGCTATTATGCCCAAAAGATCATCTCTATCTATCCAAGAATCTATTGGATGGAATTCCCAACGAAAGAAAAAATCGAGCATATTGCAGAAACCATCAAAACCTTTAGCGGTGATGATGCTTTCCTTGTGTGGAACCTAAGTCAGTCTAAATACGACACATCCTTCTTTAATAGTCAAGTAAAATTCAGCTTTTAACTTCGCTTTCTCAATCACTTTATAGGTTGCTGATCTGTCTTTTTCCAAATATTCTTGGCTTTCATTAAACTACATCCTTATGACTTGTAAAGCTATCTTGAAATGGTTGAATAGCGATCCATCAAACATCGCAATTGTCCACTGCCAGTCTTCCAAAAGAAGAAGCTCTCTGGTCATCGCCTGTCTTTTGTGCTTGTTACGAGTTTTTGACTCTCCCATTGAGAGCCTTTCTTATTTCTGCAAGGTCAGTTTTTTCTTATGAAATTCAGGCGTTAATTCTTCATTAGAAATTATACATTCCCAACGAAATCGTTTTTTCTCGTTCTCAACAATCTATCTTTGGTAATTTCACCAATCTTATCCATACCACCCAGGTGAGTGGTTCAATGTTATTCTCCCTAATCAATGAGGTTTAGAAACTCAACAGCAAGAAAATCACTATTGAAAAGATCATCTTAAGTGAAACCCCATCTTATAAATCGAAACCGTTGAGTATAATTAAAAAGCACATATTCAAACCCTATCTTCAAATCTACGATAATGACTCTCAGCTCCTCTTCAACTCACTCCACAAGTATTTATTCTATCTGACATCTCTAACAATAATTCCCATATAGAGAAGATATGAATTTATATTATATTCCACAAACAGAAATTACTGAAGAAATCATCATTAGATGTGAACACTACAAATCAGAAAAAGAGAGGGTCCCTATCTTCCAATTCAACATCAACCCTTGCTTCATTACTTCTGACGTTCTTAGACTAACCTATGTAATTTTTATAAACATTTTTCACCTCCCTCATTCATTCCGCTAGAATGATATTGATGTTTCACCAGAATTCCAGATTCCTGATAATTTCTTTATTGATATTATTTTCAGCTCTTCAAAACGTAAAGTTTCCTTTAATCCAACAATCATCAATCCCCCCTCATAGAGACAAATCCAAATGTTGACCTTCTTCAGCATTTGAAAACCGAATGTGAAATTTTGGCCAATTCTTATAAAAACATCTTATTCCCAGATGGCGACAATCATTCTCAAGTTTCACAAAGCTACATGAAAGATCTGGATATAATGGGTGAACCACTCAGTTTCTGTGGCTATAAAAAGGATTTAATGCAATCTGAAGACCTTTTGACATCATATCCGTCAACTGTGGCTGATAGCCGATTTGTTATTGACTTGGATGATGAAAAATTCGAAGAATATATCAATGAATTAAACGCATCAATGTAGTAAATCATTGGTGCCTCGTCTTAATTTAAAATTCCTTTCTTCTTCTTTTTGTCAATTTTTTTGTGTCCTTTGTTGTTGTAGTCAAAAGAAGAAAGGAAAAAATTTCACTTTAATTGTTTTATATAATTTACTTATATTGATATTTTGAAAAAGTATGTTTCTTCTGTTCATAGAAAATCATCAATTCTTTTCGAATTCGTTGGATTTTTTTTAATTAGTGAGAGAGAGAGAACAACCGTTGAGAAAAAATTTTATGTTAGGATTTTAAAATCTTGCAGATTGTTGTAATTAATAAAAAGCTCTATATCTAAATAAAAATAAAACGTAAAATCAGAAATGTCTCACGATATCCTCAGTCTTAACAAAACCACTAAAAGCATCCTCAAAAACCCTGACCCTAAAGCCTCTCTCGCTTATTCCAGTTAGCCTAGTCCATGATTCATTCTCTAATCGTTTCCCATAGATACCATTCTTAGAAAAGACCCTGCAAAAGTCAATATCGAAGGTATTGGCCTTAACCCCAATATCCAATTAGAAGATGAATACATCTCAAACCTCCAAAAGCAAATCCATTTCATGGATCTTGAAATCAAGTTAATGTAAGCAATAATCACGTATAACGCATTCCTAACAAGAAATCTCTAGGAAAGAAAAACAAGCTCAAGAAGAGGCTTTGGGAGGAAATTACCAATTTGCAAAGATTGGTCTTAATGACGGAAAGCCCTCTATGGATCACATCTTGACCACTACCAACAAACTTAAGCAAATGAAGGGAGATATGACCAAACAAATCAACCTCTTAGAACAAGATTTAATGAGAAATAGAGAAGAAAACACCATCTTACAAGCAAAAGTCGCCAATTTGGAAAGACACGTTGTTGATTATGATGAAAAATTAACCAAAGTTCTTCATGAAAATTCTGCAGCCATGACTGAAATGAGAAACAAGCTTTTGACAGAAAAGAAACAAAGAGAAGAATGTGAAGTTGATATGAGCAAATTGAAGCCTCAATTGGACAAGATCCTTGCTGATAATGTCGATTTGAGAAGAGAATGTGAACTCAAAGAAATCAATGACAGATTAAATAACAAGAGAGTTGATGAAGATGAAGCTTTGGATAAAGAAAACTTGGAAACCAAGAAAAAGCTCATTGATGAACTCCAAATGGAAAAGACCAGATTATTGATTGTTACTGAAAAGGATCCTAGACTTCAATCTCTCAGAGAAGATAATGAAAGATTATTAAAGGATCTCAAGGAATCTGAAAAGAAGCTTGATGATGCCAACTATAGAGTCCTTGAAACTGAAACTCGCCAACTTTTGAGTGTTAGAAAGAAGGATGAAGATCAAGAAGCCAGAAAGAAGCTTCAACAAGAATTGGAAAAATGGAGAGATCAACTTGAAGAAACCACCAAGTCTAACGAATTGAAGGTCGAAAGAAAAATCAGAGAAGCCGAATCTGCTGTCATCAAGGAACTTCAAGCTGAATTATTAAAGGAAAGAACCGAATTGGGAGAATTAAGAAATAAGTTTGAAGCTGTTGCCAACAAAGAAAGAGAGTATATTCTTGATCAAGCCAACAGAGAACGCCATAGAGCTGATTTGGAAGCCAAAAAGACTAAAAATCAAGCAACCATTAAAGACCTCCGTGCTCAAGTTGAAGATCTTGATCCTAAAGTCAACGATATGGACGTTAAAGTTGATGATTTGAGACTCAAGGTAATGTGATTATGCAAAATTTATTATTGATAAATAAATAGTTGACTGATAAGAGAGAACTTAGAGCCAAATTGCAACAAAAGTTAAAGGAAGTTGAAGAAGAAAACATCATCTTACTCAGCAAATTCACATTCTTACAACATAACGTAATGAGATATCTTGCTATAAAGCAATCCTTACCTTTTATCAATAGATTAAATTGGAGGATGACATGAAGAAGTTCAACATCGACGAATTGAGAAGAGTCACTGAAACCAATAAAAACGTAACCAACTTATTTGGCTATTGTTTTTCTAATTTCCCATAGGTTAATGAAACAATCAAGAACTTTATGGATAAGTGGGACACCCTCAAGAAATTCTCAAAGATGCAATAATTATTTTGGAAAATTTTTTAGAACTATGAATCAAATAGTTGTTCAGACTTTTTGTAAAAAGCAACTATCTATTGTATTTTGCTGCATTTCCAAAGCTTTACTCTTTTTTTTTGCTAATTTAAACAATAGCCATAAAATTATGTTTTTATTCAATTGGAAAAAGATTTCTCGAGGGGAAAACTCCTTTGTTTAATATTACAATACAAGAATAAAGGAGAATGAATTTAATAGATTGTGATATTTAAAGTAACATGTAGCGAAAATGATAGGTATGCAATAAAATCATGCATACATCAATCTTTTATATAAAATTATTAAAGAGAGGAAACTGGATGAAATTCCAAAGAAATCATGTCAGTTAGTATTTTTTACACTTTGTAGTACTCTGAGGAAGAGGAGGAAAAAATAATTCTTGGTTATAATTTAAAAGCAGTTGGCTCAATTATTATTTCTTCAAAGTCATCTTCTTCACTATTCTCTTCATCTTCTTCTTCATCGTCCGAATTTATGTTCAAATTCTTCATCTCATTCAATATGTTCTTCCTTTCTCTCACCTTTGCTGCATCATCTCTCATCTTATTTTGATCTAAAATAAATAGTTAAGCATTCGCTCTCGAAAGGCGAACTTACTTTCGATCAGCTCTTTTAAATGGCTGTAATCATCTTTATCTTTATTTAATGTCAGACTAAACAACTTGGAATTTAATGATAATGCCTCATCGCGTGTGCTTGTGGAGGCACCATTAGATCGATTCTTTTCGGTATCGAGTTTGACCTTTTCAACAGTTTCGATGAGTTTTTGGAAATTTACATCTTTCTTTTGGAATAAATATTGGAGTTTTGCAAACTCATGTCCATTATCGTTCGATTCCATGTCCAAACTTGAAAAACCTCTAAACATTCCAGAACTCTCACTCATATTTTGGTGATTAGATGATTTGTTGATCAGGGTGAAAGTGATCACAGTTCGGCCGATCTGGACGGAAATATCGCTATTTGGTTTGATGACAAAGTCATTTTTTATTAAAGCTAGTGTTCCGAATTTTGAACCATTATCTCCCAAGAAAAATCTTCCGTATGAAAACTTTATAAATGCATGGAATCTTGAGGCTGAAATATCAGATATCTTTACGTCACATTCATGCCCTCTTCCCTATTTTTGAATTAATTTTTCGCCCAACTCCCGCTCTTACCAACTTAATTAGGTCTTTTTCGGTGGCGAGAACGACGTAGAAAGTTTTGCTGATTTGCTGCTCTTTTGCGAGCGTTTCAAGGATAACGTAACTTGATTGTGGTTTTGGAAGGTCAATCAGGTCGATTCTTTCACCTTTATGGAGAAATATTTCTGGCAGCCTTTGATGGCATAATTCACACTCCAAGTTTTTCCATGTGTAGGAAATGCAGAGCCCAGAGCTCTTTATATGACTTTTGCTTTTTATCCAATACTTCAAACAATCCAAGTGAATATGCTTGACTGACCCTGAACAAGCACAGGGGGAAATCAGAGGGTTAGCTTCGGTGTTTTCAGAGTTTAAACACACTCTGCAAGTTATCTCCTGACTCTCAGGCCTTTATAAACATTGGTTAGAGTTTAATTCTCCCAAAATTTTGATTACAATTGCTTTATTAAATGTTGCTTTGGCATATCTTCTTCGATGCTTCCTGTATCTTCTGATCCCTTCAAAATAGTCAGTTTAATATATCTCTAGTCTTTTCTTACGAATTCGCTAATTTCATCAATTCCACAACTATCATTTTGATATGCGTCGGATTCTTGGCCGACATGGAGCTCTCTGATACGGAATTTTACGCGGCCAAGTTTTATTACGTCATTTTCTCGCAATTGATATTCCTGCGATTTTTTAGATTTCTGGAGCATCTAGTCAAGTTGATACCTGGTTGACATTGTCTTTTTTGATATTCTTTACGACCAACCAAAAATTTTCCGATGTAGATGTACTTTTTCTTGCTCGGTCACTCTTTTTTTCATGCTTGGTCACAGAAAAGACGCCTGATTCAAATCAAACAATTGTCCCAGACAAAAAAATTTTTGAAAATAATCTTGATCAAATCGTACCATCCTGATGTTTCAATAAAGCCAACGTCTTGGAATTCTCGCACACATTTCTTTCATTATACATGTCTGCCACCAAACGAATGTCATTCTTTACACGGATAATCTTGGCACTACTAGAAGCTTTCAGATTTCTTCTAGAAACGTGCTGGCACTCATAGTCAAACAAGCCACCAGACTCTCGATTCCATGTTACTGCCTCTACTGACACCCTTTGAACATGTTTATATTCATACAAGCGAAAGCTTTGTTACATTGTAGAATGTTTTTTCATAACCTATGCAAGCAGAAACAAAAAATTTAATTTATAATAATTAAAATTTATCAATATATTTCCTCAATTTTTGTGAACTCTTCCTCAGCCCACCATTACTTTTTCTTCATTTTCTAATTCTCCTTATCAGTTTTCTGCACTTTATCCCCTTAAAATTTCTTCATTTCGATATCCCTAAGGAAATACTTCCAATCCTCTTAAAATTAAATAATTTTTCATTTTATCATTAAAAAAACGAACCATATTCATACCCTCTTAAAAAAGAGATAAAATTCAGCTGAGCTGGAAGCTAGAACTTACCCGCTCTTGTTTAATCAAATCCCTCACATTGACTGGTCAACTTGGATTTTCGATTGTTTGTTTATCCCCAATTTTAATGTGCGAAAAACAAAAATTAATTCTGTTAATTACTATTTGCCAAATCAAAGACCTAATTCTTTTCATTGAACCCAGTCTCAAAAGTTCTTCTCACTTTTTAATTAATTGTTTGTTTGTTCTTCACTTCCGTTATATTTTTTGACAGAGACTCAAATAAATGTCACAAAGATATTTCTAATTCAAAAAATATTACAGCGCCATTTCATGCGGTTTGAAATGACTAATCAAAAATAAACATGTTTTAATTTTTCACAATCCTGATCACCTCGAATGAACAAAATTTGAGAAAATTTGAAATTAAAATACTAAGGTCAATCAAGAATTCAACGAAACTAAATAAGTGCTTATTCTAGATGAGACTTGAAAAGACCTCAGATTAATTAAAGTGCTCATTTTTTCAATTTAATTTTCAGGAGGTTCTTTTTAAATTAAAAACTGCTTTTAGCTTTTAATTATCATCTGTCATTCCTAATCACCAGAATTCAAAAGTACTTTTGATTTTCAAGAAGATTTTTTTAAATCCTCTAAATTTTCTCTTTCTTTCTTTGCTTCGTCCATGAATGAGTTGAGCTTCCATCGAATAGTTAGTTAGAAAGAAAACTTTAACTTTTTGTGATGACTTTTCTTTGTCCTTCTCCTTTCAAAATTAAATTTTACAAAACGAAAAAAATTTCAAAAGAAAAAAATAACTTTGCTTGCAAGATGTTAATTCGGTTTTAGAGGATTTTTTTTTTTTGTATTTTGTTTTGATTCTCTCTTCATTTTTGATAAAAATAAATTCTGACGAGATTTGGCTTCGAAAACAGAAATTTCAAGAAAAATTTTCTTTAGCTTCAATCTCTACTTCCAAAAATTCTCTTGAGGATTTTCTTTTTCTTCAATTTCTGTGGGGAAGCCAAAGAGAGCATTAAAATTTTATGGAACTTCATTGAGATCCCTCACATGCCATCGGTGGAGGTGAATTTAAATCAAGCTCTATCCCTATAACTGCTGGATACTTTAATTTTCCAGCCAGTTACACTTTCCAAATTCAACTCAAGGATGATGATAAAACGACTTGAATTGTTTGAATGCTCTTTTGATTGTTTAGGGATAGACTAAGTTAGCTTTTTAGATAGTTTCTGTGGCGCAGCAATTTGTCACTTGTGGTTCACTTCTCGTTAAAATCAATCGAGAAAAGTATATGCTTCTTGGAAAAAAACTCTTTCAATTTTTTGTCTTGTTTTTCTATGAAAAGATAGTCATTTGATTTAACCGAAACTCCAATCCTTTTCCTTCTTCAAATAAATTATAAGAACTTCACCGAGCTTTAAAGGTTACCTTTTGAAAAATAGTTTTCCAATCAAAACATAGAGTCACCATCCATAATCATCTATTGTAAAGATAAAATTTGAGTCCAGATTTTCCATACCTCGAAGTCGTTCTATGAGAAATAAAAGATCGATTTTCTTGACTTCCGACACTTTCGTTGAAATCTTCAATAATCCAATCTCATCTTTATCTGAGGTTTTCTGAATCCCTCAAAAATGTTCCCTTTTTCCCTAACTGTCTTCTCGTTGACAATGATGCTGAGATATCTCAAGGAGGATTTCCTCAGCCATCAAATTGACTCCAAGACAGAAAGGTCCCCAAATAAAAGAAGCAAAGAAGGCTGAATGAAGTTTTTTCATTCTCCAAATTTGTGGCTTCAAATCATCATTTTTAATAAGAAAACCCTTTTTTCTAGATCTCCAGAATTTAATAATACCAAATTAATCCGAAATAAAATCTGAGTGAACCAGTCTTTAAATCTTCTGGAAATATAATTTTATTGAAAAAAACAAAATGAAGGCTGTCATTATTTTTGCTGCTTTACTCGCTTTGAGTTTTGCTTCTGACTGGGCCACTTGTAACACTGCCCCCAATGACACATACATTCAACCTCTCAATGTCACTCTCACCAAGAATGAAACTTCACCCAAACTCACAGTTCACTTCTGTGGTAAATCCAAAGAAAACATCCATATTCACGGCTATTCCATTTACACCTTTGTTGATGACTCTAAATTTGCCGTCGGCGGAGATGAATCTTACTCAGGCTCTATCCCTATCAATGCTGGACAAGAATTTTGCTATGATATTATCACTTTCGGATACTATATTTTCCCTGCCAATTACACCTTCAGAGTTCAACTCAAGGATGATGATAAAAACAACTTGAATTGTTTGGATGCTACCATGATTGTTAAGGGTAAGGATAACACCCTGTTATCTTTTTAGATATTATTTGCATAATGAGTTATTTATCATGAGAAACAATAATTTATAAAGTTAATAAACCGCTTTGGAAAAAATTTAATCCCATCAATGAGGAAACTCCTTCTTCAAACCTTGCATTTAAAAAAAAAATAGCTTCAATTTTCATCATACCCAACATTTTATGATTCAAATAAAACCCTGTTTTAAGTGAATTCAAAATTTTCTTCCTTCGATATCTCATAAGCCCTTTCTCACAAAACTCAATTCATTTTTTCAAATCCTCTTAAAAGGCTTCATGTGAGTTGTTTTCATTCAATTTTAGATTCTTCCATGAAATGAACTTGAAGAGGGAAAACTGAACTGAATTTTCTTTATTTTTTCGTGAATGCCTCACTTCCACTCAATTATTTGAATCACAAATAACTCCTGTTTTTGGGATCGCTCATGTCAGACAATACCTAATTAAATAACAGAAATAAATGAATTCAGCCTATAAACACTGTTCGATATTATTAATTTATTTTAAATAATAATATTTAATTTTCCCAAGACCATCTCGATGAAAATGAAAACTCTTCTTCTTCTCTCTGCTTTATTTGCATTGAGTTTCGCCACTTCAGTCACCCAATCGGCCACCTGCAACACCGCTCCTGGGGATACATTGATTCGACCCATCAATGTTACTCGATAAAACTGAACCCAAGCTTACCATTACTTTCTGCGGTAAAGCCTAAGAAAATATTCATATCCACGGCAACTCAGTTCAGTGTTTTATTGCTGGCCATCAATATGTTCTTGAAGAATACAGATTTTATTATGGCTCTAAATTAATCAATGCTGGACAAGAGTTTTTCCATGACAGTCTTTCTATTGGATATTATGACTACCCCACCGAGATGATGATGAAAAGGATTTGAATTGTTTTAACGTCAATATGACTGTTCAAAAGTCAGCTCAATGAGCTTTCTAACTAATAAAAGTTTATTGAACTAATTCAATATATTAATTAATAATATATCGAAAGAGAAGAAAAATCTCCAAAATGTATTTTTCAGAGTTTTCAAGTCTAACTTGCGATAGATAGAATTAATTATCTGACTCTTTATTTCTGCTGTCCAAGGTTTAAGTAAACCGCCAAAAAATGTCTTCTTTGAATATAATTGTTTTTTGAAAAAACCTTCGCGGGACTGAACTTTTTTCATGTTCAAAGGCCATTATACTTCAAAAATAATACAACTTAAGCTTGGATTTCTCGTATTTTTCTCAAAGGCTTAATTAAATGCTCTCAAAAATGAGAATTAAATTAAACGGTAATCCAAACAATTCAATTTCAATTCAAAAATCCAAAAAACTAAATCAAAAAGTATCTTATCAAAATTTAGATTCAAACTCCCCTGATGACATCTAAAAAGAACAGAAGTTCGGTTCATGATTCCAGTTACCGTCAAAACACTCTTGGGTCTCCCAAAGATTTGAATACTTCGGATCGTAGCTTTTATCTTCGAAACGAATTTGAAAGAGATTATCAGATGAAATATCAACAATTAAAACAACTATATGAAATGAGAATCCAAGGTCTCAATGAAAGCATCAAAGAAGCTTACAGATTGGTCCAAAGTGATGATCTTATTGATACAATGAGACAAGATCAAACCTCCGAAGAATTTGTCAATCAAAGAGTCAAGGAGATTCTTGAAGAGTGCATAAATAATGAAAGAGAAGCGCTTGTGGACAAACTTACTCAAGAAAATGCAGAACTGCGTGCCGAGTACAACAAAATAGGCTATGAAAATTCAAAGGTAACCTTGTATATTATTCCTCCCACCTCTAATCTTACAATCCTCAGCTTATTAATCAGCAAGAACAGATTCTTAGAGAAGTTGATATTCTTGAGGATAAATACAGAGCTGTACAGGAAGAAGCAGATACATTGAGAAGAAAGGTCGATCAAAAAGAAGAGCAAATGGTGTATAGGACTGAGAAGGATTTGACAGAGATTCAAGTTATCAAAGAAAGGATCAAAGAAATGGAATTCAAATTAAGAGAAAGTGAGAATAAAGGATGGGATCTTCAAAAAGAACTTGAAGTGCTCAAGAATAAGAATAGGCAACAAGAAATGGATATCAATACTTTGAATGCTGAACTCAGAGAGGCTATTGGCAGAGAAGAAACTGCTAAAAAGAAATTGATTGAAAGTGAAGAAACTTACAGAGAATTTAAATCTATAACTGATTCTTTCAAAAAAGAAAATGATCAGCTTCGACTTGAAATTGAAGCTATCGAGAATAACAAAAAAGTCATGGAAGAAAAGTTCCGTTCCAGAATTGAAGAAATTGAAATTGTACATCTCTTATTCAATCAAGAAAATCTAACCCAAACGTAGAACATGCAAAAGGATCAACAAAAACACAGGGAGAATACCGACAAATTACAGGCTAGGTACAAAGAAAAAATTGAAAAATATAAAGCCAAGATTGTCGATCTCAAAGGCCGTATTGCAGATAAAGAAAAAGATATTCGTGAAGTTACACGCACAGCGGATGAAGATCGCATCATTCAAGAAAAGAATATTGAAATCTTGCAATTAAAACTCCAAGAACAAAAAGAACATTTTGAGAATAGACTCTTACACCAAGAAGAAGAAAATCATTCAAGAATGGTTTGCTATTCTATTTTATTTTTGTAGTCCTCATAACCCCCATAGAATGACGCCCAAATGAGGTATGAAGATCAATTGAGAGACCTTCAAACGCAATTCCAAAAAGTATTGGATCAAAAGATTGATCAAATCCAAGAGGATGCTCATGAGCAAATTGGCCAACTTAGAGAACAAGAAAGAGAGTTGCAAGAAATCCTTGAAGAAAAAATGGTTCAGATGGAAAGAGAATATATCAAAGTCACTCAACATGAAGATATTCTCCACGAAAAGAACAAATTGATTGAAAGACTTAAACAAGAACTCAATAATAAAGATCTTGATCACCGTCAAGATGTCTCCAATAAACTGAAAAATCTTGATAATAGACTCAGAGAAGAGCTTGATGAAAAAGAAAGAGTCTTCAAAAGTATCCTTGAATATTGAAAGAATATCCCTTAAACCACCTCTTTACTCTAGGTATGGTCCGAGATTTTGAATCACAGTTGAGCAATGTGGAAGCTGATAGAAGAAGAACAAGGGAAGATTTAGATGAGAAAATCGAAGAAAATAAAAAATTGCTGAGAAATATCAATGAATTAGAGGCTCAGAAAAAGAAACTCTTTGAATCGATTGAAGAATGGGGAGTTAAAAGCAAAAAGCTCAAAGAGATGTGCGAAGAGGAACAAAAGAAGAGAATGGAATTAGAAAAGAATGTCAAGGAACAACAAGAAAATTACGCTGAAATCAGAAAATTACTTGATGAAACCAAAAAAGAAATTGCAGAGAAGGATAATCTGGTCGCGCATCTTCAACAAGACCTGGCTAACGCTGAAAACAATCTCGATGGACAAGTTAAGCAATATAATGGATTAGAAAGAGAATATGAAGAAATCCAAAGAGAGTTCTCTTTGATGGAACAAGACAAAAACAGACTGATCAATGAATTGAGAGAAGAAAATGATGATTTACGTGAAGAAAGAAGAAGATTGAATGAACAGATCACTGATGTTGAAAGAATTGGAGATGAAAAGCATGCATATGAATCCAGAGACCATGAAGAAACTCGTTCCAAGTTGAAACAAACTGAAAGCAGAGCCAAAATAATGACCAACGAATTGAGAGAATATGAAAGCCAAATGCAAAAGCTCAAGAGTTATGTTCAAGATTTGGAAGGCGAAAACTCTAAACTCAGAGGAAAGCTTAGAAATGCTGAAGATGCATTGACAGAAACTGAAAGAGAAAGAGTTACCATGGAGAGAAAAGTCGGAAGAGTTATCACAATAAATGATGAATTTAGAAGAAGCCTTGAAACTGTCTTGGTTGAAAAGACAAGATTATTAAGAGGAGAAGTGAGGGAAGTTGGCGCAGATTGCCTGACAATCTTAAACACATTAAAGAGAGAAAATGAGGTCAAGGTAGAAAGTCTTTTGAATAAGTTCAAGAGAGTTTTGGAAAGAAGAACTGAACAGCTTCGCAATGAGAATACACTCCTCAGAGAAAAGCTTGAACGCGATTTTTCAAATGAAACTGAAGAGAAAAGACAAGAATATGTGAGAGTCACAAAGGATCTGGTCGAAAATTATGAAAGAAAGATAGCAGAAAGAGAACGAAAAGTTGAGGTTGCCAACGAAAAGATTGAAACTATGAAGGAAAGAATCGAGTCCTTAGAAAGAGAAGTTAGAAAGGAAAGGGAAAGAAGAGGAGAGTTGGAAGAAGACTTGGACAACAGCAAAAGAGATATTGCTGAAAGAAGACGTGAAAAGGAGGCTCTTGAAAGAAAACTAGATGAATTGAGAACTGGTTTTGAAGAAGATTTGAATGAAATGGGCAAAGATCTCAAAAAGGCCAACGAAGAATTCCTTGAAGAAAAAAGAGAGCTTGAACGAAAATATCAAAGACAAATTGCTGATTTGAACCAACAAATTGATACAAATATTGAAAGAGAAAGACAAAAGATGGTTCTTTATGAAGAAAGAGTCAAGGAGTTGAGCAGCCAACAAACTGAAGAATTAACTCAAGCCAAGGCTGAATATGAAGAGGAATTGGCTAAAATCTCTGAAGAATTGAGAAGATCCAAGGAAACTGAACAAGTTCTTAGAGAAGATATTGACAGATTAAGAGAGGAGGTCGAAAGATTAGAAAGCACAAGTCAAAACCTTGAAAGACAAAATAGAGAAATCACAAATGTCTATGAAAACCGCATTGAGGAAATGGAAGCTAATCTCGAAGAAGTCAATTCAATGACTAAAAGAGAACTCTACAAGGCAGAAGAGTTCAAAATTGAAAGAATGAGTGAAATCAAGAGATATAGAAAGGTTATTCAAGATCTCGAAGAGGAACTCAGACAAAGAGGAGAAAAAAATTCTGCTCTTCTTGAAGAAAAGAACCGTTTCATTGATCTCATTAGAGATCTTCAAAGGGACCTTGCTTCCAAAAATGATGAAATGGAAAAATATAAACAAGAAATCTCAATCAAGTCTTTCAATCAAACAAGAGAAATTGAACAATTACAACACCTCCTCTCGAAATCTTACAAAACAGTCAATCAATCTCTTGAAAAATCCAGAGAAAATGAACCTGAAAATGACATTCACAAGTCAATGCAAGAACTTCGAAAACTAGAGCAATATCTCAGTCAAAGAAGTCCTCGTAAACCTCTCTATGCAAGCACAATGAAAGAAAAAACAACTGGCGTTGTTGATCCTTCCCCAAATAAAAATCTAGCTGAAAGTGCAAATCTTAGTCTTCGTGATAAAAGAAATTGGGCTAGTAATTCAAAATATTAAGCATGGAATTTTACAAAAACTTTGTTTGTTTATTTGTTTATTACAATGGTAAGACATTGTAATTTAAAGATTTAGAAGTAATAATAACTATACAAAATAAGATAAAGCAGACTTTCTTTCATTTTTAAGACAGATATTTCTCTTTTTGATCTATTATTCAAATTAGTATCTATCACTCATCAAAATTATATTCCACTTACTTTTTAATAATTTATGGAGCTCACCTTTTAGTTTTATTAATTTCTTTTTTTGTTTTGATGGTTTCTCTTCACCATTCCGGCCAAACAAGCTAAAGTCCTCACTATCATCATCATCATCTGAATCCACCCCATCTTTCATTAAGGCTTTTTTCATGGTCATTATGTACTCTGTATAATTTTTTGGATAGCCATAATGATTCATCAACACTTCCATTGGATCGGGTGTGAAGAAACTTTTGGGATTATAAAGTTGACATGGTGGAATCACCATTCTCGGTCGCGATCTTGGTTCTAAAATTGGTGGAAGTTTCAAATTTGCAAAATTTTGAATAAATTTCTGAACACTTTTTTCAGAACCAGATCCAGATCCTAAACTTCCAAGATGATCATCGGATAAATGATGTTTTGATCTCATCTTCAACGGATGATGACCTTTTCTATCTTTTACCAAGGGACTTGAGGAGGATATCAAGTTCTGAAAAGAACTATTCTTTTTTATTTTGCCTTTCTGGAGAATATCAGTCTTGAGATTTTTCAGAATTTGATCAAGTTGATTTGAATTAATTTCGGTTGTAGAAATATTTTTACTGGACAATTGAGGTTGAGGAGCCAAGGTTTTTCGAGGCGGAGATTTTGAAAGTAAAATACTCTCCTTTACACTTTGTATACTCTCTGTCATTGTTGTGTTCTTCTTAGTTACTTTCTCACTCTTTATTTGATTTAAAGGAAGGAGAGCTTTTGTCATTGATTTGGAAGAGTTTACACGATTTAGGATTTTGGTCTCCAATCTTCTTGATGACTCTAAATCTCTTTTCTCTGAAAACATATTTGTTTCCAAAATCTTGTCATTTTGAGCACTACTGCTCTGTGTTGGTAATGAAATGAGATCAATGACAGACGATTCAGTTGTTTTCTTTTGTGTTAGCTTTGGTCTTCTTTTCACAGACTTTGGTGATGTGGCCTCAACAATGTTATCATTCTCGTCATTTTTGGTAAAACTTTGAATTTTGAATAATAGCCAGAATAGTTTCTTTCTAAACAATTCTTTATCTTGAAATTTGACAACGATATTTTAGATTTCAGTTGTATTCATGCATTTATAAGCGTAATTTAAAGTATATAATCCACAATCCGAAAGATAATTTAGTCTTTTATCCTCATAATATTCCAATGATTCTACTTTTGCTTCGTCTCCCAACTCCTTTTGAACAATCCAAATCACGTCCTCGCATAGTTTTTGGCTTTCAATATTACTCAAATGCTCAGACAAAAAATCAATTATGAACAAACTTTGATTTGCAATATGGAAAACAGAAACTATCCATCTCCCATCAACACAAAGCAAAATAACAATTTTGTCAAAATTCTTTGTGAGGTCTGGATTCCCCAAACTTTTTCGAAGGTTTGGCTCAAATACTTTATATTTTATTTTTTTTGGATCATCCTGTATGGTAGAAATATCAATAGCATAAAATAGGTTTCGATTTTTGCTATTCTTATTTTCAGCTCTGTAAAAACTTTGCAAAGAGTTCAAATACTCCAAGAATATCATTATTATATTCAAGCTCACTTGGTCTTCTTTCTGAAAATTCAAGATATCCTCGTTTTGCACTTTAATCCCATTCCTCTCTATCATTACTTGAGATCCATCCTTACTCACTCCACTCGCCTGCTGCACCATCAAAGAATACTCCTCCATGACAAATTCACTCAGCTCTGGTAGCGTAAAATTATTCACCATTGACCTTACTGGACTAGCATTATTGCTAAGCTTAAACCTTGATGGCTTAATTACCATTCCTTTTCGACTGCCATGATCCCCTAATCAAGTTCGATTCTCATAACCTTCATAAATCAATACCTGACAGCTGGGGAGTATCGATATGTTTTAATATACTTGAATCGAGAATATTTTCACTTTTCTTCATGTCAATTTGCCATTGAAAATTTATTAATAAATTATAATCAGAAAATCTGTCAATAATCTCAGGTTGAAGGTCGAAGTTTCAAAAAAAAATGACCAGCTAATGATATCTATCTTTCTTTACTAACCCCAACTTTCTAAAAATCTTATCCAACTGTGAGATTTTCTGAGATTTCATCATCTCAACTCCTGAATTTAGAAAAGAGAGAGAGAACGTTCTATGCGATTGACTTTCCAGCAATTATGGTTTTTATTCTAAACGAAATTTTACCAAATTCAACTCCAACTCATCATATCAGAGGAATGAGTGAGTCTAATTCTGTTTTGAAAGAAAAGGAAATTTTCTGAATTCGAAAAAAAAATTATTTTCTCGTTTTTTCGATAACAAAACTTTTTTCTCGAGGATTTGAAGATTTCAAAAAAAAACTCAGAATAAATTATCCAAAGCCACTTCAGATTTTTCGCACTGTCCGTTCATGCTATGAAAAATGAACATTGAAGACCTGAACGAGATTTTAAAAAACAAAAGATAAAAGTTTTTTCTCCCTTCAAACAAAGGGTCCTAAATATTATCCAACAAGATATCGACAATATGGATATGGGAATGATTTTTTTTCTCAGAGATTTTTCAAATCAAATCGATTCAATACGATACAATTCACAATGCTTTTAAAAATTTAAAGCGCTACATTGTTTGGCAGGAGGTGATTTTAATTTATTTAGCTAACTCTTTACGAATTAAATCCTCTATCTATTCCAAAAGAAAGAAATCTTTATAGAGGAAGCCCTTTATGGAACCTAATAATGTACAACTCCACCCAGTTACCTGGCTTGCTTTAGTGGCGCTCGGTTTTGTTGGTTATCTCTATGTCCGTCAAAAATCCTTAGAGAAAAAGTAAACCATTTTTATTTTTTCCGATTTTTTTACCAAACCCAAGACTGACTCAAGGACAACCCTCTTATGCTAATCAGACTCGCGGTCCTCAAGCTACCCCATATTTTGGTGCCAGTTCTAGACAACCCAATTTCTCAGAAAAAGAAATTGAACCCAGAAAACTTGCTAAAGACCTTGATTCAGACAATTTCAAGCAAAGAAGTCCCAAATATCAACCTTCATTCGGTAAATTTGTCGCAAATTGAGGTCTTCTTAACCGCTTTCAAGCAGAACAATTTGGTAAACGCCAAGGTTTTGAAGGCTTAGAAAAAGCATTTGACGATTCAAGAAGAATGACGAGTTATAAGCCTTTACAAAAACCCATCGAATCTTATTCCGTCTTTGCTGATCTTGGCAAACCAGAACAACCTGCCCCCACTCCTTCTAGCAATATTCCCATCCAATCTACCCCAAGCCATTTGATCAATAAAGGAATTTCTTTGCACCCTGGCGGCTTATCTGGAAAAATTGAACCCGAAATCGAAAACAGACTCGCTCAAGCCCCCTCTGCAGAAACTCAGGAAATTCTCTCAACAAAGATCCAAACTACATACAAACCTGCCGACGATAGCGATAATGAGTATAAAGTCTTCCGCGAATTCAAACAAAAAGAAAGTAGAGTCTTGCATGAAGAACCCAGAAGGTTCGAATCTCCTCAAAGACAAGCCTGGGGAGTCAGTCCTCTTGATCATGTTGGACATAGCCCTGACAGTCCCTTCAGAATCTTTGGTAACAACGAGAAAATTCCAATCTAAATTCGTAAATAGAAAGCTCAATCGCAGGAAGTATAAAGAAAGGTATGCCAGTTGAAGAAGATTTGGTTAAACACCCTAAACAACGCGCAGGAACAAGTCTCATTGCCAACAAGAAAGATCCCTTCTTGAAGGCTCAAGATGCTTTGAACCAACAAGGACCCAAACTTTCAAAATTCGCCGCTAAAGCCGAAAGCAAAAATAGATCCAATCAAATCTTTATGGATGTTGACTCTGACGAAGACAGTATGGTTGTTGAAACACAAAGAGGCCATGGGAATATAAATAAAAGATCAGGAGCTGAATCCCAAAGCGTCGACGCCTTGGAAAGAGATTCTCTCAAATCCAAATACTTTAAAGACAACAACTTAAAAGCAAGCTTCAAAGGCCCCGAAGGCAAAAGAATCATCTTGGGACAAAACTTACAGCCTGTCGGAATCTCCCAGAAAACCGGTGCCAAAGACTCCAAGTACCACTCCCAATTATCCCTTCAAATTTATTTTTACACTTTATTAGGGATCAATCCAAAAAGAAATCTTCTACTGATATTGCTTACCTCACTGAATATGGCTCCAATTTGACCATGAAGAGATATATGGAAAGAAAAGCTCTCACTGACAGCGCTGTTAAAGCTTCCAGACTCTCTACCTCAATGATTGCTCCACCCAAAACTTCCACCTCCATGATCGCTGAAGAACCAGTCAACAGATCTCTCCTTATCAATAAACCTGCTGCTGAGAAACCCAAGCCAGTTCAAACTCAATCATTTGCTTCCTCATTGAAAGGTGATGGAATCATGATCGGCGGAAGTTCTAAAGCTACAGATCTGGCTGCTGCCAAAAAGCCTACCATGGAATCTGAAATCACCCAAGAAGCTCCCATTAAAAAAGATAATAAACCAGATTTCGGAATCAAAGCCGAACCTGTCAAAATCTCTTCCATCTTAGGTGGTTCATCTATCTTTGCTCAACCAAAATCCGCCGCTGCTGAAACTGCCACCACAAATGGTACTGGCAGTTCCCTCTTTGGTGGCAAAAAACAAGAAACAGAAGAGCCCAAAAAGGCAACTGAAGCTGAACCAGCAGCTAAAGAAGAAACTATTCAAAAAGAATCATCACCTAAAGTAAATTCTCTCTTGTTCAATAACTTTATCTTTCGCCTCATAGGAAATAGCCACAACAGCCACAACCACCGCCACTGTCACCGCCACAACCACAACAACAACACAAGCTACAGTTCCCAAAGGCTTTAATATGAGTGGTGATTTATTCAAGACTCAAAAATTCGGTTCAACTATACCCACAAAACCCGAAGAAAGCAAAGACAAACCTAAATTATTCGGAACATCAGAAGGAGGATTATTCAGCAATACCGCTGCTCCCAAGAAAGATGAAAAGAAGCAAGAAGAAGAACCAGAAAAATCTACCAGCTCTCCTAAAGAACAAGCAAAAGCTCCTCTCTTTGGTTTCCTTGCTGGAAAATCGACGGAAACCACTGCTGAGACTGAAAAAACTCCAGCTCAACAAAATGGAGAAAAGAAAAACATCTTTGGAGATCTTGTCAAACCTGCTTCTTTCGGTGGATTCCCTACCGGTTCCGCCAATCCAGAACTCAAAAAAGAAGACTCTAAAAAGTCTGACACTGGCTCCTCTTCTCTCTTTGGCGGCTCAAAGCCAAGCTTTGGTACCGGCTCTGGCTCTCTCTTTGGTGCTAAGAAGGAAGAAAACACTGAAAAGCCTGCTGATGAACAACCCAAAACAAGCTTCTTTAACAAAACTGAACAAAAACAAGATGCACCTGCTGCTTCTGGAGGCCTTTTTAGCAATTTAACCAAAAAACACTCAAGTCCTGACTCATCTCCTAAAAATGAACAAAAACCTGCCTCAGGACTTGGGTTATTCGGCAATACATCAAACTCTTTCTTAAAGAGCGGCGCAGCTGCCAAAGAAGATGACACCCAAAATAAATCATCCACACCAATGTTTGGAAGCCTGAAGCCAGTCACTTCTTCTGAAAACAAACCAAGCGGCTCTCTCTTTGGAAATGCAAACTCAACCCTTGGTGGTGGACCTTCCCTCTTTTCAAATGCAACTGCAGGATCAGGATCTGCACCAGCTTCAGGAAGTCTTTTTGGATCTGGAGCAGCACCTTCTCTTAAAACACCAAGCACAGGATTATTTGCAAATTTGACCAGTAATTCCAATAAAGAAGGTGGTAGCGGCTTCTTTTCAAATTTAAACAAGTAGTGGGAAAAGTAGGGTAGTGGAAAAATAGGGTTGTGAATGAAGGCAGATAAAGTTACAAATCAATGAATAGTTTTTGTTATTTCTCTCACAAGTCACAAGAGGAGAAGAAAAAAAGCGATATGTAAATATATAATTTTATTTTCTTACATAATTCATGCATGCCTCTGTACAAATTTTGCGTATCGTATCAGCAATGTAATAGGGATCTTTTAAACTCAATAATTCTAACTTTGTCTGTCGCCAACTCTTATTATTTGTCAAAAAAAAAAAATTATTATTCAAATTCCCATCTCCTCTTCGTCTTCCAGAATATTGCACAGAATTTTATTTTTCACCGCCACCCATCTCTTTGAAAAAAAATATTCAGGTTATTTCAACACAGAATTCAGGAGTTTTATTCCTTTTCCTTATTGTTAAAATTATTTTACTCAAGGTCAAACGTTTTTTATGAAGTTAACTTGGCTGAGTAACAAAGGTATGTTTTCTTTCTTCTTCGTCAATTCATCATGTTCCAGGATCAGCTGCACCCATCTTTTATCTCTTTTTACAAGGGCTTCTTCTTTCGAGTCTTGCTTTGACTTGCCCAACTGCCCTTGACTTTAATAATGATAAATTTCTTTTTGTGTTCTGGTACTGTAAGTTTCCCAATCTCACCCTAACTTGGACAAGGATTGATGTTGTTGTAACCATCATATTTTTTTTCGTGCTCCACAGAGCCGATCCAGGATATGTCCCTGTTGATGCAGTATTTTTTACTGATCAAGAAGAGCCACCTCTCAGTGCTAGCAACCATCAGTAACGAGCCTCAAATCTTTACGCCCTTATCCTTCTCTAGCTATAACAGTATGATTAAATTACGAATGGCAGATTCTAGAATGCTTCAGAGCTTCGAACTCTCACCTTCTGGACTTGAGGGACAAATGAAACAAAGCATGGTAGTTTTCCTAACTGTTAAAATAATATCTTATCACTCATTCTTCAGTTTGCTTCCAACAAAGATCCTATTGACAAATCCAAGCTTCTCAAAAGCACTTCCAACTCTACTGCGATCACCAAACAAGGAGATTTTAACGGAACTCTCAATTCTCCTCTCCCACCAAAAAGTAAACAAGATGCTGAGAATAACCCTCCTTCTCCCGAAGGAGATGAGGATGATGATGAAACGCAAACAAGGGTTGAAGTTTGTCTAAGTCGACCAGAGGAAGAGGAAACACAGGGAGAAGACGATGTCGATTATCAAGCCGCCATTGGTGGAGATGATGATGTTCCTATACCATTTGTTGTCGGTGGTACAACTTCATTTGAACAGAATATCGCTCCTCAAATTAAAAGAGGAAATCAAGATTTAGCACAACGTCTTGATAACCATGCAACTGGAATCATGAAAGAGTATAGAGGAAAATATGGACCACAACTTGATGATGTTGAAGAAGAACAAGAAGGAAGCACCACTGTTCATAATCGCATGGACAGTAATGATCACAGTCAAAAAGCTGATAAAACTGTCAAAACTCAACATTCAATGGAAGTTGATCAATCAGTTCTGGTTGCTCATCTCGATCACCAAGATGAAGAAGCTATCCATAAACATAAAAACTTCGGCGTTCTAAGTTTAATTTTGAGCTGATTCAGCCAAACCTAACATTTTACAAGGCCAGCAAGGAGGAAATATCGAATTTATTACTTTAAGAGAAGCAAATGCCAAATCGACAAATTGTCTCAAGCCAAATGATTCTATCAGCGTAAACTTCAATCCTCATTTATTGATATCAAAACCCTCTCTTAGTCAAGCAATGTTGTTATCAATGTGGGAAATTTTGAAGAGAAATGGAGAAAAAATTCAGATTCCGAGAAAACTAAATCAAACCCTGCTTTGGATAAAAGCGGATATGAACAACCTCAACAAGAAGGTGATCAACCTGAAACTCTCTATGTTGAAAGAAGATACTGTACTGCTTGCAATATAGATCAACCTTTAAGATCAAAACATTGCAAGGAATGTCGTAAATGCACCGCCCAATATGATCATCATTGTCCTTGGACTGGTAATGAATTATTATATTGACTTTAAGAAATCTCAAAATATTTTTAGGAACTTGTATTGGAGAAAAAAATCACTTGGTCTTTTACTTTTTCTTGTTCTTCCAAGGAATCGAAACTCTCTATGGAGAAATCATGGTAATTGAGAATCCTCACCATCAACCTAAATTGTGAATAATAGTTGATACAAAGAGTCATACAAGATACTGATAAAGAATGGACGTTTGAAGGAGTGTGGAGAATCATCATATTACTTGGCACAACCTTCTTTACAGTTATGGTGGCCTCTCTATTCGTGTTCCACTCTTACCTTGCTACTCAAAATATTACTACATGTAGCGATTTCATTTTTTTTTAATTCAAATTTATCCTTCAATAGGGGAATTTTTAAGTTGGAATAAAATCTCTTATATCAAAGAATGGAATCCAAAGTGGGGATCTCCATTTTCTCAAGGATTTAAAAAGAATGTCAAGTTCTTTTTCAAATTCAACAAAGATCTCACCAGATGGAAAATGCCCAAATTCAAAGCACCTTTAAACCAACAACAGCAACTTCAAGAACTTGCTGCAGCTGCTGCCAAATAAGTAATTTCATCAGTTGAGAGAAAAAAAATATATATCGGACATCGGCATCCGATATATTTCTTTTTTTAGTTTAAATTGTTCTTTTTTATGGGGTTTGTTTGTCATTTTTTTATTGTGATAATACTTTGTACTTGAATAATGAAACTTAAAATTATGTATTATTTTTTGTTCATATCATATCGCATCGCATCGTATCATTTGTCTCAATTTTTATTCTCATAAATTGCAATAATACGCTTATGAAAACGTCAATAAAAAAATAGAGAACAAGAGGAAAATAACCAAGGTTAGGCTTGCTTGGAGATTAAATCGTTAGAGTCGCAAGTTTTTGATATAGTATCAACGGCAATGTTTAAATTCTCAACCAGGTCAGAAAGTTCTTCAAAAGAGCACTTGAAGGTTGTGGCTTTTAATTCTCCTTGCAAATCGACATACTTTAAATTTATCAAATACATATCCTTTGAGACCCTTGTCAAGTGTTTGCTTGAAATTGTATGTAATAGCTTCCATTCAATATCCACCAATCTGTTGAAATTGATACTGGAATCCAATTTGGTTTCTCTCAAGTTTGAATCTTGAGATAAAGCGAATTCCTGGAATTGTGTATATTTAGCGACAAAATCCTCGATAAGCTCAGAGTTATTTGTATATTCCTCAAGCAAAGTTCTCACTTCATTTGCCAAAAGATTCAAATGTAAACAGTGGGAAGCAAACAAAAAGATCACATTAAAAGTAAAGTTCACATCTTCTTTATCTTGACCACTGGATTTCAATCCATCAATAATTTTCAAGTTTGCCAAATCTTCCACGATATTCAAGAAACATGACTTTATGATTTTTTCATAATTCTTCAAAAAGAATGAATCCTTCATCACCTGCTCTAATTGGGCTGAAAGTTCTCCAGAAAGCGTTTGACTCATCACGATTGAGATATCAATAAAATTTATTTATTTAATATTCTTTTTATTTCACAATATCATCATAAATTGCTTGTTAAGAAAATTCATCAATAGTCATTTATTCATTTTTGTAAAATAGTCGTCAATCTTGAATTTTTATTTTCCCCCAAAAATTTACAAAACATGTCAATTTAGTCAATCTTATTCTGATCATCTTTCTCTTCTCCATATTTAAAAAAAAAATCTGTAATTTGATATCATTTCATTCCCCAAAAAAATTCTATGATGATGATGAAAAAAATGAAATTAATCACAATTAACAGCGCGGAATATTCAAAAAATTATAGTTTTATCTGCTGAAGAGTTGTTACCTTAAACTAACAAAAATGAATAAATCACGCCAGACTACTCTCCCTTTTTTCAAGAACAAAGAAAACTACATCATTATTGAAGAAAAAGATGAAACATCTTCAACTGTCCCTTGTACGAAACCCACGATTCCGAACAAGCCAATTTCCATTTCAGATGAAGAATCAAGCACGACTTTCCTGAATGTGAACTCGAGGTCCAATCAAAGAGGACGCTCTCCATCTCCTAGTAGTTACGAGCCAAAGCTCAAAGATATCAAGCTCACTCAAAGTCCATGCAAGTCAAATTATGATAGTGATTTCTTTGATGCTATTGACAACTTAGAAAAAGAGTATAATGAATTACAAAAGGATGAAGTTCACCAGATCTTACAGAACGATGAAAATACTTTTCAAGTCATTTCCGTCAAGGATAATGCCGATAATCTTTACGAATATCAAGACATGTTTGCCAGTTTTGGTCTAGTGAATGCCCAAGGCGACCTCCGATGCAAATTAAAAGTCCTGGGCCTCAAACACCAACTTATCAAAACAGACAAAGTTTTTCTATGTGTCTTAACTGGAACCTGGTCAGAAACTGATGTTGATCCTAATGATGAAGTCCAAATTTTCGGAAAATTTTGCCAAGACTTTTTGTCCATCCTTATTCAAAACAGCTTTGATCAGGAAAGAAATCTCTTTAACCAACACTTTATCGTTGTCGAACCCAGTATTCTATTGCCTCCTACCACCATCACCACTGCTCTGCCTTGTAATAGAAGAGGTGTCCTTTCCACTTATATTGGTGGTCGTGACGAAGTCTCATTACCTCTCTTAAAAGGGTTTGTTTCATATTGTCTGCAATTCGCCTCATTTTTACATTTAGGAGCATGCTTCACAATATCTTTGAGCAGCTTGCAACAACCAGTGATTTGGTTTTTCAACCAGATAAACTTGAGGAATTAGTACAGAGTTATATTGATTCTAATATAGAATCATTTTACATCTTGAAAACTGACATGGACACTTTCATCAGAGAAATTAAAGCCAGTGTCAAAGATGCTCAACAATGGGTCCTTCAACACTTTAGTATTTTGAACATAATTTACCTCTCCCTCTAACCCTTCCCTTAGAACAACAAAAAGAACTTGAATTTTGGAATGGGACTGCAAATTCGAAAATGAGAGTGTTACAAGTTGTCAATGCTGAGCAAATGATGACTGCACACAATCTTGGTCTCAAAGGCAAAACAGATCTTGTCCTCTTTTGTGAAGTTACCACCACCAACAAAGATAATACCACTGAAATAAAAAGATGCTTTGTCCCATTTGAACTTAAAACTGGTGAAAAAGAAGTCATGATTTACAACATGCAGGTATCTTTTAAAAGAACTTCCCAACCTTACTCCAAATCCTAGACGTTGGTTTATTGTGTTTTAGTTATGCAACAGCATAAACAATATGAAGGAGTGAATGGTATTTTATATTATATGAAACTCAAGAAACTTGTTGATGTCAAATTCAGAAATTTCGAGGTGTTCTCAATCATCAACAAAAGAAATCTCCTTGCAAAGCATTATAAAAAATTTGAAAAGTCAAATAATGGTTCTTGTTTCCCTCCTATGATCAACAATCCAAGCGAATGTAACCGATGCTACCAAAATTTCACTTGCTCTTTGATCAATCTGACCTTGGAAGATCAAAAACAGAAAAAGCCTCTCAACAACAATAAGAAAAGACTCTTCCCTCAAAAAACTGTCCCTGATATCGAAGATTTCCAAGTTGATCCTGCCTTCAAACAATACTATGAAGTTGAAAGTAACTACTATCTTTGATTAGAATTTTTCAATTAATGATCCCTCGTTAGAATTGATAACTGGAGCAAAGAAGGAATATTTGCAGAAATGGTTCAATTTACTGCATTTGGAGGAAGCTTATGAAAGAGAGTTATATTCTACAAATGGAAAGGAAGACTCTGCGCTTGAGATGATTGAGTTGGAGAACTTTGATGAACTTAGAGAACATGTCAAACAAAATCTTAAACAAGAACCACCAAAAGCCATCGTCTTGAAGTTCTCAAAAAATTTCGAAGATAAAGATTCTGTTCATGGTTTCCTTGATAATTTCAAACCAATGGATTATGTTGGTTTGACCCAGTCTTCTTTGTCTTGTACTCTCAGAGGCAATGTCGTTGAAAAAAGAATGAAGAAAATTAAGCAAGAAGATGGCAAAAAATATTTCTTGGCCTATATTTGTATTCGCTGCTACATCAATGAAGCCAACATCAATCCTGAAAAATTTGACTTGATTGATCTCAATGATACACAAACATTCTGGAAACTTGAAAACAAGAGAAAAAATTTCTTCCCATTAATGAGAGGAAATCTCTTGGAACTCATTGTGAATCCTGACTATCAGCGTCTCTATGAACTTATCGTTGAAAATAGAATTCCCCAATTTGACGAAGATCTCGAAAAATTCAAACCGTTCGAAACGCTCTATAAAAAAAAGAGAGGCTCCAATGCTGATCAAATTAATGCTATCCAAAGGTGTTTGCAAACAAAAGATTATAATATTGTATTGGGAATGCCAGGAACTGGAAAAACCTATGTTATTGTTCTTTTGATCAGAATTCTTCTTGATAGAGGTGATAGAATTATTCTCAGCAGCTACACTCATTCTGCAATTGATGGTATTCTCAAAAGATTTGTCGAAAAATATCCCACCTATCGAGACAAACTCCTCAGAATTGCCTCTAACGCCAATCAAGTCGATGAGTCTATTCGAGACATTGTCTATCAAAAGAAAAACTTTAAAAGCATCGGTGCCATTTCTTCCTATCTTGACTCTAAACAACTCTTTGCAGTCACTTGTCTAGCTTCTGCTAACATTATCCTCAGCAACAGGAAATTTGATACCTGCATTATTGATGAAGCATCGCAGGCATTGGAGCCTGCAGCTTTAGGTCCGATAAATCTCGCTCAAAAATTCATTCTATTTGGTGATCATCATCAACTCCAGCCATTAGTCAAATCTAAAGAAGCTCAGGAGCGAGGAATGCAAGTCAGTCTTTTTGAAAGACTTATCAACAAAAATCCTAGTGCCGTCTCAACTCTCAGCTACCAGGTATTTTTCCAATTAATTTCTTTCTCTAAAAATCCCTAGTATCGTATGAATGAAGATATTATGCACATTTCAAACACACTTATCTACGACAACAGATTAAAAATCGATAATCCTTTGATACTGCAAAGCAGTATTGATATCCCCTATGTCAAACTCATTTATGATAAAAAATGGCTGCTTGACATTCTTAATCCTGAAAGAAGAGTCATCTTTTTGAATTTGGATTGCATCAATGCTCTCAGAAAAATTATTCATGGCTCAGAAGGGCCATTTAGTCGCTTTGATAGCTCGTTGCCTGAAGACTATAGCCAAGAATCACATTATTCCTTCTCAAATAATTTTGCTCTCCTTGATGAAAAATTCAATAGTCAAATGTCATTGACAGAAGTCAGCCAAAATTCTCAAGCTGATGATAACAATAAACTCGATCTCAAACTCGCCGTTTACCTCACAAGAATGCTTTTAAATTGTGGTGTCAAACCTGAAGATATTGCCGTTATCACTCCTCTCAATTCTGAACGAAGTTATATTCTATCGAAACTCGATGTAATTTTGGGATATGATGATATAAATAATTTTCTTCTAGAAAAGCAAAGTTGAAGTATTTACGGTCGATAAAAGTCAAGGAATTGATAAAAGCTGTGTTATTATCAATCTCTCTCTCGAAAATAAAGGAAAAGAATTCTTACTTACCGTAATACAAATTTTTCTCCTTTGACATTCCTCATCTCTTCCCCTAGAATCCAAGAAGAATAAATGTCGCGTTTACAAGAGCAAAGCAGAAATTGATTGTTATTGGATCGATTGTCAATTTGAAAAAGATGGAAAATATGAACAAATTTATTGACATCATTGTTGATAAACGTTGGGTAATTAGTCACTCTTTCTCTAAGATTTATCTTCTTAGGTATATAACATGGAAGATTATATGATGGAGCCAGTTGAAGAAAAACGTTATGATGAACTTTCGAATCATAAGGCTTCAGTTCACTCCAAATATATCACCCAATAATGCATATTATTATGTTTATTTTTTCAATACTTGTTATTTGTATTATTTCGTTTCAAAAACCTTAAAATTGTTTTTTCAAAATAATTGATTAGGTAATTTGTTGATCAGTTAGTTTTGAAAAATAAGAATCATGCAATAAAATGGATGAAGAAATCTCTTTCTTTTATAAACAATTCACTGGCTAATAATGATTCTATCCTCTCCTTCTTAACAGCTCAATCTATTTTTTCTCACCGAGTCTGAATTTTCTATCCCATCTTTGTTGCTCTTCTAAGCGAATCTTCCAGTCTCCAGCATTCTGGAGACTTCCGTATTTAAGCCAAATCATATCTTCTCTGAACCTTACATCAGATGGAAGGGGATCTTTCACGGGCTTGCAGTTGCTGGGTCTTTGTTTATCAATGTTCCAATATTCCTTTCCGTCAATCACCAAATTTTCGACAAAGGAACCGGTAAGAGTGCAGATATCCTTGGCGACATCAGCATATTTGAGGTCATCTTCATCTTCGTCGTCCTTTGACTTGAAGGTCTTTGGTGGAACACCATTTTTACAGAAATATATTCTTCCATCAAAGGTATCGTGTCTTCTCTTTCCGAAAAAGCCCTTCTTTTCAGCAGAACTCATCTTAATAACGGCCTTGATTCCTGTCAAAGGGTCCAAAAACTTGGCCACTCCCGCATAATGGAATTCTCTGTCACCCAAAACCATTCCTTTCACTTTCACCAATGGCAAGCTAAAGACAATTCTGCTCTTGTCCTTAAACTCCACGTAATTGGGTCCGTCTTGTCTGATATACAAAGTGTTCTTATTTAACTTTCCTTCAAACAAGTATCTTCCGTAGAATTTATACTCGGAATTCACCACATAGAAATTGGCAATGGGAGGGTGGTGACTTGTGTGTTCACAATAGACTTCAGTGCCATCATCCATAACGCCTTGATATGTCTCTCCAAGGTAGGGGTTAAATGGCTTGGCTTGGCTTGCACTCACGTATAAACCTGCAATACAGAACGATATCACGTTCTTCATTCTTTCAAGAGGGTCGGTTGTCTTTGCGGCTGCTGTCAGGTAAGTGGGAGCGAAACTCCACCAATCCACGATTCTTTCGAGGGTTGATCTTGGCTCAAAAATCCTGACTGGCAATGAAAGACCTACTACACCTCTTCCGTCTGCAATACTCTTCACCAATTGCTTTGCCACTTCCATCACGACACCGCGTTGTTGTTTAATCATATTTTCATCAACCAGTTTAAGCTCTCCTTCCGGAGTAACTTCCAAGCCTGAAGCCGTAAAAACCTCTTGCTTGGTCACAGGTCTGTCCTTGCTAATCATTGGCATAGACAAGTAGACAGGTGGAGGAAGTCTGGGTTTCTCCTTTTGAAATTTGGGATCAAGGAATGAAAAAGGGCCAGTCGCCAAAGTGTCTGAAAGCACAAGAGGGTTGCTGCTATCTAATGGCTTGGTGCAAATCTCACCTCTTGGCACTCCATTAGGGACTGTATAGCCAGGATTGCTCTTATTCTCCATGTATAAATAAAAAACTGGGAATTTTTTATAGTAATTTAGAAAACTTGTATTCCTTTATACACCTGACTCAGGTCTTCAAAGATAAAATCCAGATCGAAAAACTAATTTTATCACTATCAAACATTAATAATATGTAACCACCACCCATTCTCTCTCTTTTGAATTTTCTCTATCTTCAATTCTATCCTGAACAGGGAAATCTTTTTCTCCTCTCTTTCCAGTCATAATTTTGCCACCTTATATCAAATTCAATGTCACCAAATATAACCGGGAAACTATTCAGCCTTAATTAAATTCCAACACTCTTAATTCTTTTCAGTTTTTTCGTTTGTTATTTTTATCCTCCAAAATTATTTCATGCAAATCATAAACTCTGTCTCATTTTTGGAGCTTTTTTCTCTATTAAATACAAGTTTTTTCGATAGAGTAATCTTCAAAGAAAAGAAATATTTTAATTCTCAGAATCAAGTTAAAAAATGGACTAGTGATAAAGATGGACAAATCTCCGTCAACTCTATTCGTTTTGCTCCTTTATTTGCCAAGAATGAAAAAACCTAGGGTTTATTATCAATAATTGATGATTAGTGTTAATTATATTTATTTCGAGAGAGAAGATTCAACTTTTCAGGGATGCTAACTTCGGCCATCATAAATACTGATAATGGATTTGAGTATTCATTTCTTCATTGGATTGAATCTGAAATCACCTTTTTATAGGTCTTCTAGGGATCTTTCTCGAGTCCAGGCTCTTATTACTCAATGTAGAAACGAAATTAAATTAGTCTTTGAGAATCCAATTTCTGTTTTTGACTATCGGTGGCTCGGATACATTCGAAACGTAACAATTCAAAGATCAGGCATGATCTAAATTTGACCCATTAGGCTGAATCCATTTTGGAAGTTTGCTTAAAAGAGTTATGCAGAATTCTAGTCGGTGTTAAACAGAATGATATTGCAGAAACTTTTCAATTCGTTCAAACTGTCCATCATCTCAATTTTGCTTGCCTTCTCAGAGGCTATAAAGTCTTATTCAACAAATTTGATGATAACCAAGGCGCACTCTTCAATGACGATCAAATCAAATACCAAGGTATCCTTTGAATTATTAGAGATATATTAACTTTTCCGTCTCAAGAGCAGCAACTTGCAACTGTTTTGAAACAAAAGGCCAAAGAGGAGATTGCTGCACAACTGCAAGAACAAGAAGCAGAGTTGGAAAAACAAAAGAAATCCAAAATACAAATAGCTGAAAAAGCAATTTCTGCAGTTGATGCTTTCAAACAAACACTACTTCCAAAAGAAGAACAAAAAACGGAAAACGTAGAGGAGAATAATCCTGATTTCCAATTCGAAGAAGAGTTATATATGCCTAGCAAGCTTGTCAAAGAGGATCGAGATTTCAAAAAAAATGTCGAAAGACTTTTAATCAAAAACAAGGTTCTTCCAGCAGATAGAATTCCTATAGTTGTCAATAAACTTGACGAAATTTTGCATAATCTCGGAGAAACGGCCGATGAAATCGACATCATCTATAATGCTTTTGGTCCAACTAGTCTCGATCCCAAACCGCTTCCAAAACCACCTAGACAAAAACAAATTTCTCAAACCCAACCCCAATCTCAACCTGCTGCTCAAAATAATACACCACTACCTCTGCTTCCAATTACAGATAATCCTCCCAACTCATTCAAGGAAGAGAAGGTCTACAACGATGAAGAAGAAGAAGATGGAGATCAAACAGAGATGATCCAAAGATTACAAGAAGATGTTGATTTATTGAAGAGAGATTCTCAAAGGAAGAAACAAATCATTCAAGAGTTGAGACAAATCATTAAAGAAAAAGAAGAAGAGATCACTGATCTGAATTATAAATTAAAACAGGCGGACTCGCTCCATGAACAACTCAAAGAAGAGCTCAAAACCACAGAAACTAACCTTGAAGCTGAGCGACAAATCATTCAATCTGAAATCGACGGTCGTCTTGAAGCAGTCAGAAAACTAAATTATCTCCAAAAAAATCTAGCGTACCTTCAATCTTTGAGTTAACTCTAATTTCCTCATAGGGATGATCATAATTCTGTTGTGAGCCTTCTCCTCGAAAACATGGGTTTCAAGCTTGAAAATCAAGATCTCACAAAAAGACTCCATATGAAAAATAAAGGAAAAAAACAAAAAGGTGGATCTCGAACCATCAAAGGGACTCAGCTCTTGAGCGTTTCAACAAAAACCATAAAGGTCAAAGAAAAAGGAACGGCAGATAGCCCAAGTCACAAATTAAATGAGAGCCATAACCTGGATGGCTCGAGTTCGAAAAAGGAACCAAGTGAGTATAATGACGATTACACTCGTGACCAAGGACCTGAAAATGACTATGTCATGGATTTAGACCAATCAGAATCTTCGCAACTTATTGAAGAAGGCTTATCTACAGGAAGAATCACTGGATTTAGTCCCAAAACCAAAGATAATTTGCTCAGGTCTAATTCCACCCAAAGAGCGCTCACCAAAAGAAAGACTGAAGGTGATGCTGTTAACACCAGCAATCTTATTGCAACCAAAGCAAAATCAGTTGAAAAAACAAACAAAACTTCAATCATAGACGAAGACGACCTGGGTGCAGCAAAAGTAGTAGTAGCAGAAGCAGACAAAGAAGAAGGAAAAGAAAAAACACTTTTAGTCCCCGAAGAAGACGCTCAATCTCCTCCTGCTCCCAAAGGAAATCCCTTGAAGGGTTATATCTACAAGAACGAATTTCTAGGAACTAGGCCTCCAAGGAGTAATCCCACTTACAGAATCTCAGAAAGAAAAATCAGCCTGAACAAAATCAGAAGAGCGATAGAGCCTCACAATACTACAAGAGGAAACGTCACAGAACGATCTGATACAGACAAATCAGGATACTTGCCTTCTCTAAATTTAGGTAAGCGAACACTGACTAGCTGGAAAGAAGCTCTCAACGAGAGTCAAGTTGAAGAGCTCAAAGCCTGTTTAAAAAATGACAAATCCCTGCAAAACTCTTTCTCCTCCTCAAGCCATGTCCCAATCATCAAAAGTGAAAGATACCACGCCACAGCCGAAGATGAAAAAGTCTACTGGGTAAATCAAGCTCAAGAAGAATATGAAAGAATTCGTCGAGGCCTCCAGTCGACATTTAGAATAGATCTCTCAGAGAATCAAAAAAAAATCCTTGACTTCTTCGAAAAACGTAAAGCTCAGTCTCGTCAAATCAGCGAAAACTCGCCTCTTGTGTCTCGCAAAAGTACAGTCAACTTGAGAAGCCAGTCCATCATTGAGGAAGGAAAGTCCATGAAAGATGTTGAGGACGGGTATTATTGCCCTCAAAGGGTTACAAACAGAAAGGCCAGTCTCGAAAGCATCAACCTATCACAAAGAAGCAATCGAAGCCTTGACGCTAAAGAAGAAAGAAAACTCAAGGATCTCTACGATTGCCTCAACAAAAACGCTGAAAATATCATCACCTTTATTCCTTGGCTGAAGGAACTTGTTCAAAATTCTGAAAATAATGAGTTTTCCTCCCTCTTACGTCGCGACGTTGAAATTGAACTTGCATCATCTCTTGAATCATTCTATCAATTTATTGAATTTTATATCAAACTCATTCAAAGTCATAAAAAGTGCAAACCAGATTGTCTTCATATCTCCAAATTTGAAGAAAGAATCAAAGTCATGATCAGCAATAAATCCAAAAACATGTCTAAAAAATAACCATTTTTATATGTACAATATCATTTTAAATTATTTATTTCCTCATATTCATAAACCAAAGTTGTATTTAGTCTCTCATAGTTTCATTCCTTCATTTACTCAGAGATTTATTTACTAATCCGAATAACGCGTTGAGAATCTGAGAATCGTTACATTTAAATATTATTGAAATCATCATCATATGACAAGCTTTGGAGATAATTTTCGACCAAGTTCTGCTACTCGAGCAAGAGCCAGTTCTACCAGCAAAGAAGAAAGTAAATTTCTTATTTCGATAATACTCTTAATCTCTCTGTAGGAGGGTCGTTCAAAAAATCTCTAGATAGAGAATACAAATTACTTACTTCCAATCATAGTCCTTTTAAAACCACAACTCAAGATAGAGCAAGATCATCTGAGAAGAAAGAGACAGGCCTTATGAGAGCTGCATTGTTGCAAACCTACAATCAAAGAGAAAGAGAAGAAAGAGAGTCTCCCAACTTTGACAATAATTATTACAAACAAGAAATCCAAAATGTTCGTACTTCCTTGAAAGGAATCAAAGGCAAACCTCAGAAAAATGGTTTCACCCGAAGTGAAATTTATACCACTAAAGTTGATCAAACTGAACTTCCTATTCCTACTCATGACGAAAAGGATATTGTCAAAAAAATCCAAAATGAAAGAGAACAAGAGTTACATGACGAAATGAACTATAAGAATAGTATCTATCCAAATGTAGGAAGAAACCCTACTGATAGAAAGGAAAGAAGAAAAACTCATATGGCCTATGAGGAAAGAGAAAGAGACATCCAAACTCGAATTCTTGCTGACCAACAAGACAATGAGTTTAGACCTTTGAATCGATCTTTTGGCAATTCTCATGGATTCAATAGGACTGAAGTTGATCCCAAAAATAGCTCCTTACGTGATTGGAATACTTTTAAGGATAGTATATTGAAAAAGAGCCCTCAAGCAGGAGATGCGGATGATAGCCAACAAAACTACTTTACAAACAAGGACCTTGTCAGAGCAAAATATGAGCAATATGAACAGGGACTCCAGAAAAAGATACAAAAAACTCAAGATAGAAAAGGAAAGCATGTCGAGTTTGACGGAGAACAGTCTGGTCCTCAAGAAAATCCTTTAAGAGAGGCTCTTGATAAGAGACAAGAGGAATTGAGAGAAAGAGAGCAACAAAGAACCAGATATGCCCTCGAAGAAGCTGAGGTCGAAAAAAGAAAAGAACTTGAAGAAGAACATGTTCCATTTGAAAAGTTGTATAGAAGTGATGGGTTTAGAGGGGCTCTCGAGAAAAAAGACAGACAGTTACAACAGGATTACGAAAGTATTGAAAAAGAAAAGGGCTGGAGCAACAGAGGGCTGGTCTACAGAGATGAAATTGGTGAAGATGATTATGCAAATGCAAGACTGACTGGCTTCGCTGCAATCTATAGCCAGAAAAAACCAATCAGAGAAAAACTCATGGCTGCTGAACTCCAAAAGCTCCGTGAAGAAAATAAGAGAATCCAAAATGAAATCGATGAAATTAATAGACGTCACAATATCGAATCTGAATACAGAAGTGAAAAACTCACTTCCCAAGACTGGAAAAATAGTTTCATCTATTCTGGATCTCTTTCAGCTTCCAAAATGTTGAGTAGCAAGAAAAAGAAAAGAGATTCCAAGAGCAAAAAAGCTCATGCTGTCATCGCCAAAGAAGACGATATCCAGTAAATTTAATGGGTTGTTTTATCTCATATTCTCTTTAGGAGAACTATTAGTAACGCAAGAAAGAATATAAGGGATAGACTTGATGCTAATCATGAAGAAAGGTATTTTTTTTACCGACTTTTTTTTTAATTTTCCAAAAGGGGATTAAGTCAAGGAAGAACTAAAAAGATTCTTGATCTTTCAATTCAAGATACATTTGTTGGACTTAGACCCAAATCGTGCAGAAATAAATTTAGCGCTGGAACTCCTCAGACCCATTTATTAGAATCCTCTCTTCTTTTGGCTAGAGGCATTCCAACCAGCTATATGTCCGATCGTGGTTTCGATTTGCTTTATAAAACTCCCACAAGTAGAGGCTCCAAGTCCCGTAGAAGATAATTTTTTGTCATTTATCCTGTGCTCCTCTAATTTTTCACACATCTTTTTTCTTATTGTTTATTTGAGCATTATTCAATTCAATTCAATTCAATCATCCATTCTTCTGAAATATAACTCAAAAAAGTAAATAATATTGATTTGTCACTGGACACTATATACTTAGTATTATTAATTTCACTAAGTAGCGAAAGTCCATTGTTCCTTTCGCAAGGCTTGATTTTATTCCAATAATGTGAGAAGTACTGAAATAAGATTTCTTCTTGCATTAAACCATTCTTCAATGAAAGCTATTTGTTCTCAAAATAATTTAAAATTAATTTTTATGGGTCCAGATTTCTATTTTAGAATATTTTGTTTGAATAAATTTTTTTGGAAAAAAAAAATCGTTTCATTCTCATCGATTTCATTTCATTTCTACTCAGAGGAAAAAATCAGAAGGCCATTCATTCCCTTGAAATATCAAACAAAAAATTGATTGTGACTGGACATGATATACTTGGTATTATTAATTGCACCAAGTAGGGAAGCCCATTGATCCCTCTCGCAAGACTCGATTGTATTCCAGCAATGTGGAGTACTGAAATAAGATTTCGTCTTGTGACGAAATTTTTCTTGACTTGAAGCTATTTGTTCTCAAAATTGATTTAAATTAATTTTTATGGGTCCATATCTTTTCGAAAAAAAAAATGCTACTTTTTTTTCCCTTTTCAATCAACATAAACAGAATCATCCATTAAACATCTCACAAAGTTTTTTTCCCCCCCCCCTGAAACATCCTGAGAGTTCATCAGGAAGTGACACTTTCTGGAAAAATTCATCTTTCGAGAAGATTGATTAAGTTCGAAGAAGAAACCCAGGGTTATAGATCTATCAAGATATTTCTGGAACTAAACCTTCATGGTTTCCAACAAGAATGAGTCTCAGCTACCTCACCCTTGAGACAATATGGAATTTTTTAATCGGTATCTTATCAACTATTTAGGTTAAATTCAAACAGCCACAGAGTTAAACAGTATCTTTAAAACAAATAATATTTAAAGAGAAACCGTATTCTACGATCAATGTATCCCTCAAACTGGGATATAAACAATAAATGTAGTGCCAATATTTTCTTTGCTATAAACTTTTATCTTACCATTCATTCGAGTACATATTTCTCTTGTTATAAATAAACCAAGACCTGTGCCGAGTTTTCGAGCACTTGGATCTTGATTTACTTGACAGTATTTCTCAAAAATAACGTCAAGGTCATCCTTCTTGATCCCACATCCTGTATCCTTGATTATAATTTTCATCAGACCATGTTCACTTGAAACAATACTTTCTAAACAACTTTGATCGCATCTGTTTACACTTCGAGACAGAGTTTTTATATTTTCATTCTTTTCAAAAATTCCCTCTTCATCATAGGGAACCTCTTCTTCCTTTTTCAGATCTTCGCCCTCAGGGATCCAATCTACTGTCATCCAAATGAAACCACCACTTCTCGTGAATTTTACAGCATTTCCCAACAAATTCAACAGAATTTGACTCAGCCTGTAGTTGTCAAACTTTGCAGCACTTGGGAGATTTTCATCAACTTTAAGTACTCCATGTAAAAACTTCCTCCGAATCAGATCTTGTGATACTCTCCACACTCTCAAGAAAGTCTCTTTTGGATTGCCGTAGGTCTTGTTGATTTCTAATTTTCCTGCTTGGGCCTTGCCTGCATCAAGGAGATTATTTATAAGCTGAAGTAACAAATCTCCAGATATTTTGGCCCCTTCAAAAAATTCAAGAGCTGCTTGTGGTAGTTTCTCATGAAGAGCCAGGTCAAGACTTCCAAGCAAATTTGTCAAAGGGTTCTTCACTTCATGAGAAAACACTTGTAAGAAAATTTTTAACTGGTAGCATTCTTGGTCAGCTTGACGTTTGGAGGTTTTCAACTTCGTGTACGATTTTCGAAGCGAATATAGCATACAAAAATACACAAAGCTGACTGCAAATAGAATAAAGAGTGTCGAATTCACAAACTCGTTTGCAAATTCTTTCAAATTTGTCTCTCTTAAAGTCTGCTCTAACCGATTCTTGTATTTTGCATGCACCAAAATCAACTGTCCAAAAAAGTTTACATGAACATAATTTGGGTTGTTTGTGAAGGTCGACACAAGTAAGGGTGTTAGAAAGACGCTTGTTATCGCATACAAAACATACTCCTTCTTGACATCCACCAGAAAAAATTGCGTCAATGTCACAGTCAACGTATAGACAATATAGTAAAGCCACACTCTTTTCCGACAAAAACACACAAAGGAAAATAGCTGAAGCAGAGTTGTCGTCAGAAAGTAATAATGCGTTTTGATATTAATGTCCACAGACACAAACAAGGCGCTCAATATTACCAAAAAGCTCAAATAATACCGCAGTTGCCATTGATTGCGTAGATATAGTTCGTTCCTCTTTTCCAAATCCACAAAGACTTCAGGGTCTGGACAGCACAGCAATTTGTCTAATTGACTAAATGAAAGCGAAATCATAATTTTAGAATAAATAATTATATACAATCGTTCAAATCTTGAAATTAAATTGATTTTATTCGTATTTAACGAGCAAGTTAATAGCTTTGCTACTGCCATTTTAAAACACATACAAAAACTCCTCCACATCTTATCTCCTTCGTTCAGAATCTGATTTTTTAAAAACCTCAAGTAGCGAATCTTTGATTCTAGATTCTCACAAAGGGACAAATCCCCAAAGGCCATTCCGGTCCTCCTTTTTTTCACCAAATTTATCTGTTAACTAGCTTAATTTAGATTCTGTTATCTCTTAATTTTCGATTCAAAAATGCTTCTGTCATTTTTAGTACACACTCCTTGAAATCTTTCCCCTTAGAAAAAGAGTTACCCTTTGCAACATCAGACTTCAATGCAGATTCAATAACAGCTGAATCTGAAAAAAAGCTTGGTCACGAGAAAACTTGTTCTCTTGAAAACTTAGGGATGATTAAATAAATTTGTCCTTCTGTTAAAAAATAAACTGACTGATTTTCTTTTAAAATAAGAACCTCTATTCATCATAAGAAATGGCAAACGAACTAAACTGACCTAAAACTTTGTCTTCATTGGCCACGCTCAAACCCTCAATTCTCTAGAACAAGGAAACCGCTCATTTCTATTTCAACATTTTTTCTGTAAATACAACAGTCATAATGATTTTTTGAATTTAGGGAAGTTTAAAAAATAGAGGTTTGCCAATTTATTAAAAAGAAACTTTTTGGTTTTTACTTGTGATCTAATTGCCAAAAATTAATAATTGAGATCGTTGAGGGGCATGCCAAAACCTGAGGCTTTTCATAAAATTGAATCCGGCAAAACCCTTAGATTTGAATGAATTGCAAAAAAGAATTTCTTTGCCATCTCCCGACTTCAATTTGTAAAGCTCACCTCAAACAGAAAATTTTGTCAGTTTCACGAGGTTTTTTATAAACTGCTCAAGTAATTTTATATTTTGTCGTTAACTTGGCCTGGCCTTCTTTTCATCAGACCCAATTAATCTCCTTGAGAGATATGGAGAAATACGAGACTTTACAAGAATAAGGGAGGAATAAAATCTGAACTCAAAATTGAGAACTGAGAACTAGAATCTTCCATTTTCAATTTTCAATTCTCCAAGGTACAGCAATCTTCTTGGAATACAACGAGTGTTTTACAATTTTTCTGATTGTTTATTTCCAGAAAATATAGTTTAATTGATCTTGTCGAAAAATATGAAAATAGAATAGAATTCAAAAGGTGAATCTTAAATTAGTAGATAATATGATTCGAGTCTTAGTCTTGGACTGAAAGATAAACTTCATATTGAATAAAATCATAAAAAAAATCTCAGCATCTAATAAAAATGATTTCCAAAAATAAATTCTCACTTCGAGAAAATGTCAAGCTCCGTCTTCTCAAGGACATGGTTACAGGACTGAAGCTCAACTTTCCAAATGTTCCCAATTTTATCCTTGTTTTAGATCCCACAACAACCAGAATCGTTTCCTCTTGTATCAAGATGATGGACCTTTTGGAAGAAGGCGTTGTTGCTATCGAGAGACTTGAACTTTCCAGAAAGCAGTTCCCCAAAATGCACGCAATCTACTTCCTCAGCCCAACAGAGGAAACAATCGATGCGCTCCTCAAAGACTTTGTAAATCCCAAAGACCCTCAATATGGAAATGTCCATCTCTATTTCACTAACCACGTTCAACAAGAATTAGTGAATAAATTAGGAGGTCAAAAGTCTTTTATTGAAAGAGTCTTGACCTTCAAAGAACTCAATCTCGACTTTTTGATCCCAGAATCTAATTTATTCCATCTTGATATGAAGGGCCAATTCTCAAACATCTTTTGTGATATCGGAGGCTCGGTTGAAGAAAAGCGAAACCAACTCATTACTAAAATAGCTTCTAAACTATCCACTGTTGTCCCCACTCTCTTTGACTTTGAAAAATTCCATATCATCTACAATAAAAATACCGCCAATCCTATTGCCGAAAGAGTTGCTAAAGAATTGTCTACAAGAATAGAAAAATACCTCCAAAAAAAGACTCAGGACGATGAAGCTGCTGCTCCTGTCAAGTTTGTCATCCTTGATCGATCTTATGATCCCCTCACACCTCTTGTTCATGATTATTACTATCAATCTCTTGTTTACGATCTTTTGAATGTGGATGGAGACACTGTTGAATATCAATCTGAAGACAATAGCGGAAAAGTTACTAAAAAGAAAACTGTCTTGACTGATAAAGACGAACTTTGGAATAAATTTAGACACCAATTCATCGGAGAGGCCATGATCAACATCTCCAAAGAATTCGAAGAGTTTGTTGCCAACAATAGAACTGCTCAGACCAGAAAAGGAGATATGTCAAACCTCAATCTTCAACAAATGTCAGATATTGTCAAATCAATGCCAATGTACCAAGAAGTCCTCGGAAAATATACTGTTCATATGAGTCTCATCCAAGAATGCGTCAAAGTAATAATATTTTTTTTTTGAAAAAAAAACCTTATCCCCCCTATTAGATCTTTAATGAACAAGAATTGAAAGAAATTGGAAATCTTGAACAGTCTCTTGTTACTCATGTTGATGGTGATGGCAAGCCCCTCACACCTCAAAAATTGTTCTTGCAACTTACACAAGTCTTCGCTTCTGGAAATCTTTCCCAGAGAATGAAACTTCGTCTCTTAATGATTGCCACCATTTCCCTTGAACTCTCTGATAAGGATAGAAAGTCTTTGACCCAACATTTGGCTGCTGATGAAAAATCCATTTTGTATAAGCTCAGCTGGTTAGGTGTTGATCCAAGAGAACCAAGCGCAACCAGCGGTAAAACTAGCAAGAAAGCTCAAGGCGTTTCTTTGGCTGCCAAGAATAAGCTTAAAAATATCTCTACTGATTTATTGAGATACACTCCCAAATTGGAAAATGTTGCTAATGACGTTGTTTCAGGAAATAGTCTCAGCTCAAGCGAGTTTGGCAATCTCTATCTCCCCAAGACTTATGATGGTTTCGTGAAAGGCAACAAACCTGCTACTTCTTCTAAACCAATCATTTCTTTGAGAAAGGGTGCCGCGAAGCAAACAACCACTAATTGGAATGAAAATCTTGATGAAAAGGCTCAACCTAAATATATCTTTTTCATTATCGGCGGCATGAGTTATACTGAAGTTAGAGTTCTCAGTGAAATTGAAAAGACTAATCCCAATATCACCATCATCATGGGATCCACAGCTTTCATTAAACCCGATGAATATATTGATGGTGTCGCCTCCATGAAAGATACTTAATCAATCCTTTAGAAAAAAATTGTCTTTTACTTGTAATCAATAATTTTATATCTATGAATTTTTATGAGATAAAAAACAAATTTGTTGAATTAAATTTGATTTCAAGTTTGGAGGGTTCTGGAAATCTCATTGATAGAATTTTCCATCAATTATTATTATTCAAAAAGAAATTTTTTAAAAACCAATCGTTTGACACAACAATTAAATATTCCAACCATTGGACCGCAATATTTTCCTCTCGATCCCGAAAGAAGCTACTGCAAAAATAAATTCTCTCTTTGATTGGATACGTCATGATTTTTAAATAAACATTCTCCGAGTTTTGGATAAAATATAGAAATTTAATCAAATTTACAACACAAAACCGACTCATGGCGACATCAACAGCTTCTACTGCCAACATTCCAGGCTTCAACAAAATGGTTGCACACAAAAGAAAGGAAAAGGATGTCTTGAAGCTTCTTATGTCAGATTACAAAGTTACACAAAGCAAAGAAAACCCATACGACATTGTCATTGAATTCCACGGCCCAAAAGGAAGCCTTTACGAGGGAGGAAAGTGGAACGTTAACGTCCTACTGTCCGATGCATACCCATACAAATCTCCTTCTATCGGTTTTAACAATAAAATCTATCATCCCAATGTTGATGAAACGTAATTCTCCATTCAACACTCAATTCTAATATTTTAGGTCTGGGAGCGTTTGCCTTGACGTTATCAACCAAACTTGGAGTCCGATGTTTGACCTTGTAAATATTTTCGATACATTCTTGCCCCAATTACTCCTTTACCCAAACCCCTCAGACCCTCTCAATCCTGAAGCAGCGGCGATGATGCTCAAATTCCCTTCAAAGTATGAAGACAAAGTCAAAGAACATGTTAAAAAGCATGCTTGCGTTTGTGTTGCTCCACTCAAAAACACGCAAGGGGAAGAGCAAGAATTAGCTGCCACGCAAGAAAGTTATTCAGATGTTGGTGCCGAAAGTGATGATGCCGCTGAAAGTGATATTGGTATTAATCTCAGCGAAGTCAGTGAATTATCCGAGACTTCAGATATTGAAATAGATGAATAAACTCTCAACAAAAAAAATTCAAGAATTCAATTCAGATTACTTTTTTACCCTAATCACTACTATATTTATTGTATTTACTCTCTGTGATTTGTTGTTAACTACTCTATTATAAATCCTACTTTATCATTCATGCATATTATTACACAATATTACTTGATATGAATTTAGCTGCTTTTTATATTCTAGAAAACTTTATTATGATTCGTAAGATAAATATTATATTAGCTCTCAAAGAATTTGATTTTTAAAAACTCGTCTCTGTCATGTCAAAAAGAAGATTCATTTTTTAAACTAATTTTTCGGATCAAATCAAATCAAAAGACCTAGTGAGACTTGATTTTCATGAACAAAAAATTTCCCAAGCTGATACTTAAGCTAAACAGTTAAATATATATTTGAAGTGATTAAAAAAAAAATTCACACCAAACTGAAAATAAATTAATTCCTCAAAAAATGCAGCAACAAAATGAGAAATATCTTCCAAAGATCAAACCTGTGTATCCATTCTTAAGCTATATGTGTTTACCTTGCATACTAGATTCCTTCAGAGCTTAAAAGGCTACGGACCAGCATTTGACGATGAAGATTTTGCCAGCTATTTGGCTAAATCTCTTCTCGGTGCTGTCAATATTATGATCGAAGCCTCCAAGTTAGCAAAAGAACTCAAAGAAAAGGATAAGGCTCAAAAGAAACTTGAAGGTTATTTGAATGTTTAAGCAAAATGTAAAGTAAGTAGAGTTTATCCATCATGAAAAAGCCCTTTTGTATCAAAAATTTGACAATCTTCTCAAAAAAGCCTATCCCAGCTTCCAAAGCCAGAACAAACAAAAATATGTTGAATATCTTGTTGCTTTAACTCAAGGACAAAATGGCTTTGCCAAATATAAAGAAATTTTCGAATCTTTAGCCGGGCCAAATGTTAAACCGGCTCCTCCCTACTTTAACGAATTCAAGGCTGGTAATCATCGCTCTTATATTTTACAGGCTCTAAATTCCTCCAGCTGTCGCGCAAAATCAAAAAGATAAAATGTGGGAAATTTTCAAAAAGAATTTTCCTGAGTACGAAAAGCTCTCTGGGTCAAAATATATTGATTATCTTTGGAGCTTGATGAATAAAAGAGAAGATGCTGCAAAACTCTATCCTGAAATTGGACGTGCGTTATCAACACCACCTCAAGATCCTCATATCTTGCCCCCATACTGGAATGATTACAAAGCAGGTAAATTCCTCAACTCATTTACTTTATCTAAAAAATCAAAGCGCAAACTGAGATGGATAAAGATAAGTGCAGAGAAGCATTCAGAACTAATTTTTCGGAATTGCATAAGCAAGTTGGAAATAAATATATTGACTTTCTATTCTCCCTCGTGCGACCTGAAGAAGCTCCCAGAAGACACCGAGATTTCATTGAAGGCTTGGCCAATACAGCCGCCAGGTTTCCACCTTACTGGCAAGACTTCCAAGAAAAAGGTTTTGTTATATCAGTTGGAAATATCTCATTTTTAAAAAGAGTCAAGAAGACACGGGGATGTGAAGGAACTCATCAAGAAAAAACACCCTGAACACTGCGAAGGACAATATGGCGCGAAGTTTCTCGAGTATATCAACAATCAAGCCCATTCTGACCCTCAGACTCATGATGCCATCATGAAAGAGATCTCCCAAGAGACCAAACTCACACCACCAAAGTGGTATGAATTCCTGAGAGCCGAACTTGGGGATGAGAGACTCAAGAAACTTGAAATCATTCGAAGAGACCCTCAGTTCCTTACGTATATCGAGTATAGAAAACAAAGGTTTGAACAATACAAACAAAACTTTGTGGGCAGAACTGAGCAGGAACAAAAGCAATTTAACAATATGAAGATGTATGTTGAACAATTAACAACGTAAGTGTCTCAAAGTTTCTCTCACTTCCTCACCTTTATTCTTAGTATCATCAACCTTTTCCAGAAACTTCTCTACTTCAATCTTTATCAAAGTCATTTTGGCCAAATCTTCGCATTCTTTGAAAAAGATTTCGATGCCTATAAAAAAAATAACGCTGCCAGAGCTGTAGCAGCTTCTCATGAGACTCACGAACAAAAAGACACTTTGCCCAAAGATCCTAGAACTCAGGCTCTCAGCCAGCAGAACCTTGCAACAGCCCCAACAAATCCCCAACATCATCAGCAAAGTCAAAATTACATGAGACAAAGTGCAGGCTATGCAGACTCTCTTTCTCAAGGGCATGCTGCTAATCAAATGCCAACAACCACAAAGGATTCATATCAATCCCAACCTCAAGTCTCTTCTTCCCAAATGCCCCACCAGTACCCTCAGCAGTCTCAACAACAATATCCCCAACATTCTACACCCACACATTCAACCCATTCTGCTCATTCCACTCACTCGACTGCTCACCAGGCACCCAGTATTCACTCATCTCAAAACTTACACCAAAGCACTTATCAGCAGCAGCAGCAACAACAAAGACCTTCAGGCTATTCCCAGCAACCCTCACATGCCACACCTCAACAATCAACTAATGCTGCTCCAACTCATCCTCAGCAGTCAAGAGCTCCCCAAACTCAAACTGCTCCTTATTCACAATCACATGCTGGCGGTATGCCTCAAAAAACTCAATCTCATCCTTCTGGATATCAGATGGGCCAACAAACTCAACAACAATATCCTCAAACTGCTTCCCAGCCTCAAACTTCCAAATATCTTGCGCACACTCAACCTACTACTCAGCATCATCAAACCGTTTCCCAACAAAACCTCCCATCCAGCCAATATGTCAATCCTCATGCAGCTCACCATCCCCAGCAAACCACTCAACAGACCATGCATGGACAAATCCCTTTACAATCCCCAACCAAACAAACTCCTCTCCATGCACAAGCTCAGCCTCAAATGAAATCCCAGCCCCAACCAATGCAACCCATCAACCAAGTACAGTCCCCAGGTTTAAAGCAAAATGTCCTTCCTCACCAAACTCAACCTCATGTTGCCCAACCTTCACATCACCAACCCACGGCTTCAAAGCCAATGGGTTCTTATGACATGATGAAAATGCAGGCTGCATCATCAGGGTACGAACAACAGCAACAACAACAAGCACCTACCGAACCTCTTGGCACATCTCAACCCTCCAAATATCAATACAAACCGACATATGATACTAAAGCTGCAATGGGCCATAGTGCAGCAACTACTTCCCAAAAATCCCAATTACCTTTGGCATCCCAAACCTTTGGCTCCGCCCAGCAACCCTCTGGTGGCCAAATGCAAATTGAGAATCCGTATATGCCCAGAGATTCTCAACCACAAGTGCAAGCTCCACTTCAAACACAACAACCACATGCCCAGCCACATATACAGCCTCATGCTCAACCCCATGTTCAGCCACAACAACAACCTCAGGCACAGCCACAAAAGGCTCCATTAATCCCAGGCCAAAAAGCTGACATGAAACGACCCAGATTCACTGAAAAAGAAAGATTCGAAAATTTCAATTTAGATAGTGTCACATTGGAAGATGGAGAAAGGAGATTGGGTGAAGTTTACAAAAAATTAAAAAATCCATATGGAAATTATGAGATCATAGATAATTTCATTCAAAATTTGTACACTGAATTGGCTGAATCAGAGGCTGAACATAAAGTTGAAAAAAGACTCAAAACTAACCCTGATCCCAGTCAAGAAATCAATGTATTCCCTGATAAGTCCAAAACTACTATGTCTATTGAGCAAACTAACAACATCAAAGCTCCTCAAACTTTTGTCCAACAACCTGTAAATGTAATCAATTCAAAGTTCTCAAGTTGTTCTTAATTTTTTTAGCCTTTCGAAAACGACATTACTGATATCAAAATGGATGATCGATTCAAAGTTGAAGATAAAGGAAATCATTCTTCTCCTTCATTCGACCTTGTCATCTACAAAAGTACTCCTTTTATTGGGAAATCTTGTTCTCAAAATCTCTCTAGATAATGATGGAATCATTAGTTTCCATGATAAACTTGTGGTGAGGCTCGAAAAGGATGCCATTCCAAAAATCAGCATACAAGGTGATTATTTCTTTGAAAAACTAACTCAATTCCTATTAGAAATGGCAAATCTCTCAGAATTCTTTATTGAATATAAAGACATGCTTGAAGATGCTCTCACGAAAGGGCGCCTTAAAGAAATCCTTGAATTATGGCTTGAATTTATCGAAAAGTGCGCTATGAAACTTGAATCTAAATTATCAGCTTTCGATGACCTTTTTGGTTAAATTAATGCAAAGCATTCATCTCAAATTTTTCTCCAAGTTAGTATTAAAATTGTGTATTAAATAAAATTGTAAAAACTTTGTTGTATTATTTTAATTTTTGTCCTGACTTGAAATTCGTCTAAAAAAAATTCAATCCAACTGAACCCAGTTTCACGATCCATTTTTTCGACACCTTCTTATTGTTTTCTTTGAGGCTTTTCTCATTTCCTCAAGGATACAGTGCAACATTACACAAAATATCTCGCTGATCATTTCCGATGTCATATTGCATTCAAATAACACATTACGAGTTTCTAGAATCTATACATAATTAATTAAAATTATTGAATGACAAATCACTTGAATCCGATTCCGATGATTTCTTTCAAGCCACAACCTCTTAAAAAATATAAAGAGACAGGAGCAACAACACAATATCAAATTCTCAAGAAAAAAGGATTGTTGAATAAAAAACTCCTTTCCTTGAAAATGAACTTTTCTGAAAAAAATATCAAATGCCTGAGAAAAGCTTCCTCAAAAATGAGCAGTGTTCAACAAATTTGCTTGAATTACAATGACTGTGACCAAAACTATAATGATAGTTTCCGAAATCTCAGATTTCTCTTGAAGAAATTTAAATACCTCACCTGTCTTGATGTCAATCTCGCGCTTTGTGATAAACTTTCTGACAAAGGCGTCTCAAATCTCCACCAAATTTTAAAAATTAGTAGCTTGGTCAAGCTCAAACTCGACTTTGATTCCTGCAATAAATTATCTGACAAAGCCTTGCAGTATATTCAACAATCAATTCAAAAGTCAAGAAATCTCCAAAATATCTCCATGAATTTCTCAAGGTGTGAAAAAATCTCTGACCTTGGAATGCTCTCTCTTCAAAGCTGTCTTCTTAGGACGAAAAACCTCCAAAACTTCCAATTCAAAGCCGATAATTGCCCAAAAATAGGAGATGAAGGAGTTAAACGTTTATTCAACGCTCTTCGAAGACTCAAAAAAATTGAAAATCTCGCCCTTAATTTCGAAAACTGCAATAAAGTCACTGATTTCAGCATGCAAATCTTCCAAAAATATTTTCAAAATACAATTCATCTCAAAAGCTTGGCTCTGAACCTGGCAGGATGTGCTCAACTCTCATCACAGGGCATATCTCAACTTGAAGAGGGAATTCTCAATGCAAATGATTTAAACAAACTCAAACTCTCAATCAAAGGTTTATTCGATGTTCCAAAATCTCAAATCTGTGGCATCCAAAGACGACTCAAAATGCAAAAACATTTCCAATCTGTCCATATTGTATATGTCTAATCTATTATAATAATAAATTTTTATTCAGCATTATTATTTCGTTTTGAGAGTAGTAGTCATTTTGACTACAACTTCAGATATCTAATATTTAACTACCATATCTATCTATTTCACATTTTTAAGTTATCCTTCACCTCAAAAATTATCCCTTGGGACGAATAAAAAAATCGCTTCACTTGAGAATAATGTCGAGATATTCGATATTAATAAAATATAAGTTTTATTTACTGTGAAGTCATAGATAGTCCTTCTAAACTTTGTCCATTTTTATTGCATTTTGTGAAAAATGAAGGGCTTACTTTCACTCTCCATGGGACCAGTGCAGCAGAAAATCAATGATGTTTTTCGTCCAGAAACCTCCGATATTTATGGATCTCTCTTCGAATTTCTTGATGGAAATGACTTTGTTACTGCTCAAGCCAGAAATGTCAAGGATAGACTTGCAACCATGAAGCATGAGGTCAGACAAAAGATTAAACAAGAAAATGAAGGCGCTGTATCTCATTACCCATTATATTATGATTAATTTATTTTTCAGGCTTTATTGCCAGGTTTGAGATCGCAAAGCTCTTCCAAAAGAAAACAAGCCAGCAAACTTGCCTCGATACTGAGTAGATTTCACCATTAAATTATTCTCAGTTTTTTCCAGAAAATGTTCGTGATGATCAGGGCATAAAACCAACAAATACCATTTCCAGTGATGATGATGTCTATGAAAACGTCAATAGAAACATGAACCTGAGCTCTCATAATCGAAGCAGAAAACCGTCTTCTCCGCACATTCCATCAAAGTCAGCCTTAATGAATAAAACAGCACTCTCATTAAGAAAACAGTCCACAATCAACCAAAGCCAAAATGAAAGTCTTATTCTCAAGCATAAAAATAGCATAGAAACAGTTGCACCTTCACCCAAAAAATCGGTCGCATTTGATAATTCCCCCACTCGTGGCTCAGGCAAAGCCACTCTCAATACAGTCCAAAGCAAAGTTGCCCAATATACAAACAAAAAACAAGTTTAAGAAAAATCTTTTCCCTCATAACCCTTCAATAGAGTGTCTTGGAAGGCCAAGATAAGCAAGTTGCGCTTTGGAATATGTATCAAATCGAAAGTCAAAACAAGAAGAAATCTTATCTTAGCTCTGAACATAACGTCTTAAATAACCTAGCGTACAACATTGAACTTGATTTTCCAATCATATTAAACATGCGTACGTAGAATCAAAGGATCACATCATTTGTTGAAAGCTCAAAGAGAAGTTATGAAGAAGGGTGACGAGCATCCAGGAAAAAGGAATGAAAGCTATACGAAATCTTTCATGCGAATCAGAGATACCTTAAAAGTCTTGAGAGAGAAAAAACAGACGTCACTTTATTTTGATGAAGAAGGAAACTATATTTCCAGCTATGCGAAAGCCAAAAGTGGATCAATGAACAATGTTGACCAAACTCAAACAAATTTCCATTCTGCTAAAAGTTTTGGTACCTCTGAAATTTCTCCAAATTCCCTTATTGACTCTTTTCTCAGAAAAAAATGAAAATTCATCACATCGAGAAAATGAAAATGCTTCTCAAGAAAATACCAATCGTCCACCTCAACGTCCTGAAAGTCCTCTCAAAAAACCAGATGAAAGTAGATATTTTAACTCCCGAATCCCAAAGCTTACCCTTTTCCCTAGCTCAGACTGGCTTTAATCCGTTTAAAGTTGTATTACCACCAAGAGAGAAAGAGGAAGAAGAAAAAGTTGAACATAAAAAACCAAAAACACTCTATGATTATAGGAGACAATTAGTTTTCAAAGAGCAAGAAAAGTGGATTGAATATCACAGAACTGTCAAGAAAAAGAAGGAAATTGAACAAATCAATAATGAAAAAGAGATCCCATCATATATCCAATATATTCGAAGAATCATCGAAATCAACCCTCAAACTCAAAAAGCCCAACTTCGAAGGATTGAAGAAGAGCTCATCGAGAAAAGAGCTCTTGTCAATCAAAAATTAAAAAAGATGCCTGAAAGTGTCGGTGCTGAGAGAGATGAATAATTTTTTTTTCTTAACATTTTTTTAAAGAGTTTCTTGTAACAATATTTTTTTGAGCTTTTCGATATATAAATAAACATCATAGAGTATTATAACGATAGTTGAGTACAAGTTTGAATCATTAAATGATGATATATACTGAAGGATAGATACAAACTTTTCAAGAAAAATATTAATGTATGAAAATTCCTAAATATTATAAACATTCATAAAGAGCCAAAAAATACTAAGAGACACGATATAGAGAATATAATATGCCATTTTTAAAAAGTATCCCCTAGAAACAAAAATTTCTAATGCTTATTGCCCTTTCTTTTTAATCTAGGGTCTTCCATGGCTTGATGATGTTTTGAATATAAATCTTCTTTGGTTTTACCAAAGTTGTATTGTCTTTGTCCTTGAGATAATGAAGAAAAATTCACGTTCTTTGTTGTCGTTGTTTCTTTGGGTTCCTTGTTTGTGTTAAACCCAGAGTTGTCTGATGCAGGAGACTCAGCTGAGGATATATCTGTGGTAGTCAGGATTGTCTGACCACCATTATCTTTGGGCTTTTTTGACACATACTTCATGTTATTATCGAGCTTCAGTGTTCTTCCACCCTTCAGATTATTTATTTCTTCTTCATATTTGCTTGCTAAACTCATCAAAACTTTTATCTTTTCATCTTGAGCTTTCACTTTCTACGGGTTAAATATTAATAAAACAATTTCATCTCAATGGAATTACTTCTTCTAAATAGTTTTTATCGCTCGCAAATGAATCGACTACGTGGAATATACTCTTGATTTGGTTTTCCAGCATTTCAGTTTTACTTGACAAGTTTTTCATTGATTCACTCAAATCAGCAATCTTTGTCTCCATTCCGCTTCCATATACTCCATAGTCATTTTGGGATCGGGCCTCTGCAACTTTATTTGTTTCCCTTTGGGGAAGGGTTTTCAAATTGGTTTTTCCAGTACTTTTTGCTGCTTTGTCTTGTATAGCTTTATTCAATCCTTTAGGACTCACTGTATCGACCATAGTTATCTGAGTTTTTGGGCTCACCATGCTAGTTGGTTCATTCATCCTTGCAAAACTGTGAGCAGAAGCATTTTGAGCTCGAGAATGATGGCCCCTTCGATTTGGACCAGAAGTCAGTGTATTTGAGTTTGCAAAACTTTCGCTCGCCTCGTGAGCAAAGGTACTTGCTTTCTTTGCAAAATGGATATTTTCCTTCTCAGCCTTTATATTCTGGCTCAGCGGCCTCAACTCAAACAGAGGTTGACTGAAATTCACGTTTCTCAGGTCAGCACTTGAAGTCTTTGAGTGGCCTGGTCGGATATCCAAACTAGAATGCTTTGAGTGCGTCCTCGAGGGGTTCTTTGACCCTTGCGAATTGCAGATTGACAACAAATCAGGAGACTTATTCCCAAGGGTTTCTGTGTCGGCGCTGTCAATCGAGTTCTTCTTTTCGTGAATAGTATTCAAGCCGGTAAATTCATCAATATTGTCTTTTATCTGGTCAAGCAAATGGACCTTTTTTATGGGACAAAGATTGCCCAAGGAACTCACTCTCGCTGTCAAATTCCTTTTTGAAATCAAATTCAATGGATTATTCGAATAATGCGTTTTCGGGACCACAAACCCAGTATTTGGAACCTCCTCAATATCATCAACTATCACCTCTGGAGCATTATCGGAACTTCTTTGAGCATCTGCAAGAAGGGCACGCTGGGTAGCATCCATCTGAGGAACAGTTTGACTTTGAAGTATCTCCTGAATAAACTCCTCTGATGCAGCCTTTTTGTTCATAAGCGAATTTAAATCATGTTTTGTGCTCGATTGAGTTCTCCTATGAAGCTTCTTACCCTTTGCTCTCTGATCCATGAGGTTAGAATGAGAAGTAAGAAGAAGATCAGCCATTTTAGGTGTCAAGCTACGCTGTTAGAAATTTAATTAAGAAATTTTGATATATTCACTTTTAATTTACAGGACATAAATTAACAGAAACACTTATTTTCCTTTCTCTCCAAAAAAATTTTCTCTATGGTGGTTTTCCATCCTCGAAATTTCGCCAACAGTTTTTCTTCTTAACTTCAAGTTCTCAAAAAAAAATCAATTTCACTCAATTTCAAAATGAGACATGCACGATTCGACCATTTTACCCATCTTTCAGCTTTATCAATTATTTTTTTTTAAAGAGTTTACTCATACTTTTGCTGTGCTGTAAAAAACTCATTTGACTCATAAATTTTCATTCATGTAGGTAGGTACTCAAAAAAAATTAAATAACTCATTTTACGTTTAAGCTTTGTTCGTATCATCGAGTGCAGCTCTTTGATAGCTGTCTCCTCCTCTGGTTGATGCCATTCTCTTTTTGACGCAGACATAGGCAGCGAATAAGCCCAATGACACGACAAGCAAAATAGCAGTGGTGATCAAAATGATTTTTATGATTTCGCCAGTATTAGGGTTAGTATCTGGAGCACTACAAACTTGAGTAAGTTGGTCTGGAGTCAGATTCACAGCTTGAAGGGCGAGCTTTTGGAATTGGCTCAAGGTGCAGGTTGGTTGATCTCCACACAAGTTGACTGTCTTGGAGTTGTAAATAAATTTGATGTAAGGCTCCACTCCTTCGGGGTTGTAAAACTCGAGAAGAATTTGACTTGCGTAAGTGGGGTACAAACAATTGGGGAATGGCAATTCCTTCTCTCCATTGGCTTGACTATTACGATTTGCGGCAAGACATGTGGGGTCAGTGATGCTAAAGAGACCCAAGAGTCTGAGTAATGTTGTATCATGGCATGCAAGCATGATGAAATTCAAGGGATTGGTGCTATTGGCTTTTCCGTTGAACCAGTCCAATAACTGGTTGACCAAAGTGTATGAAAGTGCTTGCAACTCAACATCAGAACCACCATACACATAATTAACAAACCATTGGTGAGCAAAGACAATGTCGTTATAATAGCTACTGTTGTACACGAGATCCTTGTGAAGAGTTTTATTTTCCATATGGTCTGCAATCAATGCATCACCCAGAGGGAAGTAGTCATACATCTGGTTGATGTTAAAGCCTAATTTGTTCAAGTACTTGGTGGTGGATTCAAGGCTTGAATACACGGCTTGAGCGTTATCATCGTTTGGTCTTTGCTTATACCAAATAGTTGCATTGGGGCAATTGGGTCCTCCTCCATACAATAAAGCGTCGTTGTTGACATCCACTGAGTGAATGGGAATAGCTTGCACTTGGAATGGCAAGGCAGCCTTGGTGTCTGCGAGCTTATCCACTTGCTTTTGGATCAAAGTTGTATCTGAAAATGGTGGAAGCAATCCGTCCATTCCGGCAATCTCGGCATCTGTCAAAACAGGTCCCTTACCTTCAAATATTCCACTCAACTGGGAAAGAGCAGACATCAAGGTTCTGTTAAAGTTGGTTGATCTAACATATAACTTTGAAGCATCATATGCGCCCAAAAGGTGAGGATATTGTTGAGCGAGAACCTTGCCCAGAATATAATGTTGTCTCTGACCAACTTCTGTCAATTCGTCGTGGTCAAGCCAACTTGGGTCCACAATACTCAAAGAAGGGGAACGAGCTCCATGTCTGAAAAGTTCAATAACCATGCTTGGAACATCATCAGCAGAAGCTGCATGAATGCAAATGACAGCAAGCACAAGATACAGCAAAAGGTTTTTCATTTCTCAAATGATTAAATATAATTTAAGCGATGATTAAAAATACAGATATTTCCCTCATCACTTTGCAATAAAATATATTCCTAATATTGAACCTTTTTATAATTAGTTGAAATTAAACAAAAAGCAGAAGAATCACGGATGAACGTTTCAAAAAATGAAAGCATAGATCAAGATAAATAAATAAAGTAAGCAATAATTACAAAACTACTTCTCAACATATATATACAGTCAAATAGGGAAAAAATCAAAAGGAGATGTAATTAAAAAACCCTTTTATTGATCTTCCTTTTTCGAGATAATGCTTTCAATATCGTCGAGTAAATCTTCATCTCCATACTCCATTACGGCATTCATTAATTCGGCGATCCTTGATCGTAATCTAAAGATTTCTTTTTCCAAAATTTCAGCTTTTTCCTTCACTCCCTTTGAAGACTCTTCACGTGCTCTCAATTGTGATTTTACTTCATCTCTTTCTATATCAGCATTTGCCCATCCCATCTAAGTAGAATATTAATTTAATCTTATCCCAAAAATCTCATCATACCTTGGCTTTATATAATTCAGCATCTAATTTCTCTTTTTCAGATTCCATTTGATTGACTTTTTTTCTTAAATCCTCCACTTCTTTATTATCATACTTTGCATTCAACATTTTTCCATTCCAATCCTTTATTTGTTTTTTCAAGTTCTCATTTTCTATACTAAGTTTTGCCAGCTCGTTTTCAGTATCATACTGACTTGTGCTCATATTGTTCTTGGCTTGACCGAGCTCTTTTTTGAGATCACTATTTTGCTTGGTGAGTTCTTCTATTCTCTTTTTGTAAGTTTCTTCTAAGCCCTTTTGCTTCTTTTCCATTTGCTCGATTTGAGCCATAAATTGAGAACTTTCTTCGTTATTTTTAGCTCTGCTGTTGTTCATTTTCTTCATCAATTGAAGCTCATTTGCTTGAATGCTCATTTGCTTTTCAAGCTCGTCGATTTTTGCTTCATATTCTTCCACCTTTTGTTTCAAAACGTTGTTCTCCAATTCAGTCTCATCAAATCCAGAAAAGCCGCTCTTATTATTGCTCTTATTTTTTCCTTCATTACTGCTCAATTCTTTGATCCTCTTCTCGGCTTCTTTAAGCTTTTGATTCAGATCATTAATTTTGTTGATATATTCCTCCAAGTTATCATCTTTACCAGCTGCTGCAGAATTCTTGTCTTTCTTTTTCAATACTTCAATCTTTGCCATCAAGTCTTGAGTTGCTTGCTGTAATTCGTCAGCTCTCTCTTCAGCTTCATACTTCTCTTTTTTTAATTCTTCAACTTCACTCTCAAGCTCTGCTACTTTATCTTTAAATGCTTTCAATTCAATCTCAGTCTTTTTGTTCACACCTGAAACAGCTGATTTCGAGATATTTTTATCGCTCAAAACGCTTTCATAGTCCTTATTCAGTCTGTCATATTTTAACTTGACATCTTCCAATTCTTCCTTCAACTAATCAAAGGGGGATTAACATTTTTTCCTTTTACAATAAATTTCGTTACACTTAAATATTCCTCTTCGTTTTCTCGGATTTTATCATAGAGTTCTTTATTTTCACGGAGATAATTTTTGACCTTGACTTCCAGTTCAACAATTTTTTTGTTATTTTGGGCTCCATTCGCAGAGTCATTTACTGTTGTAATATCACTTAATGCAGGATCGAGGAATTTGCCTTTATAATCCTTGATTTCAGTTAAACTATTCGCTTGATTCTTTAGCGCGTCAAATGTCCTTGATCTTCTCCCTCTTAAACCAGTTTGCATCTCGCCATCAGAACTATCGTCCATATGAAAATCAGGAGTGTTGCCTCTTCCGATGTTCCCTATTTGGGATAAAACCCTGGAATTTCAAATTTATTCTCTTTACCAATATGAGAGCGTGCCCCATCAAATTTAGAAAGGTCTGGAATGGAAGAGTTGCTTGTGAAATCATGCATATCTGAACCTTCATTTGGAATCTGACTTGGAAGAGGGCTTTCTGAATGACTAATTCAATTAAATTTTTCTGAATCGGAAACAATATACTCTCTGCCGTCATCACTTTCAAGGCCATTTGAGCCTTTCGATTTATCTTTATCCTCTTTTGCTTTTTTCCTATCTTTCTTTTCAGGCAAAATATCGCTGACTTTTATCATCTTTAAATGAAAATGAATTTTAGCATTCTTATCGAAACACTTGTCAACATTATGAACAACATCTTGTTCTAATTTTGTGTTAATGGATTCGCATCTAACAATCTCAAAGTTACCATTGATATTATTGTTTGGATAGTGTGATAAATCAATTTTAGATACTCCTGCCAGTCTTGTTGCTTTTGGGGTAATCACATTAATAGAAATGGTTGCCTAACAATTTATTCCCATACTGTTGAAGAATTCATCCCTTACTTCTTTCTTCATATATATCCCTTTCTTCTTCTCATGGTATAAAGTCGCTGGGATTACGAGTTTTTCATCAAACTTTGCTTGCCCTTTCTCTAAAGACAAAGCATTCTTTGTTTCCACCACGTGATCGCCTGTTGGATAAATAAGAAAACTCGTTGATTTTTTCAAGTACCTCTTTTCAAGGTTAAAGATATTCTACATTGCTGAATCAGATTGAGTTCAACTTTAGTCAAGTGAAACTCAACCATGAACTTTGAAGCAGTTGTTCCAATTCTTGAAAAGAATTTTGACATGAAAAATAAAGAGTCTGAATAATTTTTATTTGTTTCTATTCTCAAGTTTTTTTTTCGATCCCTAAGAAACTAAAATACTCGTGAAATATTTTCAGTAAAATAATCCCGTTATATCAGTACATCCCGCTTTATTCTGATACACTCAAAAGCAAATTTAGTACTCATATTTCCAAAAATCAAAGAAAGCCACCATCATAGTCATAATCACCATTTTCAAAATTATTTCAGTTTCAAGGTTGAATTAAATTAATCACCATGGTCGTCATCTCTGGCATATGATTATTCGAGCATTTGTTAAAACCTCTTCTTTAACAATACTTGATGTCTCTTCTTTGCTTCCTCGTAATTTCCATTCGTTTCATTGACAAAAAACATTATTTGGCAAGGGAATATACTAGAATAGTTCGATGAAATAATAATTTTCTAAACAGAAAAAAAAAAAATCCCTCGAAAAATTATTAATATAAAATCCTATTCTTAGTAATTCGCTAATCGAATCAAGCTAGTCACCATAGCGATAAAAACATTTCATTCAACAAACAAAACCTTCAAGAATAAAAGAGGGAATCTGCATAAATTAAACCAGGATTTATTTTCTTTAAAACCGGGTACAACCAAAATTTAAAGGATTAAATTTCCGTTAATTCAAAAATCTTTCTTTTTTCTATTGCTCGCCCGTAAAAGCGAGTAAAATTAATCAAATAAAAATCATGCCTACCAATCTCATATAGAATAAAGTACATAAAATATCTACAACAAAGTAAATTTACCTCTCCTCTTTATAAAAGTTCGTCTTCAATGAGTTTTAAAATATTTGTTTCCTGAACTTTCTGAAAAAAAAAAGAAATGAGAAATTTTCCCCCTTTCAAATAAAATATCTTACTGTATATCTTGATTGTTTTAACGCTTTTTTGAATGAAGCATCAAGCATTGAGCTTGCAGAAGAATCCTCATTTTCTTCTTCCTCTTCCAATACTTCTAATTTCACTGGTGTTTGTCCTTGCCCACTCTTTTCTGGTCGAACCACTTGGTTAAAAATTGCCATACTCTCCTTTCTATTCTGTGTCAATCGAGGAATCTCCTCGATATTTATGTTTCCTTGACCAGACTGGAATTCAGGTGAATCATCATCTAAGATCCGTAAAGTTTAACTCAATAATGATCTACTTACCAACGAGGCCATTCAAGTTGTTGAGATTTTTGTACAGGTCAATATCATCAAAGTTCATGCACGAAGTGTCGATCTTAAAGGATGGGAAAGATTCTTGAAGCTGTATAATCACAAAACTCAGAAATGCAGTTGATTCCTCTTCATATTGTTTAGAACTGACATCTGGAATGGACCTAAGCGAAGCGAAAATATTCAGCACATCATCTTTTGTCATATTCTCCCTTCCTTTTTCCGTCGAATCAATGATATGGATTGGAATTTGGTGAGCAAGTGATGTTGATTTAAAGCTCGAAAAATCAACTCCCCATTTCCTATTTATTTGGGATGATCTCAAAAATTTTCTTCAAAAATTCCTTACTCAGATAATGCTTTCACAAATCTTAACACCAAATAAGTTAATAGTCCACTGTTTTCCTTTGCCTTCAGATGATTTTGCTTCTCATAAACTTGAAGTTCATCTCTGCTTAAATTCATGATTTCCTTTATAAACGCTAATCCAACTCCTAAAAGTGTATTATCTCTCCTCTCCAATAAATGATCATTCAATCTTGTACAATGCTAAAATTGCATCAGTAAATTCCCCCTAATCATTGAGTATACCATCACAAATCCAAGAGCTCGCGCATCTTCACTACTTGTAATAGCTGCCTTTAAATCCTTTCTTTCTTCAATCAACATTTTTACAGTTGTTAAGTTGTTTGAAAGTAAATTATATGAAGTATCAAATTCACAAGGCAAACGTTTAATATCTCTTTGGCCCATTCTTCCATCTGGAGAGTCTTCAATTTCATATGAAATCTCCAACAACTTTTCAGTCACTGGAAAAGTCTTGAATAGAATATTTGAATATGCTCTCATCTTTAACATTGATAACATTGCTGTTCGTGGAACAAATATTTGACTCGGGAAATGATGAATATCTTCAATGGTAAATTGCAGAAACAGTAACAACTCAGTCATCTGGATTTCGTTTGCTTCATTGTCTTGACATTTCTTTTCTATTTGTGACGCAAGAGAGTTGATAACTTGAGCCAAACTCTTTGAAGAATTGTCAATTTTTTCCAAAAAGTTTCTTTGGCAACTGTAAATCGTCTCCTTGAGACGCTTGTCAACCAATCTTACTGCTGCCTTTTCTTCCAAATTATTCACAAAGCAATTGATTAGCTTCTATATTGATGTTAGATTTCAAACCTAAGAGATCAGAAAATACATCAACGACAATAAATGATAAAAAGCTCTTTCGGACTTCTCTGAGCACAGCTTCCAATACTGAAAAAACTCGAATTTTGACCTCGTTCTCTCTGTTATGCTTAAATGCGTTCAAACTTTTCACACCATCCGAAGGATTGTAATGGATATAATCTACAATCTTTTCAATCACAAACAATTCTTTCCTCCCAAGTTAAATTTTTCCTCAAATAATAAATACCAATTTGATCGAAAGAACTATAATTCTTCATGGATCTCAGCAACGAAACAAAAACATCTTTTCCAAGTTGCTCATCTGTCCATTGGGTCTCGTCAAAGAAAGAAAATATTGGAACAATGATAATATCAAACTTCAAAAAAATTTTAGAATAAAATTTTCCAAAATCATCGTCTCACCTCATTGAGATCAGAAAGACTTTGAGTCACAACTTCTATTAATTCAAAAGCTTTCCATTTTGTATCTTGTTTCAACTTTTTCAAATCTTCTGTACTTTCGGCAAGATTCATCCTTGATACTCTCTCATCATCTATACCAAATTACTTATCCTTGAGCCCCTGTTAACATTTACCATGGTACAAGTCCCGTAAAATTTTGCAAGCATACTGAATAAACTTCATTTTAAATGAAAACACGAGAGAAGGTGAGTTTGCCAACATAATCAATATTTCAAGAATCTGGAAACATTTCTCCAAATCTAATCATTGTGAATTATTCCATTCGACCCCATACTTTCTCTTGTTCCAACTTCTCTGTATTCACTGATTACATCAAGGACTCTTGTTCCAATGTGCTCCATTCTTTCAACTGGCAAGTATCCTACATGGTTCTTGACATATGCGTTTAAAACCTGCAAGGAGTAAATGTAGGACGCCTCATCTATAAATATCTTAGACTTCTCTTTGAAAAATAATTTCCTTACAATAAGGATTCCTCTTCTGATCAAGTACAAAATATAATGTTTCAATCACGAATCCTTCAAACTCAATTATATTCCCCATTATATCACTTTTGAAAAGGGTTATATCAGCTCCAGGCTCATTCGAGGTCCCTGCAGCGCTTTCTTCCTGTTGCTGTCTGTAAAGTTTTTTCTTTTCTTCTTTTGTCAAAGCAGCATTATCAATTCCTCCTGCGCCCATCAGCTTGCACAGTAAATCACGATCATAGCTAAACCTTCGAAGTTCACCAAACAGTTCTCTCAGAACAATCAAGCCAATCATATGCACCTCTGGATCAAGCGATTTTGACACTTTTTTATACACATACTTTCCAGTGTCCCCAAGCTTATTATTGTTGCTTTCTAGGTAATCCACCAATGCTTTTATATGACTTTTTACATGAGTTTCAAGTCTTATGGCTTCTTCTTCTGGAATGTTTATTCGGTGGTGTCGTTTCTGGAGCTTTTTATGGATAGCAGATCTTCGATCAGTCTGGCGATAAGCTTTCGATCCATGAAAAATACGCTTCAGAATCACAATATATGCGAGCTTAGTCTTCTTCCAATGACATGGAGATTTCTTTAGAGCATTACCCATTCCACAGTAAAAATTGTTGTCTCTTTTGTTTTTGCACTATAAACGTTTGAAGGATAAAATTAGTCTATT
>Ga0182738_1000242_pt1 | contig 83055 bp, 63 predicted proteins | sample eDN5th30CBELigMG_FD_128876 | JGI IMG/M metagenome (GOLD analysis project Ga0182738, IMG submission 128876) | Enriched Miracle-Growth compost microbial communities from Emeryville, California, USA - eDNA 5th pass 30_C BE-Lig MG (version 2)... ... | reverse complement strand
AATTTCCCCAAAACATAAGTTGAATTGCACAATGCAATCTTAATCAATGAAATGATGATCTCAATCTCTAAAGCGTCTGTTTGACAACATCAAAAACTTTTTCTCGAACGGACCAGCAATTCTTGAGGAAAAGAAAAACTTTTTTATTACAAAAAATCCAAAAATGAAAAGAGGTAGAAAAATTTTGCTAACGATTTGGGTTCTCGAGAGATTTTCAAAAAGTTATTATGGGCGCATCAATATTGACACGTAGCGCACTCAGGGGGTTAAAAGAGCTTCGGTTTCTGTTTCGATGTTCTTCATACTACCGACAGCTTCATCCAATGAAGTCCTTGAATCAATTATCACAGAACCTCTTCTGATGATTCGAGTCTTCACTTTTCCTCCTAATGACGTTTCTGAATTTATTCTGTCGGAGTTTATGCTTCCTGGGACAGGAGTATTATCTTGTGTTAGAGCTGCACTACAATATGACACTCTTCCACTCGTAAAACTATTCTCATTCATTTGCTTTGCTAATTCTGCTAAATTTTGACTTGGTTTCACTGGAACGAGTTTTTGATCTTTCTTCTTTTGAAGATAACTTCTTCCAGTTAGCATCGAAGCTTGCTCTCTTTGTTTCAGCTCTGTGCCTGAGTTTATTAATGTTGAGATCTTTCGAGCTCCTTTGGTACTAATTCCAATCCTCGAATGCGATCTCTTATGTCCTCCACCAAGTTCGTTTGCAGGTTGACGATAAAATCGACTTATACTTTGACTTCTCATTAACTTCTTTCCAAAATTTCCATATGATATAATGCCAATATTCTCGGCCTGATTCACCATGTTGTTCTCAGATCTATCTTCGTCAATTGTACAAGATCTAAATCTTCCTATTTCCGATCCATCTGTCTCGAGTCTATTCAAGCTCCCAGCATCATCCAAATGATTTGATGTGCTCGTCACAAACACATTTCCTTGCTCAATAGACGTCCTTCTATGCGTCATTATTGACTCATTTTCGTTATATCTGGGCCGTAATGGCATAACAGAAGGACCTCTTTCACTCTGAGACCCATCATTAATTTTGCCCTTCAGTTTATTTTGGAGCTTCGTAAAGTCCTTTTTATGTGTGAGAATCAGCCGAGTGTCATGAGACATCCTTTGTTTAAGCTTTTCTTGATATTCTTGCTCTCTTTCCAGATAGTTATTCTCTTTCTTTTGAAAAAATGTCTTGACGATCTCATCCTTCTTTGGCAACAAATCCAACGACCTCAAGAGCAACATCTTTCGATTTGTATATCTAAAATGCACATTATTCTTCAATTGCTTCAACGCTTTATTATCGGGATGAATCATCGAAATTTGCTTTGATACAATCTCTTCCTCTCCCTCTATCCCTTCAAATGTCACCTGTTGTTGTTCTTCCACTGCGACTTTGGGACTCACATCCCCAATTGTATTCATTGAGATCTCATAATTCCCAGAGACATCAGTCATTGAGTTTCTTCTATTCTTGGCCATCTTGATCTTCTCATATAAATCAGCATCTAAATTCCTCTTCAAGACTTCATCACCATCCTCTTTAGTATCCACTCTTCGACTTGTGCTCATAATCGACTTATCTGCAAGTCCTCGCTGGTCTTTTAATGCTTTTTTTGAGAAATTGGTAATGCCTTTCACTTTATCAAGAAGTCGATCAACTTCTGGGTTATTTTCAATCCCATTGAATTGAACCCAAGTCAGAAAGTCCTTTTCAGGAACGAGAAAGTCCAGCTCATTGAGAACTCGGAGCTTGTTATTAATTTGAAGAGGTTGCATCAGACGCTCCTTGTATTTTTTGTGAAGTCCTAGCAAATGTTTGGATTTTTGAGATTGTAGGGAGCCAAATAAAAGCTCATAACGGGGGTGAGCAAGTTTCTGGTCATTTTTAACAAGATGACCATCTGAAAGAGCAGAATCTCTCGTGAGTGATTTTCTCATAAAGGAGGAAATTTGGCTATATAAAGAGAAAAAGTCAAGAGAAAAGAATAACAAATTTAATTTAATTTTAGTAAAAGGAGAAAGGATAGATTTATTTTGTCAATGTTGAGTTTTTAGACCTCAATTAATCCTACAAAAACATAACTCAAAAAATTGAGCCTTTTAAGCCATCTGTACTCCAGTTATATTATTAAGAAACGGCTCGTCTATTCCATCATTTTTTATACAGAAAAATCCCCCCTCCCTTCAGAACGAAAAAATCATTCCTTGATTAATTTTTTCGAAAATACTTCAAAGATGAGAGAAAGCTGCTTTTTCATAATAATAGATCAATAAAAATCAAGATGATGATAAGACAAGAATAAATATTCATAGATCATAAATTTTCGTAAATCCAAAAAACTTGTTTATTTGAAACAATAACAATAATAATTAAACCTTCAAAAATAATCCGACGAGCTAACCTTGATTCGCCCATTCATTGTAGATACCATTAATAAAGACAGCATATTCCAAATTGGGTCTTCTTAAATGTTTATAATCCAGAATATTTCTTTGATATTTCTCAATGACGGTTTTAGGATCTAAATCTATCGCATGACCTTCTGGCTTTGGTTTCTTTAAGGGATTATCATATTTCAGATTCTCCATAAACTTCTTTATTTTCCCCTGTTTTGCATATTCACTTGCTTTCTTTTCTCTATAAACTTCAATCTTTTGCTTTGTTTCTTGTAATCCATACTCAACCATTTTTAATGCTTCTCGCTTCTTTCTCACATTGTAATCTTCCAATTTCTGGCAAAAAACTGTCAAATCAGCCAACATTGTAGGCTCACACAAGATAATTCCATCTTTTTTCTTTTGCAACTTCTGTGGAATTGTCAAATTCTCGTACACAAATTCGATCATGGCAAATTTATTCTCCAGTTTCACAGGATCATAATCATACACCTTATGACTCTTTGCATGCATCAGTTTCACCAAATTTCCATTCTTATCTGACAGCATATTCAATATATTCAAAAATCTCTGCTCATTCTGATTATGCGCATAAATCTCATGTAAATTAAATGCAATATCTCGAAATAACGCTTGGTGCTCTTGATATGTCAGACTTGTTCTCATTTTATTCTTCATCAATATTCCATTGTTATGAGTGATGATATTCGCATTATTGATGTTACTGGTGTTATTAGTATTGTTCATATTATTATTCCCATTCCCATTGCTATTGCTATTGAATTTAAAGATAGTTGAAATGACTCCAATAGATTTCTTTGTTTGGATAGGGAGAGGAAGGGCTTCGTTACTGGTGGCACCCAGAGTTCCGCCACCAACGCCGATACCATCCAGATTTATAGATCCAATGACATCAGAGGGCTTTCGGCTTTCTTTAAATCTTGCAATGCCGAGTCTATCTTTTGCGGGAAAATCAAGCCTATTCAATGAGTCGGTTGTCTTCTTTGCTGGAGGAGCAGGGAATAATGATTTGATATACTGAGCATTAAAATCCAAGCTTGTTTGATCCTTATTCATTTGATTCTTTTGATTATTTAAATCGACTGTGCCTCTCAGCTTTTGCTTCCATCTTCTTTCAAGACTTGAGTGATCAGTCTTATGCAACATATCCAAGTATGAGTCCAGTTTAGGCTTTCTTACAGATTTCGTATTCATTGTTCGAGGTGATCTGGCCTCGTGAACTGAACTCTCAAGTTCAAGGCCTGAATGATCACCTGGCTCCGTCTCAACCACAGCAGGACCATGCTCAGGATTGTGTATTAGGGATAGTTTTGCTCCAGGAAGGTTGATTCTTCGTTGAGAAAGGAAAGGGATAAACTTGGGAAACTCCCCTGAGGGTTTATCTGGATGGTAAAGTTCACTAATGGAGAGTTCTGCAGTAGGTTTTTGTTTGAGAGAAAATGAGCTGAGAAGAGATTGAGAACCATAGAAGTTTTGAGCGGATTTTATTTCCTTGAGGTAGTATGCTGAGAGTTGATCTGGCAAGGAATTTATAGAGACAAGATTCCGAGCAGAAACGGAAAGTTCGCTTTGGAGGTTACGAGGACTGGTGGAGACGGTAAGAGGAGGTTTGTTATGAACAGAGGCAATGGAGTCGTTGACACGGAAAGATGTGTCGTATTTATAGTGACGATGGATAAGACTCATTTAGATGTGCGCTTTGAATTTATTGTATTAGACTAAATTTTAAACATTGAATTAGGCTTTTTTGATGTTTGCAAGTATGATAGGCAATGATGCAAAGTCTTGAAAATTGGAATTACCATTTTCAGAAAAATATTTGCGTTAAATTCAAGAATGCATGAGGAGGAAAATTTTCAATCAGAAAGAAATTCGTCAATGATAAAAAATCATTCAAAAATCCAAGTTATTCTTCTAAAGTGAAAACAATTTCTTGTTTGATGAATTAAAATGCATGCTAAAGTTTTATTTGAGATTTAGTTCTCAGCAGCAATGAGTGGCAATTTTTCAAAAGTAAATAGTAATAAATATTCTCATTATTTATTTCATTATGTTTAATTGATCAAAAAAGTCAACAGATTAGACCATTTGTTGTGCTGGTGCGGGGTTATAGTAAGCTTGTTGTTGATCATTCATTCCATTAGCAGGGATTTGGGAGATAGGATAGTAAGCTTGTGGTTGTTGATTCATTGCATTCATGGGCATTTGAGGAATGTTAGCCCCAAGGGGAGGTTGGTAGTTAACGTTAACCATCATAAGTTCAGGAGAGTTGATAAGTTTTGAATTAGCTCCATCTTGAACTTTAGGAGGTCTGGTTTTATTTTGATAAATAATGCCAGCAATAGCCAACAAAATTGCCAATGCGCCCAATTCAAAGGGATATTTAGCAAATCCTGATGCAAAATTACCACCTATGAGAAATATAATCAGATATTCTTTTCAAAAATTATTCTCTTACCGCTCATCAAAATACTGAAAGATGTCACAATGAGAGCAGATCCACCGAAACTTGTGAATAATATGATGACTTGGCTATTCAGCCTTAACCCAAAGAAACAAAATAATAATTACTCATAGATTTTGACAGCCAAAACGCCACCGGCAACTCCTCCAACCAAACCCATCACAAAAACAAAACCCTAATTTTCATGTATCATTCGAAAAATATACAATAAATCATTACCATAGATTCCTGATTCATGTTACAAGCAATTGCTGCCAAGAAAGCTAATATGGCTCCTCCGCAAGCAAAGCCGACCAAGAAAACTGACAATTTGTGGCAACAAAGAGCAACATATCCACCAGCAACTCCGAGGCCGATAGATAAAAGCAAGTCAATCAATATTTGAGGGCCAGGCTGGGGGTTAGTGACCAAAGCGAAGCCGCCCATAATACTAAAGACTGTGAGGAAGACGGTGAAGAAACCACTGATAAAGATAATTGCTTTGAAAAACTTGAGGCCAAACAATAAAAACAATATGCCAACACCAAAGAGAGCAAGTCCCAGACCAAGGGAGATCCTATAAAGCGAATCGTTTAGAATAAGTCAAGGAGTCAGGGAATACACAAGTTCAAGTCCATTGTTAATTGACTCAGGAACTGAAGGGGGAGTTGATGCAGCTGATGTCAAAGCAAGAATTGCAAAGAAAACTATTGCTGAGATCTGTTTCATGAGGCGTTTGGATGAATTTGAAATGAAACAATTAAAAATATTTTTAATTATTATTAAATTGTAGTGATGGCGAGTTTATGAAATAAAATCTCGTATTTTTGAACCCGCGAAAATTTGAAAGTCGATACTAATCTAGAGAATCTTTATGACTCAAATTTATTATGAACCTAACTTTTTTTTCATAGAGATTTTTCTCAACAGGGTCAAAGTGAAAAATCTGGATAAAATTGTGAAATCAGATAGAATGAATGAAGGTAAAATCACTCGGATTCATCTTCCCTTTTCGAAGAAGATGAGCTTTCACCAAGATTAACGATATTTCAGTTGATTCAAGAAAGATGGATATTCAAATTATCAGAAAATATTCTTATGATTTTCAACAAAAAAAATTTCTCCAAAATGATCAGAAACAAAATTTCAAAAAAATTGTTGGAAATTTTTTTCTTATGAATGAAGACTTTTAAAGAATAATCGATCATGATGATTTTTTCATATATTTATTTAAATAAAAACTCTGTTAATTATTAACTTGGTGATAATCGGTTGAGCTTGAATCATTAGCTGTTGTTGTTGGATGCATTTGAGCATATCCATAAGCAGGTTGTTGTTGTGGCATAGGTTGGTATCCTTGAACAGGGGGGTACACTGGGGCACCATAAGGTTGTTGATAAGCAATTTGAGGTTGGACATTAACATGAACAATCATGGGGTCTTGGGATACCATTGATTGTTTTTGCATTTCCTTCTCATTTGTTCTGTTCTTGTATTGGAAGATAATGCCAACAACTGTAATAATAATGCCAATAAGTGCAAACAAAAGGCTATCATCATTCATGCCAATCCAAAAATAAGCACCTAAAATAATAAATTCACAGTTTAATTTTGATCACTCACCGTTCTTGAATATATTAATAGCAGAGACAATCATGGAAGATCCCAAAAGACTTGTTTGAACAATAATCATAACACTAAAAATATTAGACTATTTCTAGTTATTCTCTTTACTCGTGAATCCATATAGCTAATATTCCTCCAACAATACCTCCAATAAAAGCAATCAAATAAACAATACCCTTGGAAATAATTATTATTAACCGTGAAAATTGCTTAAATTACCGCATTGCCTTGGGTGTCTCCAAGGAAATACAAGCCAACAAGTAAAAAGGCAGCAAATCCGCAAGCAAAACCAACAAGGAAAACAGAAAGTTTATGGCAGCAAAGAGCCAAATATCCTCCTCCAATACCGAAAATAACAGCAACGATAAAAGCGATCAAAACATCAACATTTTTAGCAGAACCTTGAGCAATTTGTGGTGCAATGGCGATCACAAAGATGGGAGCAAACACCATACAAAATCCAATGATAAAAATAATCGCCTTGAACATCTTCAATCCAAATAGAGTAAACAATAAGCCAACACCACAAAGAGCCATAGCAATAACATAAAGAATAGTTCTAAAATTATACGAGTTAGTGAGGGTGAAAGAAGGAAGTTTTACATATCCAGGTCAGAAGCGTCTTTGAATGCAGCGGCACCAAAACTGAGATGGTTAGCTTCGGTGAAGGTTGCAGATGTACAAATAATCAAAGCACAAAAAGTCAAGAATAATGATTTGATGTTCATTTCCTCACGTTTAAATCAATAAATTAATTAATTATTATAATATAGTCCAGACTCTCCTGTCCTTATATTTATAAGATGAGACTTCCCTAATTTTTAAAACCCAAAAAAATTAATACGGACTAGAACAGCGTTTATTCGTTGTTTCTTATTATGGTTTTTATGTCCTCTTATCAAAACGATTAGTTCAGAGTTTTCCCAGTCATTTCGAGAGGCAGTAAATGAATCTTTGTTGATTTGAAAATGAACCGACAAATGATTGATTTTATTTGTTGTTGTTCTTGTTGTACAAAATTAATTTGAATTAAATTATAATGAACGACAGCTCACACTTCGCTTTTTGAACCAAATCAAAGCTGAGCAAGTCAAGAGGACACAATTTCTTAAAAATATTTGAACAAATCAAAATCAAAACGTTTGGCTCTACTTTGTTTTCCAATGAGGAAAATGAGAGATTTCACACCTTGGAGGATTTTGTCCAAGTCTTTAAAACTTGAAATTTTCGAATGCTCCAGAAAAACTTTGAGACCTCCCATCAATACATTGTTCAAGATATGTTGTAGCTTTTTTGTAATCTTTTATCTCATATTTTTAAATAAAATCAAAACAAATCAAAGCAATCCAAAATTCCTCTCTAATACAGTGATTAAGAGATAACATGATTCAATTTTCGATAATAATTCTGAATATACAGAAATCTTTTTTTTTCCTTAATCAACTCTATAAATTTTCCTCTCTTACACATCAGCGAACTTATTTGTTATATACCGAGTTAAAATCCCGAAAATAAAAGTTCAATAAAAAAAGAATCCCTTCACAATATTTACCCCAAACATCGGATCTCCAATCTCTCTTCTATGAAGGATAATAACTCTACAAATGCTAACATTGTCAATGAAGATAAGGCAATTCGAAACGACACAAAGTCCAAAAATCGTCCGATTGTCGAAATGAATTCAATTTCGGAGATCACCTTTGAACGATTTATGGATTCAGATATGAACAAATTTACGGCAAGGATTGTTGGAACAGAAAAAAAAGTCTTTGCTGCCAAAGTAACTCATTCTTGATCGAATCCTCTCCTATCATGAAAATAGAATTATATGGTTGAGATAACAATATCAAATATTCCACCATTTAAGGTTGGCAAGACCTTTAACGAATTTAAAGCCTTCTACAAAGCAGTATAATGAGCATAGAGAAATATTTTTGGGCTAATCATTTTTTCCTAGTTAAAACTAAGATTTACAAATATCCCTTGGCCAGATTTCCCTTCACAGTTCGGACTCTTTAAAAAGAAATCTCATAAAAAGGATGTTTTTAATCAAATCTTGAGTCACATTTACACTGCGACCAAAATCAAAACTAAACATACTAAAGCTCTTCTCGGTATCTTCTTTGCCTTTTTCCTCGATAAAGGTAAAAAATACATACCTAATTTTATTTTTAAATCTTTCTATGATTAGACCTCGAGGCTCTGATTAAAAAGCATGCGCCCAAACAACCCAAAAACTCATCACCAACGAATGAAGAAAGCCTTGAAGCTGATACGAGTCAAATTGAGGGAGCTTTAGAAGAGGGAATACATGAGTTAGAACGAAAATATACCTATATTCTCTCCAAATCAACTGACGATTTGAAGAATTCTTTTGATGATTCCAAAGATATCATCGATCGATCTTTTGAAAGAAAAGGATCTATGAATAATTCTGGAGAAAAGAGACCTGGCAGTTTTTATAAACCAGATAGTGATCCTTCAAGTCCCACTCCTACACAAATTCAACAACAACAAGTTGAAGAACAGAAAAACTCCGAAAGTAACAAAACAATGATAAATACTCAAACTTAAAAATTCATGAAGGCCTTGAAGTTTTAGGAACTCCAGAAAAGATAAGAACAGAGGACATATTCTTTTCAGATGGAACAAGAAGAGACAGAGCCAAGGGAAAGATGAGAGAATTAGTGAAAAAAGCTTTTAAATCAACAGTTGATGATGTTCCTGAGGAAGAAAGCAATGTAGATGATGAACCAGCCAGTATTTCGAAAAATGATCGCCGAAATTTGAGAGTGAGCATCGATAATGAGGCGGAATTAGGACTCGATAACGACAAAAAGAAAAAGAAAGAAAGAAAACGAGAAGACACTGGGGATTTTGCTCCAAGACGTAGAGCTCGAGGAGTTTCTGCTGCCAATGCCAAAGAAATTCCCAACTTCTCTGGGGAGATGTAATTTCCTGAAATGATTACCTCTCTCTCATGTTTCTTAGATATATGAAATTTGCATCAGATAAAAAATGGATCAAATACTTTGCAAGAATTAATTCTGGATGTCTTATTCTCTATAAAAGCATGCTGGTAATCATACAAGATCCTCTGAGCCCATTTATTCATCCCCACCATAGGAAAATATACCATTACATACTGTACCATTATTCAGCTGTGGATTAAAATATATAACCAACAAAGATGCTCCAGGAGACATTGTCGTAAGGATTAACTGGTTTATAAATTTCAATTCCCCTTTCCATAGGAATTATGGCATAATTATGATGCAGATACATTTCAAGTTTGTCTGAATCCCGAAGACCACGAAAATGAAGACCAAAATGATGGCATTAATATTGGTTCTTGGCATGACCAAATCAAAATTGCCAGTGAAAAAGTCTCAGGGCTTAATCTTCTAACAAAAAAGTACACTTCTATCGGGAAATTCCAAGTTGTCAGTATGAAATAATTTTCTCCTCAAACAGATTTTCTAACCTTCTTCTCAAAATAGTCTACAGTTTGACTGATATTAAAGGGCTTCCAAACAATTCCTCATGCTTTGTTCGATTGTCACATCCTCCATTCGTCCTTTCAACTGCTAAAACCTTGAAAAATGAAAATATCAAATTCAAACAAAGCTTCTTCTTGCCAATTTTCGACCCATATTTCCCGATACAGCTAGAAATAGTGAGCGCATATAATGATGGATGGCTTAAAGAAAATCAGAAAGAAGAGGTTATATGTACAGGAGAAATTCTTGTTGCAGATATCATCTCTTTGAAAGCTAACAATGTGTTAACTACCACCATTCCAATGAAATACACCGAAATTAAAGCTAAGGCTCTCACGAAATCCTCTTCCACTACCAATAACGAGAATGAACTCGTTCCTCCTAAATTAGAGGTCAGAATAAAGAATCTTAGCAGCGTTGCATCATATTTTGCACCAGTTTCTGATGATTACGTCGAAGGTGTCAAAATTGACGACGATACTTGGTCTAAACAGCTGATCAAACTTTCCATCGCTCGTGGCAAAAGAATCTACACCTATCTCTCCATCCAAGGCGAAGAGTTACAAGCGATCTTTAATTTCAAATATCCTGTCTTTAGTTACCTTTGCTTCATGGTAATTATTTGAGGCTCTCTCTTTCTTTAACTCCTTATGCAGTTGTTTACATTCCTTGGATTTCATATTGAAATCGCAGATTTGATTCCAAATCTCATATTACTAACAGTTTTGGCTTGCTTATACCATCATCCATCAGTTCATCAACGAGCAGTAAACCTTGCAGACAAGATTTTCTTTGGAGAGAATCGGTTGAATCCTCACTATATTCATCCTCGAGTTCAATCAATGCGAGATGTGGAAATCAAGAAACTAATGAATACTGAAAAATGGAAATATAAACTTGTTGATCCTGAAAGTCTCATGTCAATTCTGAAAAGGTTCAAAGCTGCTTTGGTTGACATTACTGTCCTCTTGACCAGAATCATGGGTCTTATTGAAAAATTCAAAAATATTGTCACATGGCAAGATCCTATCAGAACTGAAATCTACATTCTTATTGGAGTCATCGGGTATTGTTCCCTTTCTGTTATTAGCTTCAGAATGCTCTTACTTCTTGCAAGTAACTTTTGAAATTTTCCCCCATGAAATTAACTTTCTTCTTTAGTCTGGGGAAATTTTGCAAAAGGGATACATTATTACAAGACACTGAATAAAAAGAATAGAGAAGCAGCAGAACATGCTCTTAGATTGATCCTTAAAGAGTCTTATATTGAATATTATCCACAAATCTTTGGTAATATGTCCAGTCCTTGGCCTACAATGCCTAACTTCAACACTTTTGAAACTAGAGTATTTGCAATTTTTCACCCAGTTCTTAAATCAACCTCTTAGATTGTTGAGAAGATGAGGGTGAGATTGAATGTGAATTTGCCAGATAATGTGTTGAGAATGGAGAATACACCAGCAGAATTTTTAACCATGCTGGCGACATCATCAAGACCCTTCAAACTCAAATTATCACCACAAGAAGAAGCAAGTCTCCACATCTACAAAAAGAAAGCTCCCAAATATGGGGCCAAAACTCTCCTGAATTTTATTCTCAACGTCCCTAGCGACTATTATCGTGTTATTCATCCCAGAGTAATCCCTTATGATGAACTCTCTCAAAAACCTCCTGCTATTGATCCTCAGCCTCAACCTCCAAAAGAAAAACAAGAATAATAATTCAGGAGAAATTGTTACTACATCTATAAAACATCATATTTATTTATTTATACCAATACCAATGCTCATCTACTTTTGTGTTTCTCGTTCTCCATTCATATGATTTTGGATCCTTTTGGATATGATTTTAATTATGATTTATTGGTTGATTTCATATTAAATCTTTCTCATCACAACTTCATGAGTTACGCGCGCCAATTCTTGATTTATTTGGTTTTTATATCAAATTGGCTCTTCAACTTTTCAACAAAGTTTTTCTCGAGTGAAGACTATCCAAACATCATAAACTCATCCCCTTTTCAGCATTATATCTTTTTCGGACTTGACACTTTACTCCTTCAAACGGGAAGAACCAGTTGCTGCCTTGTCTTGATTTTACACTACTAGCGCAAAAAAATTTTATCTTTGAAAATACGGCTCTCTGAGACTGCAATATTCACTCTTGAACTCAGAATTTTTCCAGCTCTATTTTATTCTCCCTAAATCTCGGTAATCCTCTACTGTAATAGACAAATATTTTCTTTTCTTCATCGACTCCCCCAAGTCACCTCATTTATTCAAAAAATATTTCTCGTAGTTCCTCTTTTTCTATATCTCGTAGAAACTTCTTTTATTTTCTGTATAAACTAAACTGTCACAAAAAAGCTTAGATTTTTTCTTTAACGATAAACTAGTGAAAAAAAGTTGTTTTAATTTCAATTCAAAAAACGTAACTTGTGAGCTAATCCTTCCTCTCAGGAGATCAATCTCTCATCCTGTTGCCTCAAAACTCCAAAGAGCATTCAACTCTTGAATTTAAATACAAGTGGCAAGAGCTCTATTTCAGCAAGCTTTGCGCGCCCAGGTTCTATTTTTTATCCAGTGGTAACATTTGTTTTATCTGTTTGTTTAAAGGAATTAAAGGGCGCACAAACATTCCTATTATTATATTTTTTCTTTTTCACTCTATTTGGAGACGAAAACACCTTTTAACGTGACATTGCTCAAGTTTATAAATGCATTCCCTCCATCTTTCGAGCTTCCAATCAATCACAATAAAAATCTATATGGACACTTCTTCACGTTCAGGAAACAAATAAAACTCTCTCTCTTTTTCTAAAACTTTTTTCCGCACAAATTTTGAGATCACCTTCATGTTAAAAAAACGCCTTAAAAATCCCCTCCCCTCCCCATTAATTGTTCCAACTGTCACCTTTTTTTCACTTCCTAGTCTTTTCTTCTTTTTTTTCTTAACGACTTTCACCCTGAGTCTCTTTTTCTTTTCTTTCTTATCTTACCTCATTCCAACAACTCTCCCATAATCTATCGCCAAAATTCGAAATATTTCCAGGCTTCTTCATGGTAGTCAGTAAAATGATACCTAGCGCGGCTAAAAGGCGCATTTTTACTCTCTTGTGTGTGTTTTTAATTAGCATAGGTTTTCGGTAAAGTCATAAATTCCAGCAGATAGTTTCTTTTTTTAATCTCGTTTTTATTTTTCATGGAACACATCAATAGAAGTCTACGAGGTCTTCGAGCTCTTTCGAATGATCCGATGCTTGGCCCTTACCAACAACAAGATCTCGAAGAAGGAAATGATGAATGTACACTTCCTTTTTTGCTCTTCTTTTTAACCAAAACAAGTCTTAGATGAACAAAATGTTGAACAGCCACAGCAAAACAATGGTGGTGTTTTAACTCTTGGGCCAACTACAGATATTGTCATTGATTTTGAAAATGGACTTTCACTTCAAACTCCCCCACTATCTGGTCCGCAATCCCAGGATGAAATCACAACCTTCCGAGGAAATGGTATCTCTCTTATATCCGTTTGAACTTCTAACCCTCTTTCAAGAAGTCATCCAGGGCCTTGAAGTTGTTGATGATGGTCATAATAAGGCTCTCGAGAATATTATTGGTATTTTTCTTTACGGTGTCGTCAAATGGAACACTGTCAGCGGATTCCTTCTTATGATTACCATTTTCTCACTCAAATTAAACATCTCTCCCCTTTACGTCCCTCTCGTCCTTTGTTTTGTCGATATCTATGGCTTCCTCAATCTCCTCCAAAACTCCCCGTCATCCAAGTACCCTCATCTCATCCAAAATCCTTTCTCATCTCATTCAGTCCAAGCGAAAAACGCAGACATCAATTTAATGTCCTTCAAAACTTCCTCTCAGTGGCATCTAAAGTATGATTATTCTCTATCACATGTCCTGATTTCAAAAAGATGGCTCTTGTCTTTTATGTTTACCTTCAAAATTTCAGACTCATTTATGCGTTCGCACCAACGTTACTCTTTGACACTCTCTATTCTTTTGTCCTTGCTTTCAAATACAAAAACCACGCCTTAAAATGGTTCTACTATGTAATCTATACAACTTCAAGCTCTCGTCAGCTAACGTTTTTTTCAAAGCTCCAATTAGTCTTTAAAGTTTGCTTTACAGCCCTAGTTGGAAGCGTAGCACTCAGAGTTGATAATCTAATTGACTGGAATTGGCGAGAAACTTTCCTTGGTTTCTGGATCTTTTATGCTCTTCTGGCTGGATTCACTCTTGTTGCCATTCTTGCCTTCTTTGATAAATTCCTCAACTTCTTCTTACCTGAAAGAAGAAATCACGAACGTAAAGAGAATATTTTTTCATACCTTTAATTTCCGTTAGTCTATGGATTGCTCTGGTTGGTACTTGTCGGTGCTGGCACCTGTATTTTCTCAGCTTTCAGTGTCCTTAAACTTCAAAAAGTCCTCGATAATAAGGAAGACCTTGGTACCCGTGATTACTTGATGTCATCCTCTTACCTCTCACCTGTAGAAAACCTCATGGTACCATTCATTGCCACTTCAATCTATAACATGGGAACTGTCTTTTATACGACCTCTCATTTCGTCCAAATCAAGTAATTACCCTTTAATGGACATCCAAATTAACTCATTTTCCTGATAGGATGTTTTTTGACAAATTATTTGTCCTTGAAGAAGAGAATGAACGTAAAAAAAATATTTCTCTCAATCTCTCATTAACCCTTATCTTATAGAGGTTTCAGTTGCCAACAATCAACTAGCTGAAAAACCTCAACAATTAAATTCACCTACGAAACTTGTCATTCCTAGATTCTTGGCAAAATCATCAAATACTTATTTCAGAAGAGTCACACAAGATGATATTGACAAAACCAAGAACAAACTCAAATCACAACCAGAAAATACAAAGGTAAAATCCAAAAAACATAAATCGACCAAATCAATTCATCACCGTAAACATTCAATGGATTCTCTCCAATTGAAAAAAGACTTGTGGAGCCAGGGTGAAATTCCCGATGAAGAAGCAAACAATGATTTGGCAGTGGTCCAAGAAACAAATCGTGACAACCTTGGAACTGATCGAACCATGACAAACGATAAGCCCAAACCAAGAATGAGACCTTTAAATCTTAGTCGTCGATTACCTGAATTTGGCGGTATTGGAAGCCAAAATAGTGACCGCAGTAGAGCTGGACTTATTTCTTCTCAAAGAACAACAGTAAATTTCGGAGAAATCACCGGATTCCATGATGAGAGTGTTAATCCAGGAACAACAACTCGTCGTGTTAGAGATCAAGACGGTGAAGAAGAAAAAATCCCCAGTGTTATTCTCGATGCTATGAACAGAAAAGAAGAAAGTCCTGAAAAAAGAAGATCAAGCTTAAATCAAATCCCAGAAGAAGATAATATTTATGAGAAAACCATGAAATATCACAAAAGAAGAGGAAACTCAATGTATCTAGCCCCTGGAACCGCTTTCCCAGGAATCTATGAAACTCTCGAAACTTCTTCAAATATGGGAGCTTCGAAAATTGAAAATCTTGAAACTGTAACATCCCCTGGTATTGAACAATCTGCAAATCAGCAATGCTTGATTTGCTTTGATAAAGGTACTGATGCTGTCTTCATGGAATGTGGGCACGGAGGTGTTTGTTATGAATGCTCCTTAGAAATCTGGAAAACAACTGCCGAATGCTTCCTCTGTAGAAAAGTACTCGAGATGAATTATTTCAAAATATTAATTCTCTTTTCTAGAAAATTACTCAAGTGTTGCAAATTGATTCTAAACAAAAAATCGGAAAGAATATTATTAAAGTTATATCGGCCACTCAAATGGTTCTTGGTCAAGAACAAAACTAACTTTAAATATCGGAAAAAACCTATCTTGTTTTTTTGAACCCAAGCTCCTGACTTTTCAAATAACAACTCCATTTTTTAAAAACCTTTTTATTGTATTGTGTTAATTATATGAGTGCATGAGTACCTTTATGAACAAGTTCTTTTGTGTTTTTATTCATTTGTAATTTGTAATATTGCTCATCTCTTTTTTATCTCATCGATGATGACTTGTTCGAAAATCGAAATCGAATTCGAATTCAAAAAATACTATCAATAAAGTTTTCTGATAACACGAGAATTTAACTTCCGGAAAAGTTCTTTTTATTTTAGATAATAGTCTGTCATTTACGGGAACCATACATATGGTATATACTTTTACTCTGAGTATATCAAGATTAAATAGGAACTATGCAATATGCAAAAGTAGCAATTAGATTAGTAGCTTTATACGAGATCTCACCTTTTATTTACTTGACATTTTTAACGGCATCTTCGATGGCCTTAGCAAGGTATTTCACATTCTTGGTAGTAACTCCGGCCTATTCAAACTAGTTAATTTCAACCCATAACCTCTTTTTTACCATGCTGATTCTTCCGTTCTTGATTAAATAGATGTGATGCTTGTCAATGAGGCATTCGCATTGTTTAGCATTGAGACCAGTGTATGAAAACATACCAATTTGGTTGATGATATGCTCCCAAGTGCCAGGAACCTTCAATCTGAGAAGTTCTTCGTAAAGCACTCTTCTCATTTCCAAGATTCTTCCAGAAACTTGCTTCAATTCAGCTTCCCACCTTGCTCTCTTCGTGGGATTGCTCAAAACCTTGAAGGCGATTCTAGCACCATTTGATGGGGGATTTGAGTACATAGGACGGATCACCAAACTAGGGAAATATTAGGACACAATTCTTTTTTTCACAAATCTACCTGACTTGACTGAAAACCTTTTCAGCAACAGCCTTGGAAGTGGTAACGATGTGGAGAGCACCGACTCTTTCACCGTAAAGACCCATATTCTTGGCCAAAGATTGGGCAATCAACATTTGGAGGCCTTCCTCAAGGAAAATGTGGATGGATTGGGCATCTCTTGTGAGATCACCAGTGGCGAAACCTTGATAAGCACTATCAAAGAAGGGGAAGAGCTTCTTGGCCTTGAAGAGCTTGGCGAGAATTCTCCATTGTTCAGGAGTGGGGTCAACACCAGTGGGGTTGTGAGCACAGACGTGGAGGAGAACAATAGAACCAGCTTTAGCGCCTTCTAAAGTCTTTACCATACCGTCAAAGTTGAGGCCCTTGGTGGCGGGGTCAAAATAGGGGTATTTTTTGTGGGAAAGACCAGCTTTTTCAATAATGCTGATGTGGTTACCCCAGGTTGGGTCAGAATAGTAGACATCGCCAGGGATGAATTGCTTAAGGAACTCGAAACCGACTCTAAGAGCACCGGTACCAGAAAGAGATTGAACAGTGACGATCTAGAAAAATTCATGGGCTCATGAAATAAGGAGGGAATTTTTACCTTACCATCCTTAACGAGAGGATGTTCAGCGCCAAAAACCAAATGTTGGACAGCCTTGATAAAGCCAGCATGACCTTCAATTGGGAGATATTCCTGGTAAAACTAAGTTTTTTATGCCAAGATATGAAATATACCTTATCTTGATTCTCGTCAACAATTTCCTTTTGGGCTTGTCTGACAACTTCAAAGACGTAAGGCTTTTCGTTATCATCTCTGTAAGCTCCGACACCCAAATTTACTTTGTTTGGGTCAGTGTCCTTCTTATAGGCGGTAGATGTGCCGAGAATTGGATCAGGAGGAGCGAGTGAAAGATGACCAAAAACATCACCAGCGTCACTGTTAGTTTGGTTCTAAGAAGATTAGAGAGGGAAGGTTGTCTCAGAGGGTACTTGAGAGAGATGAGCAGCTAATTGAGAGAGTCTTTCCATGTTTGCCAAAATTTTGTAGTTTTATTATAAATTAAGGAAATCTATATTTTTGCTTTTTATTTATACTACTGAAAGTGCGTCAATGCACGTCACCAGTTTTTTTATCGAACCAATTCGCTCACTCGCGTATTAACCAAGACGTCACATATGTGTTTTCTTTCCATTTTCATCAATAATCTGCTATCGTTAGGGCTTGATCCTCGGCACTTGCTCATTGGATTCAAACATTTTCTTTGAATTGAGTTAAAATTTTTCGCCCGCTAAACATTCCAAAAACATTCTTTCTCTTTTGTCTTCGTCTTTAAAAAAGAGTGAGTGAAAGCGAAACCAGCAGGATTAGAGGTCTTGTTTGAGGTAGTTGAGCCGATGACGAGTTGTTTGTCTGGGACCTTGAAACCCTGATGTCCAGAAAAGATCATCATCATCATCATCTGAAAATGACATTGTACTGAGAATATATGGGGAGAGAAACTAGCTTTAGCAAAATAAATTTAGAGGTTCCCGTTCGATTTCATGATCTCTTCAACCTTAAGATTTTCTTATTGAATGAAATAAATAGAAATTTTTTCTGAAAAAAGTGGAAATAGATATTTTATTCAGCAAAAAAATACATCAAAAGCCTCGCTCTTCTTTCTCTTTATTTCGAAGTATTTCAAGAGCCCTATTTAATAATTTTTTCCACCACTTTGATCCCTCGAAAACTAGTTTAGAAAACTCAAAAATTCTAAAAAAGTTTTAAGACCAAATTTTGACTTTAATAAAATTTACACGTTGAGATTGCGGTATAACACTCTCCTTGAATTCTTGAATTCAATTTTTTTCCAAGTAAAACTTTCTCAACCTTTCTGAGAAAAAAAATCGTAATTCAGTTTTTCAAGTATCACGAAAAAAATCTATCAATTCAGTTTTTTGGACGTCAAATTATCAAAAGACACATTTCCCTCAGGTGAATAAAATACTTCTCAAATACCTGAATCATTCACTCAAAGAATCTCAAATTTCTTTCCACTTTATTTTGATGTGAAAGAGACTTGCTCCGCCCTAAGAAAATTGTTGATGGTGATATATTATTTGCTTTGAAAAAGTTCAAATGGCTCCTCAGAGGAAAATATACTTTGTTCAGAATCCGAAACACCTGGGTTCAAAATTAAAGCTGTCAAAAAATTTTTGACAATTCTTAAGATCCTTCCATTCTTATGTTGCTCCTTCGAAAAACTCTCTTTCATTCAAATAAAATTTCCCTCTTGATTTCAACTGAATAAAAAACTTTTTTGGGATATCAAATTTAATCAGTAGATATGAAAATTATAATAAAATGTGACTGATTTCAGAATTTATTAGATAAACATCGATTATAAATTAGAGGTTACATTTCATTTTTATAATCAAACTCCCACAAACCAAATGGAGACCTTCAAAGAAAACACCCACAAGTGTTCCAAATCCCACAAAAAATGCACCTCTTGCATTCAAAGTTATTCATGCAAGAAGTGCCGTGGAATTTGTATCTTCACTAAGACTGCCCTGCAAAAATTCCCTGAATCCAGGTCTTTCAGAAAAATGGTTAAGGAGCGCTATTATAAAAGAGAATTTGAGCTTCTCAGATCTCTTGAAGTTTCTTCTTCTGAACCTATCGACCCAGTTTGCTATCTAGTTGATGATGATGACAGTGATGATGAAGAAGAAGATAAAGGACAAAGAAATGAAATTTATCAACTCCTTCAAAAGTTTCAACAACTCAACAAAGAGCAAAAGAGCATGATCTTCAAAAATCATTGTACTTTTTATTCGTATTCAAAACCCTGGGATATCACTCCTTTGCTTAAAACAAATAAAGGAAACAAAATCGTTAGCTTGCATCATCACTGGCCTAATCAGAGAGATAGAGGAGTTGCCTCTCGTCAAGAGAAAATCAGGGAATGTATCCACTACGGTTCCAACATTTATCTTGCTGATTGAGAAAGAGAATATCTAATAATTTGTCTTCTTTCCTTGAGATAGAAAGCCAGCAATGTAAAATTTTTTATTGAAGAACAACTGTATATCGTCGTCATATATGAGATGAAATTTCGAAAAACGTAATGTTTTGAAGCTTTTGTATTTTTAATTCATAAAAGAAAAAAATATCTCCAACAAAAAAACTTGAAAAATTCAAACAAAAATAAGTTTTTCAACCAGAAGACTTGGGGACAAGATTCTTTCTCGAGCAACATAATGCCCTCATTTGAATAAACGTAAACTCAGTTTTTTCGGCTGATTCAATTTTTTCTAAGAGTGTGTGTCAGGCACAAACTATTTTTCTCAAAGCCCTCGGGGTTCTTTCTCGTATTATAGAGAATGAGGGGTCTTCAGAAACCTTCAACTCAAAAAAATCTTTTGAGAAAGCTATTTAAATTTATTCCAGTCGAATTCAAAAAAAAAAAAATTATTTTGGTACAATCTTCGTCCAGCAGATAATTATCAATACAGAAGATTTCATCTTCTTTAAATCTAAACACTTCAAAGGACCTCGCCAACCAAAACTCCTCTCAAATGAGTTCCCTCTCTTTATGAAAGATAGAAAATACTCTAGAAACTGAAAATCAGAAATCTTCTTCTCTCTTAGAAATACAGTAATTTTCAAGCAATTAATAGGCTTTCAGAATCGAATACGCATTAAAATTGAAAAAGTTTTTTTGGGATATCAAATTTAATCAGTAGATATGAAAATTATAATAAAATGTGATTGATTTCAGAATTTATTAGATAAACATCGATTATAAATTGAGGAGGTTACCTCTCATTTTTATAATCAAACTTCCACAAACCAAATGGAGACCTTCAAAGAAAACACCCATAAATGCAACAAGTCCCACAAAAAATGTGATTGCTGCATCCAAACCTCGTCCTGCAAGAAATGCCGAGGCCTCTGTATCTTCACTAAAGCTGCTCTTAAAAAGTTCCCTGAATCCAGATCTTTCAGAAAAATGGTTAAGGAGCGCTATTATAAAAGAGAATTTGAGCTTCTCAGATCTCTTGAAGTTTCTTCTTCTGAACCTATCGATTCAGTTTGCTATCAAGTGGACGAGAATGACAGTGATGATGAAGAAGAAGATAAAGCTCTAAGAAATGAGGTTTATGAGCTTCTTCAAAAATTCCAGCAATTAACAAAAGAACAACAAACCATGATTGGCAAAGTTCATTGCAATGCTTTATCCTACTCCAAACCTTGGGAAGTTACTCCTCTCATGAAAACAAATAAAGGAAACAAAATCACAAACTTGTATCACCATTGGCCTACTTCAAGGGAACCTAGATACGGCTCTCGTCAAGAAAAAATCAGAACCTCCATTCATTATGGTTCCAATATTGACCTCTAAGAGGATACCTCATCTGCCGAATCAAAGGCAAGTCATACAAAAATTTTGAACCCAATATAAACATAAAAATTCTTTTGTATTTTCGAACAAAAAAAAATCAATATCTAATATTCTACAAAAACTTCTGTTTGATGAAAAAAACCAACTCTAGATTTGTTTCAAATCAAGATACTGCCGAATCAAATACGCATTAAACTTTATAAAAATCTTTTTTGGGATATCAGATTTAATCAAAAGATTCTATTTATAATAAAATCAATTAAATTCAGAATTTGTTAGGTAAACCTTTGGCCATAAATTCTAGAGGTTTGATTTCGTTTTTATAATCAAATTTCAAACAAATGGAAATCGAGAAAGAAAACACCCATAAATGCAAGAAATCATACAAAATATGTGATTGTTGTATTCAACGGTATTCATGCAAAAAGTGTCGTGGAGTCTGCATCTTTAGCAGAACCGCCTTGAAAAAATTCCCAACATCTAAATCTTTCAGAAAAATGGTCAAGGAACGCTACTATAAAAGAGAATTTGAACTTCTCAGATCCTTCAAAGTTCCCTCTTCCGAGCCAATTGATCTTTTTGGCGAAAGAGTTGAAGAGGGTGATGAGAGCGATAATGATGAAGAAGATGAAGATCAAGCTCAAATGAATGAGACTTATCAGCTTCTTCAAAAGTTTCAACAATTGAGTAAGCAGCAAAAGACTACGATTGGCAAAGTTCATTGCTCTGATCCAACCTATTCCCAACCTTGGGAAACTACTCCCTTGCTCCAAACTAATAAAGGAAATAAAATTGTCAAACTGTTTTATCATTGTCAGAATCAGAAGGAATCTAAAAATGGTTCCCGTCAAGAAAAAATAAGAGAATATATCCACTATGGTTCCAATATCTACCTCGCTAACCCCGATAAAGTATGCAACTTGCCTTCTTTCCTTGAGGCATAAAGAAAAAGATCTTTATCTGAAATTCAAATTTTCATGTTAATGTTAATGAATATACAGTATATCATAAGATATATACATATCTTTGCCGAAGTTTAAAAGCATTATGTAATGTTATTTTATCCAATCTTTTTTCAACAAAAAAAATCAATCGATCTCGCTAATACTGTCATTACGGGTGTCTTTATTCCTCTTGAGCGACTGCTTCTGGCTCAACATAATTTTGTTCCTCTTCTATTTGAACAACTTCGGGTTCAGCATAATTTTGCTGTTCTTCAACCTGAACAATTTCTGGCTCAGCATAATTCTGCTGTTCTTCAACTTGAGCAACTTCAGGTTCATAGTTTTTCTCAACTTCTTCTGGTTCGACATAATTTTGCTCCTCTTGAACTGGAACAACTTCGGGCTCAGCATGTTGTTGCTCTTCTTGAACAGGTGCAACGTCAGCTTCAACATCAGCATAATGCTTGTCTTCAGCAGGACCAGCTTCAAGATCAAGATCAACGTAATTTTGGCCTTGATCAAGAGGGATGATATCTTCTTTGGGAGCACTTTCGCTTCCACCTTTACAACAACACTCTGAGAGGACCATCACAGCAGCCAGGGCGACAAATCCGATCATAGTATAATAAAACTTGGTCACAACTGCATCCATTTTCTTCTGACCTTCACTAACATAAGCTTGTGAGTTTTGTTGAGCTGTCTTCGTCTGAGTGCTTGTATGAGTGTTTGTGGTCTTGGTAGCCTCATCAGTTATTGGAGAAGGTGTTTGAGTGGCCGATGTAGTTGACTTTTCCTCGTTATCAGTGGATGTTTGGGCTACTTGTTGCGTTTCTTGTGGAGTTGTTTGTGGTGCAGTTTCTGTTGTTTGGGGATCACTTTGTGGAGCTGTCGATCCTGCTTGAGAAGAGGTTTGATTATTGTCTTCAGCATCTTTGGTTTCTACTTGTGAAGTTTCAGGGGCCTCAGCCGGCGCTGAGTCTTGAGAATTTGATGTGGTGGTTGGCTGGGTTTGATCATCACTGATTTGATCAATGGAAAAAGCGAGAGGGAGTAAGATGAGTAGGAGAAAGAGAATAAATTTCATTGATGCTCCTCGTAATATTTAAATGCTTTTTTTTAACAGATTAATATCCAAATTTCGAATGTTAAGAGTATGAAAGTTGACGGTATTATTAATGTTCAAATTTTCATTTTAAGCCATTATAAAACTATGAATTTTAGGGATTTTATTGTGAGTTGACGTTCGATTCACTTTTTCTAGTTTTAAATATTGAATTTCTTTATAGATCAAGAGAATCAAAGAACTCTTCAATTAATCTGAAATTCATGAATCCTCATCTTCCAACAACACTCTTTTGAATAAATAAGTCAAATTAAATTTCTTCCTCATCAATAACTGAATTACATCATTCATCACTGTGATTAACGGAATTAATATCAATTTTACAATCAATTTCTCTTTTTTAATTAAAAAATCGAGAGAACTGAAGGGTTCTAAATTTACCACTCTGCTGACTTCATATACACCTCCTCACTTTAATAATTAATTTACAAATTAAAATCCCCACAACATCCCCAAACAGCTAACATGAAAAGGAATCCCCTCCACTTCATTTTCATCATTTTCCTCCTTCATATTCAATCGACAACCCCTTACATTTTTACAGGTACCCATCCATTATTGCTTTATTTTCCTAACTTCCCTGATCACAGGAAATATGCAAAAAGAGTTATATCAAACGGATGCAACGTTTGCAAATGATGCAAGTTATTGGTATTTAACGCACACAGTTTCAGGATTAAAATACTCAACATGTGCCGGTACTTATTTGCTTGCTGGTAATAACGTTCTGGGAACTGGTACTTCAGCTTCAGCATCTTCAGGAGACCAATATGGCGACTATATCCAAAGAACTTATTCAAATTTAAACGCTCATACAATGGTCCGTTTCCAAATTAACATGTGGGCTATTGACAGTTGGGATGTGGGAACCAATGATGGCATGTATTTCCTTTTTGATGGAAGACTTGTTGATGGTTGGCATCTCAATCTCAACGATTTTCCCTCCAATATATGCGGATCCCAATGGAATGAGCTTCCGAATATTATAATCACTGGAAGCGTTGCCCATACAGCCTCAACTCTGGATTTTCGCATGTATGCATATTTTAACGAACCGAGTTATTTTGAAACTTTTGGTATTCGAGATGTCACCATGATGTTTGCAGACGATGCAGTGCAAAGTGAAACTCTTTGTGCATATTCAGTCAATAAACCGAGCGCAATTCTCACCAAACAATGCTCTTGCCCTACAGGCCAATATTGGACAGGTTCTAGTTGTGCCACCTGCAATACTCTCTGTACTTCTTGCTGGGGGCCTGGCGCTAATCAATGTTATTCATGTGTCAATACTGCCGGCGTTGGATTTGATGGACGCAGCTGCGTGAATTGCTACACAGGATGCAGTCAATGTTTCGGATCAGCCTCTAACGAATGCCTTTCCTGTAATACCAACTATTATTATTTCCCATACACCAAGCAATGTATTCAATATTGTGGATATCCCCTCACAATTACCTCTGGCCCAAATTGTGCCGCCCCATGTTCGGTAACCAATGGCAACAACTGCGTTAGTCCTTGTGCTACCCCAACAAATTACATCTATCCTGATCAAACTTGTTCAGCTACGTGCTCATTTCCTATGCAATCCAAGCTGACTTTCAACTCCAATATCTACAATCTCTGTATTTTCCCTTGTAGTTCCAACGATTTCCTTTACTGGGATGGTACTTGTCAAACCAACTGTCTTGCTCCGCTCACCTCCACAATCAGCTACAATCGAAAATTCTGCAAATTTGGATGTACGACTATCACTAATTACCTTTATCCAGATGGTTCTTGCAGTACCACATGCACTTTTCCTCTTGTTCCATGGACAGTTAACGGCCGAAATTTATGCATAAGTCCTTGTACAACCACTGGACATTACTTATACTGGAGTCAACAATGCGATACTTGCGCATACCCTCTCACCACAAGCACAATCAACGGCGTCCCCCGCTGCGTTTATCCTTGCAGTGGAACCGATTATCTCTATTGGAACCAAACATGTCATGCTACATGCGATTTTCCTCTCTCGGTCCGTATTCAATGGGGCAAGCGGTTCTGCGACTATCCCGCCGCGACGACTGATTACCTCTATTGGGACGGCACGAGCTCTTCTTCTTGCCTTCCTCCTCTTGGATTCAGGAATGAAGGGACTCCGATCAGGAATTATTGTGATTTTCTCTGTCAAGTGTGGGAATATCTTTATTGGGATAAGTCTTGCTCAACTGAGTGTATCTTTCCCCTTGTCAAAGTCAATCAAAATGGAAGACAATTCTGCACATACCCTTGCACAGGCACGAATTATCTCTATTGGAACGGAACTTGCCTTCCAACTTGTCCAAGCCCTCCTTTCACCCAAAGAACATACAAAACTCAAAGATTCTGCGATTTCCCTGCAGGAGATACCTCATATTTCTTATATTGGGATGGATCACTATTACCAACATGTGATCTTCCACTGAATCAGAGAATAGAAGGAAGCCCCTTGGTCCGACAATTCTGCGATTACAAATGCCCGTCTTCTCAAGTTTTATACTGGGACGGCTCCTGTCAATCTTCTTGTAATTCTCCAGGCACCCTCTCAACCATCAAAGGCTTCCAACTCTGTAACTTCCCTTGCCCTGTGGGAAAATTCCTCAACTATGACAATAACTGTGTCGACACTTGCTATAAACCCTTCATCACAACCGTGAGTGGTATTGCTCAGTACTGTAATCATCCTTGCACTCCAACTTCAAATTATTATTACTGGAATACAAGTTGTATTTCAACCTGCCCATCCCCTCATATCTCCCAAAAAGTCAATAATATCAATTGGTGTGTTTTCCCTTGCGCTGCAAACCAATACCTCCACACCAATGGCTCTTGTCTTGAAAGTTGCGATGCTCCATATTATGTGACCATCGAATCTGGCATGAAACGCTGCATCAATACCTGTCCAAACTCACAATATCTCTTGCCAAATGGTACCTGCATTTCCTCTTGTTCATCTCCAATGCGCCAAGAAACGAATTATAATATGAATGGAGCCCAAATCTGCTTGCCGCCTTGTGATAACCCCCACCATTATTATTATCCTGAGACCAAAACCTGTGGAGACCATTGTTATGGCATCTCGGAGACTTATCAGGAATATTACCTTGAATGTATCATTCCTGAAGTTGATACTTCTTCAGCACTGGATTTGATCTTGGAGGCTTCTAATTCCAGCATTGCCACATTGGTTTCTTTCAATAAACTAGTCCAATATACAAAATATGTTGACATTCAATTCCCTCCAAGACTTCAAAAATTAGCCTATGGCAAAGGAAGAAACGTTATTGCTCTCAAATATTCTCAGCCAATCTCCAAAAAGCTCCAAGCTCTTTTCCCTCTCAACTCTCTTCCGGCTGTTTTTGAGAGATACAGTCAACCTTCAGATTTTATAGTCAACTTCTGGGGCAACCTTGCTTCTTGGATCATTGTCATTATTGCTGCTGTGCTCTTCACCGCTTTTGAAAACATCTGCAAAACCAAAAATTGGGCCAAAGCAAGAGATACTTTTGAAAGGCTCAAGATTATCACCAAGTGGAACCTCCTTCTAGTTTTGATTGGAGCAAGTCTTGATGACGTTGTTTTCTTCTCTTCCCTTGAATTCAGATCTTTACATCTCAACTCCTCTATTGCCGGCCTCAGCCTTGAAGTTTGTCTCGTTATGATCACTTTGTTGTTAGTTTTCACCATGGGAATAGTCCACCTTGCAAGACAGCTCAAAAATTTGAAATCCCTCAACTCTTCCCGCGGATATGAAGAATTCCTACTTCGGTGGCAAGGCTATCAAGTCCTCTATCGAGGCTTCAATCATAGTGTTATCACTAACCGATTATTTTATCTCGTTTATATCATCAGACTCATCCTCCCCAGTCTTGTTGCTGCCTGGCTTTTCGTCTCCCCTGTCTTGCAAACAGCCTTGTATGTGTTTATCAATCTGGCTATCATATTATACATTGCGATTCTCAAGCCCTTGTTAAGTAAAATCAACCATGTTCAACTCTTGCTACTTGAAGCTACAGCCTTTGTTATCAATACATCCATGTTTGTTCTGGTCATTTCAGATCGATCTGAAGTCAGTCCCTCTTCCGATTTCAGCATCATGGTTGGAGACATTATTGTTTTTGGAAATTCAGTTCTTAATATCTTGATCCTTGTGTTCCTTTTTGTCAAAATTTTCCAAGCTTTTAAATCCATTTATCAAGCCCAAAGAAATCTGACTCGTAAGGATCAAACACAATACGTCCAAATCTTGGTTTCTGTTGTCCAACAAGCAGGCCTAGGTTTTGAGGAATTATACACAGATCCTCAAGCTCAATTTATGACTGAATTAAACCATATGGAGGATGATCGAGAGAAAGAGTTGCTGAGAAAAGGGAAAAAACGAACATTGGTTAATGGACAAAAAATGAGTAAATTCACATATTATGGAAATAGTGGTAAATTTAGCCCAAAACTCACAAGTACAATCAGATCTGTTGTTAATAATAGAGGAAAAGTCCCTTATGATCCTCAACTTTAATTTGGAGATCTTTTCTTGATTTGAATCTTGAATCAATTTTTTGGTAAATATCATCATATCAGATATTTTATTTATAAAAACGCTCAAAAGTCACAGAATTTATCCGATTTATTCCCTATAAATAAAAACTGTATTTTCATATAAATTATAAACATTTGACAACAAAATGGAGCAGCAGCAAAGAAAAGAAGATTCTCATAAAGACAACAAAACTTTTAGAAAATGCTCACTTTGTATCTCAAGCTCTACTTGTGGAAGATGCAAAGGACTTTGTGTCTTCTCTCCAGCTATTCCTGATAAATACATCAAGTCTCGTGCAATCAGACAAATGACTGGCCAAAAATTCTTTAAAAAAGAATATGAACTCATCAAAGCATTTCTGAATAATTCCCAATCATTGGAGGAAGAACAACAACCCGAAAGAACTGAGACTTATTTCTTGCTTAAAAAGTTCCATGAACTCGACGAGAATCAACAAAAAGTTGTTTTGAAAACTCATGGTGCTGATAGTTGCCGTGATCGATACTGTCAAACCAATAGATCCAACAAAGTCCTCAAATTTTACAACCATTGTCGGAATGACAAGCCCAGAAGAAGTTCCAGGCAAGAAAAAAATGCCAATTTAATCAATTTTAATGAAGGAAATCTCTATCTTCAATAATATTGCCATCTGAATAATATTTTCTTTCAAACAAAGTAAATAAGTAGTTAGAGAATATAAAACTTTCATAAGAGATGTAGAAATTTTTAGTATTATACTCAATTCATCATTTTTACAATTTTCCAGCAGGAGAAAGTATTTCTTCTTCGTCCTTTTGTCGCTCAATTGGTTGCTTTAATCTTGGTTTCTCTCCCTTCTTTCCTCCCGCTTTTAGTTTATTTTTCTTGTGTCTATTTTCAACATACTCTGCAAACGGCTTCACATTGAAACCTTGATTGTGAACAAACCAATTAAATGCTGGTTTAGGAATCCATCCTTTTGGATCAATATTCAGAATATAAGTCAACTCAGTCCTTTCAGGGTCAGCAGGATCCGGTTTCATAACCCACCCAATCAAATAAGCTGCCGCTCTAACTCGATATATCGAATCTTCAATCTCAGGATGCTGATCTATTGAAGTTCCAACCCCATAAATAGTTCCGTCATCATCATAAAAGAATCTTGCAAGTATAATCGCCTCTCTTTGTACAATAAAAGGAATTTTTTTGGTAATCATATAGATAATGTAATAGTCTGTTTTATTATCTTTAGAGCGGCGAAGTGCTCGAACAGTTTCAAGAGTTTTGTCCCATTCAAGAATTACTTCAATTTCTGAGGCTACTTCCACCATTACTTCAGCAGGAGCTTTAAAGAAAGTGTGAGCACGAATAATTTTTAGGCCCGTCTTTTCATCAAGGATTGAATGAACTTTAATCCCGTCTTGTTCAGCTTCAGGACGCCAAGCATCAAGAGGCTTTGAATTGAGCTCTTTCAGATACACAAACTTTTCTTCGAGGAGCTTTTGATGCAGTTTCTCGGTCTCAGAATCTTGCATTATTTAGAGATGATGAGCTAATTTGAAAAATTTATCTTTAGAATAATTGTTTAGAGTCAAGCGGATTTTGATATTTGACCTATTGAAAGCGTAAATCGCAAAGTTTTTTTCTTCTTCTTCGAGAAATCATTAACGTTTCTAGAAAAATTCCTCTTAAAAAAGGCTTGAGGAGTCTTTTGAAGATCATTCAGCAGATTTTAATTTCGAAATTATTTTTTCGAAAAGTTTCTTCCAATTCCACAACATAGTTTTTCATTTTATTATTATCAATATGAGGTTCTCTATAACAAATATTTTATAGAATCAAGAATGAATTATTTAATGACAATATAAAAGGTGATTTGAACCACAATAAAAACAACTTGAGTAATAATGGCCATGTGAACAATGAGCATATCGATAAGCTGCAGAACCGCAGCTTCCACAATGTGGGTACACACCTCCATGGCGACAACTACGAACACCATAAGGAAGAGCAAGTAGGGGATGCCCAACAACAGTGATAGTGTTGTTCTTTTTACTGTTTTCAATGCTTTTCGTTGTGAACTCTTTCATATTTTGCATTGTTTTGTCAACATGGTTAAAGCCGGATTCTACTGCTTGCATTCCCAATTGAAGTTGATTCTTGGTTTTTTGATATTTTAATTCTGCTTGATGCTTGTCCTCCAAGGAACTTATCTTCTGTTCTTCCAATTGTCTGCTCAATTTGTCAATCTTCTTCTCTTGTTCATTGAGCCTCTTATTCATTTCTCGTTCTTTTCTCTTGACCTCTTCTTGCTTAAGTTTCTCATTTTCTTTCAAGAGTCTCTCATTTTCTTTCTTCATTTGCATCATGCCAACATTTGGCCCCTTTTGCCCTTCGATTTTTTGGTGAGGTTTTGGATGCAAATATGTGCATTGGTCGCCATTTTTGCAGAAGCCATTCTGAAAGAAAGTGCATAATTTCTTGTGATAATATTGGCAACTATCTTTATTTGCGCAATTACCAGTTTTGATCCAAGAATAGCATGGTCCTTTCTTGCTAGTTTCCATTTGCAATAATTGAAGAATTAATTGAGTTTTATAATTCTTTTCATTTTTGCAATTCCTTTTATAGTGCATTTTTGTTCTAAATTGGCAAAATCTGATTCTTCAGTCTACGAGATCAAACGAATTAAACCCCCAATTTTTCAGTTGAATTAAATTTTAAATTGGCTTTCAAAAATGCCTTTATAGGGAGTGATACCTCTCTCCAATTTCAAACAAACAAGCCTTGCTCTTGAGGTGATAGACAATAAACAACTTTAGGAAAATATTCATTTGCTTTAAAAACTCAGGTCTCAAAAAATCAGATTTATTCCTGACATTAATTCAGGACTAGAAAAAAAACCACTTTTTGGGAAAATTTCAAAATCATCAATAGAATCTATCTCCTTAGTTTTAGCTTTTGAAAATTGAGCTTTCCAACTAAAACTGCATGAATATCATTCATGATCACAAAACTTTATTTGTTCTTAGACTCATTAAAATACAAATTAACAAACAAAATACCGTTCGTTTGAGGAATTCAATTCTTATCATGTTGTTAGACGTAATGCTTTTTGTAGAGAAAATTCAAAGCTAACATTTCTATTTTGTTAGACGTTTGTATCAAGATTAGGATGCAAAGATTTAACGAAATTGTGATATTTCCAAATTCAATCAGTTCAGGAGCACAGAAAATGGAGTCAGACAATGCTGATGTTTCGAGCCAAATGTTGGAAAAACAGCGAATTGTACATGGAATTTAAAACAATCCCAAAAAATCAATTCTCTTTAAGATTGAGGGAATAATCAATTACCTTATCGAAAATCCAACTTTTTGGAACAAATTTTAATTTTAATTTTTAAAGCTAAGAAATTCAGTCACGATAGTTAAAAATGTAATGTATTCAGGAGGGAAAACTCTTCGTCTTGGAAGACGATTTTTCGATTGAATGAAATGAAAGATCGTGCATTTATTTCCTCTCTAGAAATTTAATACATGAATTTCAAAATGGAGTCAGTCACACATCAGAGTTGAAATCAAAATTTTATTTCGCAAAAAGCAACTTCAACATCTGTAAAATATATAAAGAAAATTGGTTTATTTGTTGAATTGATAATTGAAGACGGAGAGAAGCTCAAAGACAACGATCTTCAAAGAAAAAAAAAAGGGAGAATAATCAATTAATTTCAAATATTGATCGAGAACTTGAAAAAAGTTCCTCAAAAAACGAAAAAATCTTTCAAAAAAATTTTAATTGGGATTGCACAGAAAAATTAAGATTTTCAAGGAAATAGAAATTTGAAAATTTGACTTTGAGATTCCAGTCTTGACAATTTCTCTCTAGAATTTCAGACATTGTCGGACATTCCTTCAAAAAAATCCAACATTTTCCTCGAAAAGCTCAACTTAATTTATTTAAGAGAGACAGTTTAAATCGAACTATTTTTTTATTATAACTCAGTAATTCTAAAAGATTGAATTAGAAAATTATGCAATTCAGACAGAGACAGAGAAATTACTAAATAGAAAAACCTCTCGCCTGGTGAAAAGAGGGAAAAAAAATGGCGAAAAGTTCACTCAAAAATTCTAAACAGCATCCAAAAAAAAAGATTTTCAAAGAAATTTTTCAGTTTTCCTTTTTTTCTTTACTTCAAATAATCTCTCTGATGAATTCGCCAAAATATCCAACAAAATTGGACAAAAGAGACAATTTGGGAAGTTGCTGAGAGGAAGAGGTTCATCATAACCCTGAGACTCTCAAATTTAGATTCTTTCTCTCTCTCTTTTCACTTAACACAATTTTACCACATTCTCATGCATACTCTTAAAATAAATTATTCTTTTCATTCAAAAAAATATCGAATCATTTTCTTTCCTTCGGTTTTCAAGATTTTTGGTCAGGTCAATTTCTTCTTTCCTAATCCCCATTTTCCATTCAACCCCCGGCTGGATCAAAATTTTCATAATGATTTTTTTCATCCGATCTATCAACTCTTTTCATAACTCCCAAAAGTAGGAAGTCGGGATAAAATAATTGATTTATCCAAATTTTTTCCTCATTGCATCGATATGATTTTTTCCTTGTCATTAATTCTAATTCTAAAAAAATTGATTTCCTTAGTACTTTTTACAAGCACACATACTGTACTTTTGAATTGAATTGGTTTTATATGATCGGCTATTTTAATTGATTAATCAGTATCATTTTTCTTTCTTTTTTACAATTTAGAATCAATTACTTAAACCTTTTTAATTAATCATCCCTTATATCTAATTCATGGAAAAAAGCAGAATCTCTCGAACCCATCAATGCAACATTCACACAAATCAAAGCATTATCAGTGTATGTCTTGAAGCTGACTGCTACCGTCCAGTTCTTTGCCTTGAGTGTATAAATGACCCTGAAATTCACCCCTCTATCCATAACAATATCATCTCCCTTGAAGAGTTCCTGATGAAAGTCGACAACTCCCACGGTAATCACCAACAACCTGTATCCAACAACGAAGCAGAAAGCTTAATTTCTGATCTCCAAAACATCTCCAAGAATGCTAAAGAAAACATTCAAGTTTTCCAAAATAACATCGATATCGAAAAGAAGATGATTGAAGACACTGTCAATGAACTTATTTCTGCCTTTGTTATGGAGTGCCACGCCCTCAAGCAAGAAGCCACCAATAAACTCGATAAACAAGTTTCTGTCTGTAAAAGAAACTATAACCAGCTCAACAAGTATGTCAAAAGATTCCCTTCTGAAAATGCCAAACCTTCAAAAGCTATGCGCCAAAGTAGTTTCACAAGCTTCAATAAGTTTTTGACCTACAATCAAATTGACGAACTCATCAAAAAGTATCAAAAGGAGTTGAATGTTCCCAAGCAAGCCCCCAAGGAAGTTGATGAGAATACCCTCCAGTTACAAGCAATGGCGCAAACGATGAAAGATAACGCTTACTATCCCTGCTCCACAACCCTTGTCGATACAAATATGCAAGAACTGAAAAAAGACCTCAGCGAAACTGTCAACAAATTCTTTGGAAAGTACCTCAAGCTCACAAGAGAAGTCCTGCCCGTGGATTTTGGAAAGACTTTCAAGGCAGATTCCAAAATTTTGAACGAAAAGGGACTCAATCTTTTACATAGTTTCTTGTTGGATGACTACAAAGAACCGATGCTTGACTTGATCTATAGAGGATCTAGAAATGGTTATAGTGCTCAGGAATTCCACGATTTCTGCGATGCCAGAGGTTCAACCATCATCCTCATCCGATCAACCAGCAAAAAAGTGTTTGGAGGATACACTGATGTAAGTTGGAATAGAGACGATCAATATCAATCAACTGATAAGAGTTTCCTCTTTTCAATGGACTTCAAGGAAAAATTCAAGCTGAAACCAGGACATGCACAATATGCAATCAAGGGGTCTAAAGAATTAGGACCATGCTTTGGTGGAGGTCATGATTTGAGATTGAGTCCTGATTTCAAATCTGAAGAATGTTCAGGGTATATTGGTTTCTCATATGAAGCTGGAGGAAAATATGCTAGTGATATTTATGGAGATACATCCTTCTTTGTTGATGAAATCGAAGTGTATAAAGTTTCGGAAGGATATGATGAAAACGACGAGGGAGTCGCACAAGATAAGTTCGAAGAAGAAAAAGTCAACAATGAGAGTGACGAGATTTTTGCAAAGAAACTCTCACCAGTAAAGAAGGACTCTGATGATTGGGAAGAATTATTGAAGAAGAATGTTGATGAAATGCCAGATGACGATGATGATAACAAATCTCCCCAAAAAATATCGCCTGCCAAAAAGAATGAGAATCAAAGCCCTTCAATTTCAAGGCTTGTGGGATATGAGGACTTGGAAGTCTTACTTGATTGGATTGATCCAAATCGTAACTTTACTTTGGATCTTTTATATAAAGGGTCCCGTGACGGATTTGAGGCCGAATCTTTCCATAAAAAATGCGATAACCAAGGACCCACTGTTACATTTATCCGATCCAAAAAGTTTGAACAAGTTTTTGGAGGTTTCACTAAGCAATCTTGGAACAAGTCAAATGAAGCGGCCAAGTGCTCAGAGACTTTCTTGTTCTCAATGACCAAGAAAAAGAAGTTCCCAGTCTCTGACGTCGATAATGCTATCTTTAGATCAGAGTCCTCAGGACCAGTTTTTGGCAACGGAGATATCTTTGTATGCTCCAAATGTGATCGAATCAATGAAAGTTATAGTAACCTGGGTGTCGGTTTCGACGTCCAAGGTCTTGATGATTCTGTCGTCTTCTTTGCCGATGAGCAATATTTCACCGTCGACGATATCGAAGTTTTTCAAGTTATTTTTTTTGAATAAGTAACAAGGAATAAGGGGTAAGATCAAGAAGATAAATGTAAAATATTATTATATTCAGTGGAAAATAAAATCTATCTATCAATTTAACTAAGGCTTTTAATGTTTACTAAATTCAGTATGACCATTATTCATTTATAAAATATCAAATCACTCCTCTAACACAACTAATTCGATTCCTCATATTTCCCTCTTTTCGAGACTAAAAATAGCCTTGAATTTTTTCTCGAATCCAAAATTGACAATAACTAGTTTTCTTGCCTTTTTAATAGCAATCAATTAATTGTCAAGATAAGGTGATAAAACCGAATTAATTTCATTAAAAATATATATTTCTTTCCCTCAACTAATCCCCGAGTCCATGGCCGAAATTTCTAAAAAAACTGCTCCTCAACAAAAAAGTTTCTGGGTCAGTCTTTTATCTGGTGGAGTGAGTGGAGCTCTCGCTATCTGTGTGACATATCCAACAGAATACCTTAAGACTCGTATGCAACTTTACGAAGAGAGTTCAAGAAAAGGAATGTGGTTTTGTGCCAAAGACACTGTTAAAAAATATGGACCTCTTGGATTTTATCGTGGTTTGGACACTCTTCTGTATTTCTCTATTCCAAAAGTCGGTGTTAGATTCGGAGTTAATGAAGTGTGCAAAAACAATATTTTCACTGATAATTCTAGGACCTCCATTTTCGCTTCAGGATTCATTTCCGGAATCTTTGAAGCTCTTCTTGTTGTTACTCCCATGGAAACTCTCAAGGTTAAATTAATTCATGACAGATTCCAAGAACAACCCAAATTCCGCAATTTCTTCCATGGAGTTTACATGATTTACAAGCAAGACGGATTCGCAGGAATGTATAAAGGGCCCTTGGCTACCGTGGCAAGACAAAGCTCGAATGCAGGAATAAGATTTCTTGTTTATGATGAAACCAAGAGTTTAATCGAAAAACACTTTGGTTTCCTCCCAAAAGCTGCCATCCTTATGCTGAGTGGTGGTATGGCTGGAGCTGTTAATGTCTTTGCTAATGGGCCAATTGATGTTGTCAAGACCAACATGCAAGGACTGGATGCTCACAAGTATAAGAATAGTTTTGATTGTGGCTATCAAATCTGGAAAAAGGAAGGCCTCAGAGGATTGTACAAAGGCTCAGTTCCTAGACTCACCCGACTTGTCATGGATGTTGGCTTGACTTTCACTTTCTATGAATATGTTTCTGGGTTCATCACTAACTCCCTTTCAAAACATTAGGGAAAATCTTTTTTTAGAAAAGAGTTTCGCTGCATTCAAGAAGAATAAATAGTTTTGAATCTTTTTCTTCTTCTCGTAATTCGATATGCAATAATATTTAATGTGTATATAAGAAATCTCGATGTGGTGTCAGTAAATAAGTAAATAATTGAAGTTCTTGTCATTTTCTACTCTTTTTATTTAACATGTATGATGAACCATTATCAGAAAATGAATCAATCCCAAAAATTTATTTTATTTATTGGTAAAAGTGAGATTGCAATTTTTGTTGAAGGTATTAGAATCTTTTTTTTGATACAGAAATAATTCAGAAAAAAAAACTATGCTGTCAAAAAAAAAGCTCAAGAGAGATAAAACTCTCCAACTCAGTCAGCTCGAAAAAACGAGCCGCGAAACAATCTTTTTGATCAAAGATGCTTTGACTTTTGGCATGGCTTGATGTCAAATTTGTTTGTAACTTGATTCGTTCAATTCAACTCAAAAACTTATAAATTCACACCACTCCTAAACTTTTTATAATCACAAAATTATTTATTGTTTTTCAACAACCTCAAATCTCCTTTCCCATGTCCAAGCTTGCTGCTTTGTTAGTTTTGATCTTTGTTGTTTTATCCAACGCTCGTACTTTCCAAATTGTAAACAAATGCCATCATGAAATTCACATTCAATCCCGAGGAGCTGGTGGCCCCAATGGTAAAGTCGGTGCTGGAAGAACTGCTCATCTGGGAGTCTCTCATAACTGGAACGGTAGAATGTGGGCTAACGGCGCTGATAATAAGGCTACCCTTGGTGAATTCTGCCTTGCTTGCTGGAACAATCTTGATAACTACAACTTGAGTGTCATTGATGGTTATAATCTTCCCATGAGAATTTCTCCTCACAAAGGCGGCTGCCCCACTGTTGCTTGCCATGGAAGACCCTGTGCTCAAGGTTACAACTTCCCTGCTGATAACAGCAAAATGAAGACCTGCCATCCTACTGATTACACTATTCAATTCTGCTAATTGAATAAGGTCATACACATTTGTTTCTTCATAATAATCAACCTATAATTCAAACAAAAATTTTCATTTGACGTTCATAAAAACTGAATCTGTCTCTCGTCTTTAAGTTTCGAGCATCAATAAAATATTAATTTTTTCTTTAAACAACATTTCTTCTAAAAGTACTTTGAGTAAAGCCAAGTTTTGACTTCATTTTGTCTCAAGCTTTTTTCTACTTTTTGACAAAAGTTCAGGGAGGTCTATTTTGAACGATGGGGAAAAACTTTTTGCAAAAATGACTACAAGTTTAAATCCGTAAGAAAGTCCCTTGATATCGTTCGTTTACCATACAATTTCAAATCTGAAAAATCACTCTCATATGCTCTGAAAATTGAACCTCAAGTCTTGTCTCGATAATGAAAAGGATGTCAAATAACTTACGCACTTGCTCTTGAAAAAACCCTTGAAACACTGAGGAAAAAATCATAAATTCAATCCATTTGAGGAAAGCTTCATATGAGCAAGCATTATTCGTTTGAGAATTGCAAAAAATAAGCAACAAGTTCTCCTGAAAAGAGCTTTAAGCTCAGTTTTCTTCAAGTTTGGAGTCAGTTCACTTCGATGAAGGGGGAAGTTTCACGCTTCCCTTGCCAGTAGTGAAAATCTCCTTTCTCCTCTGGAAGGAGGTAGTGGGGTATGGCTGCTACAGCAAAAGGCGCAAGCTCTTCTTGAATCAACCCTAGAGTTGAAAGCACCATTTTCTGTATGTTTTTATCCACTGTAAATTGTCATTTCTTTTTTTAAAAACCAAATTGCATTTTTTGTTGAAGATTTTTCAACTATTTTTGATACAGATTTCATTTACTATATGAATTATCTAAAATCCCCTCCCCACTTTTTCATCTCTCAAAACTCCACATACCCTCTCATTTGATCTCTAACCCTGATTCTTTCAGAAAACTATCTCTCTCCATCTCCCACTTTTCCTCTTGAGTTTATTCTCACCTCTTTTCATTCTTGACTTTCCTTTAACTTCAAATTTTGGGTTCAATTAATTCACTTTTCCAAATTTACTTAGATTTCGAGACCATTCAACTCAATTCAAAAACCTACAAATCCACACTCATCTTGAACTTCTTATAATCACAAAATTATTTATTATCCTTCAAGAACCCTTTCCCATGTACAAGCTTGCTGCTTTGTTAGTTTTGCTCTTCGTTGTTTCATCGAGTGCCCGTACCTTCACAATCGTCAACAAGTGCCCTTATGAACTTCACATTCAATCCCGTGGAGCTGGTGGTCCCGGTGGTAAAGTCGGTGCTGGAAGAACTACCAATATGGGAGTCGCCAACAACTGGAACGGTAGAATGTGGGCTAACGGCGCTGACAACAAGGCTACTCTTGGTGAATTCTGCCTTGCTTGCTGGAACAACCTCGACAACTACAACTTGAGCGTCATTGATGGTTACAACATCCCCATGAGAATCTCCCCCAAGAGAGGTGGCTGCCCCACTGTTGCTTGCTACGGAAGACCCTGCGCTCAAGGTTACAACTTCCCCGCCGATAACAGCAAGATGAAGGCCTGCTCTCCTTCTGACTTCACCATTCAATTCTGTTAAACGGATACATACATTTATTCATCATAATTAATAAAGTGAAGTAGAGATAATTGCGTGAGCAATTGTTTGTTCTTCCTAATTAACTCTCAAAGTAATAATTGAAAACAAACTCAAATTCAACTTTTCCAAAGTAATTCTCATTGGGATAGATAGTAAATTAAGTCACATTTTCTCTCTCATCAAGTTTTTTCCGTTTTTAAGAGGTGTTATTTTTTCCTTTGATGTAGCCGTTTTTCTTTGTCTGAATTCATTTAATATTCAGAGAAAAATCATAAAATTCAATTTACATTAGCTTTATCAAAATCCATTTCCAAAGTATCTTCTTCTTCAGCAGTCTCTCTTCCTGATGACATCGTTTAAAGCTTTCTTCCTTCTCATTGCTCTCGTTTCTTTCATTGCAAATACATATACAGCATTGATTAGAACCAGACTTAGACAACAAGAAGGATCTTCAATATGATGATTTGTAATCAGCCTCTTGACTCCAAAGCTGTTGAAATGATAAGATGCTGTCTTCCTGCTCCTGCTGGAGAAGATCCATCTGAATGTGATTTTTGCCCATGTGTTGACTCGTAAAAAAAGTTCGATATCCTCTCATTTGCTTATCTATTTGAATACACTTTCTATTCTGTATTTCATCTTCTCACAATCGACAGTAGAATGTTGTTTGTTAATCTCGAAAGAGTATGAAAACTCGACATTCATTTTAATAAAAAATTTCAAATTTGCCAATCTTCTTCTTGAGAACTTTTTCAAACTATGCGAGACCAAGAGATGGGGTGTTTGGAGAAAAACAGAATGCATGAAAAAAAATTTAGAATGACAAAAAACTCAAAGAATTCTTGTTATATCAGAAAAAGAATTGAGTTAATTTCTAATTTTGATCATCATAAAGCATTAAAAAATTTTATCGCGTATTCTCGTCGAGATGGATCTTGAATTCCTCGAAAATTTACAAGAAAAGAATCCCAAAATTATCGCAGAGTACTTTTTTGAAAATTATGAGCATAATGAAGTCAATAAACTTGTCAAACAAATCCAGTACCTCCTTCTTAGCCCTTCCCTCCATTTACCATCATCTTTAGGAAAAAAATCATGGAGAAAAACAACAGTTTAAAGCTGATGTTGAGTCATAGATATCTTGATTTGCTTGATTGTTCCGAACTTATTGAAAACCTCAAACATTATTCCCAGGAAATGAGTGGAATCGCTGAGAGGAACGCTCAAAACATCAAAAACTCTTTGGATTTTATTTCTGAAAAGAAGTCCGCGCCACCTAAAACAACCGAAAAAAAGAAAATCAGCAACCTTGATAAATGCATTCTACTTCAAACAAAAGCTTTGGAACTCGGAAACAGAAACCTCGAGTTCACCACCTTCACAGAAAAAGTTTACTTCCTCATCTTATTCCTCATTAATACCGGCGATATTCAACAAGGACTTGACAACCCCCAAAAACTCAGAAAATACCACCAAAATACTCAACAACTTAAAGAACTTCTCTGCGATCTCTTGGTTAAATCCCTCACATCTCTCAATCAACTTATATCATCATCTTATAACTATGACAAAAAAGACATTTTGGTTTCAGTCTTGGGAATAATTAGAGGACTTCAATACCTCGTCTCTGATGAATCTTATAAAGTCGTCCTTCAAGAAGGTCTTGAAGACATTCTTCCCCAAGGACAAGAACACCTTTCAAAAATTCCTGAAACTCAAGATATCAAGGGAGTTCTCGAGTATAGCTTTTCCTTTGTCCAAAATATCATTGAACTGCGGTTCAAAGACAGCAGGGAAAGCCCCGCAACGACCCTCAAAAGTTTCTTGAGAATTGCCAAGGACTTCTTCTTCATGTTATCCGAGAATAAAGATGGTTTCGTCATTCGAAAAATCGATGAAAACATTCAAACTCGTGTTTTGAGTTCTCCTGTGTTTAAAGCTCTGAGAGAAGAAGGTGAAGAAATCAATTTTGAAAAGATGCCTGGGATCTTTGAGTTCGAAACCTTTGAAATCCTTCGCCAAACAAACCAAAATCTCAAAGATTTTGTTGATGCCATGGGAACTATTGTTGAAAACCTCATCAAAACAAACTCAAAAATCAATTCGAAATTCAATGTGTAAGAAGAAGAATTCTATAAAATATATTTCTGAAATCTATTTAGGGAATTTTTGTCAGAGATATTGTGGGAAAATGAGCAAAAAGAATTGTTGGAAGCTCTCAAGACCAAGTATCATTCAAGTCTTCCACAAAAAATCGAAGATACCTTCCAAAACGAGTGGAGTGCTTATTCAGAATATTACATCAAGAAAATCATTGAAGATTTCAATATCCAAGAAAGTCTCACTCATATCCACAACTCTTTATTGCCTTATACCTCAAAACAAGACGTAGTTTTCTTTGTTTGATTTCATCTCATTTCTCGGCTAGAGTATATACAAAAAGAATTTGAATACAGAGAAGTTGAATAAAAAGCTGCAAGAAGCAGTTCAATATGCAGAGAGGAGTTGGAGAAAAAGCATTCAGCAATACAATGAATTCTGGACAATATTTGAAAGGAATGTTTTCCAAAACTCCGGTGAAGTCAACCGTCTTGAAGAAATCATCAAGGAATCCTTATTTAATAAAGTTGCTGAGATCAATGCAGAATTCCAAAAAACTTTCTTTGGAGATGCTGGTTCAACTCAAAATAAAAGACATATTTTACTTGTTGCTCTTGTAAATTACTTGGAATTAACTTACCAAAACTTGAATCAAATCATTCAAGGTAAATCGAATTCCAACTGGAACTTTTTCCTCTCAACTCCTTTTAGATCTCAAGAAAAAGGACTTTTTCGAAAATTTACTTCTTTCTTTATGTGATACAATCTATCAAAGCATCCAAAATGATGCCGTCAGCTTTATCTCAAGCCATTCTGTAATTTCCTCTTTACATTTTCAAAAAAATTCATAACCCTCCCTAGGACGCCAATTTCTTGAGGATCTTGTCAAAACTCAATAAAAAACTTCTGCAACTTCAATTATCAAATATTCGCAGTCCCACCAAATATGTCCATAAATTCAAAGAAGATCTCCAAAGGGATTCTCAGCAAGTCATTTCTGAAAAATACCCCAATGAAAATATCAATTCATTAATCTCATCAAGCTCAAATACCTCTTCCACAGTAAATTCTTTTGAGTCACTTTAACTAATTCTCTCTCATCTAGTATCCTGCAACGTTCTATTATTTCTTGAACCAAGATGATCTTCAAAAATCGACAGCCAAATACCCAAACAAATCAGAAGAAGCTAAAAAGAAAGGAAAGGAAGTTAATATCAGAGATACCCTTTTCTTGGATAAACTTAGCGCTGAACAGACTGATTTCTTGACTGATTATACTGTTATTCCAGTTCAGAAATTTACACTCAGAAAAAAGGTCGAAACTATGGTAGCCAAAAAAGATACCAGAAAGGATTTGGGTGAAGGAACTAGAGTTACTGAGGATGCAAGAGGAAAGCCAATCCAACTCCCTCTCAACACTGAAAATATTGATCAAATAGCTGAAAAGGCAAAGAATATTGTCGGAGGAATGTTTAAATTATTCAAAGAAATGAAGTGATTTTCTTTCTTGTCAGAGTTGACATTATTGTTAAATACGAAATTTCTTTCCTTTTCTCAAAGTAATTAACTATTTGACAAGAATAATTTACATTGTTAATATTATACAAAAACTTACTTTTGAAATTCGTAGATCTCTTTGATTAGTCGCTTGATTAATAATTGAAAATTAAATAAGAAAAGGGTAATTTGATTCTGAAAAAATAGGAGTGAGTCTCGTGTTTTTGTCTTCTTGGAATATAGAATAAAAACAATATCCCAAAAACCTCTTGAAAGTGTAAACAGAGTTAGAGTAATGAGTTGATCCTAATTCAAATTCTAAACCCATTAAGAATTACCAAAAACAAAATTAATTGATTTCTTTCAAAACATATTTATTTTTTAAAATTGAAAATATTGCAAAACTTTTCATCTTTATTTTTAAATTGAAAAATCAAATTTAATTAATATTTTTTTCTTTTATAAATTTCAACCAAATTATTTTCATATTTTAAATTTGTCAAAACAAAAACATTTCATATTTTTCTCAAAACCATTTTCTTGTGATTTTTTCTCCATTTTTATTTCCTTAATATGTGATGCGATTTGCGGAATATTTTGACAACAGATTTGAAGTTTTTTTCTCATCAAAAAATTCTGAAAAAAATTTTTCTTGCCCCAATCCTCCAAAACAGGAATTATTTTTGCCTTATTCCAAAAGGATCCTTCTCTCTAGTCTTTAAGTTTGAAGACAATATTGAGATTTTATTTTTGACAAGACTCCTCGCATTCTTATCTGAAAAATGGGAAGTTCCTACTAAGATAAATCCTTGCTCTCAGAGATAAATTGTCGTTTTCTCTTCAAAATAAAGATGGTTTTAATCGAATATAATTTTCCTTTGACAAGTGATTTAGACGTGACAATGAGATTTGTATCTGATAAAGATAGTATTTCCTCACTGTTTGAACCATAAATTTGTCTGGAAATATTTAAATATTCAATGGAATTTTGTCATTGGATTGATTTGAAAATCAACGATGATAAGCAAAATTTTATAAACTCAATTAAATTTGCTTTCTTTTTGAAAGTGGGCAAAGTGGGTAAGAGTCACAATTGGAAAGTGTAAATATTTAATCAAGATTTCTTTAGTGTGTTCGAATGAGTTCAAATCTGAGAAGTTGGTTGTGTAGAGATCCCAAGATTTCAATGTTCTAAAAAATTTTTGTGAAATTAAGATCAAAACTAATTGCAATCTTATTCAAAAAATTTCCAAATTAATTTACATCAAAAATTTACTCGAATGAAAAATAATTAAAAAAATCTTTAAAAATAAGATGCCAAAAATTCAAATTTTCGCATAAAATTCTTCCATTTAATTGTGATTTTCTCAATGCCTTGTTAAAATATCAAATAAAAAATTTCACACTGCATTTCATAGAAATCAAAAAAGGAGATTTTTTAGAAGTGAATTGCGATTGAGCATTTCTTCCAAAAAATATTTTCCAAGTACTCCTATTTCTTTTTGAAATTTCATCAACAAGTGACTTCAAAATAATGGAGAAAAATTCTTTGTATTGGCTATTTCTCTTTAGTATGTGAAAATCTATTGATGGTTCTCTTGGGTAAAAAACTTGTATTTCAAGACCGGAGAGATGATTTTCTCCTTTGTTTTTTTGCCAAGATTAAATGGAAAACATTTTGCACTTGATTTAAAGGTCTGAAGGAGAAAGTAAAACTGAAAATAATTGCAAAAACGAGTGTTTGAGTTTGTAAAAAAATCATTACGTTTCCCAAAAGACTCAATTGCAAAAAAAAAATTTTTGTTTGGAGCATGATATATTCTGATACCCTCTTTCAAGATTACTTTTTCTTTATGAATTACTGGAAATGAGTATTTTTAAATGGTAGATTTCGCTTGATACTTTTTCATTCGAAAGAATCACTTTCTGCTTTGGAAAAGGAATTTTAATAAAGAAAAAACTTCAAAAGTAGATTTTTACCTTTGAAATAGAGTTCAGTCAAATTGCAATTTTAATTTTTAGTTTCACTAATTCAATGTTGATTTTGAAAAGTTGAATTACAATGTCATTTTTACCCAAAGGGGATTCTAATTTTTAGATACATTTTTGAATGGGATTTCATTTTGACCGCTTTAGCAAATTCGAAAATTATTAAAACTTTGTAAAAATACATTTTCTTATTCATACACTTAATTGGAAAGATTCACTTTAATTTTCATTTGGCTGGATTCTTCAATAGTTTTCCAAACCTTTTTAGTCATTTTTGCTTTCATTTGTATTCCAAGATCTCGACTATTTTCATTCTTTTTCATTTCATTATCCAACATATACCACAAATATAACAATACGCACGAGTCCCCTCTTCCGTATTCCATCATCACTTTCGGCAATGGTCTCACTCTCCAATCAGCTTTTTGATATGTTTTGTCAAGTTCAAATCCCAAAAATTGCTGTGTCAAAGCAGACAACCCCAGAGAGACTGTTTCATTATTGAGCAACATATGAGCCCTGCTTGTATCAAAGAGGTTCATAACGTCAATATCAAAGTTTGATTTGAGCCATTTAAGATCGCCATCGCATCCATGAAAAACTTTGATGATATTTTCTGCTTCAAAAATGGGCTGGAAATATTGGTTGATGAGAGGATGTAATTTTAAACAGTCAATCAAATAATCTTCTTCAATTGATGATATTTGCATTAAGCAAACAAATGTAGCTTGTGTTTTATTGTCGCTATAACACTCCATGTCGACTCCGATAATTGAAGTTTGTTCTCGAATCTTCGAAGCAGTTTGTTGAAGATGCTGTTCAGTTTCTACAAGCACAATATTTCTTTGTGAAATCACAAGAGAAAAGTTGCATGTTGAAGCAGCAAGACTCAAAGCTTGATAATCAGCTTCATTGACTGTTTTTAAATTTACTCCTTCTCCTTCTTCAAGAAGAAGTTCATTTTCAATAGCAACGAGTTTTTCTTTCTGTTTGTGTGTCATGGTTTTGGTTTCATCTTTTGCGACCTCAAGAGTATAAGATGGGATAAGAAAGAGAAGTTCAAGTTTTTCTCCTAATAATTGTTTCAAGATGGTGGAACTCGCGTAATTTTTATGAATGAGAGCAAGTTCATAAGCGGAGTAGCCATCAGAATTCTTGGTATTCAAGAAATCGTAAACTTTTCCTTGATCCAGATTCGCAAGAGATTTGTTAAATAAAGCCTTTGCTGCAGCCACTTCATTATTTGGTAAGATTGAAACGAGAAATTGGGAAATGTTTGACAAGAGTTTGGTGTTTTTATTCTTCACCAAAGCGTGTAAAAAGCTTTCATTCTTGTCATTTTTCTCAAATAAATCAATGTTGAAATTTTCAAGCAAAAAGGCTAGATCTTCGGCTTTGAAATTAAGGTTCGTTTCTAATGCACTCCATTTTAATTCATTCATTTCTTCCTGGAACAAAGATGACAAAAGTCTCAAAGCATAAATCCACTCTTTCTTAAAAGCCATATTTATGATAATCTTCAAGGCATTTCCACTTTCGTTGCCGAGATTTTTGAGCCATTTTATTAGCGAATTCAGAATGTCTTCATTCTTCAGATTCATCAAACTCTCAATTGTTTTTTGGCTCAACACTAATTTTCCAAGATCGTTTTTCACGCCAAAGACATTACTAATAAATAAAACAGCCTCTTCAGGTTTAAAGCTTGTTGTTGCTATCAAAGACACTACCTTATCAAAGTAACTATTGTCTTGGTCCAACTTTCTCACCCCAAGCTTCTCGATGTAATATGAAACGACTTCACTCTGGAGACTCACAATTGCAGTTTCAAATGAATCATGCCCGCAATTTGCTTTCAGAAAAGGATCAGCATTATAAGTCTCAAACAAAACTTGGCAAACTCCCAAGTACCCTTTTTGGCTGGCTTTGAACAAGGGGGTTTCGCCCAAATTATTTTGATTATTCACAGTGGCCCCAAAGCTCATTAAAACAGGAATGCTTGCTTCTGCTAAAGAATGGGCGGCAGTAAACAACGCAGTGTTTCCTTCATGATCTCTCTGATTGATAGTGGCTCCCTTTTCCAGCAATAGTTGCGCAATTTCTGGTGAATCTTCAGCGTCATTATGTCCAACTTTCTTCCCTTGACGGCCTCCAGCTTTGCCCCAAACAGCCATTTGCAAAGCTGTTCTTCCCCTTTCTCCTGCTTCATTCACATCAACCTCTGGACAGGCCAACAAAAAGTCCACAATCTCTATTCTCCCAGTGTATGCTGCTTTACTGAGCGGAGATCGATTCATCTTTGACAAAGTATTCACTTTACATCCCTTGCTGTAAAGATATTTCACAACTTGCAGAGAACAAGTCGAGCAGGCCCAGTAAAATGGAGTCCTGATTTGGCAATCTCCATGCTCCAAGTTTACTCCCTTTGAAATCAGAAACTCGACAAGCTCGATATTCTCGCTGGCTAATGCGTAGAAAAGAGGAGTCATTTCTTCACAGTCGGTGGTCTCGAGGTTACAGCCGGCTTCTATTAATAATTTGACCATTTCTATATCTCCTTTCTCGCAAGCAATATGGCAAGCATTTTTATTTCGATCATCTGTATTGATACATTCCAAGAGGCCTTCTTCTAAGCATGAAGAGGCCAAGAAATCCTTCACTTTGGCAATGTTATTTTCTTTCACTGCCAAAAGAAATTCTGGGTTGGATTTTTGAAGGAGAGCTTTGTGTTTAATGATTTTTTGATCTCGTTTTGTTTGGAGAGATGAATGGACGTAGATTCCAGTAAACTCATTGTGCTCATTTTTTATCCATTCAAACCAAGAAATTAACGATGGAATATTTTTTCGAGCTTCCTTGTAAATTTTTTTCCAACTCTTGCATCTTCCCAAAGCTGAAAACACCAGCACATCAATATACTCAAATCCTTGCTCGATGAAAAAGTTGCTGTTTTTTGTCTTTATTCCATCTAGAATCTTGATAAAGGTAAAAGAATGTTCAAAAAGATCTCGAAAAGACAGGTAGCTGCAAATTGTCAAAAGAGTTCCAATATCATCTCCCGGTTGAAGGATTGGCTTCTTTATGAGTAATTCCAGTTCTTGGATTCTCTTGTAAACTGATTCCGTCAACAATTTATCCTCCATATGTTCTTTGAGAAAGATATTTTGGTATAGGTTTGGGAGGTTAGAATTTCCTTGAGGGTCGATTACCGATTCCTCAGCTTGTTGAATTGATGAGTCAACAACAATCTTTGGAAGGAAGGGATTGAGTTTATGAGAACTTATGATTTCATTTCTTGCTTGAATAAAACTGATTTGTTCATTCAGGAAAAAACTTTCAAGTGATTGAAAAGCGTCCGTGGTTTTGTACAATTTATTTAACAACGAGACTTCCCACACTTTAGCTGCATTCATTTTGTGATTTAACGTGAGAGAAAGAGAATCTTTGTTTGAGAAATTTAAAACTGTTTTTATTCTGATAAATTTTGCAGAAAAAATTTAATAGGAAAAGAATAAATTGAATGAAAAAACGATAAATCATCTTCAAAAATATTTTCAAAGTTTTCTTTGATGAAAATCGGAGTTTGATGAACGAACAGCAAAATTTGATAATCAGTCGAAATTCACCAACTCAGAGAAATTTGAAAGGAAAAAAATTAGATAAATTTTTCTATTCAAAACACAAGAATAAGACAAGCTTCTTTCAGCAACACTTCTCTCCCCAAGATCTCAATTCATCTATGAATAACAGGTTCTTTCCTGACCTTCTAAAATGTCCACAATCGAGAAAATATTTATTATTTCTTTCGACAGAATTGACCAAATGATTTGTGTAATAAAAAAATCTCTGAGAAGAACAATTTAATGATTCTTTAAAATCTACGATGACCTTGACTTGTCTTCTGCCAAAACCGGTCTTTTTGGAAAAAATTATTTTCAACAGAATCCTTCCAAAACTCCGGACTTTTCACATTTTGAAGGATGATTATTCTTGAACAATGGTTTCTTGACCAAACTATTTTCACAAAATTGACAGAGAGGTTCCTTGAGCCTCATCAAAGAAAATAATTTCGTCGGAGTGGTCAAAATAGATAGATACCTTATTAATTAATGATTTATTTTCTTTATATTTTGTCTGATCAGAAACTTTTTATTAATTATTTTTTCATTTTAATTAGATTTGCTCAGAATTTTTCGCTTATCCAAGATATAAATATGCATCTTTTAAATGAGAATCATGAAAAAAAAAATGGAAACAATCAAAAAAGAGTTCACCCACAACTGCAATAAAAGCACCAAAAAGTGCGCCACATGCACCAACGATTTCTCTTGTGAGAAATGCCGAGGCGTTTGCATCTTTTCAAAGGGCTTCTTGAAGAAGTTCTCTGACTCTAAAATCCTCAAGAAATTCGTTGATGAAAGATTCTACAAAAACGAATTTACGGTTATCAGAGAAGTTATTACCCTCAAGAGGCTTGAAGAAGAAGAATCTAGCGAAGAAAATAAAACCAAAAATACCAAAAATACCAAGAATTTCAAGAATTATGAAATTGTAGCTGAAGAAGATGATGATAACACTTTAAATCTCTTTAGACTCTTCCACGAAAAATTTGATTCACAGGACAAAAACAAGGTCTTTAAATACCACACAGGACCTTTTGACCATCAACCAAAAGCAGAACTCCGTATCAAGGGCAGCACCTCCAGGAAAATTGATGAAATTTGCAATCACGACCATTGGAAAGATTATGTTCAAATTGAATCTCGCCAAAAACGAAAAAATCATTTTCACAAAACTCATTCCACTGATGTTTACTTGAATTAATAATGGTTGTTGACATTTCTTTTTTCCTTGTATACAAATGTTTAAATTTCATTTCTTCACAGTCTTTGATATTCTTTTTGGAAATTTATCGACTCTTCAAAAATTGCCAGAAACTAAAACTGTATGTATCATCTAAAAATAGAAAATAGAAAAAGATATTTAAAACTCTCAAATCGGTCGAATTTACTTTGAGACTCAAAAAAAATTCTTCCATTAAGAAATAATCTTCCATCTTGATTGAAAAGGCAAATTAATCATGAGCAAGGTCGAGCAACCAAAGAAACTCGAGTCATATGAAATGGCACTCGAAATTGAGTCAGAATGTCCTGAGAAAGTCATTTTTGAGAATCATATTGCTGTAATTGCAGCTTTATTTATTTTCTCCTATATTGGGACCTTGATTCGTGTTTATGTCCAGATTGGCCTGACCTATATTGGCGAGCCTGTTGCAAGTATCATTTACCCTCAATTTATTGGATGCATCATCATGGGAATTGCCACAGACATGAAGTCCAAAATAGACCCTCATGCTCACACCTTGTTTACTGGTATAACAGCAGGTCTTTGTGGCAGTATTACGAGCTTTAGCGGTGTTATTTCAGGCTCAGCTCAACAATACTTCAACACAGGAGGCTATACTAGAGAGAAGATTCAAAGCGTAATTGGTGGATTATCTATTGTACTTTTGGGATTTGGTATTGGATACGTTGGATTTGTTATGGGAAGACATCTTGGAAGGGCTTTGAATAAAGGGCATACGAAAGAAAACTTCAGACTGACTTATGCACCTCCCGTTTGGTTCAAAAGACAAAGTTTGACCAAGAGTGATATTTTTATCTTTATTGTTGCTTTGGGAATGATTGCTTCTGTCATTTGCGTTGGAATTCGCGTTCATACAAAGAGGAATATCATATACACAGTCATCTTTGCGCCTGCTGGCACATTAATTCGAAGATTGTTTAGCTATCTCAATCTCAAGCATAAAAAATTCCCGATTGGTACGTTTATAGTAAACATGGCAGGCTCTGCAATAGTGACTATTCTGTATTTGCTGCCTGGAGTGACTCAAATTCACCCATACCAGTGTGATATCATCGCCGGGCTTGTCGATGGGTTCTGCGGATGCCTTACAACGATCTCAACTTGGATAGTTGAAGTCAGTTTTCTGAAAACGAAAAATTCATATATTTACGGCGGTTTATCCATATTGATAGCTGAAATTTTAAATGTAATCATCTTCTTTTCTATGGGTGTTCCCCGTCCATATAACAACCAATGTACATAATAAATAAGAAGAGTCTTTTGTAGTTGTTGTTGAGATTGAATGAATGTAGTATTTAACGAAGAAAGAAAGATTTCTCCCAAAAAATTACTCCAAAAACTTTACTTTTACAAAATATGGGTTTTGAGAAAATTCTTCGATGGTTTTCCAGCATTTTCTGGCCATCTTTATATTCATTTGAAATTCAAGGTCAGGGCTCTTCTTCAATTCTTTACTAAGCAGGTACCAGAGGAATAACAGTATACATGAATCACCTCTTCCATATTCCATCATTACTTTTGGCAATGGTCTCACTCTCCAATCAGCTTTTTGATACGTTTTGTCAAGCTCAAATCCCAAAAATTGCTTTGTAATGTTTGAGAGTCCTAGAGATACAGTGTCATTATTGAGCAACATATGAGCTCTGCTTGTATCAAAGAGGTTCATAACGTCAATATCAAAGTTTGATTTCAGCCATTTCAGATCGCCATCGCACCCATGGAAAACTTTGATGATATTTTCTGCTTCAAAAATGGGCTGCAAATAAGAGTTTATGAGAGAATGAAGTTTTAAACAGTCGATAAGGTAATCCTCTTCAACTGAAGAAATCTGCATCAAACAAACAAAAGTAGCTTGGGTTTTATGAGCATTATAACATTCCATATCAACTCCAATGATTGAAGCTTGCTCTCGAATTTTTGAAGCAACTTGCTGAAGATGCTGTTCAGTTTCGATAAGCACGATATTTCTTTGAGAGATCGTGAGAGCGAAATTGTTTGTAGTCACAGCATAGTCCAAGACTTTCAGTTCTTGTTCACTTACTGCTGTGAAAAATTGATTTTCGTGTGCAATAAGTTTTTCTTTTCGCTTGTGAGACAGGTTTGATTTTTCTTCAGAGATTTCAACAGTATAGAACGGGATGGCGACTGATGCTGGAAGTTTTTCAGATAGCACTTGCTCTAATATTTGACAAGCTACGTAATCTTTTGAGAGAATAGCCAGATCGATGGCTGAATAAGATTCCTTGTTTTTGGCATTCAGAAAATTTTTTATCATTTCCAAATTCACTTTTTTCAAATAAATATTTCGAATTTCTGGAGAATTGACGACACAGCGATCTTTGAGAAAATTGCAAATATGAGACAGAACTTGAATGTTTTTCTTTTTTATCAAACAGTGAAGGATTGTTTCCTCATGAGTAGAATCCACTCTCAACAGATCAATATTCATGTTTGTCAAAATGTATTTGAGATCTTCTTCATTTTCCAAATCCAAGCTCATTTCGAATATATCCCATTCCCAAATTGCAATCTCATTCTGGAACTTTTCAAATAGACTTTTGAGGCCGTGAACCCATCGAGTCTTTAAACAAATTTCAATCAAAAACTTGACATTTTCCTTCTTTACCAACAAGGTTTCCAGTAAACTCTCATCTTTAAGTCCGATCAACTTTTTCAATGTCTCAATATCAAAAGGACAATAATGACGGCATAAAATCTCCGCTAAATTCAATATCTCGACTCTCTTTTGATAATTGCCAACAATCAGACTTATTAGATGATTGAAGTAACCTCCTCCTCCTCCTTTCACTCCAGCATTTTCAAGAAAATATTTAGTGATTTGATACCGTTGATTTACAATTGAAACTTCAATGCAGTCAAGATTAGCTTGACTTTTTAAGAATGGATTAGCTTTGTATTCTTCGACAAGCATCCTACAAACCTCCAAATGACCCCTTTCGCTTGCTTTATAAAGCGGAGTTTCATTCAAATTATTCGTCCAATCAACAATTGCTCCAAACTTTATTAATATTGGGATACTTTTGAAAGCCCCTGTGGCTGCAGCAGTTACAAGAGCAATATATCCTTCGTGGTCTTTTTGGTTAACTGAAGCTCCATTTTCAAGTAAAATTTCAGCGATTTCAGGATAATCTTTTGCATCTGTACGCCCAATTCTTTCAGGCTTTGCCCAGACTGCCATTTGTAAAGCAGTTCTTCCTCTTTTACCAGTTTCATTGATTTTAATCTCTGGACAAGAGGTCACAAGAAATTCGACGATATCCTTTCTCCCCATATCAGCAGCTTTATTTAAAGGCGATCTTTTTGAATTGTAAAGTGAATCAATATTACATCCTTTCTCATATAAATAACGGACAGCTTCAACAGAAGACGTATAGCATGCGTAGTAAAACGGTGTCTGGCGAACAAAATCGTTATGCTCTAAATTCGCCCCCTTCTCTGTCAAATACTTGATAACCTCAAGATTCCTGCTTTCCAAAGCATAAAATAGAGGGGTCATTTCCTCGCAATCTCGAGCTTCAAGGTTGCAATTGTATCTGTCTTTCAGAAACTTTAATAATTCCAAATTCCCAATTTCGCATGCAATGTGACATGCTGTTTTCTTCTTATCTTCCAAATCAAAACTTTCAATTGTAATGCCAGAATTCTGATTCAAAAATTTCTCAACTTTCAAAATATTATTCGTTTTCAAAGCCTCAAAGTATTCTCGTTTATCGTGAGAACCAATTTTCTCATTTACAACAATTTTCTCCTGAAAAAGGCCTTTTTTATGCTCAGTTTTGATCCATTCATGCCAACTATACAAATGAGGAATCGTATCTTTAGCTCCTTTGAGAATTTTTTTCCAAGCTCTGCACCGTCTCAATGCAGAAAAAACAAGGATATCCAAATAAGCAAAGTGTTCTGAAATAAAAAATTTGCAAGTCTTTGACTTGACTTCGTCCAAAGCTTCAAATAAAATCTTCATACAATCTGCAATTTCCTTCTTTGATAAAAGATTGCAAACCTCAAGTATTATCTCTAAATCAGTGGTCTCTTTTGTTTGGAAAGTGTAGTTATTGCTGATGATTTCCTCTCCAACTTTCTTTAGCTTTTCTCTAAATAAACAAGAAAACATGCCTTTATCCAAGTTCTGCTTCAGTTCAATTCCACATTCTCAATTTTTGGTATTAAATAAAGATGAGAGGCCAAAGCTTACTTTTTGTCGGATCTAATTTTTCGTACAACATAATTATCTCATTTTTGGCTTGAATAAAATCGATCCTTTCTGCAAAAAAGATTTGATCTAACTCTTCAAATCCACCTTTGGAAGAAGAAGAAGAATACAGTTTATTCAATGCAACAACTTCCCAAGCATTATTCATTTTCTAAAATTTTCTTCTTTAGTTTATATTTTAGCCGAAAATTTATTTCTAATCAGATTTGATTCAGAGAAGTTGAAAAAGATCCTCCTCCTCATTTCTCATACAAAATCCCAAACACTAAATACTGTAAATTTAATAAAATTTCCCCTTCCTCATCATCTCACAAAAAAGTCAAGCAAGAAGTCATAAATCCTGATTTGTTTGTTGGAAAATTAATTTTTAGGAAGAATTTGTTGCTTTTGCAATTCAAATAGACAACATAATTTTTATCAATGAATCGACCTTCAAAAAGAAGCGTTACTACTGGTCCTGCCAAGAAGCCAACAACGCCAGTTGAAGATAACAAAGACGATAAAGATAAGAAAGATAATCAACCAAATCCTCCAACTGCTCAAGTCAAAAAAACTGTTGCCTACATTTGCTGTCTCCGTCTTCGATCAACATGGACGATTCGAACACAATTCTTGTCTTCTATTTTCATTCTGAACCTCATCTTCCTCGCCATTATCATTGCTTGTATTTCAGTAATTACTTCAAATTCTTGATTTCCTCACATCTCATCAGGGAGTTTTGATTGGGCTTGCATTTTTACTTTACAATCTCACTCAAGAGAAAATTCAAACAGCTCAATTAGACAATTTTCAAGCTTGGTCTGTGTATATAATTCTTTGGTCTTTCTTTTCCAATAACCATTTACCAAAGAGAGCAATCGGAAGCAATAGCGAATAAATTGAGTTATTATTATACTGTGAATGATTATTTTGGGAGATTATTGCAGGGAATGGCTTTACAAGATCAGACCCTTTTTAGATATACAGTCTATCCATACAACCAGCCTGATTCTTCAGTTTTTACTGATCTCCCAAGCTGGGGGTACGCTGTCAATTCAAAAGTTACAAGCGATACCGCAGCATACTATAAAAATATCTCTCTCGCTCTCAATTATTTCGCAAGGTCTCTCTTGACAAGTCACGAAGATATTCCCATTCTCAGCATGTATGCCAGCTACGTCAATTCTGATAACTCATCTATTATGACCTTTGGTTATCCCAGCTGTAAGTTTTGAGAAATATTCTCTTTCCCTAACATTTTCTAATTAGCAAAAACATTCTCTATTCCAGATTATAGTTCTACAGGTATCCTTAAATTCACCATTGAGATATTCAACCCTCATAGCGTCAAACTGGTATACGAAAGCGTTGGCATCTTCAACAGATTACTCATGGACAATTTCAACCAGTTCTTCAACATCAGATTCTGATGATTTCGTTACAAACTCGATTCTCCAACTCTCGAAAAGATTTGATGATTCTAATGGAAATCCTTATGTTGTCACTTGTGTCGAGTTAAATCTTACTTATTTCCAATATCATACTCTCAATCAAGTAAGCCCATCGAATAATTTCACCCTCATCTGGTAGTTTACGTATAATACTGGGAATGTGACTGGGATATTGCTTGCAGCTTATTGGGGCAATGTTTTTCTCTGGTCAAGCGGTATTGGAAAGAATTTACTCTCATCCTTATCTCAAACAACCCTGAATTCTAATGGCACGTATTCTGTTTCATCCAGTGATTGGGTCGAGCCACAGAGAGTTGCAGAACTTCAAGACAGTGATACCTTTACTTGGACTGATTCAGACAGCGCAAGCTACCACGTCTCTGCTTCAAAACTCAATCTTTCGCTAGATACATCTGTATTATAGATAATTTAGAAAAAACCCCCTCACCAAATTAGGATACGATATATGTTTTGCATTTTTATCCAGATACTACGGCTTTGGCATCAATGGATTCACTCAACAGTGAGCTTGTGTCAAAAACAACAAAAAACATTATAATCAGTGTTATTTCAGTCTTTGCAGCTTTCATCATTATGATTACCTGTTCTCTCTTGAGAGCAAGAACTTTCCTTGAGCCACTAAGAATTATCTCAGAATTCTCGTATGGCCAAAGCGTCCAGAAAATTAATACAGCTGAGTTCGAAAAAGATATAAAGCCTATTAAACTTCCAGACGTAACTTGAATTGAAGTTTTTAAAAAGTAAACTAACTCTTTTTAAAAAGGGAACTGATGAAGTTGGAGAGTTTGTGACAACAGTAAAGAAACTTATCCAAGGATTGCCAGTTGGAGAAAATACTGTGGAAAAAGATCGCAAAAGAATTGACCAATATCCTAAAAATTACTTGAAAGGAAAAATAATGCCATGGAAAGAACAAATGAAGGTTCTCAAACCTGCATCAAAAGAACAGGACAAAGATGAAAATGATAACACAGAAAAAATGGCTGAGAACATCTTGTCTTGGTTCCCCAAAAAAACTTAATTTGCCCCTCATTTGTTTGTTTGTACTATTATTTTTAGAAAATCCATAAATTCAATGACTCTATCTATTATCCAAATTTGTATTCTCAGAAATTCTTTTGGTTGAATTTGTAAATTAATCTTTTTTCCCCCTTTAGAGAAATTTTTCTCAACTCTAAGAATTCTTGGATTTTTTTGTCATTTCAAGATCTCTTCTTCATCAAGGTAAAGATCATCATCTTCATTTGCGGGAGGAAGGATCACCATCTTAAGAAACTTTTTTTTTAACAAATTTCTCCTCAAATCTCTCAGAAATCTGAGAATATGCAAATCCAAATTTGATATTTAGTTTTTCTCTACTTATAAACAACCTTTGATAGAAATCCTTATAATATAAATTGAAAAACTTCTCAGTCCACATGGTAGATATAGATCGGATAGGTATTGTCGGAGCAGGGAGTATGGGGACAGAAATGTCTTTGCTTTTTGCTGAAAAAGATATTCACACATCTCTTTTTGATGTGAACAGCGAAAATGTTGATAAGGCTATTGAAAGAGCCAGAAAGGAAGGACTTGAACAATACTTCAATGGATACAAAGATTATGAATCCTTTGTTAAAAGCTTTCCAAAAGGAAAAACTCGAGTCTTTCTTTTTTCAATCACTCATGGTAAACCTGTAGATGAAGTTCTTGACTCCCTGATCCCGCTTTTGAAGAAGTATGAAGACGAGGAAACCATTATTATCGATGCTGGAAATGAATGGTATAAAGATACTGAACGCAGACAGAAAAGGGCCAAAGAAGAGCTGGGAGACAAGGTAAAATATATTGGAATGGGAGTTTCTGGCGGTTACCAGTCAGCCAGAAGAGGACCGAGCATGTCACCTGGAGGGGAGAAAGCTGCATATGATCGTGTTGAAGGCTTTTTAAAGAAATTTGCTGCGCCAAGTGATCATGGGCCTTGTGTCACATATGTTGGTCCCGGTGGTGCAGGACATTATGTAAAAATGGTTCACAATGGAATTGAGCAAGGGATGCTTTCAGTAACATGTGAGATTTACATGATCTTGAAGACTACCCTTGGGTATTCAAATGACAAGATTGGCAAGATTTTTGAAGATTGGGTGAATAAAGGAGAACTCAAAAACAACTTTTTGTATAAAATTTGCAGTGAAATTTGTCAGAGAAAAACAGAAGATGGAAAGGGATATGTTCTTGACAATATTGAGGATAAGGTGACTCAAGATGTTGACGATTCTGAGGGAACAGGGGTCTGGACTGTTGTGGAAGCTTCGTCACGACACGTGCCCTGCCCTTCTATTGCTGAAGCTCATTTTCTTCGACTAATTTCTGCTGATAGGCCTCAACGTCGCATCTTTGGAAAAAATACAAATGTTCCAAAACCTCAAGCAGCAAAAATTGACAACCCAGAAGAATGGATTGAAACATTGCGAAAAGCCTCTTATGGAGCATTCTTGACTTGTTTTGTTCAAGGATGTAACTTGATTGCTGTGATGTCGAAACAACAAAAATGGCACATAAAAATGAGTGAAATCATGAAGATCTATCGAGCAGGATGCATTATCCAATCCGACTACATTCTTCATTTCCTCGAAGAGATCTTTAGAGAATCTGAAAAAGGCCATGATGAACCAATTCATTTAAATACCACAGTTAAATTTGCAGAAGAAATTAACAAAACTCTTAGAGATCTCAAAAAGGTATGGATTTCATGAAGTTTTTACAATAACGAATAATTTCTTAGACGGTGTTATTTGGCATAGAGTATGATGCAAATGTTCCTGCCCTTGCTTCGAGTTGGGAGTATTTGAAATACATGACAAGTGAAGAATTACCCACTCACCTGATGGAAGCTCAACTAGATTATTTTGGTGCCCACCACTTCACCTGGAAATCTGCGCCTCTTGAAGAAAGAGATAAAATCGCCAAAGGTAAAGGACATATTGTCTGGAAAGATCCCTATTAGAATGGATCTTGTACTTGTGTATATTACTTCATTGAGTAATTGTTTACTCGTAGTAAATTCTTAAAAAAGAAACAAATCAAATCGAAAAATAAGAATAATAATAACTCTTTCTGATGAGAAAAGATTGGGTTAATTAGAGATTACCAGATATTATTTATTAATTAAAGTTTGTACGGAATAAACACATGGTACGACTCACATTTCTTCTTGTGAAGAAGAAGTTTTCACACCACCACCAAATACAAGTCGTCAATTCACAAAGGAGATAATTTTCGCAGATATTTCCGACTGACATATTCAAATTCGCTCTAACTGAGTCAACTGAGTTAATAACAGAGACTCTCAGAATCAAACAACACATTGCTTTAAATTTTGATAAAACAAAATATATAATTATTTTGCTGATCTAAAAAGTTATTATTATTTACGAATCAGATAGATGAACTTCCCAAGAACCAAAAGACACACTAGTTCCCTTAGCTACAGTACACCCTTCTCATTTTCTCAATCCTGACCTTGGGGTAGTTTTGAAAAATGCCGCTGAAAAACATAGTGAATACATTAAAGTCGTAAACAATGAAATCATCTTCAAAGAAGATAGAAATATCTCAAATGAAAAATTGCAAGAGTTGTGGAATGGCATTTCACAAGAAATCAAAAGACACAACTGGAAACATAATGAAAAACTCACTGTGAGCTTACTCAAGTAATCTCATCCCCCTGAAAGGTGAATAATTGATTTTAGCGGAGGACAACTCGATGATGATGGTCTCAAAGTGATTAGATTGAATTCCCGCAACAATTTCAATACTATCAAAAACGTCAAATTCGACATTCGAAAGTAGATTTCATTCTTTTTGGTGGGAAATAAATTTTTTTCCTAGATGCAACCAAATGACCGATGTTGGAGCCAAATTATTGGTCAGCCGCTTAGCTCGAAATACAAGCAGCGTTGAAAGATTGTCTCTCGTTATTTCCCAGTGTGATCACCTCTCTGATAAAGGAATGCAAGCAATTGGAAGAGAAATTTCTTCTGCCAAACCTGGATTAAAGGAACTCTCACTTGGTTTCTATTAGTATAAATTATTTCCTCAACCAATTCACTAAACCTTTTTTTCAAAAGCTTACAAACTGAAGACCATGGAATGAGAAAAATTGCTCATTTAATCAACACAAGATTACACGATCTTGAAAAACTTGGTTTAATCTTCTACAGAGCTCAAAATATCACAAATGACGGCTTGACATTTTTCAATGAAAACAAACATATTCAATCAAGAAAAGTCAAAGACTTGCTTCTCAACTTTAGATTGTCCACCACAGTTGCTGATGCTGGTTTAGAAGTTCTCACCTCAGATTTTACTCAGCGCTTCCCCAACCTCGAAAATTTGGCTCTCAATTTCTCAGCTTGTGAAAATCTCACTGACCAAAGTTTGATAACTCTCAGTCAACGAGTTGCTGCTACTTGGCCAAACTTGAAACAGTTAACCCTTAATTTTGATGAGTGCCCAAATATTAGTGATGCTGCTTTAACTTCAATTGGCCAAGATTTGAGAGAGCATTTGAGATCCTTGACAAAATTAGAGCTTGCTTTTGGAAGCTATGAATCTATCACTGATGCAGGAGTTCAAAGATTGACTGCCCAAATCGGTGAAGGCTTGCCCCATTTGAGCAATTTAGGACTTACCTTCTACGGATGTTTAGCGTTGACAAATGATGCTTTGGTTTCTTTGAGCTCTAATATTTCACAAAATCTCAAAGGTCTTGAACAACTCAAACTTGATTTCTCAGCATGCAATGGCTTTAGAGATGCTGAAGGTCTTGCTGCTTTTGGAAGAAATATCTCAGAAAACCTCACCAATTTAAAACAAATTCACCTCATCTTCTCATTCTGTGAGGATATTAACACTGAGGGCGTGAAAGCTCTTGGCAAAAGCCTCCTTAATTTGCATTCATTGGAAGAATTAACACTGGACTTCTTTGAGTAATAAATAATCTTTGAAAACTTTGATTAATCTCACAAATAGTTGCACAAATATCTCTGCTGATGCCACTACTTTGTTTGCTTCTGAAAGCACCGGAAGTCTCCCCAAAGTCAAAAATCTCAGCCTTAACCTTTCTGGGTGGGTTGAAATTAATGATACTGGATTCAAGGCTTTGGTTGCTGATATTGTTAAGCAACAACCAAATCTTCAACAGTTCACTGCTAAGCTTTCTGCGTAAATTTGATTAATTTTTCATTGATTTTTCAAATCTTCCCCTTAGCTGCGAAGAACTTACTAACCAAAGTTTGGAATGTTTAACTCAAAATATCACTGAAAATTTGAGAAACTTCAGCTCTCTCACCCTTGATATCTCCCAGTACATAGAATTTTAAAATATTTATTAATCTTTTCCTTTAGTTGCAAAAATATCACTGAAGAAGGAAGAAAGCAGTTAACTGAAACTCTTGGTCCCCTCAAGAAAGTTACTTTTGAATAAAACCATTACTTTGTTATGAAATAAGAAGAACAAAGATTGATCGATATTTTTCTTAACTTTATAAGATTGATATAATTCAATATAAAATAAATCATCAATTACTCTTATCTTGATAAATGAAATCGTCTCTCTTTTACTCCAAAACTCAAGGTTTGACCGACTTTGTATGTCTTTATTTAAGAATTTTTTCGAGTTTTTTCAGAAGAGCTTTAAAAAAAAAGTTGGAGGAAAATATTGGATTTTTTTGAATAAACGTTAGCCAGACAATGTCCGAAATTCTTGAGAAGCCCCGCCCTGTCTGCTAAAACTCTTGTTTTATCATAAAATCTCAAAAAGAGTTTCTGATTAATAAATCTCACAAAGCATCAGAATAATATTGAGTAACGGAAGAGATATTATTTCACATTTATAACAAAATTATTTTAAATCCTTTCATTCAATTCTTTTTCAAATATGGTAACTTTGACACTCTTTTTGCATTCTTATTCTGCAATAGCCACCTAAACCCGACCCTAAAGCCAAGAAGTTAACCAAGAAGGAACTTTTAGGTTTGTTTATTCCCCATTAAGTTTAACAACTCTAAATCAATAATTAGAACTTCAAAAAGAAGAGCAAAGAAAGCGTGAAGAAGAAGAAAGAATCAGACTTGAACAAGAAGAAATAAAGAGTAATTTTCTCGTCCAAATTCAAGTTTATTCCGTGTTTTTAGGGCAAGAAGAAGAAAGACTGCGAAAAGAACTTGAAGCTAAACTTGCTGAAGAAGAAAGAATTAGATTAAAGGAAGAAGAAGTAAACCTATGATTCTATCATTCAAACTCAATCATATCCAGGCAGAATTAGAAAAATGGTATTCAAACGTTGAAAAGAGCAGTGCTGCATATGAAAAAAAGATGAAAGAAAAAGAAGATTGGCAAAAGTATTTGTCATGCAACCCCAAGCCAGACGTTTTCCAAGAAGCTGAAGTCACCACTTACCTCACTCAATATACTGAAACCAACAGAATCAAAACCCTGAGTATCCAAGGTGTTATTGAAGATTTCCAATACACTGAAGGAGTATTTTCTTCTTGTTAACCTTTTCCCTCATCGTTAAATAATTAGCTAATTCATGACCTGAACCAAGTTCTGATGAGAGCTTATGCTGATGCCGACACAGCAAAGGTTGAATGGTGCGAAAACTACATTCAGAGACTCCGTGATGTTAGTTATAGAAAACTCGATGAAGCAACTGCTCATATGGCCAAAGTACTCCATCATGTCTCTTGAAAAATCTCAATTCTCACCTTTTCCCTGATAGAATGCTGATTTATTTATTGAAGAAGAAGCAATGAACCAACAGCCAAAGGATCAGAAGGATGGAGCACCAGGAAAAATTTACAAGAGTGGAGATACCAATACTCAAAAAATAGAAATCAATAAATTCCATGCTTATCCTGATGTGAAATATGGTATCTGGGTCAATCCCAATGAAAAGGTCAGCAACAGACAAAGACATATTGATTTTGGCGACAAGAACATTCAAGTGGATATTCCCAGACCCATGCTCAACAAGAAAGTCATCATTAGGGTTGTTTGGACTAGTTTTGACGCTTATTCTGGAAAAGAGTATAATAAAGATTTCATCGTTGGTGGTGTCTTGGATATCGCCTTATTCGACTTTTTAAATCTCCCCAAAAGAGCTAAAAGTAATGTGAGGAGAATTAATTGATAACTCAAATCAATAATAGGTTGGGTCCTTAAGTATGATTATGATACGACGGAAGCTGTAAAGAAGATTCAATATCCCAGTCCAGATTCAACTGGTCCTCTTTCTTATCAAAATGCCAGTCCAGTTAAAGTCCTTTACACTTTACCTTCTTATATCTACCTGACTCCCAATGACACTTTGAGAGTTGCTGCTTGGGATCCCAAAACTGGATGGACTTCTGACAACATTGACGAAATTAAATATGATTTCGAAAAGAAGTTATTGACTTTCAGCACTTTAAGACTTGCCCCTTTAGCTTTAGTTCAAGATCGTTGTACTGATTACCCATATGCAAGCTGGGAATTAAGATGTATTGAGGAACAAAAAGCCATCCTTGATATCAAAGGAAAGCGTCAAAATTTGAGATTTGAAATTGGACCAAGTTATGTTATGCTCAAGAATAGAAATGAACCTGAATTGAGTCATATTGTCAACAAAAAGTTTGCTCCAGGCGTTTTACTCAGAGTAACTGAAAAAATTTTCTTTTTCTCATCACCCATGCTAGGAACTTTATAGATGTGGCATCAATTTGTTGCCCGTTGGCAAGGATGCTGAAGCCAGCAATATCCCAAGCAAATCCCTTGAAGCTGAACTCAAAGCAATCTACGAAATCGGTCTTGCTGCAAGACTCTTTTATATTAAATCTTCCAAATGGAATATGGCTCTTTCTCAAGACAAGATTTTGGTGAGAATGAGAGAAAATCTTGAATTCGATGAGGAATTCGCAGAAGATCAAGAAAAGGATTGGAAATCAATCGTCTTTGGTCCCAACAAATGCTCTTGTATTAAAGCGAGAGATTCCTCCGAAACTTTGGACGAAAATATGCTTGATGGAACTGAGGTATGGTTTTCATTTGAAAATTAGTTTTCTGATCCTTTTCACAGACACATGCTAATCTTGAATTGTTGTTGAAGAAACATGAGTTAACAAATGAAGAATGGCTGTTCAGACTTAGAGAAACTGAATTCATTGGATTTATCGATACTATAAAGAGATTCTTTAGATTAACTCATTTATTAACCTTCACTCTTGGTTAACTGAATCGGATTGTTTAATAATAAACATTATATAGTAGAAAGTTTTTTGATTTTATAATGTTTCATCATTATTCATTACTTTAATCATAACAATATGAAAACACTCTCACAATAATTACATTTGGCCTTCGTAATTTACACGATCAATTTTTGCAGGTAAAAGTTGACACATTTCTTCACAATTTTTGAGAGTTTCCCTCATTTCATAGCTCAAGGCTCCTTTTGACGCCATATGTTCGTTTATGAAATCTTTGATCCATTTATAAGATTCCATACTCTTCTTTAGTGTATTGACTTTTTCTTTAACATCTTTTCCTTGCAATCTGGAGTAGTTTTTAGCGACACTAAATTTAGCTGTAATGATTGTTTTCAATGTCTCTTGATTTTCCAAAGCTTCCTTATTACTAGAGTTGACAACGCTTCCAATCACCTTTTCGTAATAGTCAATTGAAGATACACAATATTTATTCATTTGCTCAATAGCAGATTTCTTCATTTTTTGTTCTCCTTTCATAAACTGTTCAAAACGATAATCCAGCATGTGATTAAATATCTCTCCCAATTCCAAACACAATTGCTTTAAACGTTATGATGATGGTTTCACAATTCAAAATTTACCTGCCAATATAATTCATAGGCTTTGGGATTGATTTCTTTTGCAGGATATTCGAGGAGTTCCCTTCTTCTATCCAATAAAGCCATACTTCTTTCTCCATCTTCCTCAATCAACATCAAATATCTATACCCTTTGCTCAAATCTCTCACAATCTCAATGTATTCAGTCACATAGCCGTCTAATTCATAGTATTTTAGAGCTTTCTTGAATTGAGTATTCATTTGTCTGAAGATTGAATTCACTTCTTCCTTGGATTTTGGAAGAGAAAGCTTCTTGAACTCGACATTGATTCCTGATAAGATGATTGTTGGCTTATTCAAAGTTTCCACAATTGTTAGCTCCTCTTGTTGGCCAGCCAAATATTTCTCAATTGCATAAGCCAAATACTCGAGTAAATGGTGTCCAAGAGCCATGTAAAAGGTTGCATGGAGCTTTTTCTTGGAATCATCAGGCAAAATACTTAAACCCGCCATCAATAAATATTGAGATTGAGCAAATTCAAAATTGGCATTGTAAAACTCGGCCAAGCCCAAACAGTTCACTGCCCACTCTTTCATGTCATAATCCTTCGTTTCAAATTGTCTTTTTAAGGTCCATCCACAATATTGTGCAGCTTTGAATTTCATGCCGATTTTTGCGTAAGCCTGGGCCATGTAGAATAAAGTGAGGGTATAACTCTTTTCGCACCTGTTGAGATTGACCCCTCCTTGGTGATAGAATCTGAATTGGACTTGGGCGTCTTTGGAAGGTTTGTAGTGATGTTTGATGTTATTCACAACAGACACAGGATTCTTGCTGTAGATTTTCTTCATAAAAGCGTACAAACTTTCAGCTTTGGCAAAAAGACCCAATCCGTTTTCAATCTCCTCTCGGTTGGTGTAGAGAATGCCCAAGGAATTATACAAGTCTTGGATATAATTAAAGAAATAGAAAATCTTTTCCTTTCTCAATTGAGAGAAATGCTCCAATGATGCCAAAAAATGTTTGTCTGCCATACTATTCTCTTCAGTATCAAAGAAGTTTAACCCCAAAAAGTATTCGATTATTCCCTTGGTAATTGCCTTATTCTCAGCACTCAAATCTTCAATATTTTTTGCAATAATCAATGCTTCCAAGACCTTTCTTGCCTTGTACTTGTTGTCATAAGGGCGGGATTCATCGCTTGGTAAATTGCTATAGTATTCAGACTCTTCAACCTTTGTCTGGAAATATGTTGAAAGAAAATATTCTTCGCTTGTTGACATTGAGTTTGTTTGAGAATATTGCTGTTTTTGAAAATATTTTTAATCAAATTGTACTTTTATCTTGTTAAGGAAAAATGTGTTTTTGTTTGAAAGAATCTGATAACATCAATGACAATTTTGAGGAAATAGAGATGTGGATTCTAAGTCTAGAGAGAGAGAGTATTTACCTCTCATGAGGAAAACATCTCATCTCATCTCATATGTGTGATATGAATCACAATCTCCTTCCTCTCCATTCAGATTAAAATTTCTTGGTTTTTGGTTTATTAAGTAAATTAGCGACTAAATTCTTCAAATTTTCAAATCCATCAAATGCAACAACAACAAGGTGATCCTGATAATTACACGTAAATCTTGATTCAATCTCTCTCTCTAAAAATCTTAGAAGCTTTAATCCTAAAGCTAAGCCTCCTGCTACCTCATTTGCCAAAGTAAATTCTTCATCCTTGGAATTTATCCCAAAAATATTTAGAATATATTGAATTATGATGAAAAAAGCTATGAAATAGATAGCGCAACTTTACCTCAAAAAAGCGAGTATAACCAATCATTATTCAACTCTCAAAAAGCTAAATTTCAATAGAAAAGGGATTAGCAAGAATCAATCTTTTGATGATTCAGTCGAAATCAATCGAAGAATGGATCAACTCAAGAAAAGTCTCGGAATTCCCTTGAATAAGTCTGAAGCTACTTTAAACATGTCTGAAGATACCATCTTTGAAAAATACATCCAAAAACACAACCAACAAAGTGCTTTGCAAAGTGTCACGAAACAACGAGATTTATCAAATTACCTCGATTTAGATGATGATAGGTATTGGAGATGAGAGGAATACTTTTGATATTTATCCTTTTTTCAAGTGTTTTCCAAACTGACATAAAAGGGAGCCGAAAAAAGCAATTTAAAGATTTGAGTAATATGTAAGTTCTAAAAAACCCAAGAAACTGATTTCATCATCAATTTAGACAAAAGAGTGTGACTTCGTTTGGTCAAGATGTAAGCCCTTACAAAGGTATTATTGAAATTATCCAGTGATCACTCCAAACAAAATAAAAAGTATTTAGTGAAGATGTGAGTCCACTGAAAGAAAAGAGCTTTGACAGAGAACTTAAAAATTACACGAATCAAGGAATTTCGTTCAAAGTTTTCAATAAGAATGATGATAAAGACAGTAATAATAGTGGAGGTATTGCAATGCAAAGGGTATATAGATAGATCTTTTTGAGGTGAAAATTCTGAATTCTGAATCTTAGGAAAATGAACTTCTTCGCAAAAAACTCAGTGAAGAACAAAAATTGCGGGAAAATCAAGAAACCCTCTTTAATTCACGTTTAGAAGAATATGTAAGATTGAGCAACACCAATCAAACTGACCTTTGAATGTAGAAAAAAGCTCTGTTGTTTGATAAAGAAAGTGAAGTTCTTCTGAAACAAAATATTAAGATGTACAAAACTCAAATGGAAGAACTCGAAACTCAAGTTCTTGATCTCAAAACGCAACTAAATGGAGCCAGAGAAAGAGAAAATCTTCTCAGGAGAGACGGAACTGTGAATTTAGAAGACTCCAGAAAAAAAGAACAAAATCTCAGACAAGAAATTGATTCTCTTAAACAAGAGTTATATATGAGTCAAAGACATCTTCAAAATTCTCAGCACAAAGAGGAGGAAACAGCTTCATCAAGTATATCGAGAGACAGTTATGTAAAAAAGCTCGAGATGAATATCAAATTTTTGGAGAGTCAAACCAAGGAATTGATCGAAGAAAAATCTGCTTTACAAACTGCGAACGAAAACCTTGAAAATGAAATCAAGAGTATGAGTGATAAGTTATACAGAGAAATTGAGGATAAATACAGAAAAGAAATTGAAGAGAAAAACTTTATCATCAGAAGCTTAAAACGAGATTTTGAAGCATACATGCAAATGGATGGAGATAGTGAGCAAAGATCTTCCTTGAGAAAAAACAGCAAGAAAAAGCTAAATAAACTTGTAATATCAGGCAGGTCGTGTGGGGTTAAATTTATATCTCATAGAGTGCTGAAAGAGAGACAAAGAAGAAAGGAGAGAGCAAATTCTTTAAGGAGGAAACTCATGAAACTGATGATGTTTCTTATTCCAAAGTTGAAAAGCTTGAAAACGAAAATTTCAGCTTGAAAGAGAGAATAGAATTCCTCGAAATGCAAATTAAGGTAAAATTCTAGAAGAGAGATTATTTCAGTTCAATAACCTCTTTTCTAGCAAGGAAGTCGTAATTCGAGGGGAGATTATTCTGATCCTCGTCATCCTCATATTTATGAAAGCGAGATCACTCAGAGAAGAATCCAGACACTCAAAGAGTCTGTTTTATTCTGGAAAGAAAAATCTGAAAAGATTGGCAATACCTTCTTCCATGCAATCAAAGAACTCCGAGAAGATAATGAAAAACTCCGGGAATCGTTATTAAGAAAGGTGGAAGGATTTGATGAAGAAGTCAACACTTTTACCAAGAAAATCAAGAGCTATTATAAAAAGGTTTCATTCAAACCTTGATGTTTCTTCATAATTCTCAAATAGGAACAACTAAAATTATTGAATATGATTGGAGCATTGGAGGAAAAGCATCATGAGAATCAAGCAAAACTTGCTGAGGCAAGAAGTAAATTGAAGAATCTCTCGTATGCTTCCAGTTTTGTGACGGCAACAACCAGGAATAACACCTCGAAATCGAGAATAAAAACCAAAGGAAACGCACATTTCTCTCCCTAACTTTAAAATGTTTGTTTGAATGATATTTTTTGAATCATTTTATTTCTATATGATATAAATAACAATTTGTATTATTTCTTTATCAAAATCACTTTTCTCACTCACCAAATTACTTTTATTAAAACAACAAGTAAATTATTTCCAATGAGGAAAATTCTTTTTTAAAAACAAGTGAAAGACTTTGGCCATGTGAGCTGCTCTTTTAGTATGAAGGCTTTCAGCACTTTTCTGATGAAACATCTTTTTCAAATGAATTGTTTGAGCCACTAAGGAAGAGTTCACTTTCCTCGGAAAGGAATAAGAATATTCTTACCGCTTATGAGTGAGAAATAAGTGAGGTATAAGTTCATATCTCTGATAAGTTGCATTCCAATTTCGTGAATTTCTTGTGAAAAATCTACTTTTTCATGAGGATTATTTGATGATTAAATTATTACTTCGCAACATTTGATGAGACTTTTGGAGGAGGGTGATGAAAAATACACTTGCTTTGAGGTAAATTGGCACTTTTGCAAAGTCTTGATTATAGTGAAGCAATAAGAGGCCTCTTTTGAACTTGAGGATAAACTCTTTCATATCAAGATTAAGATCGATATCCTTTTGGCTGGAATTAAGAATAGCCTCTTCTTCTTCAACATGAATTATCTCTTCTGAAAATATTTCGTCATTCAAGCCAAAAAACACATTGATTACTACTTTCCTTGAAAGTCATTGAAGGTTCTTGATTTTCCAAGTGATTCTCAAACTTCTTTCTATTTACTGAGACACGCTCTTTAAAGATTAGTTGGATGGAAATTGAAAGAGAGAATTACTAATTTGTTCCGCTTGATTTGTCGGTGTATCAAACCTTTCATGATCTTGGCCATTATAGAGCGAGTTGCCTTGGAAATCTCGAATAGAGGAAGAGTGTTTCTCTCTTTTAATATGAGATCTCCCTCTTTTTCGAAGTTTTTTGCCTTTTCTCACAGGTGGATTTATTCCTGACATTTTCAAAAGAATTTGAAGAGTAATTTTGATAATTATCAGTCAGAATGGGAAGCTGCTTGTGAACTTCTCTTCATTGAGTGAAATTAGTTCATTTTCATGCTGACTTCAATTTTTACTTTTTCATTTTATCTCTATCAATAAGTAGAATAAAGGATAAATCTTTCAGGAGCTTAAAAAAATTATTCTTCTTGAGAACTGTCAGAAAGATGCTCCTCAATATTCTGAAACTGCAAGTTTTTGATCCTGTTTACTGAGAGAACAAGATGATACAGACTAAATGCGGTGGGTGACTTGTCAAAAATCCTAAATGTCTCCTCCTCTTGTTGATTAGAATCAAGTTTTGATTCCTCTCTGAATTAATTCGAACAAATAACAAATCAATTAATAATAAGAAATTAAAAAAATGTTTGAAAGTGGGTGAAAATGAGTTGGGTTTTCAAATGGTGTAGACAGAGTAAATTATAGTTTGTTGACATAAATTTGGACATTGATGACCTCAGTATTACAAAAAAGTAAATTCAATAAGAAAAGAATGGGATTTCAAAATTATCAGAAAAATCTTGAAAAAAAAATTTTTAATCACTAAATAAAAAATGATATTCATCTCAAAGAATTTTAGTTCTTGAAATTAATTTCTTTCATTTGAAAATATGAAAAATAATTTAATCAAATTTAACAAAATATTTCAATTAATTATTTTTTGAAATTTCACAATTTAAAAGCATCATTTTTGGAAAAAATTGTTCTTTCAACATTAAATTATTTGATTTGCTATTTTATTTCTCTCAAATATGTAGAAAAATTTCCAAATGGAAATCAACTCTTTTTGAGATCAAATCTGAATGAAGACGAACAAAGAAGATGTAAATTATTATACCTTTCCTCTGTAACTATTCTTGTCTTTTTTTCTTGAATCTCAATTAGTTTTGCGACCTATCTCACTCTTTCAATCTATTTATAGTGATGTTCCCAAGTCTAAAAGCCCTTTAGGTTTCGCCAAAAATTGTCTACAGCTTAAATTTTGGCGAAATTGTTCCTCAAACTTTTTTCACTGACAAAATTTCAGAAAGACCTTTTTTCAAATAAAAATTGTTTTATAAATCAGCTTTTTCCCCAATTTTTATTCAAGTGGTGTCAATTATAAGTTGAGCTCTCAATGATGATAAATTTCATCGAGCCTCCACAATTTGATATCTTCCTCGTTAGATATAGCATCATTGGGTCTTGGAGCTTCCGGGGAAAGCAGGAGAGATTTCGATCAATTTTATTTTCACCTCAAATCCATGTTTAAAAACTCTTCTTTCCAGATCTAATGAAGGATATCGTCTTCACTTTTTTCTAGTCAACTCTCCAAAAATTGAGAGTTTAAAAAATTAATCCAGACCATCGTAACAAGCTCATTATCTTTTGGAAGAAGTGCTCAGAAAAATCTTTGAAAAATAAAATTTTGATTAGAAGACTGAGTCCTTAGCAAAATCCCTGTTTATTTAGTGAAAATTGATGCAATGCAAATGAACATTCTTTTTGATTGTCCAGAATCATTATGAAGGAAAAACAAAATTTGGGTTCAGATCTTCAAAATATCGAAGGATTGACAAAAATATTCCTTTGGTGGTATCTGGAGATAAGAAACCCTTAAAACTGAATTTTCTTTCATATTCAAGCTGAAAAAAGTCATCGTTTCCATTGTCTGAGAGTTCATTCGTTTCGACATGTGAAATCATGAATATTTTTGTGATAGCGTCAAAGTAAGAAAAACCAAACAAATTTTTCTGAGCCCAAATTTTGTCTCAATGATTTTTTTTTTGTGGCAGACAAAATCCTAACAAAATTCTCTCTGTTTAAATTTGAAAGGGAAATTTTCAACTGAAACAATGGCTTTTTCAAATTACTTGCCTAAATTAGATTTCTGGGGAAATTGAATTTTCGAGTTTGTCTGCCCAATGCTTTTCAAAGTCTTCAAATGGGAATGATTCAGTCCTCAAATCAAAATACTTTTTAGAGAAATTTCAAATTTTAGAGCTGAAATTTGAATAAACTAATTCTCATTTACAACTTTACTTTGGAAACCAATTGACTTTACCAAATCCTCTTAATCTCATATACTCGCTGCATAAATTTCTACTTCCATGATATGCTTTGGAAGTTAGATCAGAAATTATGAAAAAACTCATTCAGTAATTTTCTTAAAAGGTGATAAATAATGGAGTGTATTTTGGAGCTCTCCTTCGCCCGAAATTCTTGAGAACCAAAATTTTGAACTCTCCAAAGTATCGGTCAAAATGAAGTCATTTGTGAAAAAGAAAATTCATTCCTCTAGAGATCCCAATTTGGCCTTCTCCCTCTCATTTTCAAAAGATCGAAGCAAAACAAATAAACCAAGTTTTTACAGAAACAAAAGAACAAACGCTCAAATACATGATTTGATTTTTGATAAGCAAAATTTTTAGAGATAAAATTTGATTTGATGAAATCATTCAAATTTATTTATATTATAATCTTCTTTTGAATTTATAAAAGAATTGAAAGGTTCCAAAGCAAGGAGTAAAATACACTGAAATAAATGTCAAAAAATATTAGCCTCACTCTTACATTTGGGTCAGAAGTTATTTATGAAAATTGGAGTGAGTTGTGCAAATGATAACAAAGAGTAATTGAACATCATCATTATTCAAAAATAAATTTTCAAAGTTCAAAATTAAAAAAATCGCAGGCAAAATAATTATTCATTTGCTTATTTTAAAAGAATTTAAATTCTAAACATTAAATAAATTTTCTTGAATTTAAAAAAAAAAAAATTAAAAATTAAAATGCTGATTGATGAAAGATATGGGGTTTGACAAATGAATTTTATTTAATTCATTTTCTCTTTTTGAATTTTTCCCTGCTTTCCTGAAAAGGCTTGTTTTATTGTGAGAATTTCTCCGAATATCAATCAACATCTCTGTCTATTCCAATTTCTTTGGCAAGCTCAAAGATTAAATACAGCTCGCTCTGTCATAAAGCTCTTTTTTGATCAAGAGGTTTTTTGTCAAAAACTCAATGTTCATTCAATATTTTTCTTAGTCAGTTTCCCTCATCCAAAGACATTTCTCAAAAATGGCTTGAGTTCAAACAAAATGTAAATCTCTTCCGATTTTTCTCAAGCCTCTTATACAATTACTTTCTGACTAATTTTTCCTCCAAATCCCTCAATCAAAATATTACTCTTGAAAGCAAAACACTTTCCGTCCGAATTGATATCTAAAACCTTTTGACTAAAACTCGAATTCTCAATTAATTGAATTCTAGAAATGATTTATTTCTTGGCAATTTTCATATTTACAACGACGGCATCTTTGACCAGAATACACATCTATTCAGATTTTACACCATATTTAGTATGCAGATTTAGTTCTCGAACTTTACGATTTAGCAATATAGAATTGAGTTTCTGAGTTCCGAACATGACTACAAGAGGAGCCAATCCGATTAAAGTCCCTCCGGCGAGCATGTTTTTCTTTATCCAACCGCCGATCGGAGTCTTGTAGTATACTGCTCCAATTAACACAAAGCATCCAAGTTCATTATATATCACATATTTGGGAAACTGTCTTCTTCTGTCTTTGAGATATTTATAGTCTGATTTTGTCACATCAGGATTGTACATAACTCTTGTAAATAAGTTTGCATTAGAATTGTCTCGAATGCCTTTATCATACATCTTTCTGTAGATCCTTTCGCTGTATTCACTTGGTATCTTTTCCTTCTTGAGGTCAAATTTCTTTTCAATATACTCTTTCAGGAACTTTTTAAACTCTTCACTCGCATAAAGCTTCTTTTTGGTTTCGGTGGCGATCATGGAATCAGGAACCACTGAAAATGTTGGTTTTGCAATCTCAAAACTATCATGGTTTTCTTCAAATTCTGAAGCTGGAAGAGTGTTCAAACTGTTGACTAATTGTAAGTAGAATTCACTGTCAAAAAGATTATTCATTGTTTTGACTCTTTTTCTGGTCTAACAAAAGCAGGTAAAAACCTCTGGAGATTTAATGTGATAACAACACGAATAAAATTCTATTTTGATATTATTGAGAGCTCTAGAAAACTTTGGAAAAATCAAAAGAATTTTTTTTTTCATGATGATCAATCCCTGTGATGGATATGTCATTGTCGAGACAGACAGAGAGAGGTAAAAATTTTGAGGTGGAGTGAATCAATGTCTTACTCATTCGGTTTTGAAATCTGATAATACAATAGATCATCCATCTACGATTGGTATCGTCAGTCAGTATCTTCTAAAATACCGTTGAAAATTCAGTAAATTATTATAATGATTTGACAAGAATTAAACACCTTTAAGGTGATGAAATTTTTCGAGAACAACCAAGTCCTTCTGAAATTCTTGAAATTACCTTGAGGATTGGTCAATTTCAGAAAAGCAGAGTGAAAATCTTCCAAAGAATTAAAAAAAATAGAGGTTCCAAAAACTATAAGTGAAATCTTATCAGAATTGGAAGGATGAAAAATTGTATTTGTCGGATAAAGTTCTCGACGTTTCTAGGTTTTTAAAGAGACAGTCATTTTCCCTGTCAAAATGGCATTGTTCCCTTTGAAACACAATGATTATAATTATTTACTAGCTTCTGAATAGAAACAAATGAGTGTTTTTCGCGGGTTCTCTGAACAAGTTTTTCGCATAATAAAATGATTTTATCTTAATGAAAGACAATAAGTTGGCCCGCGTAATTTATTCTGTTTTTATTCTGATTCGTGGATCTTTATATAAAAGCGTGTTGTGGGGTATGAGATTAATATATTATTTTCTAGACAAAAAATTTACTCATCTCTAAAAATCCCCATCTACAATGGCTGAATCTGCTTCTTGTGTTGCTGGACTTAGTGAAGCTTACCTTCAACAACAATACGCTAAATACCAAAACGTCCTCAAGGGTGCCAAAAAGGGCGAAGTCGTCACTCGTTTCCCTCCTGAACCCTCTGGTTATCTCCACATTGGTCACGTCAAGGCTTCCATGATTAACTACCATTATTCCAGAATCTACGAAGGCAAGATGATTGTCCGTTTCGATGACACCAACCCTGCCAAAGAAAAGGACGAATTCGTTCAATCCATCCTCGAAGATTTGAAGTCCTTGGGTGTCACTTATACTAAGCTTACCCACACCTCTGACTACTTCGACACCCTCCTCAACATGATGACTGACCTCATCAAGGAAGGAAAGTGCTACTGCGACAACACTCCCGCTGATGTCATGAAACACAACAGAGACAAGGGTATCCCCTCTGCCTCCAGAGACAACACCCCTGAAAAGAACCTTGCTATCTGGGAAAAAATGCAAATTGGAGAAGCCCCTGAATACTGCGTCCGTGGTAAGGCCAATATGGAAGCTCTCAACAAGTGCATGAGAGACCCCGTCCTTTACAGATGCAAGGATGAACCCCATCACAGAACCGGAAACAAATATAAGGTTTACCCCACTTACGATTTTGCTTGCCCTATCGTCGATTCTATTGAAGGAATCACCCACACTATGAGAACCAACGAATATTCCGATAGAATTGAGCAATACAACTGGGTTATCAAGATGACCGGCCTGAGACCTGTCACCATCTACGAATTCTCCAGACTCAACTTCGTCAGAACCTGCTTGTCCAAGAGAAAGCTCCAATGGTTCGTCGATACTGGTAAAGTCGAAGGATGGCACGACCCCAGATTCCCCACCGTCAGAGTAAGAATTTTTTCGTAAATTGAGTTGGACTAACTCCTCAAAGGGTATTTTGAGAAGAGGTCTTCAAATCCCCACTTTGGTCGAATTCATGCTTGAACAAGGTCCTTCCAAGAACACCAATCTTCAACAATGGGATAAGGTATAATTAATCGATTTTTTCCTCTCTCACCTTTCAATAAAAAGGTTTGGGCTTTGAACCAAAAGCACATCGACCCTATTGCTCCCAGATACACTGCTATCTCCACCAAGAAGATCTGCACTCTCGTTTTGTTAGATGGTCCTTACACCGCTGAACCTCAACCCTTCGAAGTCCCCGTTCACCCTAAGAATGCTGCTTTGGGAACTAGACCTCTTAACAGAACTAATGAACTGTATATTGAATATGAAGATGCCAACACCTTGCAAGTTGGAGAAAAGATTACCCTCATGAAGTGGGGTAACGCCGTCATTGCCAGCATTGAACCCCAAGGCGATGGCCTCCTCTTGAAGGCCAATTTGAAGGAAGATGATAAAGACTTCAAGTCTACCAAGAAGATCAATTGGCTCGCTAAGCCCAATTTGGTTAAAGTTAACTTGGTTGAATATGACCATTTGTTGACTGTTGACAAAGTTGACGAAAATATGGACTTTGAAACTGTCATCAACCCCAACAGCAAGTTCGTGACCGAAGCTTTGGCTGATCCCCTCGTCAGAACTCTCAAGAAATGTAATTTTCACCATCTCTTAACAATCTAATAATTTTGTAGCTTCTGTTATTCAATTCGAAAGAAGAGGTTATTTCATTGTTGATCATATCGAAGGTGAAGGTGAAAACCAAGTCCTCGACTTGATCTATATCCCCGACGGCAAGACCAAGACCATGTCCAACCTTTCCACTCAAGTCGATGTTGCCAAGAACATCCTCGGTGATGCTAAGGATAAGCCAAAGGAAGAAAAGAAGGAAAAGAAAGAAAAGAAGGAAAAGAAGAAGGGTGAAAAGCCTGCTGCTGATGACCAAGCTAAGCCCGCTGAAACCAAGCCCGAAGAAACCAAAGAACAAAATTAAATGGAATAATAGGTTTGTTGAGAAATTCAAAGAATTTATTTAGCCAACTCTATAATAAATATAATTATTTTCTTTGAATTCATATCATCATAGTTATCTAACTTATTTTATGTCCTGCGTGTCCTGTGTTGTGTCCCCCCAAACCAAAGTTAACAAAACTTGATTGTGTAATCACTTCTTTCGGGATTCGTGAAGGAATTCTCTGAAAAACGGAAATTCCAAAAAACTATTTTTTGCTTCACAAAGGAAAATAAATTACTTGTGTAAAGTAAAATTCTCTCAGATTAGTTTTAGAAATTGAGTATATTTTTGTTTTTCGGGTTTTAAATAATGAGATTAGATAATTGGAGTTTTTTTTTTTTTTTTTAATTTAAATATTTAGTAGACAAAGACTACATCCAAATAAAGTTAATTCGTTATTCACATTATTCACTCGAAGCATTGGGTGATAGCTTGAGTCAACTGTCTTTGTTCGAGTGAGTTAAGTTCACCAGAACCAACAGCAGTAGCAGCGATGGATCTTCTCGCGATCGCACGCACATTGGGAGTTTCAAAGTCCAACTGTCTGAGAACTCTAGAAATTCTGGGTTCAGCATACCAATAAGCTCCGTTGTTCATTGTTTCTTCTTGAATCCAAACAATCTAATTTTATGAATCAGTGAGAATTCCTTAATAAATAGTACCTTGGCGGACTTATTGACTTGAGATAATTTTTCTTTGATGATATGTTCAGGGAAAGGAAGCAACTCTTCAACAACGAGGATAGAGACTCTGCTTTGGGCTTCAGCAGGAGCTTTAGCCAACATAGCTCTGATGTCATAATTGACTTTACCAGTACAGAAAATCACAGTTTCTGCACTCTCAAGACTGCCTCCATGGACATATACTGGAGTAAATGCAGTATCAGGACCCATTTCTTCAAATGATGATTTAGCTTGAGGATGCTTCAACACTAATTTATTTCTAATTAGAAAACCATAAATTCACATTTTACCGATTTTAGGAGCAGCCAAAATGAGAGGCTTTCTAAAGTTTCTCATCATTTGACGTCTTAATAAATGGAAATAGTTGGCAGGGGTTGAGGGTTGGGCGAATTGGAAGTTGACATCTTGATGATTTTCAGTGAAGTATTCGTCTTGGATTGAAAGTCTGTTTCTGTGGGGATCATGCTCTCTCAACTCCAAGTTTCTATTCAAACCGTCTGAAGCGCCCATTTGGAGGAATCTTTCGATTCTGCAACTTGAGTGTTCTGGGCCAGCGCCGTCCATACCATGAGGTAAAAGACAAACGAGACTGCTTTGACGAACCCATTTTGCTTCACTGCAAGTAATATAAGTATCAAAAGCAACTTGGGCAGGGTTGAAAAAGTCACCAAATTGAGCTTCCCAGATGACCAAGTTATTGGGACTTTCAGTACTGTATCCGAATTCGTAGCTCAAAACACCAGCTTCAGAAAGAGGACTGTTGTGCAAGTGGAATCTGCCCTTTGGCTTAAATTGGTCGTTTTGATGTCTGTAAGGTTGGTACTTTTGCTCGGTCTTGGCATCAGTCAAAGTCAAGTGACGGTGACTGAAAGTTCCTCTTTCGACGTCTTGGCCAGTAAATCTAATGTTATATCCCTCATTCAACAAACTGCCAAATGCTGCGGCTTCAGCTGTGGCCCAATCGACGCTGTTCTTGTCAATTTGACCCAAACGAGCTTCGATGTGATGCTTCTTCATTCTTGGGTGGACTTCAAAGTTTGCGGGAGTATGAACGGAAGCTTGAGCAAACTTTTTCAAGAGTTCAGAGTCGTAGCCGGTTTTTCCGTCTTTACCGTGAATGGAGAATGTGCAGTCCTTCCATTTTCCAGTGAAAGCGCTGTTTCCTTTGAAATCAGGATTAGTAATCTGATCAAAGGTCTTTTGAATGTTTTCTCTGGCTCTGTAGCTTGCTTCAAGTTCTTGACCGATTTTCTCTCTAATTTCCTGAATTTCTCCTTCACTTGAGACTCCGCTTGAGACCAAACTTTGGTGATATAAATTGGGGGCGGTTGTTTGTGCTCCTCTAATTTTCTTATACATGTGAGGTTGAGTGAATTCGGGTTCGTCCAATTCGTTATGTCCATGTCTTCTATAACCAATAAGATCAATCATGAAATCTTTCTTGAATTTTTGTCTGTATTTGAGAGCAAGCTCAGAAACTCTGAGGACATCCTCAGGGCAATCAGCATTAACGTGAATAACGGGAATTCCAAAGGCCTTGACGATATCAGAAGAGTATTGAGTTGATCTTCCTTCTCTTGGGACAGTAGTGAACCCGATTTGGTTGTTACAGATGATGTGGACAGTACCGTTAATGTTGAAAGAAGGAGCTCTTGAAATAGCAAAACTTTCATAAATAACACCTTGGCCAGCAAAAGCAGCATCACCATGGAGTTGAAGATTCAAAATTTTGTTGATATCTTCAATTTCATCTTGCTTTGCTCTAGTTTTACCCATAGAAACTGGGTTAACTGCTTCCAAATGTGATGGATTATGCAGCATACTCACATTAATTTCCTTTGATCCATCTCCACTTCCTCCTATTATTGAGATATTAACCACTCTCCTATCCTCAAAAAACTTACTGGAATATGCCTTTCTAGTTGATGTAGCAACATGAGAAGTGACATCATCAATAGCAGTGTAGAATTCAGAGGGAAGATCACTCTTTCCAGAGATCTTACGGAAGAGTTCTTCAGCAGGATAATCGAGTAATTCAACAAGAACGTTGAATCTTCCTCTGTGAGGCATAGCTAAAACGACATCTGAAATGCCTTGCTCAGCAGCTCCGGCAAAGATAGTGTTTAAAGCAACCAATAAACTCTCAGTTCCTTCTCCTGAATATCTCTTAAAAGTAGGATATTTCTTTGAGATAAAATGATCAACTGCCTAGTGAAATTTATTGAACAAATCCCTTCGAATCATCAGTTTATACCTCTCCTTCGGTGAGCAACTTCAAGATTTTCTTCTTTTCGTCTTTAGTAATTTCGGTAGCCGTGATCTTTTCATATTCATTGTAGAGCCATTCTCTTTCTTCATAGTTCAAGACGTGGTCGAATTCGACACCAACGGCGCCAGTATATGCCTTTGCCAAAAAGCTTTCAAGTTGACTCAGACTGGCAAGTTCCAGCTTGCTGATATAAGATCCAGCATCGAGCGCGTCTTTTAATGAAGAACTTCCTTCCAGTTTAAAGTCAGCCAGGGTTGGGAAAGATTTCCTGCGAAACGTCAGCAAAAGATTTAAGTAAAAACAAACTTTTCTCGCAGTTCAAGGGGATCAACCTTGCTGTAATGATGGCCATATTTTCTATATTTATCAACGAATGATTGAAGAGGAGAGCTGAATTTATGGTCGTTGTCAGTGAGCTTGAATTCATTCAGTGTCCCGTGGTAGCTTGAGCTGTTTCTTGAACTCAAGTATGGAAGACGTGTCACGACAGAGCAGCTCGCAGCTTTATAATTCTTTATAAGTTTAAGCATTAAATAGAAATAGTTTATATATTATATATCCCCGAATCGTATTTCCTACAAACAATTTTTTAAACTTCAAACAAAAATTGATATGAGCTTGTTTAGAACAGTGACCAGAGGAATTTCTCTTGCCAGAATCCCAAAATTCTACTTTTCAACCTCAGGCGCCCCAAAGATGCTCACTGATGAGATCACTCTCACCGACGAATGCATTCAGGTACGCGGAAAATACAAATGCGATAAAAATAGAAAATAGAAGAAAGACAAAAGAACGACATCAACAAATTCTTGAGAATAGAAATTGAAGGAGGAGGTATTTCAGAATTGTGATCCTCAGATTATAAACTTCTTAGTTGGATGCTCTGGATATAGTTACAACTTTAGATTCGATACGGCATTAACAGACGAAGATTAGTATATTGAAATTTTGTTTATGCAGGCAGTTAACCATGTTTGTACAGCTTGTACGAGAAAAACAATAGAAAATACGCTGTAGTTGATGAGTTGACTCTCAAATTATTGAAAGGAGCGACTATAGATTATGAAAACGTCATGATTCGTTCCGGCTTTGTGGTAAAGAAGTTTCTACGATGAAAAATTTAATTTCATAGATTGCAACAAACCCCAATGCTGAAAAGTCTTGCAGTTGCAAGACCTCGTTCACACCAAAGGAAAGCGCCTTGAATTAAACAAGCAAGCCTGAAACCTGGGAATTATTCATTTTTATTATCCTGACGGAATGGGGAACCATATTAAAGAATTTTTTCTTGATATTTGATATGTACATAATACATACAACAACTTTAATATTGCATTCATCAATCAAGAATTTCTCATATTTAAAACTCCAAAAAACTCCTTCTCCCTAAAATGAATGAATGAATGAATGAATGACTTTAAAATTCTCATTCCCTTTTAATTGGCCGGTATAAAAAGCTGAGCAAAAAATTCTAGTCGAATTTTCTCGCCTGGAAAGGTGATGATTGAGAAAAGATTTTTTTGAGAATTGTAAAAACGAATGATTATTTATTATATAAAATTTATACTAGGACAACAAAAGGAGGTTCATTTCATTTAAAATTTTTTACATTGGAAGTAAGGCAATGCAATCCGCTTTTTATTCTCGTTTCCTAATTAATGTCCACCTTGAACTAATTCTTTTAAAGCTTGGAAAACTTTATCAACATCATGGTTTTTCAACTATTAATTTTTAGAAATGGGAAAAGCGATAAATTATTTTACGCTGGAAACTTCAACGAAAGTCAAGCCGAGTCTCTTGGCCAAATCATTTCCTTCAGAAATATCAACGACTTTCAAGGTATTGAGATCTCTCTTTGTTGCGACGAGGACACCTAGAATTGTCAATTATTCTCTTTTTCGCTCGTTTTTACCTGGTAAGTTCTTTCCAACACTCTTTTTCAAATCATCATGGGCTTTTGTGATATATTCAAAAGATTGCTTGCTTGTGCAATCATAAACCAATATGACGTAGTTTGCGTTTTTGAACTAGAATAATGTTTGAAACCAACTGTATTTTCAATAAGCTCCTTACGATTCCTTCGATTATATGTTTGAAAATGGGATGACCGCCAGCATCGAAAAAGTAAAACTCAATGTCTTTCTCGTGCTCATCGCCCAAAATCAGCTTGGTTTGGATGTCAACTCCTTGAGTCTATACGATTTAGACAGATTTTCGAGGGATTCAATAACCATATTGTAATCTTTGAGGTAGTTTGACCCATTGGAGAGGTACATTTGTAAGAGGGATGATTTTCCGGCAGCAGCATCGCCTGTTTAGATGATAAGAGAGGGTCAACAACAGATAATACCGAGAAGAATAACATTAGCTTTGGCTTTATTCATTTAAAACTGTTCGAAAAAGTTGTAAAAAAAATCAAAATTTATTTCAAGCTTTTGCTTATCCCATTTCAAACTTCAAATACTAACTAATATTCGGAATAAAAACACATGTGAAAAATTTGCTTTTTTCTTTTCAGTCATTAATAAATATGAAATACATTTACTTACCTATTTGAATAAAATATTTACTAAAATATGAATTAGAAACACTCCATCGCTAAGATTTACTAAAACTATTCATCGCCATCACTAAAAATGTCGTTTTCATCAGCTTGGTTTTCTTGATAATCTTGGCCTTCGTCTTTGTTATATTTGGCGTTTCTGCCTTTATATCCTTGACTTTCATTGGTAATTGTGTTACCGCCAGCGTTACCGAGTCTATAAGGGCATTCCTTGGCCAAATGTCTCTTGGAACCGCATTCGAAGCAAGAGCCTCCTTTGTGATAAATACCGTGCTCATTATGAGGACAGTCTCTAGATATATGGCCTTTTTCCTTGCAGTAGAAGCAGGTGGCGAAAGCAAGAGTGTTGCCTCTGGCTTGAGGGCATTGGTACAAACCGTGATCATTCTTTCCGCAATTGAAACAGACGTTCTTGTTAAGCTCTTCAACCAATTCTGGCTCAGCTTTACCTTGACGACAATCTTCGGCAATATGGCCCTGAGTTTTACAAATAATGCAATAATCATGCTTATGTCTCTGGGTCTTGGTGTTGGCCTTCTTTTGTCTTCTTGCTTTATCAAGCTTCTTTTGGATTCTTCTTTGCTTGTCTTCAGCAGCTTTTCTAAGTTCTTCTTCAGGGTCAACGGCAAACTCTTCAGGGTTTGATGAAGCTTTTTTGAGCTGAATCAATCTTTGATATGCTCTCTTTCTTCTATTAGCATTTTCAGGTCCAGTTAATTGATCAATCTTTTGCTGGAGTTCCTTGATTCTTTGTTCAATCTGATCGGGCTTCAAGTGAACTTTTTTTCCAAGACCTTTAGCTTGAGCTTGCTCGACTTCTTCCTCTTCCTGAGGTTCTTCTTCTACAACCTCTTCGACAACTTTAGCGTTCTTCTTCTTTTGCTTGGGGGTTTCTTCAGGGAGGTTTTTCAACTTTTGCTTCTTTTTGGCTTTTTCAGAAATGATTGCTTGGGCAGCTTCTTCTTCATAAAAGTCTTGTTCAGCAATTTTAGGAGGTTCAGAAGTGACTTTGCTCTTTACTTTCTTTGAAACCTTGTCTGACAAACCAGCACCCTTATTTCTTTTTCCCAATATTTCAGTCATGTCCTATTTCCACAAAAATTTTATCTAGAATGTTTATGGTCACTCAATCAAAGTGCCTGATAAATATCTTTTTTAATTTTAAGATCATTTCTGGTAGAAATTGCTTATTGTTAATCCCTATCAGAATAAACCTCACATTTTTTTTCTTGAACATCCTAACATGAATAATAATGTAAATTCCTTGGAGTAATTGAGAGGAAAGTTTTCGAAATCTTTTTTATTTCCGACAGAAATATGCTCTGAAATAAAGGGAAAAGAATTAGGTATTATTTTGATCAACTCTCTCAATAGATAGACACTCTTCTGAAAATAAACCCAAAATTTTCGAGCCTTAGTTTTTGAGCGATTTACAAGTTTTGACTCTTCTTTATGATTGCAGGGATTTACTACGACAACAATACTTTTTGAAAATAATGATTGGCGAAGAAAAACATGATTTGAATTCAAGAAATTTCTAGAAGAAAAAGTAGTTCACCTTGAATTCTAAAAAAAAGAAATCTCGATATCCATCAGTCTGAACCTTCAAACAAAGCCGACCAAGAATCTCTTCCAGGTTTTGAACTTCTATAAATTTTCATTGTTTTGACAATCTCAAGGAAGTTCTTTGAAGATTGTAAAAATATTAAAAGCTTCACTTCAAGGTTCAATCCCTGATGACCATTCTCAAAGAAGCAGAATTCATTTTTTTTGCTTTGAGAAAATTTGAACTGAAAGGAATGCGTTTTTGATTATATAATTTCTCAAAGTTAATTTCAAATAATAAACGATTAAAATTCAGAGAATTGAAAAAAAAAGGAGTTTTCATGAGCCAAAAAAACCTTGAGTTATTTCATTCCAAACCATCATATTTCAAAACCTCAAACCTTTGATAGATATAATCTATCGCTTTATCTAATTTTGGGTCGAGTTTTAGCAGCTTTAAAATTATGAAAATACTGGGTAAACAAATAATTTATAAAAAAATTAATCTTGAGATTCGAAACTAAGAAAATAAAATTTTTATTTAAATTAAAAATTCAAATGAATTAATCTAGAAAATAATTCCAAATAAATTAATTTTTTAAAAAGCAATATATTCCTCAAAATTCATTTCGATTTCAGTAAATTTTTCTTCTGAATAATAAAATTTCTAACAATGTAGAAAAAAAAAAAAAACTTTAATATTCTTATTTTTTATTAAATTTTTT